>Ga0209243_100041_pt1 | contig 110768 bp, 96 predicted proteins | sample UppTromiDAQMD024_FD_185836 | JGI IMG/M metagenome (GOLD analysis project Ga0209243, IMG submission 185836) | Upper troposphere microbial communities from Maryland, USA - DAQMD-024 (SPAdes) (version 2) | ecosystem: Environmental > Air > Outdoor Air > Unclassified | place: USA: Maryland, Virginia...
TGCGGCCGCGACGACGGCCGTCGCCGGCGGCGACGCCGCTGGCCGCCCGCGGCGCGGCGGCGCGCACCGTGCGGTCGCCCGTGGGCAGGTTCTCGGCCGGCACATAGGCGGCGAGCTGTTCGCGGATGACGCGCGGCCCGACCTCCTCGACCGCGCCCACCGGCAGGGGCCCGAGCTGGAAGGGGCCGTAGGACAGGCGGATCAACCGGTTCACGGTCAGGCCGAGGGATTCCAGCACCTTGCGGACCTCGCGGTTCTTGCCCTCGGTCAGGGTGACCGTGATCCACAGATTGGCGCCGGCCGCCCCCTCCTTGGCCTTGTCGAGCGTCGCCTCGATCGGGCCGTAGTGGACGCCCTCGATGGTGACGCCGTCCTTCAGGCGGTCGAGCTTGGCCTGGGTGGCGTGGCCGCGCGCGCGGGCCCGATAGCGCCGCACCCAGGCGTTGGCCGGCAGCTCCAGCGCCCGCGCCAGCGCCCCGTCGTTGGTCAGGATCAGCAGCCCCTCGGAATTGAGGTCGAGACGGCCGACCGAGATCACCCGCGGCAGGCCGTCGGGCAGGTTCTCGAACACGGTCGGACGCCCCTGGGGATCGCTGTGCGAGGTCAAGAGGCCGACCGGCTTGTGATAGCGCCAGACCCGCGTCGGCTCCGGCTCGGACACCACTTCGCCGTCGACGGTGAGGATGTCGCCCGGCGCGACCTTGACCGCCGGCGTGGTCAGCACCTGGCCGTTCAGGCTGACCCGGCCGGCCTCGATCAGGCGCTCGACCTCGCGCCGCGAGGCCACGCCCGCCCGCGCCAGCGCCTTGGCGACGCGCTCGCCGTCCCGGGTCTCTTCGGTGTCGGTTTGTGGGGAATAGGAATTCATCTTAAAGGGTTCCGTCGAAGGCTGCGCCATCTCTCGATGGGGCGGCCAGGATAGGCCGCCCGCGGCCAAACGCAAAACGGCGTCCCTGCTTGAGCGACCAGCCCGCCCCCATCGACGACCACGACCTCGCCGCCATGCGCGCGGCCCTCGCCCTCGCCCGCGAGGCGGCGGCGGCCGGCGAGACGCCCGTGGGCGCGGTGGTGATCGACCCGGCCACCGGCGAGATCCTGGGCGCGGCCGGCAACGGCCCCATCGCCGCCCACGATCCCACCGCCCACGCCGAGATCCTGGCCCTGCGGCGGGCCGCCGAACGCCTTGGCAACTATCGCCTCACCGGCCTGACGCTGGTGGCGACGCTGGAGCCCTGCGCCATGTGCGCCGGCGCCATCAGCCACGCCCGCATCGGCCGGGTGGTGTTCGGGGCGGACGACCCCAAGGGCGGCGCGGTGATCCACGGTCCCCGGTTCTTCGCCCAGCCGACCTGCCATTGGCGGCCCGAGGTTCGGGGCGGACTGCTGGCCGAGGCATGCGCCGGCCTGCTCAAGGACTTCTTCAAGGCCAGGCGCAAGCCGCGCCGGCCGCCGGCCGACGCCTAGCCCGCGCCGGCGGCCGGAACGAAAAAGGGGCGGCGGGGTCTCCCCCGCCGCCCCCTTCGAGCTCGCGCTCGAGGCGTCAGCCTACCAGCGCTTGTTGATCTCGAAGAACGCGCGACGGCCGATCAGGTCGTACTGCGACGCCAGGCGCATGTTCGAGATGCGGTTCAGCGACGAGGTCGAATAGAACGGCGGCGGGTTGTCGAAGACGTTCTGCACACCGACCGTGACCGAGAAGGTGTCGAACTTCTTGCGCACCGACAGGTCGTGATAGGCCACGAACTCCAGGTGACGCTTCAGGTACGCCGTCTGGTCGCGATAGGGCACGGTGTCGGTGCCGTAGCCGCTGTAGGCGTCGTCGACATCGGAGGTCTTGCCGTACATCTGGGTGGCCCAGGCGAACGTCCAGTCCTCGTGGTCGAACCGGGCGTTGATGGTCCCGGTGAAGTCCGGATAGCCGGTGAAGCCCTGGTTCTTGGTCGGCCGCATCGTGCTCTGCAGCTGGGTGTACCAGTCGAGAACCCAGGTGAACTGGCTGGTGATCGACAGGCGGCCGAGCGGGAAGTCGTGCCGGTACTGCGCCTCCAGGTCGATGTTGTGGCTCCACTGCTTGGCCACGTTCAGGTAGTTGTTGGTGATCCCCGTGATCATGCCGAAGGTCGGCGACCCGGCCGTGGTGTCCCGCTGGATCAGCGAGCAGTAGAGGTTGTTGGGGAAGCTGCCCGAGTCGAAGCACTGGCTGACGATGTTGGCCGCGCCGAACTGCTGAACCTGGTTGTTGATGGTGATCTCGGAATAGTCCAAGGCCACGCGCAGGTCGGTGAACGACGGCGTCCACACGGCTCCGACCGTCCAGGCGTCGGAATCCTCGGCCTTCAGATAGCCCTTGCCGCCGCCCGCCGTGATCGTCGCTCCGCTGGCGTTCGCCGCGTTGTAGGTCGGCGCGAGGCCGATGGCGGCGCAGTTGGCGGCCTGACGCGAGGTGACCTGCGGGTTGGTGCCGTATTGGTAGCAGATGTCCACCGCGGCCTGGCTGAGGAAGCCGGTCTGGTTGGCCAGGTACAGCTCGTACAGCGCCGGGGCGCGGAACGAGGTGCCCTTGGTGGCGCGCAGGCGGAAGGCCGGCACGATCTGCCAGTTGACGCCGACCTTGTAGGTGTTGCTGCCGCCGTAGCTGTCATAGTCGCTGTAGCGGTCGGACAGGTTGATCGTCAGGCTGTCGGCGAAGCGCATGCCCTTCAGGACCGGCACTTCGACTTCCCCGAACACCTCGGTGATGGTGTCCGACCCGCGGGTGATGCCCGAGGTGGTCGCGCCCCAGTAGTTGCTGTTGCGGGCGTTGTAGCCGGGGGTGTCGTTCAGCTCTTCCTTGCGCAGCTGGACGCCGACCGCGGCCGCCACCTTGCCGGCCGGGAGGGTGAACAGGTCGCCGCTCAGCGAGGCCTCGACGTACTGGTGGGTGTAGTCGGTGTGGCCCTTTTCGTTGCCGAACAGGAAGGCGGCTTCGTCAGAGGTGAACTGGCCGCTGTTGAGCGTCGCGGCCTTGAAGTAGTTCACCGGCGTGCAGGCCAGGCCCGGCGTGTTCGAGATGGTGATCAGGGCCGGGTTGCAGGCCGAGGCGCCGATCGTGGCGTTGACCCGGTCGTTGTAGATGAACTGCTGCTCGTAGTCGGCCGACGACTTGGCGTACTGGCCGTAGATGTCCCACGACCAGTTCGACAGGAAGCCGAAGGTGTCGGGCAGGTCGCCGCGCAGGCCGATCACCACGCGGGCGTAGTCGACGGTCTGCTTCTTGTCGGACGGCAGCAGGATCACCGGCTGGGCGTTGGACGCCGGGCCGGTGTAGTTCGGGTTGGCGGCCGGGTTGAAGGGGTTGGATGGGTTGGCCGCGTTGACCGTCGGGAACAGCTGGCGGACGGTGTCCTGGGCCGAGTCGCGACGGTTCAGCAGCAGGTCGCCATAGACCTGGACGGTCGGGGTCAGGTCGAAGGCGCCGTTGCCGAAGAAGGTGTAGCGGTCGACCGGCGACACCGCGTGACGGCGGCGCATGAACGGCGAGTCGGTCGGCTGGGCGGCCTGGGTCGAGCGGGCGAAGGCCAGGATGCCGGCCGTGCACGAGGCGGTCAGGGCGGTCTGGTTGGTCTGGCCGGCGCAGGCGGGCACGAAGCTCAGATACTGCGCCTGGTTGGTGACGACGTTGCGGCCGTAGAGGCCGGTGCCGTAGGCGCCGGTCGAGCCGTTGAAGGCGCCGGGGGTTCCGGTGCCGCGGTTGACGGCCCGGTAGCCGTTGAGGTTGAAGCCGTCGGCCGTGGCGGTCGGGTCGATGATGAACCGGCCGGAGGGCGAGGCGCCCGTGCCCGAGGTGGTCGTGGACGACTTGGTGATCACCGCGTTGGCGGTGTTGACGCAGGCGAAGGTCCCGGTCTTCGGATCGATCAGGTCCAGGCGCGCGCCGGTCTGCGGGTCGAAGGCGTAGTCGACCGGGCAGGCCAGGTAGTCGCGATCCGAATAGCGCAGGCCGCGCATGGTGAAGTAGTCAAGCCCGACCTGGACGTGGCCGCGGCTCCAGGTCCAGCCCTTGCTGCCGCTGACGCGGTAGACCTGGCCGCCGCTTTCGAACGGCACGTTGCCGTAGACGTTCAGCTCGGCGTTGTCGTTGTTCTTCTTGGTGATGACGTTGACCACGCCGGCCACGGCGTCGGAGCCGTAGATCGACGAGGCGCCGTCCTTCAGGATCTCGAAGCGGTCGACCATCGAGGCCGGCACGGTGTTGAGGTCGAACGGACCGACCTGACCGCCGACGCCGGCCGGGCCGGCGCGCTTGCCGTCGATCACGAACAGCGTGCGCTGGGCGCCCAGGCCGCGCAGCGACAGCGAGTTGACGCCGGCGCCGCCGACCGTGTTGAAACCGGTGAAGTTGTTGTCGATCTGCACCGCGGTGCTGGCGATCGTCGAGCCTTGCAGGATCGCGCCGGTGTCGACCAGGCCCTGCAGGGCGCTGTTCTCGGTGGTGATCACCGTGATCGGCGCCGGGCTGTTGAAGTTGCTGCGCTTCAGGCGCGAGCCGGTGACCACCAGCTCTTCGATCTCGGCCGACTTGGCGGTTTCGCCCTTGGTCTCGGCGGCGGTCTGGGCGAGAGCGGGAACGCTCATGGCCGCAAGAGCAATTGATCCCGCAATGATCGTTGAATTAAGCAAAAGCTTCCTGGCGTTAGCCATTTACAGGAGTCCCCCTTAATCGAAAAAGCGAGAAGTTCGTGATTTTTTTGCGAACCCACTCGCAGATTGCCGGGACCGTAACAGTTCCGACACATGCCTCAACCCGCGTCGCAATCGCGAAACAATTATGGCGACGAGGCGTCGCAATCTCGCCACACTGCAAAGCAGGGAAACTCCAACCTATCCGTGTAGGAGAGGATGATTTCCTCTAATTTTGCAAACCAGCGATATTCACTGGCGTGAAAGTCCACTCTGGGAGGAAAAATGCGAGATAGATCGAAGCCGCGCCGATCGAAGCGGAATTTGGGCGAAATTTGGGCGAACGGCGTTCCGTGCATCACCCTCTCCGCCGCCTTGATCGTGGCCGCGGCGGCCTCGGCCCCGCCCGCCGGCGCCCGCGCCGAAACCCCCGTCCCGGCCGCCAAAGAGTTCGCCCGCGCTCCGGCGATCAGCGACGTGTCGATCTCGCGCGACGGCAAGCACATCGTCGCCCTCACCTCGGCGGACGGCGATCAGGCGACCATCTCGGTCTGGCGGACCGATGCGCCCGAACAGAAGCCGACGATCATCGGCTCGACCCACATGCGCTTCCTGAAGGTGGCGTTCCTCAAGGACGACCGGCTGCTGGTCACCGCCATCCAGACGCTGACCATCGGCACCATGCGCGGGCACCTCAGCAAGCAGTACATCACCGACCTGCGCGGCGAGAAGTGGAGCACCCTGCTGCCGGAATCAGGCGGCTCGAACAGCGACCAGGACTATTACGACAGCCTGACCAGCGCCTCGATCATCAGCGAGTTGCCGCTCGACAAGGAGAACGTCCTGGTCGAGGACAACCGCGCCGCCGGGCGCGGCGACATCTACCGCGTCAACGTCTACACCGGCCGCGCCGAGCGCGTGGACCACGGCTCCAGCAAGTTCGGCGACGTCCAGGCCGACCTCAAGGGCGAGGTCCGGGCCCGGGTGGAGGTCGGCTTCCAGGACGGCAAGGCCTATTTCGCCCAGTGGATCAAGAACCCCGCCACCGGCGCCTGGGAGGAGCATTTCCGCTCCTACGCCAAGGACCGCACCGCGCCCTCGGTGGCGGCGTTCACCAAGGACCCCAACATCATCTACATCGTCGCCCGCCAGAACGGCGACAAGTCCGGCTTCTACGAATACGACATCGCCCAGCGGAAGATCCTGGAGCCGGTGTTCGCCCACAAGCTGTTCGACGTCGGCTACAGCTTCGCCCCCCCGACCGTCCGCCAGTCCGACGACGGCGACCTGCAGGGCTTCAGCTACCTGGCCGACAAGCCGCGCGACTACTGGCTCGACGACAAGCTCAAGAGCCTGGCCGACGGCGTGAAGAAGGCCCTGGGCGTCAAGACCGGCCAGGTCGCCTGGACCGATCCCGCCACCGGCGACAAGACCCGCCTGACCCTCAGCGAGGGCGCCGACGCCACGCTGGAGAGCTGGTCCAAGGACCTCAGATACGCCATTGTCGAAAAATCCGGCCCGCAGTTCCCGGCCGAATATTACCTGCTGTCCGACCAGGGCAAGCTGACCCTGCTCGGTCGCGCGCGCCCCTGGCTGCGGCCCGAATCGCTGGGCCACACCCGCCTGGTGCAGTACGCCGCCCGCGACGGCCTGATGATCCCGGCCTTCCTGACCACCCCGCCCGAGGCGCGGTACGGCGCCGGGCCGCACCCGGCGATCATCCTGCCGCACGGCGGCCCCTGGGCCCGGGACGTGATGGACTGGGACCCCAGCGGCTGGCCGCAATACCTGGCCGCCCACGGCTATGTGGTGCTGCAGCCCGAATTCCGCGGATCGCAGGGCTGGGGCGAGAAGCTCTGGCGGGCCGGCGACCGCGAATGGGGCGGCAAGATGCAGGACGACAACGACGACGGCGCCCGGTGGCTGGTCGACCAGAAGCTCGCCGACCCAAAGCGCATGGCCCTGTTCGGCTATTCGTACGGCGGCTACGCCGCCCTCGTCGCCGCCATCCGGCCCAACGGCCTCTATCAGTGCAGCATCTCCGGGGCCGGCGGCTCGATCGCCAGCTTCAAGCGCGGCACGTCGGAGAATCGCATCCTGCGCGAACTGCAACGGCCCAGCGTCGACGGGCTCGACGCCATCCAGCAGGCCGGCGAAGTGAAGATTCCGGTGTTCCTCTATCACGGCGACCGCGACCGCACCGTCGACATCAAGGACTCGCGCGCCTTCGCCGATCGGCTGAAGACGGCCGGCAAGCCCTACAAGTACCTGGAGATCAAGGACATGGGGCACCCCTATGTGACGTGGACGCCGGCCATGGCCGAACAGCAGCTCACCGAGATCGACGGGTTCCTGCGCAACGACTGCCGGCCGGGCGGCCTTTGATCGGGACCGGTTGCAACATTTTCCCAGCCACATAAAAGGGGGCGGTCGATGGTGGTCGGCCGCCCTGCCTGCGCCAGGAGCCGCCCGTCGCGTCAAGTGGAGACCCCGCCTGTCCGAGGGCGAACATCATCCGCATCCCGCGCCGGCCGGCGTCGAGGCGCTGCTCCGGCTCTATACGGAGCGGCGCGACAATCTCGTGCGCTTCTTCACCGGCCGCCTGCGCTCGGCCGCCGAGGCCGAGGACCTGATCCAGGACCTATACCTGAAGATCGCCGGCCTCGACGCCGAGACGATGTCCGGCGAGGTCAGCTCGGCCCTGCTCTTCCGCATCGCCAACAACCTGATGATCGACCGGCTGCGCAGCCGTCAGCGATCGGCCGTGCGCGACCAGGCCTGGCAGCGCGGACAGGTGATGGAGGTGGCCGGCGCGCCGGTGGTCGACGCGCCGGGGGCGGACGAGGTGGTGGCCAGCCGCCAGCGGCTGAACGCCCTGGTCGAAGCCGTGTCGTCGCTGCCGCCGCAGACCGCCCGCGCCTTCCGGATGCACAAGCTGGAAGGCCTGAGCCACGCCGAGACGGCGGCGGCCATGGGGGTCAGCAAGAGCGCCGTCGAAAAGCACATCAGCGCAGCGATGAAGCTGCTGATTAAAAAAATGCAATGACGACCTCGATTATCGATAAAAACATCTGTGGTTGCAGGGCGACGGCGCCGTTTATGGGGCAATATGGCGGCGTGGGCCGTCGAGTCGGGACGTCAGAATGACCCAGGCCGAACAGATTTTGGAGGCGGCTGTCGACTGGCTGACGAAACTGCGCGAGCAGGACGTCGGCGAGGCGGATTGGCGCGCCTTCGACGCCTGGTTGGATGGGCACCCCGCCAACAAGGCCGCCTACGACGCGGCCGTGATGCTCTACGCCGAGGTCGACCATCTGGCCCCGCGCCTGCGCGACGCCCTCGACGAGGGCGGGGTGGTGGTGCCGTTCCCCAACCGCGCCGCCCGAACGGCCCCCGGCCGGTCCCGGACGCGGCGCTGGCTGCCGGCCGCCGGCTCGGCCATGGCGGCCGCCGCGGCCGTGGCGGCGGCGGTGGTCATCGCGCCCTGGAACGTGGCGACGCCCTACCAGACCTACGCCACCGGCAAGGGCGAGCACAAAACGATCACCCTGGCCGACGGCAGCCGCATCGACCTCAACGCCGCCTCGCACATCTCGGTGCGGATGGAGAAATCGGCCCGGCGGGTGGTCATGGACGACGCCCAGGCGATCTTCGACGTCGCCAAGGACGAGAAGCGGCCGTTCCTGATCACGGTCGGCGACGAGACCGTCCGCGTGGTCGGCACCCAGTTCGACGTCCGCCATCGCGACGGCCGGGTGGCGGTGACCGTCAGCCGCGGCCTGGTCGAGGTCTCGCCCAAGTCCGGCGGGGCGGGTTCGGCCGTGCGCCTGCGTCCCGGCCAGCAGCTCGAGCACGTCGAGGGCGGCGAGGACGCGGCGGTCAGCGAGGTCTCGCCCGACGAGGTGTTCGGCTGGCGCAGCGGCCGGCTGATCTATCGCGACCGCCCGCTGAGCGAGGTTGCGGCAGATCTCAACCGCTATTTCGCCAAGCCGGTCCGCCTGGACGGCGCCCAGACCGCCAACCTGCGGTTCTCCGGCGTGCTGATGGTCGACGGCCAGGACGCCACGGTCCGGCGGCTGACCGAACTTCTGCCGGTTTCTGCGACATTTTCGGGGGGCGCGGTCGTCCTGCATTCGCGCTAAAAGCCTCCCGACCAGGGTCGTCGGGGGACGCCGCGATTTCAGTGCGCGCCAGTATCGCTTTCATCGCGGGCTTGCTGGCCTCGGGCGCCGCCGTCGGCGCGGCCCGGGCCGAAGCGCCGCGGCGCGCCTATGACATCCCCGCCAAGTCCCTGGCCGACGCCCTGATCGACCTCGGCCTGCAGGCGCGGGCGACGATCGGCGGCACGCCCGCCTGCCACGGCCGCAGCCGGCCGCTGGTCGGCCAGTACACCCTGACCGAGGCCCTCGACCATCTGCTCGCCGGCTCGTCCTGCCGTTACGAGATGGTCGACGCGCGCACGGTCCGCATCGTCCGCGCCCGGCGATGGCCGTTCCTGCCGCACCCCGCCCCCGTGGCCGCGGCCACGGTCGCGCCGTCGCCCCGCCCGGCCAGCGGGTCCATCGACGAACTGGTGGTGACGACCAATCGCCGCGCGACCCGGTTCGGAAGCCTGCCCGGCGGCCTCAGCATCATCGGCGGCGACGTGCTGACGACCACCGGCGCCATCGACACCGGCGACGTCGCCCGGCAGGCGGCGGGCTTCATCACCACCAACCTCGGCCCGTCGCGCGACAAGATCATGCTGCGGGGGTTGTCGGACGGCGCCTTCACCGGGCGCACCCAGTCGACCGTCGGCACCTATCTCGACGACGTCCCGCTGATCCACAACGCGCCCGACCCCGATCTCAAGCTGGCCGACGTCGAGCGGGTCGAGATCCTGCGCGGGCCCCAGGGCGCGCTCTATGGCGGCGGCTCGCTCAGCGGGGTCTACCGCATCGTCAGCCGCAAGCCAGCCTTCGACGTCGTCTCGGGCGAGGCGACCGTCGCCGGCTCCGTCACCGAATCCGGCTCGCCCAGCACTCAGGTCCAAGCCGTGCTCAACGCCCCCGTCGTCACGGGCGTGGCGGCGGCGCGGCTGGTCGCCTATCGCGACGTCGAGGGCGGCTATATCGACGACGTCAACCTGCGCCAGTCGGACGTCGACCGCACCACCCGCAGCGGCGGCCGGCTCGCCCTGTCGGCGCGGCTGGGCGAGGGCTGGTCGATCACCCTGACCGGAACCAGCCAGGACGTCAGCTCCACCGACACCCAGTACGTCACCCAGGCCAAGGGCAAGCTGCAGAGGGCCAATCAGGTCCGCGAGACCCACTCTAACCGCCTGGCCGCGACCTCGGTGGTCGTCGTCGGCGCCGGCGACTGGGGCCGCTTCGAATCGACCACCGCCTTCATCGACCACGAATACGCCAGCCGCTACGACGCCACCGCCGCCCTCACCGCCTTCAGCGACACCAGCATCGAGGTCGGCGTCTACGACGAGGCCGTGCACGTGCGCCGTTTCGTCGAGGACGCGGTGTGGTCCTCGCCCGAGGACCGCCGGCTGCGCTGGCTGGCCGGGGCCTTCCTGTCGAGCGGCCAGGAGACCGGCGCCTACGACCTGCGGGCCCGCGTCAACAACGCCCCGCCCCGCGCCATCTATCAGGAGCATCGCGGCGACCGCCTGCGCGAATACGCCGCCTACGGAGAAATCTCCTACGACCTGGGCGGCGGATGGACGGCCACCGTCGGGGCCCGCGTCTTCCGCACCACGGTCGGCGTCCGCTCGAACGTCGTCGCGCCCTCGCCCGGACGCTCGCGTGTGTTCGCCGGCGACGCCGATTTCCAGGGCGTGTCGCCGAAGATCTCGATCCAGCGCGCGCTCGGCGGCGGCCTGGTCTACGCCCTGGCCTCCGAAGGCTATCGCGCCGGCGGCTTCAACACCGCCGGCCTGACGCCGCCCTCGGCCAAGCTGCGCGCCTTCCAGCCGGACCACCTGCGCAACTACGAGATCGGCGCGGCCTTCAACCCGTTCGACGGGCGGCTGCGGTTGCGCACGGCGCTGTTCTACGACGTCTGGAACGGCATCCAGACCGACCAGTACTTCAGCTCGGGCCTGTCCTACACGGCCAATGTCGGCGACGGCCGCAATCTGGGCCTGGAGGCCGAAGCGGTCTGGCGGCCGAACGACCGCTTCAGCCTGCAGGGCAACGCCTTGCTCAACACCCCCAAGCTGACCCGCGCCGATCCGAACTTCGCCGCCAGCTCCACCTCGGCCCTGCCGGGCGTGCCCGACGTCTCGTTCGGCCTGCTGGCCGCATGGCGCAAGCCGCTGACCCCGCGATACGACCTGCTGCTGACCGGCGAGGCCAACTATGTCGGCCGCTCGCGCCTGACCTTCGACAGCCGCTACTCGCCGACCATGGGCGGCTACGTCACCGCCAAGATGTCGGCCCAGATCCTCGCCGGCCGCTGGCGGGCGGCGCTGTTCGTCTGGAACCCCTTCAACGCCGCCGGCGACACCTTCGCCTATGGCAATCCGTTCAGCTTCGGCCAGGTCCGGCAGGTCACCCCGCAGCGCCCGCGCACCTGGACCCTGTCGGTCTCGGCGAATTTTTAGTTTCTGCTAACTTTTTCTGCGGTCGCGCCGGTTCGGCGCCGTTTCCCCTATGATCGTCCGTTCACGTCGCCGTGGCGGACCCCCCGGGGGAGACCATGGTGAAGCTTTCCGGTCTTGTTTGCGCCCACAACGAAGAGGCCCGCCTGACGGCCTGCCTGGAGCGCCTGGCCTTTTGCGACGAGATCGTGGTGGTCGCCGACCGCTGCACCGACCGCACCGAACAGATCGCCCGCCGCCATGGCGCGCGGGTCGTCTCCGGCATCTTCCCGGTCGAAGGCCGGCGCAAGGAGGCCGGGGTCGCCGCCTGCCGGGGCGAGTGGATCTTCGAACTCGACGCCGACGAACACGTCCCGCCCCGCCTGGCCCAGGAGATCCGCCTGACCATCGCCGCCAGGGGCGCGGCCGACTGGTACCAGGTGCCGGTCGACAACTATGTCGGCGACCGTCTGGTGCGCGACGGCTGGGGCGGCTCGTTCGGCTGCTCCTCGGTGGCGCGCCTGTTCCGCAAGGGCGTCAAGACCTGGAAGCACGAGCGCGTGCATCCGGGCACCAGCTTCCACGGCGTCTACGGCGGCAAGCTGGAGACGGCCATCGCCCACAAGGTCGACGACGACATCGCAGACATGATCCAGCGCCTCAGCCGCTACACCGCCCTGCGGGCCCAGGACCTGGCCGAGGGCGGCAAGATCAAGGGGATCGGCGACGACCTGTTCAGGGGCATCCGCCGCTTCTTCAAATGCTACGTCTCGCGCAAGGGCTACCGCGAGGGCGAGTACGGCGTGCTGATCGCCCTGATGGCGGCGCTCTATCCCATCCTCTCCAATCTCCGGGCCCGCGAACTGCTTCGCGCCCAGAGCAAGCCGCCGGCGCGCCTGATCGCGCCCACGGCCAGGACGCCCGTCAAGCTCCACCCGGCGACGGGCCCAAGGTCCGCCGTCGCCGCCAAGCTGGACAACGGCGTCGGGCTTGCGCACTGACCGCCGCCGGCGGCGAGGCGGCGCCGCGAGACCCGGCGTGCTGTTCGACCTGATCCTCGGCCGCGAACTCGCCCGCTGGCGGCGGGTCGGACGCCGGCCGGTGCTGTGGTGGCGCGACGACGACGCGCGCGCCCCCACGCCCCAACTCGAACGGCTGATCGCCCTGTCGACACGGCACCGGCGGCCGCTGACCGTCGCCGCCATCCCCGACGGCGACCTGCCCGCCCTCGCCGTCCTGACGGCGACGGCCCCGGCGGTCGCCCTGGCCGTGCATGGCTTTCGCCACCGCAACCGCGCGCCGCTCGGCGATCCCTCCGGCGAGGTCATCGACGGCGACGACGTCGACGACGTCGCGGCCCAGGTCGCCGCCGCCTCGGCCCGCTTCGCCGCCGCCGGCGCGGCGACGCCGCTGTTCGTGCCGCCCTGGAACAACATCCATCCCACCCTGCTCGCCGCGCTGCCCGCCGGCGGCGTCGAGGTGCTGTCGGGCTTCGACGGGCCGCGCCGACGCGAAACCAGCGGCCTGCGCCGCCTCGACGCCCATCTCGACGTCATGCGCTGGGGCGAGGCCCCGCGCTTTCGCGGCCGCACGCGCTTCCTGGGCCGGCTGAGGCGACAGCTCGCCGAACGGCGCCGCCATGGACGCTGGAGCGAGCCGATCGGCCTGCTCACCCATCACCTGGACCACGACCCCGGCGCCTGGCGCTTCCTGGACCAGTTTCTCGCCCAGCCCGCCTTCGACTGGCGCGACTGGCGCGGCGCGCTCGAAGCCTAGGCCCCCGGGGCCGATCCATTTTTCTCGGGCGCGTTGTCGGCGGCCGGCGTAATCCTTCGTCCTTCGGAAGAGAACGAGGACCGCCATGCTCTACACCATCCTGTGCTACCATTCCGAGGAGGCCGTCGGCGCCTGGTCCAAGGACGAGGACGACGCGGTGATGACCAAGCTGGCCGCGGTGCAGGAGCGCCTGCACGCCGAGGGCCGGCTCGGCCCCGTCGCCCGGCTGGTGCCCACCACCGCCGCCACCACCCTGCGCAAGGACAGCGATCCGCCCCTGGTGCTCGACGGCCCCTACGCCGAGACCAAGGAGCAGTTGCTCGGCTTCTACGTGATCGAGGCCGACTCGCTCGAGCACGTCCTCGACACCGCCCGCGAGCTCGGCCGCGCCAATCCCGGCGGCGCCTACGAGATCCGCCCGATCTCGACCTTCACCACGGGCGCCCTCGCCGAATGACCGACCTGGCTTGGATAGACGCGGCGCTGACCTCGGCGCGGCCCCAGGCCCTCGGCGCCCTGCTGCGCTATTTCCGCGATCTCGACATCGCCGAGGAGGCGTTCCAGGACGCCTGCCTGCGCGCGCTCAAGACCTGGCCGCAGAAGGGGCCGCCGCGCGATCCAGCCGCCTGGCTGATCTTCGTCGGCCGCAACGCCGCCATCGACCAGACCCGCCGCCGCAGCCGCCAGCAGGCGCTGCCCGACGAGGACGCCATCTCCGACCTCGACGACGTCGAGGAGCCGCTGGCCGAACGGCTGGACGGGGCCCACTACCGCGACGACGTCCTGCGCCTGCTGTTCATCTGCTGCCATCCCGACCTGCCGGTCACCCAGCAGGTCGCCCTGGCCCTGCGCATCGTCGGCGGCCTGTCGGTCAAGCAGATCGCCCGCGCCTTCCTGGTCGGCGACAGCGCCATGGAGCAGCGCATCACCCGCGCCAAGGGGCGCATCGCCGACGCGGACGTGCCGTTCGAGGCGCCCGGTCCGGTCGAACGCGCCCAGCGCCTGGCCGCCGTCGCCGCCATGCTCTACCTGATCTTCAACGAGGGCTATTCGGCCGGGCCCGACGCCGTCGAGGCCAAGGCCCCCCTGTGCGACGAGGCGATCCGGCTGGCCCGGCTGCTGCTGCGCCTGTTCCAGGCCGAGCCCGAGATCATGGGCCTGCTGGCCCTGATGCTGCTGCAGCATTCGCGCTCCGGCGCGCGCTTCGCCGCCGACGGCTCGATCGTGCTGCTCGACGACCAGGACCGCGGCCTGTGGAACCGCGAGATGATCGTCGAGGGCCTGGCGCTGATCGACAAGGCCGTCCGTCATCGCCGCCCCGGTCCCTATCAGGTCCAGGCGGCCATCGCCGCCATGCATGCGCGGGCTGCGCGCGCCGAGGACACCGACTGGACGGAGATCGACCTGCTGTACGGCCTGCTGGAGCGGCTGCAGCCGTCGCCGGTGGTGACGCTGAACCGCGCGGTGGCCACCTCCAAGGTCAGCGGCCCGGCCGCCGCCCTGGCCATGATCGAACCCCTGGGCGCCAAGCTGTCCGGCTATTTCCACTTCTTCGGGCTCAAGGGCGCCCTGTTGCAGCAGCTCGGCCGCACCGCCGAGGCGCGCGAGGCGTTCGGGCGGGCCATCGCCCTGGCCAACACCGCGGCCGAGGCCGCCCACATCCGTCAGCATCTCGACCGCCTGGCCCAGGACCATCCGGCCGCCGGCCGCGTCGCGGCGGGAAGCAAATAATTTCGCCGGCCCTGTCGGCGCGCGCCGCCCCGGCGCGTCCTTTGAACGAGCCCGCGCGACGCGGGCGCACAGTGCAAGGAGATGTCGCATGACCACCGCCGCCGCCAATCCGGCCCAGCCGCCGCAACCCGAGGTTCTGGGCGGGGTCGTGCCCTATCTCACGGTGGACGGCGCCCTGCGCGCCGCCGAGTTCTACAAGAAGGCGTTCGACGGCGAGGTGGTGGCCAGCCACCCCGTCGACGAGCAGGGGCGCACCATGCATGTGCACCTCTATATCAACGGCGGCTCGCTGATGCTCAGCGACGGCTATCCCGAACAAGGCCATCCCGTGACGCCGCACCAGGGCTTCAGCCTGACCCTGCGCGTCGACCAGATCGACCGGCGGTTCAAGCAGGCCGTCGACGCCGGGGCCGAGGTGGTGATGCCGGTGGAGCTGATGTTCTGGGGCGAACGCTACGGCCAGCTGCGCGACCCCTTCGGCGTGCTGTGGGCGATGGTCTCGCCGGCCTGACCGCGCGACGCGGCCCGGCCGCCGGCGCATCTGCGTCGCGGCCGGGCGTTCCACCCCGGAGCCGCCATGACCAGAACCCCTTTCCCCAAGCCGCTCCCGGCCTGCGAGATCGAGGTCAGCCGCTTCATCGCCGCGCCGCGCGACCAGGTGTTCCAGGCCTGGATCGAGCCCGCCCGCCTGGCGGCGTGGTGGGGTCCGGCGGGCTTCAGCAGCACCGTCGCTGAACTGTCTCCCTGTCCCGGCGGCGCGCTGCGCCTGGTCATGCACGGGCCCGACGGGGTCGACCATCCGATGAGCGCCACCTTCCGCGAACTGGCCGCCCCGGAGCGTATCGCCTTCGTCGCCGTCGCCGGGGAAGAGGACGGCGGCCCGGTGCTGGAGGCCCTGACCATCGCCCTCTTCGCCGAGCGGGACGGCGGCGTCGAGGTTCGCGTGCACGCCCGCGCCGCCGGCCTCGCGCCGGGGGCGGACGCCAAACTGCAAGGCATGGAGATCGGCTGGACGCAGAGCCTGGCCCGTCTCGACGCGCTGTTCACCAAAGGAGACGCCGAATGAAACGCCTGTTCCCGGCCGCCATGGCCGTCGTCGCCCTTACGGCCTGCTCGCCGCAGAAGCCGGCCGCCGTCAAATCCGACCAGCCTTCGGCCACGACCGCGCCGGCCGCCCAGAGCGCGCCGGCCGCGGCCCAGACCAAGGCCCCGGCCGGCGCCTATACGCTCGACCCCGCCCACACCAGCGTCATCTTCCGCGTCGATCACCTGGGGCTGTCGCGCTACACCGGCCGCTTCACCAAGGTGGACGGCCGCCTGCAGTTCGATCCGGCCAAGCCGGAGACCATGGCGGTGAGCGTGACCATCGACCCGCGCTCGCTGCAGACCGACTACCCCGAGCCCAAGAAGCTCGATTTCGACGCCCAGGTGCAGCGGCAGTTCCTCGACGTCGCCCGCTTCGCCGACCTCGCCTTCCGCTCCACCAAGGTCGAGCCGACCGGACCGGCGACGGCGACGGTGACCGGCGATCTGACGCTGCACGGCGTGACCCGGCCGGTGACGCTGAACGCCAAGTTCAACGGCGGCTATCCGGCCGGCGGCATGGACCCGAGCGGCGCGCGCATCGGCTTCTCGGCGCACGGAACGTTCAAGCGCTCCGACTTCGGCATCGCCTTCGGCCTGCCCGCGCCGGGCACCACCATGGGCGTCGGCGACGCGATCGAGGTGGTGATCGAGACCGAGTTCACCCAGCCGGGCCCCGCCGCCCCGCCGCCCAAGGGATGAGGCCGCCGCCGCGGGCCGTCCGGGCGGCGGCTCGCGGCGCGCCCCCGCGCCGACCGGGTTCGCCGCCCCTAAATTCCGGCGGCGAATCCTGCGACATATGCGGCCGCCCCAGCGTTCAGGAGGTTGCGTGCAGCCGATCATTTCCATCGCCGGCCTTTCCAAGACCTACGCCGGCGGTTTCCAGGCGCTGAAGGGCGTCGACCTCGACATCCGCAAGGGCGAGATCTTCGCCCTGCTTGGTCCCAACGGCGCCGGCAAGACGACGCTGATCGGGGCGGTGTGCGGCATCGTCAACCCGACCGAGGGCGTCATCCTGGCCGACGGGGCCAACGTGGTCACCGACTACCGCGCCGCCCGCGCCAAGATCGGCCTGGTCCCGCAGGAGCTGACCACCGACGCCTTCGAAACGGTGTGGGCGACGGTCAGCTTCAGCCGCGGCCTGTTCGGCAAGGCGCCGAACCCGGCCCATGTCGAGAAGGTGCTGCGCGACCTGTCCCTGTGGGACAAGAAGGACAACAAGATCATGACGTTGTCCGGCGGCATGAAGCGCCGGGTGATGATCGCCAAGGCGCTGTCGCACGAGCCGGCCATCCTGTTCCTCGACGAGCCGACCGCCGGGGTCGACGTCGAACTGCGCCGCGACATGTGGGAGATGGTCCGCGCCCTGCGCGAGACCGGCGTCACCATCATCCTGACCACCCACTACATCGAAGAGGCCGAGGAGATGGCCGACCGCATCGGGGTGATCGACAAGGGCCGGCTGGTCCTGGTCGAGGACAAGGCCGTGCTGATGCGCAAGCTCGGCAAGAAGCAGTTGACCCTGCACCTGCAATCGCCGCTGGCCGCCGTGCCGGAGGGCCTGTCGGACTACGACCTCGAACTGGGGACCGACGGCGAGAGCCTGGTCTACACCTTCGACGCCCAGGGCGAGCGGACCGGCATCGGCGGATTGATGCGGCGGCTCAACGACCTCGGGATCGATTTCAAGGACCTCCAGACCAGCGAGAGCTCGCTGGAGGACATCTTCGTCAGCCTGGTGAGGGCGCGGCCATGAACCTCCACGCGATCCGCGCGATCTATCTGTTCGAGCTGGCGCGCACCTGGCGCACCCTGCTGCAGTCCATCGTATCGCCGGTGCTGTCGACCTCGCTCTATTTCGTGGTGTTCGGCTCGGCCATCGGCTCGCGCATGGCCCAGGTGGACGGCGTGTCCTACGCCGCCTTCATCGTACCGGGCCTGATCATGCTGTCGCTGCTGACCGAGAGCATCTCCAACGCCTCGTTCGGCATCTATTTTCCGCGTTTCACCGGCACCATCTACGAGATCCTCTCGGCGCCGATCTCGGCGATGGAGATCGTCGCCGGCTACGTCGGCGCCGCCGCCACCAAGTCGATAATCCTTGGACTGATCATTCTGGTCACGGCGCGGCTGTTCGTGCCGTTCGAGATCGCCCATCCGCTGTGGATGGCCGCCTTCCTGGTGCTCACCGCCGTGACCTTCAGCCTGTTCGGCTTCATCATCGGCGTCTGGGCCGACGGCTTCGAGCGGCTGCAGATCGTGCCGATGCTGATCGTCACGCCGCTCACCTTCCTGGGCGGCAGCTTCTATTCGATCAGCATGCTGCCGCCGGTCTGGCGCCAGATCACCCTGTTCAACCCCGTCGTCTATCTGGTCAGCGGTTTCCGCTGGAGCTTCTACGGGGTGTCGGACGTCGGGGTCGGGGTCAGCCTGGGCATGACCGTGGCGTTCATGGCCGCGTGCCTGGCGGTGATCGCCTGGATCTTCAAGACGGGTTACCGGCTCAAGGCCTGAGGCCCGTCCTCCTCCAGCGCGCGGGCCTCGACGACATAGCGCAGCGGCCCGTGGACGCGGCCGTCCAGCGGCCAGCAGGTCGCCAGGACCAGATTGCGGCCCGGCGCGCGCGGATCGACGCCCGAGGCGTCCCAGCGGGCCACCCGCGCGCCCTCGACCCGGAAGCGGGCGATGCGGCCGTCGGCCCGCTCCACCCGGATCTCGTCGCCCGGCCGCACCTGGCCCAGGAAGGCGAAGTGGGTGTCGCGGTGGGCGGCGTAGACGGCGGTGCCCGCCTCGCCGGCCTGCGGCGTGCCGGTGACGTGGCCCGGCCCGAAGGCCAGGGCCTGGCCGCTGGCCCCGGCCAGCACCACCTCGCTGCGGCCGAGGCGCGGAACCTCGATGCGGGCGGCGGGCCAGGTGTCGGCCCAGGGCCAGGGCCGCACCGGCCGTCCATCGTGCACGGACTGGGCGAAGGCGCGGTCCAGCAGCACCTGGGCCAAGGCGGCCTTGGCGTAGATCCACGCCCCCTGGCCGCAGAGGATCAGCCCCGCGAGGGCCAGCGCGGCGCCGGCCAGCATCGGGAGGGGGAGCCGCCGCGCGGCGGCTCCCGTCGTGATCCGGCGGGGGCTCACGCCGCCCGCCTCCGCTGGGCGACCCAGGTCCCGCCGGCCACGGCCGCGCCGGCCGCCAGCCCGCCGAGCCCCAGCAGCATCAGCAGCGGCGCGTCGGTGGCGGTCTGCGGCAGGTCCACCCCCTCGACGCCCTGGCCGGCCTCGGCGCCGGCCGGCGGCCGCTGGGCGCCGTGGCGCACGCCGCCGAACAGGGCGTCGAAGTCCCAGCCCGCCGGCAGGTTCAGCGGCAGGTCGCTGCGGACCAGCGGCGTCCCGACCGGGCGCGAGGGGGTCTCGTCCACCGCCACCAGGCTGGTCTGGCTGGTGACCAGATGGTGGTCCAGCCCCAGGGCCAGGACGCGGGCGTCGGCCTCCTCGGCGGTGATGCGGCCCAGGCTGCGGGCGACCTCGGCGTCGGCGATCCTGCGGCGGGCCCACAGCTTGGAGATCCCCTCGCCCGGCGCGGCGTCCTGCAGCGGCAAGCGGGCTTCCCACGGCTTGCCGTCGACCATCCCGGCGACGCGCAGCACGCCGCGCGTCGCCCCCACCTTGGCGGCGATCATCACCGGCTCGCCGCGATAGAGGTCGGGCAGCACGGCCGGGGCGAGGTCGGCGGAGGTCCCCTCGACCGTCGCGGTCAGGTTGGTGGCCGCCGGGCTCTCCAGCTTCTCGAACAGCTGGCGCATCTGGTTCTCCACCGCGTCGACCGAACCGATGTGGGTGTAGGTTCCCCGCCCGAGCTCGGCGGCGCGGGTCATCAGGAAGGTGTTGGGCGCCGAGCCGATGCCGGCCATGAACACCCGCGAGCGGCCGCGGCCGGCGGTGATGGCGTCGAACAGCTGCTGTTCGTTGCTGATCTCGCCGTCGGTCAGGAACACCACCTGGCGGACGTGGCTGGCGTCGTAGGGGCGCGGATCGGCCAGGGCCGCGCGCATGGCCGGTACCATCTCGGTGCCGCCGGCCGCGTCCAGCCCGGCGACGAACTTCTGGGCCTGGCCCAGGTGGGCGGCGTCGGCGGGAACCGAGTCAGGGAACAGCACGGTCAGGGTGTGGTCGAAGCGCACGACGTTGAAGCGGTCGCCCGGCTTCAGCCGCGACAGGCCGTAGGCGAGCCCGGCCTTGGCCTGGCGGATCGAGGTCCCGCCCATCGAGCCGGAATTGTCGATGACGAAGACGATCTCGCGCGGGACGGGCGGTCCCTTGCGGGGCGCGATCGGCGGCGTCACCTGGGCCAGCACGTAGTCGCCGCCGGCGACATGCTCGCGGAACAGGCCGACCGTCGGGGCGGACGACGGGGCCGCCCGCCAGATCAGCTCGAAGTCGCGGTCGGCGGGAACCTCGCCGCCGACCAGGCTGACGATCTTGCCGCCAGCCGGGTCGTTGCGCGTCGAGACGGCGTGGTTGCGGCTGGACAGGCCCGTCAGGGCGAAGCCCGGGCGCAGGCGCACGGTGATCGACACCGGATTGACCGGACGATGGCGGCGCGGGTCGAGCAGCGGGGCGCGGCCCTCGGCCGAGGGCGCGCCGCCCGCCGGGGTGTAGCGCGGCGCGGCGACCAGGGGGACGCGCAGGCTGTATTCGCCGTCCGACAGGGCGACGGGGGCCTGGTATTCGATCTGCACCACCACGGTCTCGCCCGGACCGATGTTGGCGACCGAGTTGGTGAACAGGTTCGGGCGGTCCTGCTCGACCAGGCCGGCGACGCGGCCCTCGGCCTTGGCGCGCTCGTAGAGGGCCTTGGCGTCGGCCTTCTTCTTGACCTCGCCGACGATCACCCGGTCGCCAACCGTCATCTTCAGCGTGTCGACGCCGCCGTCCTCCGGCAGCGGATAGACGTAGACCGCCTCGACCCAGTGGTCCGAGACGTTGCGGAAGGCCTGGGTGACGCGGGTGCGGACGGTCATGCCGCTGACCGTCATGTCGACGTCGGTGCCGAGGCGCACGGCCTCGACATAGTCGCCGCCCTTGGCGCGCAGCAGCAGCGAGCCCGAGGTCATGCGGGCCGGGTCGGCCGCCCAGGCGCGCCCGTAGAGGGCCAAGACGGCGAACAGGGCGGCCAGCATCGCCAGGGCGATCACGCCGCCGCGGTCGGGGCGGAACGTCGCCTGAAGCGGGCGGGAAGCGGCCGGGCGAAGCAGCCGGGCGGCGGTCGGAAGGGACATGACGATCTCCATCATCCCGAGGAAGAGGGATCTCCCTTGTCTTCACACGCGGCCGCCGGGACGAGCCTCAAGTTCCGCCTTGTTCCGGCCGCCGCCGCCGCGTTCGGCCGCCGTCGCCTTGCCGCCGCCCGGCCTGTCCGGCTATGTGAGGATTTGTGCGGATTTGTCGGGAGCCGACTGCATGGGGCTGAGCGCCGAAGCCGATCTTTCCACCGAACAGAGCCAGGCCATCGCCGCCCGCGTGCGCGAGGAGCTGGCCCGTCGCCGCATCTCGCGCCAGCAGCTGGCCGACGACGCCAGGATCAGCATCTCGACCCTGGAGAAGGCCCTGGCCGGGCGCCGTCCGTTCACCCTGGCGACCACCGTGCGGCTGGAGGAGGCCCTAGGCGCGGCCCTGCGGCCCAGGACGGCGCCCGCGGGCGCGCCGCCGGCCCTGGGCCTCGCGCCCGAGGCGCTGGGAGCCTATTCCCGCCCGGCGGTCGCCTGGCTGGAAGGCGACTACCTGACCCTGCGGCCGTCGTTCGAGACGCCCGAGGCGGTCTACGCCTACCGCACCGAGATCCTGTGGGACGAGGCCTCGTCCAGCCTGACCTTCCGCGAGGCCGCCCGGCTGGACGCCGCCTTCACCCAGAAGGGCGCGGTGTCGCTGTCGAACCAGTCGGGCCACATCTATCTGGTCACCAACGAGCAGGGGCAGTTCCGGCTGGCCATCCTCGGCCGGCCGACCATAGACGGCGAGATGTACGGCCTGCTGACCACCCTGCACGCCGGCGTCGGCAGCCAGCTGACCCCCGCCGCCGCGCCCATCGCCCTGGTTCCCCTGCGCCGCGCGCCGGACGCCGTCTTCGGCCGCATCGCCCCGGGCGAGCCCCGGCACGCGGCCTATCGCGCCGCCCTGACCCGCGTCGCCGGCCAGGGCTTCGCCCGGATGTTCGCCGGCTGAAGCCCGGCCTTCAGTCGGCCAGGTCGAACTTCGGCCGGCCGCCGACGCCGACGGCGCCGCGCAGCTGGTCGGCGTCCATCAGCTTGCCGTCCATCATCACCACCCGCGTGTGCCGCAGGTCGCCGATGGTCCGCGACGGGTCGCCCTCGACCAGCACCAGGTCGGCGTCCTTGCCCACCGCGATCGAGCCGGTGCGCCCGCCGACGCCGACCAGCCGGGCGGGAACGATGGTCGCCGCCTCCAGCGCCTCGGCCGGGGTGAAGCCCGCCTCGACATAGAGCTCCAGCTCGCGCACCAGCTCCAGGCCCGAGCCGTCGGTGCCGGCCACCACCGGCGCGCCGGCCTTGTGCAGGCGGCCGACCAGCTCGACCAGCTTGCGGAAGCTGGCCCGGTAGTCGGCGCGGGTGACGCCGGCCGGCGGGGCGAAGCCGCCCTGGCGGAAGCCGCGCTCCACCGCCGCCGGCAGCGTGCCGACGAACGGCGCGTAGGACGGCGACATGTCGCCGTTCTCGGGCATGTACAGGCCCTCGACCACCACCAGGGTCGGGTCGACCGCGATCTTGCGCGCCGCCATCTTGGCGATCAGCGACTTCATCGGCTCGGCGTCGAGGTCGACGTCCTTGAAGTAGCGGCCGACGCCCTCGAAGCGCTGCATGCCGTTGGAATGGGCCACCACATCGTCCGGCATGGCCTGCATGGCCACGAAGTAGATGTGGGTGATCTCGTCATAGCCGGCGTCGACGGCCTGGTCGGTGCGCATGCCGGCCGGCAGGTGGCCGTGGACGTGCAGGCCGAGCCTGTGCGCCTCGGCCGCGGCCGGCGCCACCCAGTCGGGATTGAAGGTGCCGTAGAACTTGACCCCGGTCTGGCCCTTGGCCTTGGCCTCGTCGACCGCCTTGACCGCCTCGTCGCGGGAGGTGACCACGTTGGCCACCTGGGCGGTGTTGGGGCCTTTCCCGTCGATCAGCGACGAGGCGTAGACGTGCGGCGACAACAGCTCGCCGGCGGCGCGGCGCTGGCGCCGGGCGATGGTCAGGGCGTCGTTGTTGCCCGGGTCGCGCACCGAGGTGACGCCGAGCGACAGCTCCGAGGGGCCGGTGTAGTCGTCGCCCACATGCATGTGGCTGTCCCACAGGCCCGGCGTCAGGGTGCGGCCCGCGCCCTCGATCACCTTGGCCCCGGCCGGGACCTTGACCTGGGCCGCCGGTCCGACGGCGACGATCTTGCCGCCGTCGACCACCACCGTCTGGTGCTCGGCGAAGCGGCCGCCGTCGAGGAAGGCGCGCACGTCGACGAAGGCGACCGGCCCCGCCGGCGTGGTCGCCAGCCGGCGCGCCAGCACCGGCGACTGCCGGGCCATGGCGTCGTCCTGGGCCTTCTCCAGCAGCGGCTGAGCGCTCTCGTAGCCGGCGCGGATGGTGCTGAGGCCGCCGATGTTGGCGAACACCTTGCCCTTGTCGTCGGTCCAGACGGCGAACGGCGTGCCGACGATCCCGGTGATGGTCCAGGCCGTCACATGCAGGGCCGAGGCGCCCTGGCCCACGGTCGCCTCGGTCAGCTTCTCGGCCCGGCCCTTGCCGCCGGGCAGCAGGGCGACCTCGCGGCCGGTGGCGATCATCCGCTCCACCGGCAAGTCGCCCGCCCGGATGCTGTTGCCGGCCGCCAGATAGAAGGCGGGGCTGTCGTAGCGGGCCGAGCCGGCGTCGAACGGCGACTTCCAGCTGGCCTGGCCCTTGTCGACGCGGAAGGTCTCGCCGACGTCGCCGTTGGGGCTCGACCCGCGCAGGCGGTAGTCGGCGATGGCGCCGTCCGGGCCCAGGCGGATGGTCTCGTCCTCCTCCCAGGCCTGGCCGCGCAGCAGCAGGCTGAGCCGGCCCATCAGCGCGCCGTCCGGCGCGGTCCAGTAGCGCGACTGGCCGTGCTGGCCGGCGCTGGACATGATGGTGAACACCTGGGCGTCGGGCGGCGGCTTGGCCAGTTCGGCGGCCGGGGTCTGGGCGACCGCCATCGGGGCGACGGCGACCGCCGCCGACATCAGGACGAACGCGGCGACGGCGAGCTTGGGCATGACCTTCCCCCTCGGAACGGAGGCTTCACGCTAATCGGCCGCCGGTTCAACCGCAACGATCATTGCGCCGCCGCGGCGGCGGCGATCTCGGCGTGCAGGCGCCCGGCCTCGGCGGCCATCTCGGCGCGGAAGTCCTCGCGCGACCACAGCCTGTAATCCCCCGCCGCATAGGCCTCGCCGTTGCGGCGGTAGAGGAAGGCGTTCATGCGGTTGGCGAAGGTGTTGTCGCGGGTCTTGGCCGCCTTGGCCGGCGCGCCCATGACGATCGAGAACGGCGGGATCACCGTGCCCTCGGTCAGGAAGGCGCCGCCCGCGACGATCGACCCGCGGCCGATCACGCAGCCGTCCATGATCGTCGCCCCGATCCCGACCAGCACGTCGTCCTCGATGACGCAGCCGTGCAGGGTGCAATGGTGGGTGATCGAGCAGTTGCGGCCGATGGTCGTTCCGGTTCGCGAGCCGACGTGGATCATCACGAAGTCCTGGATGTTGCTGTTCTCGCCGATGACCACGGCGTCGCTCTCGGCCCGCGCCACGACGTTGCACCAGATCGAGGCGCCGGCGCCGATCTCGACCGCCCCGAACAGCCGCGCCGACGGATCGATCCACGTCGCGCCCAGGTCGCGCACGTCGGGGCCCAGGAAGGCCTTCGGTTGGCTCATCGTCTTCGCTTCCGCTTACCGGCTTATGGGGACGGCCAAACTAGCCAGCCCGGCGGGGCGTTGAAAGACGCGGCCGAACCGGCTATGCAGGCCGGGCATCAAGAGTTGGGCCCGGCCCAACGCCAACCTGCCTTCCCGGGCAAGGTGGCGGTCTCTCCAGAGACGATGCGGCCGATGATCGGCAACGAAACGGGACGGACCTGCGCCCTTTCGTCAACTCGTTCGACATGGAGCGCATGACCATGCCGCAATCCGCCCTTCGCCCCGTCCCGGACCTCCCCGGCCATCGCTCGGCCGACGACGAGATCGAGCAGGCCTTCCCCGGCTCGGTCCTCACCCATGTGCTGGAGGTCGTCACCCGCGACCGGCTGGCCGTGGCCATCGCCGCGCTGGAGCTGATCGGCGAGGCCGGCGGACGGCTGGAGGCCCTGCACCTGGCCCGCCGGGGCGACAGCCACGACCACCGCCTGAAGGTGGTGGGCCTGCGCCCCCGCCAGGCCCGCGCCCTGTGCGACCGGCTGGCCGCCCTGCCCGGCGTCGACCGCGCCGCCGTCGAACACCAGATCCTGCAATCCTGACGCCGGCCGTGTTCAGGCCTCCACGCCGGTGCGCCGACGGGCGCGGGCGGCCAGGAAGAAGCAGAGCACGGCGCCCAGCGCCGCAGGCGTGACGCACAGCGTCAGGGCCTGGCCCAGGGCGTGCGGGTCGCCGAACACCTTGTCGGCCAGGACGCCGGCGGCCGTGGTGCCGACGCCCAGGCCCATCATGATGTTGCCGAAGGCGATCAGCGAGATGCTGAGCCCGCGCAGGGTGTTGGGGACGATCTCCTGGACCGCCGCGACGCCGGCTATGGCGGTCATCGACGAGAACAGCGACCACAGGCTGATCAGGGCCAGCAGCGACCAGGGCGCGCCGGTCGCCCAGACCAGGGACCAGGGCGCGGCGATCACCGCCAGCCCCACGGCCAGGCTGGCGCGGGCGGACGGCCCCCGCCTCTGGGCGAACCAGTCGCTGAGGAAGCCGCCGCCGACCGCGCCGGCCACGCCGGTGACGGCCAGGATGATCCCCAGCCAGGCCCCGATCTGGCCCGGCGCCATGCCGTAGTTGCGCGACAGCAGCGACGGCGCCCAGGCGACCAGGGCGAAGTCGCCCACCGACATCAGGGCGCAGCCCAGGACCAACGGCGCCAACGATTTGCGGTAGCGGCGGAGCTGGCCGAACGCCGAGCCCGAGATCGCCGCGCCCGAGCCGTCGGCGCCGCGCCGTTCGGGCTCGCGCACCAGGGACAGCATGACCAGCATGGGCGCGCCCGACAGGCTGAGCAGCACCAGCGCGATCCGCCATGGCGCGAGGCCGCCCAGCAGCGGCAGGCCGGCGAAGGCGCCGGTGGCGGCGACGGTCAGGATCACCCCGCCGATGGCGATGGCCGCCCCGCCGCCGACCACCATGCCCATCATGAAGGTCCCGGTGGCCAGGCCCCGCCGCCGCGGCGCGAAGAGGTCGCCGATCATCGACACCGCCGCCGGAGCCAGGGCGGCCTCGCCGATCCCGACCACGAAGCGCCCGGCGAACATCATCCAGAACGAATCGGACAGGCCGCACAGCAGCGTGCCGAGGCTCCAGATGACCACGCCGCTCAGGATCACCGTGCGCCGCGCCACGAGGTCGGCCAGCCGGCCGAAGGGCAGGCCCGCCACCGAATAGACCAGGGCGAAGGCGACGCCCTGCAGCAGGCCGATCTGGGTGTCGGTGATCTTCAGGTCGGCGCGGATCGGGTCGACCAGCAGGCTGAGGATCTGGCGATCCGTATACGAAAGGATGGCGGCGACGCAGAAGATGGCCACCGCCGTCCAGCCGCGCGCCGGCGACGGCCAGGGGGCCTCCCCCTGGCCCGCGGCCGCCCCTGCTTCGCCCCGATCGGCGGACGACGGACTGATGATCACTGCCATGGCTCCATGACTTGGCCGTCGCGGACTGGCGCCGCCGCGGGCGGATGAACAGGCGCGCGCCGGTTAGAAGGTCGCCTGCAGCGTCACCCCGACGGTGCGGGGCTGCACCGTGATGAAGCGTTCCGGACCGACGAGGCCGCCGGCTATGGACAGCACCCGGCCGTCGCCGTCCAGCAGGTTGCGCGCGAACAGCGACACCTCCAGCGGCCGCCCCGGCACGCGCACGCCCGCCTGCAGGTTGACGATGTGGTAGTCGCCGTAGCGCCGGCTGTTGACCCCGTTGGTGTCGAAGTTGGTGTTCATGCTGCTGACGTAGCTGTAGTCGAGGCGGACATAGGAGTCGTCCTCCTTAAACCACGTCAGAGCCTGCCGGGCCCCGGCGCTGACCTGATACTTGGCCACGCCGGGCACGCGGTCGCCCTTCTTCCACGGCGTGAACGGCACGTCCTCGGTCAGCGTCGAGTCGGTGAAGCCGAGGTTGCCGTAGACCTCCAGGGTCTTGGTGAAGGCGTAGCGGGCCTCGATCTCCGTCCCCAGGCTGCGGGCCGTGCCGGCGTTGGTGCGGAACGAGAACGAGCAGGAGGGCAGGTTGAGCGTGGTCTGGATGTTGCTCCAGTCGATCAGATAGGCGCTGGCGTTCAGGGTCAGCCGGCGGTCCATCAGCTGGTTCTTCGAGCCGATCTCGTAGTTCCACACCGAGTCCGACCCGAAGCTGCCGGCGGCGTTGGTGCGGCCCAGCCGCTCGAGGTCGGCGCGGCACAGGTCGACGGGCACGGTGGTGTTGACCCCGCCCAGCCGGAAGCCCTTGGCCACCTGCAGATAGATCAGGTTGTCCTTGGTCGCCGCCAGCGAGAGGTTGAACTTGGGAGTGAAGCCGCTCTCGGAGAAGTTCCCCCGGCCGCTGTCGGCGCCGCCGTTCAACAGGCCCGAGGAATAGGTGCGATAGGCCTCGTTGAAATCGAAGTAACGCAGGCCGGCGGTGGCGGTGAGCTTGTCCGTCAGCTTGTAGGACACTTCGCCGAACAGCGACTTCTGCTTCTGGTGGATATCCTGCACGCCATAGAAGGCCTGATCGGCGTGCTGCGCGCCCAGCCCCGTCGAGGACGTCCCGGTGAAGGCGTCGATGCCGGCCACGTCGGCCGCCTGGGTGTAGTCGCGCTTGCGGTCCTGGTAGAAGGCTCCGACGACGTAGTTCAGCCGCCCGTCGCCGGACGAGGTGATGCGGAACTCCTGCGAGAAGTCCTCGATGGCGGTGGTGTCGACCAGCGGCGCGGTCGAGTTGAAGCCGAAGGCGGTGTTGAGCAGGAACTCCAGCGAATTGCGGTTGGTGTTCCGCTTCTTCATGTACGAGGTCGACGAGGTCACCCCCGCCCAGCCCAGGTCGTAGTCCAGGGTGGCGTTGAAGATGTTGATCCGGTCGGTCAGGCCGTCGAAGCCGCGGGTCAGCCGGTGGTAGGGCGAGGTCTGTTCCGAGCGCCCGCCCGTCTCCAGGTCGTGGATCATGTAGCTGAAGTTGGCGCGGAGGTTCTCGCCGATCCGCGCGCCCAGCTCGACCCGCGCCCCGGTGGTCTCGGCGTCGTTGATGTTGTGCTGGCCGGTCAGGTCGTTGTCGATGTAGCCGCTGGTGTAGGTGCGGTAGGCGATGGCGCGCAGGGCCAGGCCGTCCTCGGCCAGCGGGATGTTGACCATGCCCTTGACGCCGGAGTTGGTACCGCCGTGCTCGGTCTGCGACAGCGTGGCCTCGGCCGATCCCTCGAAGCTGCCGAACCTGGGCTTGTTGGTGATGATGCGGATGGTGCCGCCCATCGAGCCGGAGCCGTAGAGCGTGCCCTGCGGCCCGCGCAGCACTTCGATGCGCGAGATGTCGTAGAGGCCGAGGTCGGGGTTGAACCCGTTCACCGAGATCGGCGTCTCGTCGATATAGACGCCGACGGTCTCCTTGTTCTGCGGCTCGTCGTTGCGGACGCCGCCGGTGGTGATCCCGCGCAGGGCCAGGGTGGAAAGGCCCGGCCCCTGCGACACCATCGACAGGCTGGGCACCGAGGCCATCACGTCGGCGAAGCCGTTCTTGCCGGTCTCGGCGATGTCGCTCCCCGAAACGGCGGCGATCGAGGCCGACACGTCCTGCAGCCGTTCGGCGCGCTTCTGGGCCGTGACCACGATGGTCTCGACCTCGGCCGTCGCCGGCGGCGGGGCGGTCTGCGCCGCCGCCGGGGCGGCGATGAGCGCGCAGCCGAGCACGAGGCCGCTGGTCGCGAAGAGCCTGCTGTTCAGCCTTGTCATTTGAATTCCTCCCGAGAGTTTTTTTGTTGTTTCAGCCCCACAGGTCGCCGGCGAACCGATGCAGGCGCCGTCCGTCGTGGACGACCCTCGCGTCGGCGGGGTCCTTGACGATCAGGGGCACGTCGAGGTCGACGATTTCGCAGAGGGTGGCCACGACATAGGCCGGGGCGATGGCCACCCCCGAGCCCATCATGCAGCCGACCATCAGCCGCATGCCGCGCGCCTCGGCGGCGCGGGCCAGGGCCAGGGCCTCGGTCAGGCCGCCGGTCTTGTCGAGCTTGATGTTGACGTAGTCGTAGCGCCCGGCCAGCCGGTCGAGGTCGGCGCGGGTGTGGCAGGATTCATCCGCACACAGAGGGATGGCCTTGTTGTAGCCGTCGAGGACGGCGTCCTGGCCCCGGGGCAGCGGCTGTTCGATCATGAACACGCCCAGCTCGGCCAGGCGCGGGGCCAGCGCGTTCAGGCGCTCCAGGGTCCAGCCGCCGTTGACGTCGACGAACAGCGCCGTCTGCGGCAGGGTCTCGCGGACCGCGCGGGCGCAGGCCAGGTCGTCCTCGCCGCCGAGCTTCAGCTTGATCATCCCCGCGTCGCGGCAGGCGGCGGCGATGCGGGCGGTCTCTTCCGGGGTCTCGATGCCGATGGAGATGTCCGCCGGGACGCTGTCGACCGGGCGCAGGCCCGTCAGGTCCCAGATCGAGCTTTCCGAACGCTTGGCCTCGTAGTCCCACAGCGCGCAGTCCAGCGCGTTGCGCGCGGCCCCGGCCGGCATGGCGGCCTGCAGGCGCTCGCGGTTGATCTCGCCGCGCTCGATGCGCGGCGCCATGGCGGCGATGTCGCTCAGGACCGATTCCGGCGTCTGGTCGAAGATCTGCATCGGGCAGCATTCGCCCAGGCCGCGGACGCCGCCGCTTTCGATCTCGACCCCGACGACGTCCATGCCCGAGATGGCGCCGAACGAAACGCGGAACGGGCGCTGCAGCCCGATATGCCGCCGCTCGACTGAAACCTTCATGACGCCATCCCCTCGCACGCTTTTCTTTGCATTTATCGCAAAGAAAATTTGCAATTCAAGCAAAATATGGAGGATGCGAAACAGGCTCGCCGGATGATGGAGCCGAGGGCGGGGTTCCGGCCGGGGCCCTGGCGACGACGCCTGGGGGCTGGCGCGGCGGCGCGCGCGCGGCCTTAAGGCCGCTTCGAACGCTGGGACAGGGCCGCCCAGCTTTCCGGGGTGAAGGCCTGCGCCTCGAAGGCGTCCGAGCCGTGGCGGCCGCCATGATGGTAGGCCACGAACAGCTCGGCGGCGCGGCCGTTGATCGCCACCACGCTGTGCCAGACGCTGCCGTCCATGTGCAGGGAATCGCCCGTCTCAAGGATGATCGGCGAGCGGCCCTCGATATAGGCGAGGATCTCGCCCGTCACCAGATAGAGCACCTTCTCCCCCGGATGGCGGACGAACTCCGAGTCCCAGATGCTGATCGGCTGCAGCTGGAAATACAGGCAGTCCAGCGCGCGCGGCTCGTTGCGGTCGAACATGTAGTGGACCGCCGCGTCGCCGAACCGGTCGACCTCGCGCCCCCGCGCCCGGTCGACCGACACGCTCCCCGGCGTCGCCACCGGCGACGGCGAGGCCTTGCGGGGGGCCAGGTCATCTTCGGCGGCGAGCGTCAGCAGGGTCTCCGGCGTGACCTCCAGGGCCTTGGCCAGCGTGCGCACCTTCTCGACGGTCAGGCCGAGGCGGGTGTTCTCGATGCGCGACAGGGACGACACCGGAATGCCGGTGAGGCCCGAGAGCTGCTCCAGGGTGAGCTTGCGGCTCTTGCGGATCTGGCGCACGCGGGCCCCGACGGACTCCGCGGGCGCTTCCTGGTCGAGGTTGGCGGTGGTTCGGCTCATGCGCTCCACTATCTCTGCGCGTCCTCCCTGACCAGATGCAGATCGTGGAAGTTGAACGACGGGTCGGTGCGCGGCGACACCGCCTGCATGCTGATGGCGACGATGCGCCCCTGTTCGTCCTGCCGGAAGTTGGCGTAGGCGTCGGCGTTCAGGCCGCGGTCGCGCCAGGCGGCGACGAACAGGTCGCCGTCGACGTGGTTCAGCGGGCCGGTGAGCGACTTCGAACCCAGGTCCATGACCAGGGCGCCGTTGTCGACGCGCACCTCGACCTCGCCGAACCAGGGGTCGCGGTAGCGGCCGACATAGCTGGCCGGCGGCAGGGCGGCCCGCGCGGCGGAGCCGGCGCGGGGAGAGGCCTTGACGTCGGTGACGGTCTTGGCCGCCTGGGCGACCGCCTGCAGCTCGCCCGCGCCCATCTTGGGGATGAAGTCCTGCGGATGGTCGCTGAACGCCAGGTTGGCCAGGCGCATGGCGATGGCGCTGGAGGCGCGGGTGCTCTTGTTGCTCATCACCATCACCCCGAAGCCCGAGCCGGGGAAGATGCTGATCTGGCTGACCATGCCGGGCAGGCCGCCGCCGTGCTGGGCCTCGCGCCGGCCGTAGCTGTCCTGCAGGAACCAGCCCAGGCCGTAGGCCGAGAAGCTGGCGCCGGCGTACTGGGCCGCCGTCGGATTGGTCGGGGTCGGGGTGACCGGGCGGAACAGCTCCTCGGCCCGGGCCTTGTCCAGCTTCACCGCCGAGGGCGCGCCGAGGTTGAAGGCCATCCACTTGGCCATGCCCTGGGCGTTGCAGAAGATGCCGCCGGCCGGGACGGTCACCTGGGGCAGCGGGAAGTCCACCGCCTCCAGCTTGCCGTCGGCGTAGTCGTGCGCCACGGCCTTGGGCGCGTCCTTGCCCAGCCGCAGCTGGTCGGCGACGCAGCCCGACATGTCGAGCGGCTTCAGGATGCGGGCGGTGACGAAGTCCTGCCAGGACTGTCCCGAGACCCGCTCCACCAGATCGCCGGCGACGATGTAGAGCAGGTTGTCATAGGCGTAGGTGGTGCGGAAGCTGGTGGCGGCCGGCAGGTTGGCCAGGGCCTGGTAGACCTGTTTGCGGTTGGCCTTGCTGTCGGTCAGGATGATCAGGTCGCCGGCGTAGGGCCCAAGGCCCGAGCGGTGGGTGACCAGGTCGCGGATGGTGAACTCCCGCGTCACCCACGGGTCGGCCATGCGGAACTCCGGGATGTGCTTGATCACCGGGTCGTTCCAGTCGAGCTTGCCCTCCTGGGCCAGCATGGCGATGGCGGTGGTGGTGAAGGCCTTGCTGATCGAGCCGATGCCGAACAGCGTGCCGGCGTCGACCGGGGGCGAGCTCGCCCCGTCCCTCGTCCCGTAGCCCTTCAGATAGGGCGCCTGGCCCGGCTGGATCACCGCCACGGCGACGCCGGGCACGTCGAACGCCTTGCGGGCCGATTCCACCACCTCGTCGATCTGCCGGGCGCTCAGCGTCGCCGGCCCCGCCGCGCCGGCCCCGCCGGCCGCCGCCAGGGCGCAGACCCCGCCCATCAGGGCCGCGACGATCCCCCTCATTCGCACCTTCATGACGTCCTCCCGTTTTCTTGTCGGCGCATAGGGAGGTAAATTTGCAAAAATTGCAATATCACGACGCCGTCGATCGATCCCGACGGCCGCCGCGCGGCCTCAGAGCCGTTCGACGAGCGCGTCGCGCACGCGCTGGACCTTGGCGTTCAGGTCGATGATCTCGGCGACGGTGAGGCCCGAGCGTTCGAGCAGGGCCTCGGTCAGGCAGCCGGTGCGCGCCTGCAGAGCCGCGCCCGCCGCGGTGAGCCGCGCCCGCACCTGCCGCTCGTCGGCGGGGTTGCGCTCGCGCGTCACCAAGCCCGCCTGCTCCAGCCGCTTCACCAGCGGCGTGACCGTGCTAGGCTCCAGGTCCAGCCGCTCGGCGATCCCGCCGATCGTCTGGCCGTCGGCTTCCCAAAGCACGCTCAGCACCAGGTATTGGGGATAGGTCAGCCCGAGTTCGTCCAGCATGGGCTTGTAGGTCCGGTTGATGGCCAGCGTCGTCCCGTACAGGGTGAAGCAGAGCTGGCCGTCCAGGGGCACGGTGTCAGTCGCTTTCATCGTTCGTCTCGCGGTGTCGTTCTCACAAAAATAGATATCGCGATAAATTTCTGTTTGACAAGGCGTCCGGTATGGGCGCATCCATAATTTATCGCGATAAACATTATCGCAGAAGCAAACGAAAGGAACGTCCCATGACCAAGCTCCGCTCTTTCCTGGCTCCCCTCGCCGGCCTGCTGATCGCCGGCGGCGCGCCCCTGGCCGCCCCCGCGGCCGCCCATGCCGCGCCCGCCCAAGCTCGCCCCGGCGCGGTGAAGAACATCGTCCTGGTCCATGGCGGCTTCGTCGACGGCTCCGGCTGGGCCGGCGTCCACAAGATCCTGACCGCCGACGGCTACAAGGTGACGATCGTCCAGAACCCCACCGCCTCGCTCGCCGACGACGTGGCGGTCACCCGCCGCGCCCTGGCCGCCCAGGACGGCCCGGCGATCCTGGTCGGCCACTCCTACGGCGGCGTGGTGATCAGCGAAGCCGGCGGCGACCCCAAGGTGAAGGGCCTCGTCTATGTGACGGCCTTCGCGCCCGACACGGGTGAATCGGTGTCCTCGCTGATCGCCAACCCGCCGCCCGGCGCGCCCGTCCCGCCGACCCTGCCGCCGCAGGACGGCTACCTCTTCCTAGACAAGGCCAAGTTCGCGGCGTCCTTCGCCGCCGACGTCGACCCGGCCGAGGCGGCGTTCATGGCCGACTCCCAGGTTCCGTGGGGCGTCACCGCCCTGCAGGGCGCGGTCACGGCCCCGGCCTGGAAGGCCAAGCCGGTCTGGTACCTGGTCGCCAAGGACGACCGCATGATCCCGCCGCCGGCCCAGCGCGCCATGGCCGCCCGGGCCAAGGCCAAGGTCGTCGAGGTCGCCGGCAGCCACGCCGTCTATGTCTCGCGTCCCGACGCCGTCGCCAAGCTGATCGAGGAAGCGGCCGAGGCCGCCGGCAAGCCGGCGAACTGACCTCCGCCCGCCCCGACCCAGCGCCCGCGGCCGCTCCCCAGGGACCGGCCGCGGGCGTCCGTCTGTTTGCGGCGACGCGCGTCGCGCAAGGTCGCCGCAGGCCTAGGCGAGCTCGCGAACGCCCAAACCTAGAGCCGTTCGCGCAAGCTTGATCTGCATGGGCGTGACCATCGACACCTCGTGCTTGAATCACCGCGCTACACCCAGGTGCGGCCGGAGCGAGGCGCCTATTGCCGCGCACGCTGCATCCAATCCTCCCCGACCAACGGCGAAGCGAATTTCCGCCGCTCGGACTCTAACTACCCCCGTAAGCGGACGCCTGGCCCGACGCCGGCCATCGGATCGGCGTCCAGAAAAACCACGCCCGCTTCTTCGAGCGCGCGACGGACGGCCTGAATGTTGGCCGCCGAACTACGCTCGGCCCCGACCTCTCCCTCCATACGGCGGATCGTCTGGAGGGATACGCTGGAAGCCTTGGCAAGCTCGGCGCCCGTCCAATCGACAAGGGCCCTTCCGGCCCGGATTTGCGCGCCCGTCAGCATGGATTAAACTTTTTGAGCCACATGGATCTTTTTGATTGACGCGAGGTATGGGTGAGATAGGGTCACGATAACCGCTGAATCAGAGACTACGCCATGGGTTCGCACCGAAGGGCGAGCGACAACGCATGCCTGCCCGCCCCCTCGCGCCGGGACATCCTCGGCGTCGCGGCGTCCGCTCCGGCGGCGGCTGCAACGAGCGGGACTTTCCGCATCGCGCCCACCGACGACCTTGTCGCCCGCTGCGCCGAATGGCTTTCGCTGGACCTGCGGATCAACCGCCTGAGCCTGCGCTGGTCGGCGCTGGAGACGCGGGCCGCCCGCGAGTTCGACTGGTTCAAGCTGAGCCTCGCCCAGCGCCGCGCCCTGCCCCTGGGCGTCGAGATGTTCGAGATCGACGCGCGCCTGGACCGGCTGTCGGAGGAGCGCGTGCGGCGGTTCGAAGCCCTGGCCGCGCTGGAAGCGCGCGATCTCGACGGCGCGGCCGGCAAGCTCGCCGTCGCCGCCCGCGTGCTCGAGGACGAAGGCGGCCCCGCCTATCGGCTGGTCGCCGACGCCGCGCGCGTGCTGGCCGCCCGGCGCCGACCATCCGGGGCGTGACGGATCGGCCCGCCCCGCCGGGCCCGGCGCCCGGAGCCGCGATCAGGCGATCCGGAACGAGCGCCCAGACCCGCGAAGCCCGGCCGGAGCGTCCCGGCTAGTGTCGGGGCTCGCCGACGCCGTTCGCGGAACGGCTTCCATCGCTCGGCGCGTCGGGCGTCCAGCGGCGCATGGGCAGATCGAGCGAGCTGCCGTCGCCGCCGCCGCGGTGAACGAGAAACGTCTCCGGACCGGCGGCCGGATACCGGCGGAACATGCTGCTGTCCGCGCCCGCGATGGCGACGCGCAGCCGATGTCCCTTCCGGATCAGCGCCGCCGTCGGGGACAGGCTGAACTTCACCTGCATCACCTTTCCCGGCGTGACGGGCAGAGCGTCGGCGCGCGCGAAGCTATGAGGCGCCAATCCCTGGTCGTAGGGCAGGCTTGCGGGGTCCGCGAGCTTGCGGTGAAGGGCGCGAAGTTGGCCTTCGGTGAGGTAGGTGACCCGACCATCCGGCGCGACGTCCTCGAGATAGACGAAGATCGCGGGGTCGTTCGAGCTGCTCGCCAGCCTGAGATCGATGACCGGATTGCCCACCAGCTCCATGTCCTCGGTCATGGCGGGGCCGGTATAGACCAGGAGCTTGGCGTCGGCCCCGCGTCGGTCGGCATAGGCCGCCGGCGGTCCGCCTTGAGCCGTCCACCGCGTGGTCCCCCCGGTCGAAGCCGTGAAATCGACCTCGTAGCGATCGACGCCCGCGGGGGCGTCGGCGGCCTGGGTCAGGGACGCGTCCGCGGCGAGATGCAACCGAACCGTGGCGGCGTCGGCCGGCGGCCAAACGGCGGTTCGCCGCATGACCCCGGCGCCCATGACGTAGTAGTTGATCGTCCGCTCGATCTTGGCGCCCCCGAGGACGCGAGCCTGGAAGTCCGCCTGGCTCTTCAACTGCTCGTCGACGCTTGGGAAGGGCGCCGACCGGGCCAGGTCGAAGGGATCGCTATTCTTCCTCTGTCCGTGATCGTGGGCCGTGATCCAGACTTCCGCCGGCGCCTCGGGCGCTGAACGGAACCGGGCGAGGGCCGCCTCGGCGGTTCCCCCGTCCATCCAGGACCCCCAGTACTGCACGGGCTTCCGCTCCCGGCGAATGCCGGCCAGGGCCGACGCCGGCGACGACGCGAACATGGTGTAGCCGTTGCGGCCGGGCTCGTCGCGGAAGGTGACGCCGGCATAGTCTTCAGGACCCCAGTGCTTTCCGCGCTGGGCGAGGGCCTGGCGCAAAAGCTTGTAGTCTTCGTCGCCGTCGACCGGCTGCAGGGTCGGGAACATCTTCGCGCAGTCGCCCACGCGCGCCAGGCAATCGAGCTGGGCGTCGGGGTCCCGGCCCAGATCGTCCTGGCGGGCGCCCTCCGACCAGGCGTTGAGAAACGCGTCGTTGGCGACGCCGCCCGGAAAGAACAGGCCGAGATAGGCGTCGAAGTCGGTTTCACGCGGCACGCCCGCGACGAGGCCGGGCGCGGGGCGGCTGGTGGCGAAGTCGGCCGTGTCCGCCAGGTACGAAAAGCCCCAGGAGATCACCTTGCCGTTGGACCAGGGGCGCGAGGCCAGGTGCGCGATGATCTCGTCGGCGTCGCGCACCTCGTCGGGGCCGATATCCACCGGCCGGCCGCCGAACGAGGCGGTGGAGCCGCGGGTGTCCACGACCGCGATCACATACCCGGCCTTCAGCCAGAAATCGCGCTGCGCGCCCGGCCCGGGCCCGCCCCCCTTGGCGCGGCCGTACCGGGTCTGGGCGAACATCACCGGCGCGGGTTTGGCGGGCGCGACCCCGTCGGGAAAATAGAGGCTGACGGCCAGCCGCACGCCGTCGCGCATCGTCAGATAGTAGGATTGATCGCTCCAGCCCCTGGGCTTCGCGGCGGCCTTGGCTTGGGGCGGGGCTTGGAGCTGGGATTGGGCCTCGACCGGGGACAGCGCGATGGACGACATCATCGCACCCAGGGCCGCGCCAAGGACCCAAGCGTTCTTACTCATGGTGGAACCCCGAATTGGCGGCAGCCCGGTCAGGCCGAAGCTGACGTAAATGAATATGAATTCATGCTCACTTTATTCCGAGCACCGACCTTGTCAATCGCGGGCGCCTCGCGGGCCCGACCTCTCGTTTTCGAAGGCCGACAGGTCGTCGAGCAGGGACGCCGTCGCCGCATCGATCAGCCTGCGCCCAAGCTCGGGCGTCGCCAAGCCGGGATCGGAGCCGACGCGGCCGTCCGCGAACCGGCTGCGAAAATCTGCCGCATCGTGGATTGGGCCCACGGGCGCGATCCGGGGAGCGTAGCTGACGGCCTTGATCGAGGCCGGATAGGCCGCCTGCGTTATTGCGATCTCCGACGGCGTGGCGTGGTGGCCATGGCCCACGGGGAACATCATCTCCGCCAGGTCGCCGACGCCAGGAAGGTCCCACCAGTTGCGAAGTTTCAGCAGAACCTGCGAGGACGAACCCGCGAACGAGGCGTCCGCATAGAATTCCGAAAAGGCGGCCTCGATCGAGGCGATGTTCCCGCCATGCCCATTGAGGAAGTAGAGGCGCCGGAAGCCGTGGCGCGCCAGTGAGCGCGACCAGTCGCAGATCGCCGCCTGGAAGGTCGACGGCCGCAGCGAGATCGTCCCGGCGAAGCCCAGATGATGCTGGGCCATTCCGATGTTGAAGGTCGGCGCGACTAGGGCGTTTCCAGCCGTGGCGGCGGCGTGCGCGATGATCTCGGGGCAAAGCCAGTCGGTTCCCAGCAGGCCGGTCGGGCCATGCTGCTCGCAGGACCCGATGGGGATGACGATGGTCTGCGACGAGCGCAGAACGGCTTCAATTTCGGACCAGGTGGAGAAAGCCAGCAGCATTGTTCACTCCGAAAGCGGTTGAGCGCCGGGCCGCGGCGCCTAGGGTTCCAGTTCGACGGAGTAGGACAGGGCGAAATCGACGAACTTCATCGCGGCGGCGGGGTCCGACGCCTTGAAGCGGACGGATCGGGCACCGGTGCGCTCGACCATCGGCAGCCATGAGAGGATCTCGGCGGGCCGGTAGGCATGGAAGGTCAGGTCGATCGTCACGGGCCCCTTGGCCTTGGGCGCCGCGCGGGTCGGGATGGCCGCCACCGCCCGGGCCGCCGCGGCGCGGATCAGGGCCTGGCCCTGTTGCGGCGTCAGGGTCTCCGTCGCCTGGTACCCGGCGGCGCGCTTGACCGTCACCGTTTCCGCGCCGCCCAGCGCGGGACGCAGTTCGTCCATGGCCGCGTCGTCGCCGCTCGCCAGGATGATCGGGACGCCGAACTGCGCCGCGATGGCCGCATTGACCAGGCCTTCCGAGGCGGGAGCTCCGTTCAGCCTGACCTCCGACAGCCTGGCGCTGGAGAAGGTGTGGGCGCGGACGCCCGTCAGGCTGGAGGCGCTGGCGTGATAGCCGATGAGCATGGCGCCGTCGAACCGGCCCCGCTCGACGCCTTCCATCATCCCGAGAGGCCGTGGGCCGCCGCGCACCACGACGACATCGGCGGGCAAGTCCTCGATGAGAAGGTTCTGCATGTCGCCATGCCCATCGGCGACCACGAAGTCGGTGGCGCCCGCCGCCCGCGCGCCGGCGATCGCCGCGAGGACCTCATCGGTCATGAACTTCCGGAAGCGCTGGTACTCGGCGCCGGCCGAAGATAGCTGGCCGGGTCCCACCACCCCGGTCACGCCCTCCATGTCGACGGAGACGAACACCCTGTAGCCGTCCTTGGCCGAGGCGGCGTTCGCGGGCGCGAGCAGCAGCGCCAGGAGGCAGGCGGTCCGAGCGACGTTTTTGGGAATGCCCATGATGCAGCGGGTCCTGGAGGTGAGCGGGACGTCAGGGCTGGCGGGCCGGGGGCGCGAAGGCCGGGACCTGGAATTTCGGAACGTCCAGCGACACGGAGACCGGTAGGGCCTGGGTCTCGCCGGTTTTCAGAAACCTCAGCGCGGCCTCCATCACCTGAGGCTGGCGCGCGAAGATCGCGTAGCGCGCGCCGTGGCTCCCCCGGTGAACAAGGATGGCCCGGCTGTTGGGGAAGTAGGGGAGCATGTTCAGCATGTTTTCGTAGGGGGTCGAGATGTCCCAATCGCCCTCGACGAACAGCACCGGGACGGGGTTGAGGACGGGGGTGCGGAAGTCGTCGCCGACGTCGGGACTCGGCCAGATGGACGCGGTCGCGATGTAGGAATCGAAGTTCCACCAGCCGAGCAGGTCGGCCGCCGGATCGGTTCGCAGGAGATGCTCCCGGGCGGGCGTGACCCCCAGGCTGGTGTCGATCAGGGGACCGATCAGCCCCATCTCGTCCTTGGAGCCGGCGCGGTCCTGCATCACCTCCCGGGCCCAGTCGTCATAGCGGCCGTAATAGATCGACAGGATGAAGGCCGGCCAGGCGCGCGGCGGCCGGGTCCCCTCGGGCCGGATCACCGCCCGCTGGAAATCCTCCGCCCCCAGGGTGATGACGTCGACGCGGCCCGTCTTGGGGTCCTTGAGCGTGACCTTCACCGGCGCCCGCAGGAGACGTTCGCGCACCGACCTTATGGCCCCCACCAGCCCGCCCGGGGGCATGTAGGGGGCGAGCCCGGCGTCGTGCTCGGCGTCCCACGAGATGCGCTGGAGCGCGCCGAACACCTGGGAGGGCATGTCGTAGGCGTAGTCGAGGGGCTCCACGCCGGACAGCAGCGCCCGCTGGACGATCTCGGGGTGGGTGCGCAGGACCGCGAAACCCCATTGGGACCCGAAGCTCTGCCCGACCAGCCTGATCTTCTCGTAGCCCAAGGCTCGCCGCAGATCGTTCACGTCCTCGGCGCACTGGATAACCGTGTAGCCGGACAGGTCCCGTCCTGAATTGGCGGCGACCGCCGCCTTGGCGACCTCGATGAAGGTCTCCGTTTCGCCGGCGCGGGAGCCAGGACGATCCAGGGGACGTGCGATGGGATGGTAGGCGAAGTTCAGGACCTCTCCGCGTTCGGAATAGCCCCGCTGGTCGATCACCAGCACGTCGCCGATCGCCCGGTACTGCAGGAGCTGGGTCAGGTCGCGCTGCGATTCCGGATCGGTCTTGAACAGCGGCTCCATGTCGGTTTCGCCGGGGCCGCCCGGCAGGTGCACCGTGGGCGTGCTGTCGCCGGACCGGTTCGACCGGATGCGCGCGAAGCCGACACCGATGATGCGGCTGCCGGGAACGGCGCGGTTCTCGGGGACGAACAGGGTGCCGAGTTCGAACGGCACCACCTCTCCGTCCGCCGCCGTCACCGAACGCGTTTCCATGATGACGTCGCCGGCCCGGTGAACGGTCTCGGCGGCGGCGCGCTGCGCCGCGCCCAGGGCCAGAACGGAGACAAGGCACAGGAGAAGTTTGCGTCCGGCCATCATTCTGGATCAGCCTCTAAAAATAAATATGAGCTCATTTACATATTACAGGGGTGGCGGCAAGGGGCCCGCCCCTGCGCGATCGCGGCGCGTGCGCCCGGGCCTCGTCGCCAGGCCCCGCAGCCGCGCCAGGCCGATGACGAGCACCGGCGCGACATAGATGAGGAGGAATGCATAGGCGAGCAGGCGATATCCGTTGGCGATGAGGCCGACGAGCCCGATCCGGTCGGCGATGAAGATGCACAGGACGAGGATCAGTCCCGAGAGCCCGGCGCGCGCCAAGGTCGGAAGTTCGCGCCCGTAGCCTGCCTTCATGGCGGCGGACACCCGCTCGTTGATCGCGTGAACCGATCCAGCCCCGCTCTCCAGCAGGGCGGCGAAGATCATCACCTGAAAGAGCAGGTGAAAGGCGGGCCGATCGAGATGGCGAAGCAGGAAGTCGGACGGCAGCGTCTCCCGTGCGATCCCCGGATAGAAGGCGACCATGCAGGTGAAGAACATCGCCGCCGGAAGCATGGCGAGCGGCCCCGCCAAGGCGCCGGCGACGACCGCGTCGCGGGGCCGGGTCAGGTGACGCAGGACCGGCAGCACGATGACCGCGCCGATGATGTTGTAGCCGGCGTAGGTGACGCCGCCGATCGGCCAGCCGCCCGTCGGGGGCGGCGCGACGTGGAAGTTGGCGACGATCAAGTCTCCAAAGCTGGTGAGCGAGAAGACGACGAAGAGGGCGTAGACCCCGTAGAGGAGCAGCGAGACATACTTGAACAGCCGCTCGATCGCGGCGGCGCCGAACGCGGCGAACAACATGATCGCGGCCCCGAGCAGGAGGGACCCGGCGATGGGAGGCCAGGCGAAAATCGCCACCCCGATGGCGCTCGCCGACGCGCCGAAAACCGCCAGCATGACGATGACCGTCAGCAGATAGGCGGCCTCGAACGCGATCCATCCCGGCCCGAGCAGGTGCTTGAAGAAGCTGCGGTAGTCGAACGCCTTGAGGGCGAAGGCGAGGGCGAACGTCACGGCGCTGATCGCGCTCCAGAGCGCCATGGCCAGGGCCATCGCCGCCAGACCGCCCCAGGGGCCGTGAGGCAGGAAGAACTCGGCCAGCTCGCGTCCCGTGGCGTATCCGCCGCCGATCACGACGGCCTTGAACGCCAGTCCTGGCAGCAGGAAGCGATTGAACCAATCCGGATCGAGGAGCCTCTTTCCCACCCTAGGCGCTCCCATGAGGACGACGCCCGCCGGCGCCCATGGCCGAGATGCGCGCGCCAAGCCGCGTCCCGCCCTCCCCGCCCTCGCCCATGGCGGCGGGAAACAGCCTCGACTCGCCACGATCGGGGGCGGCGAAAGCCTCCCCCGCCAAGGCGACGGCTTCGCTGACGGCATGGATCATCGGGGCGCCTCATGGACGGGAACGAAGGGCGTGGCGGCGCGATCGGGCGCCTGGCGGTCGATCCGGCGGACGTGCTGATCCAGCAGCCGGAACAGCGCGCCCGAGGCCGCCGCGGCGGCGGCCAGGAGACAGAAGAACAGGGGCGCCCCCACGATGCTCCACAGCGCGCCGACGGTTCCCGCGAGAAGGTTTCCGACGAACGCCGAGAGGAACCAGACGGCGATCACGCTGGCGAGCACGCCCGGGGGCGACAGGCGGCCGAACAGGCTCATCCCGACCGGGAAGACAAAGAGCTCGGCGACGGTGAACACCGCGAAGAACGCCGCCAGCCAAGGCCAGCCGACCCGACCTCCGTCCGACCAGGCGCTGAGGCCGGCCAGCATGAGGAAGGCCAGCGACAACAAGGCGGCTCCGATGACCATCTTCTGCAGGGGGGTGCGATCGCGCCCACGTTCCGCGGCGCGGGTCCAGGCGACGGCCAGCAGGGGCGAGAGCGAGATCACCAGCAGCGGATTGACCGACTGGAACCAGGTCATCGGGATCTTCCAGCCGCCCGGCGTCAGCTGGCGGTCGACGGCGGCGTCGATCCAGAGGGGCAGCGTGTTGCCCACCTGCTCATAGGCGATGCGAAAGACGACCACGGCCGCGGAAACGCCGGCCAGGACCAGCAGCTGCGCGCGCCACCGGCTTTCGGTCGGCCCGGGACCTGGAGGGGGCGCCCGGGCCGGAACGACGTCAGCGGGCAGCTCGCCCGCGCCCAGCACGTAGATTGTCAAGCCGCCCAGCATGCCGACGCCGGCGGCGGCGAAGCCCCAGTGCCATCCCAAGACTTCACCCAGCGTGCCGCAGACCAGGGGCGCCAGGCACGCCCCAAGGTTGGCGCCGACATAATAGACATTGAACGCCGCGCCGGAGCGGGGGTCGCCGGGCCCGTAGAGCCCTGGAATCTGGCTGGGCAGATTCGGAAGGAAGAAGCCGTTGCCCAGGGCGATCACGGCCAGGGCCGGAAACAGCAGCGCCTCGGACGCCATCATGAAATGGCCCAGCGCCATGATCGATCCGCCGAGGAGGACGGCGCGGTGCCGACCCAGCCAGCGGTCGGAGATCATCCCGCCGAATATCGGCGTAAGGTAGAGCGCCGCCGTATAGACGCCATAGATCAGAGACGCCTTGCCCTGATGAATCATCAGCTGCTTCGTCATGTAATAGACGAGCAAGGCTCTCATGCCGTGAAGCGAGAAGATCTCCCACATCTCGGTCAGGAACAGCACCGTCAGGCCGCGGGGGTGACCGAACAGGGTCCTCCCGGCCGGCGGCGGCCTTTGCGGTCCCGACATCACCGGAGCCCCCGTGGGCCTGCGGCCGGGGCAGGAGCGGTCGACCTGCCGGTCATGCGGCGGCGGAAGCCCAGGGCGGCCGATCCAGATCGACGTTGCCGCCGGTGAGGATGACGCCGATCCTTTGGCCGCGAACCGGCAGCCCGCCCCCGAGCAGGGCGGCGACGGGCACCGCGCTGCTGGGCTCGATGACGATCTTGAGGATCTCCCAGACCAGCCGCATCGCCGTGGCGATGGAGGCCTCCGGGACGGTGACGAATTCGTCGAGCAAGGCCCGAAGGATGACGAAGCCGTTTTCGCCGAGCGTCGTCCGCAGGCCGTCGGCGATCGTGTCGGGGGGATCTCCGGCGGTGCGGACGCCCTGCCGCCAGGAGCGCCAGGCGTCGTCGGCCTGGGCGGGTTCGCTGGCCCATATCGCCACGTTCGGACCATGGCCCCGCACCGCGACGGCCGTTCCCGCCATCAGGCCGCCGCCCCCGACCGGAGCGATGACGGCGTCAAGATCCGGCGCCTGCGACAGCAGCTCCAGGGCGGCGGTTCCCTGCCCCGCGATGACCAGGGGATCGTCGTAGGGGTGCACCAGCGTGGCGCCGCGATCGGCGACGATCGCCGCCGCCGCCGCTTCGCGGGCCAGGATCGTCGGCTCGCAGAAGGTGATCTCTCCGCCCAGGCGGAGCACCGACTCCACCTTGGCCTTGGGCGCGTTCGACGGCATGACGATGAAGGCGGAAGTCCCCCTGTTTCGCGCCGCCAGGCTGAGGGCGGCGGCGTGATTGCCGGAGGAATGCGTGACCACGCCTCTGGCGACCGCCTCGGGGCCGAGCGAGAGGACGGCGTTGTGGGCCCCGCGCGCCTTGAAAGCGCCGATGCGCTGGAAGTTCTCGCACTTGAAGAACACCTCGGCCCCCACGAGCTCGTTCAGCCGGCGGGAGGTGAGGACGGGCGTGCGGCGCACGAAGGGGGCGATGCGCGCCGCGGCGGCCTCGATGTCGGAGAAGGTTACGGGCAGGTCGGACAAGTTCGAGCTCCCATGGGACGCAAGAGGGGACCGGGTTTCACGGCGAATGGGTCGGGATCGATCTGGCCGTCACGGCCCCGCGTCGACGGCCTGGCCGCGGCGGACGTAGGTCGCGAAGGACTCCAGATCGATGTTGGCGCCGCAGATCACCAGTCCGACGCGGCGGCCCCGCAGGTCGTCCCGCAGGGGGCCGAGAAGCGCGGCGACGGCCGCCGCCGCCGCGGGCTCCACGGCGAGCTTCATGTCTCGAAACAGGAGCGCCATGGCCGCGCAGAGCTGGTCGTCGTCCACCGTGACCAGCGCATCCACGTTGCTGCGACAGAGCTCGAAACTGAGCGGAAGGGCCATGGGCGGGGCCAGGCTGGTGGCGATGGTGGAGACCGTGGCGACCGACTGCGGGGAGCCCGCGGCGAAGCTGAGGTGCATGGTCGGCGCGCCCTCGGGCTCCACGCCGATCACGCGGCAGCCGGGCTGAACCCGCTTGAACGCCGACGCCACGCCCGCGGCCAGGCCGCCGCCGCCGACGGCGACGATCAGGGCGTCCAGCGGCCCGCACTGTTCGGCGAACTCAAGTCCGAGCGTCGCCGCGCCAAGCGCGGTTCGCCGGCCCTCGAAGGGATGGATCTGGACGCGCCCCTCCTCGGCCGCCACCCGATCGACGGCGGCGAAGGCGGCCGCCCCGCCCTCGACGATCAGCACCTCCGCGCCATAGGCCCGCGCCGCGGCGATGCGATCCGGGCTCGCCGTCGACAGCATGATCACCTTGGCGCTGGTCTTCAGGATGGACGCCGCGCACGCGACGGCGATGGCGTGGTTGCCCGAGCTCACCGCCGTGACGCCGCGTTTCAGTTGATCCGAAGAAAGGCGCAGCATGTTGGAGAGCGCGCCGCGCAGCTTGAACGAGCCGCTGCGCTGGAAGAGCTCGAGCTTCAGGACGAGCTCGGTGGTCCCGAGCCGTTCCTCGATCTCGCGGCTCCGCCAGGTATGGACAGGCGTGCGCAGGACATAAGGGGCCACGAGATCGGCGGTCGACCGGATCTCCGCGAGACCGATTTCGCGGGCCGAGGCCGCGTCCGGCGCCGCCTCGGGGGTCGGGCGAAGGGTAGCCGATGGCGGTTTCATGACAGCTCCAATCGACGAGTTCTGCGCCGCAGCCACATGACGACGCCGGTGCCGGCGAGAAGAAGCGGGGCGAGGCCCGCGAGGGTCTGGGCCAGCCGCCACGCGACGGGCATGTCGACGCCTTCGTGGAGCCTGGCCGTCCAGTAAGAGACGACGTCGTCCGTGGCCGGCGTGACCTGAACCTCGCCGGTTCGGCCCCGGACCTCTACTTCCAGGTGATCGCGACCGCCGGCCTGCGCCATCTGGATGGTCCAGGTCGGCGCGCTGGAATCCGTGGGCAACGCCATCCAGGTGGGAGAGGCCCCGCCCGCCGCGCCGCGCGCCGCGGCCAGGGCGTCGTCGGCGGTGGCGATCGGCCCCACGTGGAGCATGCGGGGCGCCGGCTGGGGCGGCGCCGCGGCCCCGAACAGCGTCGCCACGACGCCGGGAAAGGCGAGGTAGACGCCGGTCAGCGCCGCGAGCGCGAGCGGCAGGCCGGCGCAGACCCCCACCATGTGGTGGAGATTGAAGAGTTGGGAAGCGCCCCGCGTCCAGCGCAGCCCCTTTAGCGGCCCGCCCTTCCGCGGCCACCAGAGCCAGAGGCCGGACACGCAGGAAGCCAGCAGGGCGAGCCCCGCCCAGCCCACCGCGTCATGGCCGACGACCGGGAGCAACAGCGTCTTGTGCACGACGTTGAGAGCGCCCAGCACGCCGGCCTGGGGATCGCCCTTGTCGATGACCACCGCGGTCGCCGGGTCGAGCCAGGCCGCCAGCAGCTTGGCGGACTTTCGGGCGACGCCCGCCGGCGCGCCCATCACCTGGACCGGGTCGCCGGCATGTTCGGGAAACACCACCTGCATCGGCGCCAGGCGTCCGTCGAACGCGCGTTCGGCCGCCGAGACATAGGCCGAGACAGGCGCGATGGCGGCCGAAGGCGCGAAGGCGAAGCGTTGAGGGGCGAGGACCCGGTCCAGCTCGGCGCGCCACATGATCGCCGCTCCGCTCACGGTGAGCGGAACGATGGCGGCCAGGAGGCCGACCCCGATCCAAAGGTGGACGTTGAGCCACAGGCGGCGCAGGCGTCCGCGCGTCATGCCGCTCATGGCCGGCATCCCGGTTCGGTCGCGGCGCACGAGGGGCGCTTGACCGTGAAGTGCCGCACTTCCGGGAAGTCCGGCGAGGGGCCGTCCAGGAGCGGCGCCGGCGCGCCCATCAAGTGTTTGTCGAAGAACGCCGAGACGTAGGCCCGCAGGAGCGCCTGCATGTGGCCGGGATCGATGGGCCCCGCCCCACCCTTGACGTCGCCCGCCAGGCCGGCGAGCCGCCATAGACGGGTCACCATCGGCAGGTCGGTGAAGTTGCTGTGGTTCGCGCCCCGCACCTGCATCCAGTAGTCCCAGCTCGGGCCCCGGCCGAAGATCGCCAGATTGACCCCGTAGTCGCCGCTGTTCAGGGTCATGAACGGGTGTTGTCGCGGCGGAAGCTCCGTCAGGTGGAGGGCGAAGCCGTCCAGGGACACCCCGGCCTTGCACCGGTCGTCCGTGGCGCAGGTGGCGATGGTCGCCGCGCCTCCGAAGGACATGCCCATCATGCCCAGCCGCGACAGGTCCAGCCGGCCGGCGAACGGGCTCGGCGTGCGTCCCGTCTGAAGGCTCTCGATCTGATCCAGAATGAAGCGCTGGTCGGCGATCCAGATGTTGAGCCCATACCGGTTCTTGGCGTCGGCCCGGGGCGAATAGGCCATCAGCTTCTGGATGGCGGACCGGACTTCGTCGCCCTTCAGGCTCGTGGCGATCGCCTTGAGATCGGCCTCGGAGGGCGGGGTTCCCCGATGAGGCTCGGGGCCGCGGTTTTCATAGACCTCGGGCACGAACCGCGCGACGCGGCCCCCGGGCAGGTCCGACTGTCCCGCGCCATAGACGTGATCGATGGCGACGACCACGTAGCCGCGGCTCGCCAGGTCCTCCATCAGGGTCAGGTTCTGGCCCCAGAACGCGTTCCGGCCATGGGAGAAGACCACGACGGGGTAGGTGCGCCGGGCCGGCGAGATCGGCGCGTCCTGGAAGGAATGGGTCGGGATCGCGCCGAGGTGGGTGAAGAAGGGCGCCAGCGGCAGCGAGCCCGCCGTCGCCTGGGCCATGACGTCGGGGTCCGTCAGATAGGGAACGGGTTTCGCGCCCGCCGCCGCCGTGGCCGGATACCAGACGTGCGCCATGAGCTCGCGCCGATCGAAGGGCTCGACCGTGTGGAGTTCGTAGCGGGACGGATCGACGAAGTGCAGGGTCGTGGTCCCGACCGCATAGGCGCCGGACGGCTTCGGCAGGCGGAACATCGGAAACAGGAACGACGCGACCACGGTCAGGACCAGCAGCAGGGCCGCGATCCAGCGGGCGGCGCCCCTCGTGCGCCCGCCCGCCCCGTTGAACCGCCCGCCCAGCGGGGGCCAGACCGCGCCAAGCTGTAGAACCGCCAGGACGAGCAGAACGACATAGGCCGGCCCCATCTGCCAGCGGGGGCCCTCCACGAGGAGGTGCGTCGCGCAGGCGGCCAGCGCCAGGATCGCCAGGGCCGTGGGCCACAGGGTCTTCTTGAGGGCGCCGACCAGGCCCGACAGCAGCCAGAGGGTCAGCAGGCCCAGGGTGAGGGTGTCGAAAATCAGCATCTCATGTCCTGCTCGGAAGCCGCGCACGTCAGGCGCGGGCGGTCAGTTGTCTTCCTCATCCAGCTCCTCGCGGGTGAGCGGCGGATAGGCGGAGCGCGCGAAGCGGACGCCGCGCTTGATCGTCAGGACGACGCTGCGAAGTTGGCGCAGGTCGTCGAGGGGGTTGGCGGCGAGGACCACCATGTTGGCGAGCTTCCCCGGCTCGATCGTGCCCATCTGAGCCTGCTGGCCGATGGCCATGGCCCCGGTCAGGGTGGCGGATCTGATGGCCTCGACCGGCGAGAGGCCGGCCTTTTCGCCGAGGAAGACGATCTCCTGGTGAAGGGCCGGGAACGGGTCCTCCGGCGGAGAGAACGAATCCGTCCCCGCCGAGATCATGACGCCGTCGCGATGGGCCTGGGCCGTCAGGCGGGCGGAGAGGTCCGCGGAACAGGATACCGGCTTCCCGGCGGCCCGGCGTTCCTGTTCCCCCACCACGTACACGTAGTTGGTGGCGTCGAGGATCTGGCCCCGTCGCCGCATCTCCCCGAACAACGCCGCCATCCGGGGATTGTCGGGGTCCGCCAGCTGCGCATAGGGCAGGACGGGCGGCGGCGACATGGACACAGGCGGCGGCGCGGCGGCCTGGAACCCCGCCTGGCAGGCGTGGGAGATCACATCGACCCCCGCCGCGACCACCTCCTCGGGCGTCGCGGGAAACAGGATGCCGTGCGACCAGACCCGCATCCCCTGGCGATGGGCCTCGGCCGTGATCCGGGCCAGAAGGCGACCGGAAATGTCCGCATAGGTCTTGATCCCGCTGGCGGAAGTCCCCCGGGCGAGGGCGACGGCCAAGGGCAGATCGGTCTGGCTGGTCACCGCCTGCATCCAGGGAACCGCGCCGGCCGTGGCGCCCTGCGTCGCCGAGACCGTGCGTTGGTCGGCGAAGAATCCGGGGCCGGCCATCAGGGCGGCGTAGAAGATGTCCGGGCCGGGAATCTCGCCCACCCGGGAGGCTCGCGCCAGGTCCGCGAGGGCGCGGCCGTCCCCGGCCATGTCCCGGACCGCAGTGACGCCCCCGTAGACCTCGCGCCGCATCAGCGCCTCCGCTCTCTTGCGGTTGGGCGAGGTGGCCAGATGGACGTGGGAGTCGACCAGCCCGGGCAGGAGGTAGCGTCCCGACAGGTCGACGACCTCCGCCCCCTTGAGATCGGCCTTGCTCAGCTGCTGGTCCGGCAGGACGGCCTTGATGACGGCGCCTTCGACGATGACGGCCATATGAGGCTTCACGCCGCCGCCCAGGCCGTCGATCAAGCCGGCGTCGCGATACACGACCACCTGGCTCGCCGGCGGCGGCGCGTAGGGGGTGAGGCCGACCGCAAGGCCGGCCAGGGCGCTGGCGAAGAGGCCCAGGATCATCGTCCGTACTCCTCGTTTCGCAGGAAGGCGCGGTCGCGGGGAAGGGTCAGGCGAAGGGTCAGGCCCATGGGGACAGCCCCCCTCGGACGGCCACCAGCACCGAGAAGATGACGAACATCGGCGCCGCCGAGGCCTGCAGGCCCTTGAGCCACCAGGCCTCGCCGTTCGCCTCCATCCAGGCCAGGGGCGTCGCGGCCAGCAGGGCGACGGAGGCTGCGGCGGCGGCGAGGGCGGCGATCGAGGTGGCGAGCACCTCGGGGCCGGGCCAGGCCGTTCCGCCCTGATCCTCGAGGCCAAAGCCCTTGAAGGCGGCGAAGACGGCGACCCAAAGTCCCGCGGCGATCAGCGACGCCGCTCTGACCCGACCGGTCCATGTGGGCGCCGGGCTGGCTCGCCGGCCGGCGAACACCCGTTGCGCCAGGACGAGCAAGGCGACGGCCAGGGTGGCGGTCCCAGCCCTTCCGAACAGGGTCCGGTCCAGCATCGGGCCGGCCCGTTCCAGGGTGTAGCTTCCCCGCGCGATGGGAAAGCTGACCGCGCGCCCCTGCGCGTCGAGCTTGAAGACGAGGCGATCTGATCCCCCGTCCGCGGCCCGGAAACGCGACGGATCGCCGTCGGGAACCCAGGCGCGGGTGATGCTCCCGGTCTTGGCGATCAGGTAGCCGTCCCGCGTGACCCAGACCCGGTCCTCCGCGCCCAGGAGGTCCGCGAACTTCTCGAGCCCGAAATAGGCGCGCCGGGTGGGTATGTAGTCGCCCGCATAGAGGCCGCCTCTCCTGGCCAGGGCCGGGTCCCCCGGCAGGGGCGAACCCCGGGGCGGCAGGTAGAAGTGCTCGACGATCAACTCGGGCAGGCGCTCGACCAGGGCCCGGCCGCCGGTGGAGTTGCTGTTGGCGAAGACCCCCAGGTCCAGGTCGGGGATCAGGGCCATGTTGGTGAAGAAGACGCCGGTGGCCCCGCCGTGGCCGTAGGTCCTGAAGCCCCCCGGCAGGTCGCGCACCATCAGGCCATGGGCCCAGCCGTTGACCCCGCTTGGGGTCGCCAGGATCGGCGTCCGCAAGGCCTGGGCGGTGAAGGAGCCGTAGAGCTCCGTCCCGTCCAGACGTCCGCCGTTCTGCAGGGCCAGCATGTAGCGGGCCATGTCGGCCGCGGTGGTGGACGCCGAGCCGGCCGGCGCGATCTGGCTGATGTGCTCGAAGGGCTGGACCTGAAAGCGGGCGTCACGCCAGGCGAAGCCGTCCGACAGACGGGCGGACAGCGCGCGAGGCATGGGCTCGGGCAAGCCGCGGCGAGGCGCATAGGGCTCGCGATAGGTCGTGCTGGCCATCCCGAGGGGCGCGAACACCTCGCGCTCCATGACGGTCTCGAAGTCCTGGCCGTTGAGCCGGGCGACGATATAGCCGGCCAGGGCGGCCCCGTAGTTGGAATAGGTGGCGAACTGGCCGGGCTCGCGGACCCGGCGGGGTCGACGCCGCGCCAGATAGTCGGCCAGGGGCGTGACGTCCTCGTCCCGATAGACGAACAGATGGCCGCGGGCGGTGTCCTCGAAGCCCGCCGCGTGGCTCATCAGGTCGATCACGCGGATGGGGGCCTTGAACCCCTGGTCCGGTATTTTCAGCGCGGGCGGAAGATAGTCGTTCACCGGGTCGGCGAGCCTCACCCGGCCCCGCTCCACCTCCTTGAGCAGGGCGACCCACACGAAGGTCTTCGACACCGAGCCGATGCGCACGAGGGTGCGATCGGGGTCCATCGGCCGGGTCTTGTCGGCCAGTCCGTACCCCTTGAGAAGCACGGGGCGTCCCGACTGAACGATCGCCACCGAGACGCCGGCGATGTGTTCCGCCGCCATCGCATCCCGGACCGCGCCGTCCACGAACCGCTCCAGGTCCTGGGCGGGTATGGGCTGGCCCTTGCGCAGGAGCGATTGCGCCGGCGGCGTGTCGGCCGGGGCGTTCGTCGGCATGGCCAGGCCCAGGACGGCGGCCAGGACGGCGACGGCGGGCCGCCAGCTCATGATCCCGCCCCACGACGTTCCGGCGGCGGGAAGGCCGGCCGCTCGAAGGGCGGCGGCGGCAACGAGGTCTCCGAAGGCAGGCCGTCGGCGTCCCCGGTTCCCAGGAACCGCAGGATCTGGTCGCGCAGCTCCGGACGTTGCGCCATCAGCAGGAAGCGCGCGCCATGTCCCGCTTGGTGGACGAGGATCGCCCGGCCATGAGGGAAGTACGGCAGCATGCTCAGGGTGTTCTCGACGGGGGTCTCGGTGTCCCAGTCCCCATGGACGAACAGCACGGGGATCTCGCTCCGGGCGACCCGACGCAGCCCGTCGCCCATGTCAGGGGTCGGCCAGGTCGGCGCGGCGGCGATGTCGGGCGCGAACCCCCACGCTCCCAGGAAGGCGCCGGCGGGGTCCGTCCGCAGCAGGTGCTCGCGCTCGGGGCTCACCCCCAGGCTCGTATCGATCAGCGGCGCGATGAGCGCATCCGTCTCGCCGCCCTTATGGCGCTCGGCGATCACCTCGCTCGCCCAGTCCTCGTAGCGCCGGTGGTAGAGCGACAGGACCCAGGCGGGCCAGGCTTCGGCCGGGCCGACGACGTCCCGCTGGAAGTCGGAGAGGCCCAGGGTGACGGAGGCGGCGCCCCCCGAACGGGGATCGCGGACCTTGACCGTGACGGGCGAGCGCGCCAGGCGGTCCCGCACCGCCTGCAGGGCGGCCATGAGCCCGCCCTTCGGCAGATAGGGCTGCAGGCCGGGGTCCCGGCCCGCCGACCATGCGATCCGCTGCAGGGCGGCGAACACGTGCGACGGCATGTCGTACCCGTTGTCGAGCGGCTCCACGCCCGACAGCAGGGCGCGCTCGACGATCTCCGGGTGGAGACGCATGATCGCGAAGGCCCACTGGGACCCGAAGCTCTGGCCGACGAGGGTGAGCTTCTCGTAGCCCAGGGCTCGCCGCAGATCGTTCACATCCTCGGCGCATTGGACGATCGTGTAGCCGGACAGGTCCTTGCCGGGATTCGCGGCGACAGCGATGTTCGCCGATGCGATCGCCGCCTTCGCTTCGGCCGCCAGCGACGCCGGGCGGTCCAAGGGGAGATCCCAGGGCGGATGGGCGTAGGTGAGCCTGTCGCCTCGGGCTGAATAGCCGCGCTGGTCGATGAGCACGATGTCGCCGGCGGGGCGGAAGGCCAGCAGGTCGCTCAGCTTCACCGGGCTGTTTCCGGCGCTTCCCGTGAGCAGGTCCAGATAGCTTGATCCTGGCCCGCCGGAGAGCAGAAACAGCGGCGGACCGTTCTGAGCCGCGGCGCTCCCGCGAATTCGAGCGTAGCCGATCCCGATCAGACGGCTGTCGGCGACCCCGCGGTTCTCCGGGACGAAGATCGTGCCGGTCTCGTAGGCGACGTCTTCGCCGCCCGCCGTTCGGACCGAACGGACCTCTTTGGTCAGTTCCCCGGCGTGATGCGGGGAAATGGCCGCCGCAGCCGGAAAGGCGGCCGCAGCCAGGATCAGCGCAAGGCGCGCGGCTCTTCCGAAGCGATGCAACTGGCTCATGATCGATTCAAACCATTTTGTGAAAGTGAGCTCAACTTAACTTTCTGACATCAAGCTGAGGGCCGAAGCGCCGCCCTCGCCGGTTAGGGCGCCGGCGCCGCAGGGCGCTGAACGCGCAGACGCACCTCGGGATATTGCGCCGACGGCCCGTCGAGCAGCGGCTCGGGAACTCCCATGAGGTGCTTGTCGAAGAACGCCCCGACATAGTCGTTGGTGAGGGCGAGCATCCGGCGGGGCGCGATCGAGCCGGAGAGGCCGACAAGTCTCCAGAGCCGGGTGACCATGGGCAGATCGGTGAAGTCGCCATGCTTGCTCGTCCCCACCTTCATCCAATAGGCCGGGCCGAGCGCGCGGTCGGCCTGGGCCAGGTTGAGATTCTGTTCGCCGCCGCTCGCGTACAGGAAGGGCTGCGCAGGCGGCGGCAGGTCCAGAAGCAGGCTGGTGAAGCCATCGAGATCGAGTCCGGCCTTGCACCGAGAATCGAGGGCGCAGGTCTCCACCGTGGCGCTCCCGCCGAAGGACATGCCGAAGACGCCGAGGCGCGAGAGATCCAGGCGTCCCGCGAACAGACCGCCGGCCCCGCCGGACTGCCACCGTTCGAGCTGATCGATGACGAACCTCTGGTCGGCCGACCAGATGGCCAGACCATAGTGGTTCAACGCCAAGGCTTGGGGATCGCCTCGATCCAGCTCCGCGACGGCGGCCCGGATTTCGGGGACGTCGAAACCCACGATCGCCCTTTGCGCCCGCTCCATCACCGCGATGCGATGCGCGCTTGGCGGCGCGCGCCGGCCCGTCGCCTCATATACGCCGGCGACGAACCGGGCGATCCGGCCGTCGGAAAACACCGTTGCGGTGCTCCCATAGGCATGGTCGACACCCACGACGACATAGCCGCGGCTGGCCATCTCCTCAATCAGGACCGTGTTGGCGGCGCCGTAGACGTCGCGTCCGTGGGAGAAGACCAGGACAGGATAGGTGGCCCGCCGCGCGGATATCGGCGCGTCCGGATAGGCGTGGCTCGGGATCGCCTTCAGGTGGGAGAAGACGAACGGAAACGGCAGGCCGTAGCCTTTGGCGATCGCGGGGCCCAGCCGGTCGGCGTCGTCCATGTAGGATACGGGCCTGGCCCGCCTGGCCGGCTGCGCCGGATACCAGACCCGGACCATCAGCTCCCGATGATCGAAGGGCTCGACCGTGTGCGGCTCCAGGCGGTTGGCGTCGACCAGATCGAAGGTCCGCGTGCCGATGGCGTAGGGGCCGCTGGGCTCGGGAAGCTGGAACATCGGAAACAGGTAGGCCGCGACGCCCGCGGTCAGCAGCAGTCCGGCCGCGCCCGCCCGCGCGGTCCAGGCGAACCAGGAGCCTCGCGCCTGCGCCCAGGCCCGCAGGGGCGAGATTCTCAGCCCGAGTGCGCCCCCGCCCCAGCAGGCCAGAACCGTATAGACCGGGACCATCTGCCAGCGAGCGCCCTCGAAGACGAGGTGGACCGCCGCGGCCAGGATGGCGGCGCCTAGCAGGAGCCGGCATATCCAGCTGGAGAGCCGCAGCGACGCGGCGAGCAGCGCCAGGGCGAGAAGGACGATCATAAGCAGGTCGAACCGGAGAATGACGAAGCTCCTTGTTCCATGTGGCGGGCGGCGGGCGCCCCATGCCGCGACGCTCGCCTCGCCTTCCGCCCAGGACCGCGCCCGGCTGGGCGCGGCGGTCGTCGGTTCTGGCGGGCGCTGGCGCTCGCGAGCGATCCTGGCCGGTTAGAATTTGGCCGTGGCGTCGATCCCGATGGTGCGGGGCCGCGAGACCGAGAACTGGGTCCGGAACGTGGGCGCGACGCCAAGCACGTCGGAGAGGTTGGCCGAGACGTCGAAGGCGTTCTTGACGAAGAAGGCGAGTTGAACGCGGCCCAGGTCAGCCCCGGCGCGCAGGTTCACCATGTGGTAGGCGTCGCGCTCGGCGGTGACGCCCCTGCTGCTGCCCACATAGGCGTAGTCCGCATGGGCGAAGCTCGGAAACCTGCCGACCTGGAAGTTGTAGTCGAGCCCGGCGGAGACGTTCCACCTGGGCACCTGCTGGGTTCTCTGACCGACGGGCACCGGAACCACATAGTTTCCGATCTTCCCGCCGGCGGTGATGCGGGCGTCGGTGTAGCCGGTCCCGAAGGACAGCCTCAGCCCCTGACTGACCACCGCGTTGACTTCCAGTTCGCCGCCGTCGCTCTGGGCCTCGCCGACATTGACGACGGCGTTCTGGCCGCAGGTCGGAAATTCGATGCTCTGCTGGAGTCCGGTCTGCACGATGTGGAAGAGCGCCCCGTTGACCTGGAGCCGGCCGTCCAGCCAGGTCGTCTTCGCGCCGCCTTCGTAGTTCCAGAGGGTGTCGGACTTGTAGGAATCCAGGTCGGCTCCCGTCAGGCCCGCGCGGGCGATGTCGGCGGCGCAGCCCGGTTTGGAGAACGTATTCCCGCCCCCCGTTCGAAACCCCTTGGCCGCCATGGCGTAGATCTGGGCGTCGCGGGTCAGCCGGTATTCAGCGACATACTTCGGATTGAGTCCCGTTTCGTGCGACTTGCCGGAAAAATTGGACAGCCCGGTGAAGTCGCCGTTCTCGAAGCCGCCATTGGCCGTGCGGGTGTCGAAATACCGCAGCCCCCCCGTGACGCTGAGCGCGTCCGTCACCTGCCAGGTCGCCTCCCCGAACAGCGCCTGCTCCGTCGTCGAAGCCGCAATCCCGGCGCTGTAGATGTTGAACCCGTCGAACATGATCGGCGGATAGTTCGAAGACGTGTTCGATTTCCGGTAGTAGGCCCCGACCGTGAACTGGATCGGCGCCTTGAGGCGGGACACGAACCTGAGTTCCTGGGAATTGATCCTGGCCTTCGACGTGCTCGTGATCGGAATGGCCTGGGAAAGGTTGACCCCCAGGATGGACGGAAAGCCCTGAGCGACGAAAAGCTCGGAAAAGTCCTCATGCTCATCGGCCCTGCGGTCGAACTGGGACGAGGCGGACACGAGGTCGCCGAACGGCATGCTGTAGGTCGCGGTCAAGGTGTAGAGACGCCAGGCGTCGTGACCTCCGCTGTCATAGTCGAACATCCGTTCCTGGCGGGTGTTGCCGGGCCGGAAGTCGGCGACCGACTGGCCATGGGACGCGGCGTCGCCGAACATGAAGCGCGGCGTGATCGTCAGGTCGCCGTCGAAGAGCTTCAGGGTCGCGGCGACCTGACCGCCGTTCCGAAATTGCGAGTCGACGTTCTTGTGCGGCGCGAAGGGAACCGGAGCGCCATAGACCGGGTCCTGGCTGGCGTAGCGGTCGTAGGTCCCTGACTCATAGTCGTAATAGCCGAGAACCTTGATCGCGAGCCTGTCCGCGATGACGGGAATATTCACCCCGCCGTCGACCGCGCCGTTCAGGCCGCCGCCCTCGGTGGCGGACCCGATCACATGGGCCTGGCCTGTGAACGCGGCGGTGCTGGGCTGATTGGTGACCAGCCGAACCGTGCCGCTCATCGCGCTCGCGCCGTAGAGCGTGCCCTGCGGCCCGCGCAGGACCTCGACCCGTTCTATGTCCACGATGCGGGGATCGATGCCCGCCGGCAGCGCTATCTCGTCGAGATAGAATCCGGCGCCGCCCGCGATGCCCCGGATGACCATTCCAAGTTGCCGCCCCGGCGACACGCCGGTGACGCTGAACGAAAGGTTCGGGACCTGCGTCGCATAGTCCTGGAAATTGGCCGCGCCGAGCCGCTCCAGCGCCCCTCCGGATATGGCCGTGATGCTCATCGGCACGTTTTGAATGTTCTGCTCTCGCTTGTTGGCGGTGACGACCACCTCCTCGAGCACCGGCGCCTGCGATTGGCCCGAGGGCTCCGCCTCCCGCGCCAGCACCGGGCCCGCCAAAGAGGCGAGCGCGGCGGCTCCGCCCATCAGCCAAGCTCGCAGAGTCCGCCCGTTAAGTCCCTCACACATGTCGCCCTCCCTGCATGCATCGTGTTTTTTCGACGCATTGTGTTTTCCCGCCCGGCGTCTTGCGTCCAGGCTTGATATGAAACTGAGCACAACATCATTTTTTGTCAAGCAAGCGCCGATTGCATCTCCGACCTGAGGAGAATCTCTTTGAATTTCCTGACTTTTTATGCCCGATCCAGGATGGGAGGCACGCCGATGTTGTCCGCGAACGCCAGGACAACCTCCGGTAAATCTTCCGGGAGGTTTGCGGAGGGATAAAGGATCCGGAGCCAAACCACGCTTGTCGCGTCGGCGATGACTTCGTCGTCCGCATTCAATTCCTTCATCAACTCCTGAAGGTCCGGATCCGGGTAGACGATGAGCTTCCGCACCAGTTCATCCATCATCGCACCCAGGAGATAGACCGCCAGCTTGCCCAGGGCGGGAGCCGCCGAAGGTCCGCTTCGACGCGACAGACTCCTGAAGATGCGCTCCCGCCAACGACTGTTGGTGCGCTGAACGAGCAGGCTGAACTCGGAATTATCGTCGCCGAGCTGCTGAAGGCACCGCATCAGGCCGCTATTGGCGCGCGACACCGTGATCCACTGCCGGTTGGCCCAGCGGAGCGCCACGAACGGGCCGTCCCCCTCAGACCGGGCGGGAGTCTGGAATTTGATGGAGATGAACTCCTCCAGCAGCGCCGTCAGCACCGTGAGGGCCGCATCGAGCTTGTCGCGGAAATAGATGTAGAACGCACCTTCCGCGAGCTCGGCGCAGTCGGTCACGTCCTTCAGGCGCATCGCGTGATAGCCTTTCTGCTCCAACACCTTGGCGGTCGCGATCATCAAGCGCGCGCGCGTCCGTTCGCCCTTCAGCTTCGGCGGGGCGTCGCGCAGGCGCGTTTCCAAGAATTCAATGAAGGAAAGGGTCATTCGAAAGCCCAGCTGGGTTTTGGCGGTGACGGCGCGATGTTCGCCGCGATCGAAATCCTGGCGCCGCCGGCGGTTTCAGCCCGCGGGACCGCAACGCGGGATCGAGGCGAGGTGATGGAGGCCGGGCCGGCGGACCCGCCCGGTCAACCAATGACACGTCATAGGCTCCTGAATTCGTTCGCATCATAATATCGAAGCGTTGACAAGTTTCAAAAACTGAGCTCATCCTCATAAATAGCCAATTGAGTTAGAGCGCCATGTCCGAATCCCGCCACACCGCCGCCATCGACATTCCACCCGGCGGGGAGGTCAGCGTGTCGGACTGGATACTGGTCGACCAGAAGATGATCGATGGATTCGGCGCGGTGACCCTGGACCCCGACCCCATGCATATCGATCCCGAATGGGCCGCGACCGGGCCGTTCGGAGGAACCATCGCCTTCGGCTTCCTCACGGTTTCGTTGCTCACTCGGGCGCTCCACTCGGCGATGGGCACCGAACCCGGCAAGGACGCCGCGACGCTTGGACACTATCTGAACTACGGATTTGACCGTTTGCGGCTCGTCACGCCCGTGCCGGTCGGGGCGAGGGTCCGCGGCCACTTCTGGAAGCTTCGGCAGCGGGAGGACGAGAAGCGGCGGCTCCTCACCACCTTCGGCTGCCGGATCGAGATCGAGGGCGTCGAGCGGCCGGCCCTGGTCGCCGAATGGCTTTCGATCTGGGTCCCCGCGGCCGGCTGAAGCATGCCCCCTCCCGTGCGATCGCGCCGCCTCGGCGTCCTCGCCCACGCGGCAGGGCCCTTCGGGAGAGGCGTACCTCGACCGCACCTGCGGCGGCGCGGCTCTGACTTCTGCGCGCCGCCGCCCGCGATGAGCCGGGCCGACGGCGCTCCCCCGCTTCCTGCAACAGCCCCCGGTCGATGCGAACGAGGCGCTCGACATGGACCCAGTTCTGCAGCTTGCGTTAGGCCTCCAGCAAGTCTCGGGGCCGAGTTCGAGGGTGACGCCACGATGGCGCAGGCCGGCGGTCAGATAGCCGCCGGCGATGACCAGGTCCCGCCCGTGATCGTCCTTGCCGCGGACAATGACGTGGCCGTGGGGATGGCCGGTGTTGAAGGGATCGACTGTCCCCCAGTCCAGCTGTGCGCCGAGATCGTGCCGCATTTGCCCCATCAGCCCGCAGGTGAAGGCGCACAGGTCCTCCAGTCCGGCGGCATCCTCAGGGGCGACTCGGCGCCGACGGCGATGATCTCCGGCGCGGTGCGGTTTCGATCCACGCCCCCCGCGAAGGGGCGACCGGGGCCATTCATGACGACGCGGCACCCATGACACAGTTTCGATCCACGCCCCCGCGAAGGGGCGACATTGGCCGCTGGGGCTTTCGCGAAAACGGGAGTGTTTCGATCCACGCCCCCGCGAAGGGGCGACGGTGCTGCTGACCTACGCGGATGTGACTGCTGCGGTGTTTCGATCCACGCCCCCGCGAAGGGGCGACCGCACCCTCGGGCCGGCCGAGACGATGGAGTGGGTGTTTCGATCCACGCCCCCGCGAAGGGGCGACTCGTCGGCGCCAGCAGGCCCGGCGAGCCGTCGGTGTTTCGATCCACGCCCCCGCGAAGGGGCGACCTAGCCGCCAACGGGTAAGCGCGATCCTGGAACGGTTTCGATCCACGCCCCCGCGAAGGGGCGACTCGACCTGGCCGCGCTTGGCCGAGTTCGGCACATGGTTTCGATCCACGCCCCCGCGAAGGGGCGACGCGCCGGACGCTCCGCCGAGCGTCAAGCTCGGGCTGGCGGTGTTTCGATCCACGCCCCCGCGAAGGGGCGACCATAAACACTGGAGGTTCTGGACCGACTGGACAGTTTCGATCCACGCCCCCGCGAAGGGGCGACCATAAACACTGGAGGTTCTGGACCGACTGGACAGTTTCGATCCACGCCCCCGCGAAGGGGCGACTGCGGGGTTCCTATCATCCTGATGCGACAGAGGAAACGACGCCCCATGCGCGGACCTTCAGCCGACCTGCCACGGGCAGGTGATGCGTTTGCCGACATCAGCGTCTAGGGCTTGAAAACTATGCCTTTCGGAAGTCCGCGAACCGGCCGTTGTTTTGACGGACGCTTGAGGTTCGCGCGATAGGCTCAGACGATCAGCGGGCCGTCGAGGTCCAGCGCCGGCTTGGCGCCGACATGCTCCACGCGCCGACGCCCGCCGGAGCCCAGGAAATAGAACCGCAAACTGTCGGTCGTCGGATCGATCTCCGAAAGCAGGCGAGCGCGCAGGACCGTCCACCGAGCCGGATCCACCTCGCATTCGAATACCGAATATTGCACACGCTGGCCCACATTTAGGCAGGCCTTGGCCACCCGACGCAGGCGTCGCGCGCCGCCGGGCAAGCTGGTCTGGACGTCGTAGGTCACGAGAACGAGCAAGGATCAGCGCCAGATCATGGGTGGATAGGCGTCGAGATCGCCGCGCAAGGTTCTCGCCAGCAGTCGGGCCTGCAAATGCGCCAGCAGGCCGAGCGGCGCCTTTTCGCCTAAGAAGGGGTGCTCGACTTCCTTCTTTTTGCGCTCCTGCCAAGCCACCAGTACCGTCTTGCGCCCCGCATCGGTCAGCGTCGTAGCGCCGTTCTCCATGGCTCGGAAATCGCGGCCTCTCAATTGGGCCCGATTGAGCAAGGACAAGGCCAGACGATCGGCCATGTGCGGGCGCAGCTCCTCCATCAGGTCCAGAGCCAGGCTCGGGCGTCCCGGACGCAAGCGATGCAGAAAACCCGCGGCGGGATCGAGCCCCCCCCCTCCAACGCCGACCGACAATCGTGGGTCAGAAGCGTATAGAGAAATGAGAGCAACGCATTGGCCGGGTCCAGCGGCGGCCGGCGCGAGCGCCGTACAAACCGCAGCGCCGGCTCGTCGGTGCGCTGCATCAAGGGGAAAACCTCAAAATAGCGCTGGGCCGCCTCGCCCTCCAAACCTCGCAGGCGATCGACGTCGACCAGGTGGATCGCTCGCCGGGCGATGTCGCGCAGACGAGTCTGGGCCGCGTCGAGGCGGCTTCTGTCGACGTCGCTGAGGTCGGCGCCGTGGTCGCGCAAGGCCCGCTGCAGAACCGCCCGTTGATTCTGGGCCTTCCCGGCTATGATCGAGGCTACCAAAGCGCCGCATTCCGCCGGCGCGTCGGCACGGCGATACTGTTCACGCCGCAGCAGCACGTTTCCTGAAACGGGCCCTTCGACGCGGGCCAGGAACCGGCCGTGCTCGGTAAAGAACGCCGCCACAACGCCACGCTCCGCGCAGGCGCCCATCAAGGCGGGCGACATGTTGGCGCGGCCGAAGCAGATCACGCCGCCCAGCAGGTGCAGGGGCGCGCGCAATTTTTCCTGGCCCTCGATCTCGACCACGGCGTTGTCCCCATCCTTGCGGACGTAGGCGCCGTCGGTGCTGACATAGAGCGTGTTGAGCAAGCGCCGCATCGGGTTCAGTCCTCAACCATCCTGGCAAGCCAAGTCCTTACCGAGCGCACGTCCGAAACGGCTCGGGGCTCACACAACTCGATCAGCGAGCAAGGGTCGCATCGCGCTGAGTCATAGACAGCGCGAGGCGTGGCTCCCGAGGCCAGACAGTCGCGTACAGCCTGACTGGCGGCCGTCGTCAGGCTTCTGAGTTCCTCGTCAAAAGCAACCACGACGCGGCGGCGCGGCGTACCGTAGAATAGAGCGCCCTCGGGAATCGCGATCTCGAACATCTCTTCCAGCGCCATGGCCTGGGCGCAGAGCTGCACCTCGTCCGCGCGGTGGCTCTTGGGCCTGCCGCGCTTGTGTTCGACGGGGTAAGGCCGCCACCCCTCGCCCGTGCGATGCAATTCGACCACGTCGGCCACGCCGCTGACCCCCAGCCGCAACGACCGCAGAGGCATGCCGGTGACGGTCCGCACGCCCCGCCGCACTTCCTCGCCCGCGGCGTTGACCCGCAGGTGCTTGACCTGCCCGTCCGCCGTGGCGTGGTTGTCGGCCCACACCTGCTCGACGTGGATCAATGCGCACTGGCGCGGGCAATAGAGCCAGTGCTGGAGAGCCGACAGCGGCACGAGATCGGCTTCGTCGACGCTCGCCCCCTCCGCCGGCCTCACGATCAGATCAGCCGCTGAACGGCGACTCCGGTGGGCAGATCGGCCTCGTCGACCTCGACCACATAGTCGTCGAAGTCGCGCGGCGCGCCTGCGCTTCCCCCCGCCCGATCGATGGTGACCCGGCGGAAAAGGTCGTCGGCGCGCGCCGAGCCCAGGTCGCTGTCATGCTTGAAGACGATGAGGCCGCGTGTCGTCATCAGTCCGCGCGCGGCGGCGCGGTCGTGCTCAAACATCTGACCGAGCGCCTCCCACAGCAACGCCAGATCGTCTTCGGAAAAGCCGGTGCCCTTCTTGTCGTCGTTGGCCAGTCGGGCCGAGATGAAGCCGTGGGCGCGGTAAAGGCCGTAGGGCACGATGTGCTTGCGCCCCATGGTGCGGTCGTTCAGCAGAGCGTCCTTCTCGTTGGTCACCGAGCTGCGCGTGATGCTGATCTCCAGCGGCACGATCGGGTCGACGCTGCGTGCGAAGGTCAACTGCACCGGGCCTCGCACCTGACCGGCGTTGACCTCCGTCGACATCACCGCCCCGAAGGTGCGGATGTCGAAATAGTTGTCGCACATCCAGCGGGTCAGGCCGCGCGCCTCGTCCTGGTCCTTGGGCAGCTTTTTCGCCTCGGACTTCAGGCCCTTGGCCTCGTAGGCGCGCAGATGCGCCCGGTTCAACACCACCCGCTCCTGCATGTAGATGTCGAAGCCCGGCGCCTCGCCCCGCGCCATGGCGACATAGTTGCGGATCTTGCGCTTGAGGGCGACGTCGGTGACCAGGCCCTTGCCAGTCTCCGGGTCCAGGCGCGGCAGGTTGCCCGCGTCGGGGTCGCCGTTGGGATTGCCGTCCTTGACGTCGAACAGGAAAACGAAATCGTAGCGGTTGGTGATCGCGGTCATTGGGCGTCGGTCTCGTCCGGGGTGGCGGTCAGGGTGGCGGCGAGTTCCGTCTCGCCATCGACGCGCTTGGCGTAGAGTGCGCTGCGCTGGTGGTAGTAGCCGATGGCGAACAGGCCTTGGCTCTTGATGTCCAGGGTGGCGGGCAAGCCCGCGCCCAGGCCGTCCATCACCTCGGCCATGGCCTTTTCGTACTTCACCGCCAGGCCCGGCGTGGTCTTGCGGATCTTCGACAGGTGGTCCTGCACGCCGCGCAGCAGCAACGGAAAGACGTGGGCCGGAGTGGCCGAGGCCGCGCCGTAGAAGCGATCGCGGATCGAGGCGCCGACCCCCTTGATCGCCTGGGCCTGCGCGGCCTCCATCACCGCGAACAGGCGGCCCAGTCGATAGCTTGGGTTGGCCTCGGTGGGGTCGAGCGACACGAGCGGCTCCTTTTCAATAGGCGTGGGATCGTCCTTGCGCCGGTCGCGAACGATGACGGCCTTCAGCAGGCCCACGCGCAGATCGTGGAGCTTGTCGTCTCCTTGATCGGCGCGAACCCGCATCAGGGTCTGGGTCAGCAGAGACAGCGGATAGCGGCCTCCGGTCAGGATGGCGCGGGTGACTTCGCCAGCCAGGTTCGGCGGGATATTCTTGGTCTCGCCCCGCGCCGCCAGTTGCCGCAGCAGACGCCACAACGCCGGCGCTCTGTCGGCGTGGCGCGCATCCGCCAGCCGCAGGTCTTGCCAATGCTGTTGGAAGTGGCCCGCCATCTCGCCCAGCGAGCCGACATGCCAGAAGCGCACGGAGAGGCGGGCGGCGTTGGGGCTGAGGCCGAGCACATAGAGCCGCAGGTCCGCCAGTCGCTCGGCGATGTCGCGCAGCGGCCGGCCGGCCTCAAGGTCGCGCATCAACGGACGCACGTCAGCCAGCTTGCTTTCGGCGAGTTCGGCGTCGGTGGGCGGCGGCGCGCCGAAGATCAGGCTGGCCAGCCCCTCCGCCACCGGCGCGTCGTCGCCGTCGGCCTCGACCCAGAACACCGTGGTGGCGTCGCCGATCTGGACGCGATTGCGATAGCGGGGACGGCCATTGGCGTCGTCGCCGTCATTGGCCGCCAAAAGGTCGTTCAGCGCCCAGCCATAGCCGAACGCCGCCGTCTCGGATGTCGGAGCATTGTCGCCTTGCGCCTTGCCATGCGACGTGAAGGCGCTGGCGTTGAACGAAACAAGACTGGCGCCGGACGACTGGGCGCCGGGAACGCCCTTGATCGACGGGTGCAGTCGGGCGATCGGCGCGTCCTGCCCGGTGATGAGGCACCGGCCGATCTCGGCGTCGGCCGACGCCACCTGGGCTGAAACGGCCGCGCGCAACGCCGACCGATCGTGCAGGTAGCTGAAATCGCCGTCCAGCCGGAAGGCGACGTTCTGGTCCGTGATCTCGTCCAGATAAGGGGTCGGCAAGGCCGCATAGGCCTCCGGCCGCCAGGCGTCGAGAAACGCCAGCAGGGCCTGCGCGCCCTCGTCCTCGACCCCGGCCAGCAATTCGCGTTGCCGCGCCTTGAAAGCCTCGTGCTCCTTGGCGGTGCGGGCCTGCGCCTTTTCCAGCCTGGTCGCGTCGATGTCGGGATCGGGCCGGGTGACACCGAGCACATACGACGTCTTGTCCCACAGCAGGCCGCTGACCACCGCAACCGTACGTTTGGGCGGCTGCGGCGCCTCGACGGTCCGAGGGCGCTTCTTCCTGCCCTCGCCGGTGCGCTCGTCCTGCATGGCGACCACTTGGCCGTCGCGGTCCAACACCAGCACGAAAGCGATCTGGGCCGGGGCGAAGCCGGGGACCGGCGCCTCGCCACGCGCGGCCATGCGCTCGTAGCGCGCCGCCAGGGCGGCCAGCGGGCCGAGCATAGGCTGAGGCCGGCTCAAGCCCGCACCAGGTCGCCGTCCAGCGCCGGGACCTCGATCACCCCGTCGCGCATCAGCGCCCTGAAGAACAACGGCCGACCACCACGGGCGAAGTCGATGTCCAGCGTCATCCAGCCCAGGTCCTTTTCGCCCAACAGGTCCACGTGCGGCGCCGGCGGCTCGCCTTCGACCAGCGCGAAGTCGGCGGCGAATTCGCGCGTCCCCAGGCAGGGCCGGTGGAAGCATTGTCCCTTGGCGGCGCGGCGGTTGAAGATGTCCAGGTGCTTGCCGATCGGCTCGGCGGGATTGGACGGGTCCTTCAGCTGGAGCCTCGCCTCGATCACATAGGCCACGTCCTTGAGGAGCGTGGCCGCGCGTTGCTGGCGATCTTCGTCGACATAGAGGGCGAGCCCCTCGGTCGAGCCAGCGTTCATCGCCCGCTTGACGCTGGCCGATGGAATTCGGCTGCCCACCTCGTTGCGGCGGATGGTCTCGAACCTGATCGGATTCAGGACCCGGATACGCTCGATGCGCCAGGCGATGGCCGGCTTCCAGTGGATGGCTTCCAGAATTCCGCGCGCGGCCGACGGGGTCATCACGTCATAGCTGACCCGCTCGACCTTCATCTCCGGCCGGGTGAAGCACGCGCGCTCCCCCCAGACCCTGAGTTTCACACCCTGCGCCATCTACGCTCTCAAAGCCGACCCCAAAGGCAGCTGGACGGGTAATACATATCTATAGTTGTGCGCAATCCTCATTTGGGTGAGGAACGAGCGGCGGCAACTCGGCATCGAGGGAGCCCTGGGGCAAACCCAGGGACTCCCCCTCACCGCAGTTGCGATCATTCACCAATGACTGTTTCGATCCACACTTTCGCGCGTCATCCTGGTCCCTCCGCCATTTGAGCGACCCCCAGATGCCAAGCGGCGCGATCAGCATTTTCAGCTCGAAGTTGAAAGCCATCCTCGCCCCTTTGCGACAGTGACACCTCCCAGCTACGGCCACAAACTAGTTCAGTCAATGTTGGATGATAAGACTTTGGTTTAGAGCATCAATCGCTCGGCGTCCATCAGCGTCGGGTCGGCCCAGCTCAGGCCGACATCCGCGCGATAGAGATCGGGGTTGGCGAGCACCACGAACTGGTCGCCGTAGCGCGCTTCGTCAACGATCTGGGCCGCGCCGTTGGCGATCATGGCTTGGCGCGCCTTGGGCGGGACGCCGACCGTGTAGCCCTGTAGACAACGGGCGACGCCGCCGGGCGTGAAGCCGTCCGGCAGGTGACGCAAGGCCGTGATCGCCGCGCGCGCCTCATCGTCCCAGGCGACGATCACCGGCTGATTATAGTCGTCGATCATCCTGAAGCGATCGGCGATGGTCTCGAACGGGAAGTTCAGGGTGTTCATGTGGTCGTGACACAGCCGCATGATCGCCTGCTCGTCGAGGGCCGCATCGCCCTTCCGATACAGCAATTCGTCGAAATACAGCGCCACGGCGTCCAGCCGGGCGACGTCGTCGCCGAACCGGCGGAAGACTGTCTCGCCGCTCTCGATCGGCGCCTTCATGGACTGCGGCCGCTTGCCGTCGGCCGGGCGGAACACCAAGGTCCTGCTGGCCTCGGCGTCGCGACGGCCCTCGCGGTTGCAGCGCCCCGCCGCCTGCAGGATCGAATCGAGGCCCGCCTCCGCCCTGAAGACCAAGGGGAAATCCACATCGACCCCAGCCTCGATCAGCGAGGTCGAAATCACCCGGCATGGCCGCCCGGCCTTCAGATCGTCGCGGATTTCCGCCAGCACGGCGCGGCGGTGAGCGGCGCACATCAGGGTGGACAGATGGCGCGCGCCCGGCTGGTCGCGAATGGCTTCGTACAGGGCCTGGGCGTGGGCGCGGCGATTGACGACGCACAGGACCTGGTCGACCGCCGAAAGCCGGTCGGCGATCTGGCGGTCCGCCTGTTCGCCGATGGTCTCCACGCGGACCCGACGCATGGCGTCGAACAAGGCCGGGGGATCGGGCGCCAGCTCGACGGTATCCTCGAAGCCGTCGGTGAAGGCGCGCCCGCCGCGCACGGGAACCTTGAGCAGCGCGGGCTGCGTCGCCGTGCACAGTACGATCGAGCAGCCATAGTTGGCGGCGAGTTCCTTCAACGCCGCCACGCAGGGGCGCAGCAGGGCCAACGGCAGGGTCTGCACCTCGTCCAGCACGATGACGCTGCGGGCGAGGTTGTGCAGCTTGCGGCATTGTGACGGACGGTTGGAGAACAGGCTTTCGAACAGACCCACCGTGGTGGTGACGATCAGGGGCTGGTCCCACGTCTCCATCGCCAGGCTCAACTTGGACCGGGCCTGTTTGCCGCCCTCGCCCCCGTCACGCGCGATCGGGCTCTGGTCGAAGGCCGAATGGTGTTCGAGGATCGCGCCCGCGTGCGGCGCCAACGCATGGCGATAGACCTGTGCCGTCTGCTCGATAACCGACGTGAAGGGAATGCCGACGATCACGCGATCGAGGTCGTTGCGACGGGCGTGCTCCAGGGCGAAGGCCAGCGAGGTCAAGGTCTTGCCGCCCCCCGTCGGCACGGTGAGGGTGAAGACGCCGGGCGGCTTGGCGGCCAGGCCGCGCGCATGGGTCAAGATTTCGGCGCGCCGCGCGTTGAGCGCACCCGGCTGAGGCGACGGAAACCGCGCCATATGTCGGTCGAGAGCGCGCGCCAGGTCCGTTACGCTGGCGCTCGCGCCCCGGTCGGGCTTCGGACGGCCTTCCGCCGCGACGTAGAAATCTTCCGTAGCCAGAAAGTCCGCGTCGACCAGGCAGGAAAACAGCATGCGGATCAGAAACGCCAACTGAAAACCTGGCGCGCTGGACGGCCGCATCCGCGGCATGGCCGGCATGGGTGGAAAAATCAGGCCGTCCCCCCTGGCCGCCTCGACCACAGGAGCGAGCGTCGGGACCTTGCCGTCCAGACGGCCGCCGACGGACAACAGCCCGTCGCGAAGACCTGCGTGATGTCCGGCGATCCCGTGAGCGATGAGTTGGCCCAGGAGGCCATAGGCCGCGCGTGCGTGCGCGGCCCCGTGTCCCGAATGGTCGACCGCATCGACGGCGCCGTTCAATCGCGCCTGGAACTCCGGCTGATACTTGCCGAGATCGTGCAACAGGCCCGCCAGGCCCGCCAGATCGCCCAAACCGAACGGCCGCGCGAAACCTTCGGCCAGACGCGCGGTCAAGGCGAGGTGGTCAGTCAGGGGCTCCCAGCCAGCCTTGTCCGCCCCCGATGTGTGAGCAAAGAAAGCCGTTCCAACATGCGCCATCCCGCGCTGCTCCTGAATTGAATTGATCTTTTGTCATTCAGAGAGCCAGAAGGCAGGCCGATTTTCTGAACTGCTCAAGCTTCTTACGCTGAAAGCGCGCGATCCAGAATGAAGGCGCAGTAGCGTCAGCCTCAGGACTTCGAAAGTCCAGTCTGAGGCTAAGCCCTGGGCAATTCAGAGAGCTGATACAAATGTTCGAACGCAGACTGAGACCACCGACGGCGTACAATCCGCACGGATCAGTTTCAATTTTTTCCAGAAGGATAAGCCCGACGCCGAGCGCGGAAAAAGCGCAACCACCGTCCTAGTCACCGTCTTAGACCGAAAATCGGCGCGGCAAAATCCGGCTAAGGCATTGGTAAGATGGCGCGCCCGGAACGAAACGACGCTCCACGAAACATGCCATTGAAACTAAAAAGCTTTTTTGTCGGTTCGCCGTGAAATCCCGACACCTTTGCACACCTACTTAGCACCCGACCATTCTCAAGGAATGCGACCTTGGTCAATTGTTTCCAGCACGGTTCTTGAGGAGCCGGTTACGCCTTGCCATGCCGACCTATCGACCACGCCGAGTTAGCCACAGCCATATCGTCTGATGGTTTCCACGAACGTCGATCCAGCGATCTCCCCCACGTTTTCGATGTTCAATCGTCGTGAGCCGCGTTCCGCGATGCGCCAATGCGGGTGATCCCGAAGACCAGCGTCCAGAGGAAGAAGATCGCGTTCTGATCAATGCAATCAGCGACCGAGACACACACCGTAACTTCGTGCCTTCATCCTCCAAAAGGCACGCTATCTCCGCTGCCGCGCTCAACTCGGATGCTGTTGGCTCACGAACAAGGCCGAGGCCGTCGGGCGGTACAACGGCGGGTCGGCCAGCGGCGATCTGTAAGACGCCCATCGCCCATGACCATTGCCGATAATCAGTCGTTCGCCACACCCTCAATACTGGCAGCGCTCGCGGACACGACCGAGGTACTCAAAAGTCGTGGGCAGACCGTCCCTCAGGATATTCCCCGCATCCGACGGGGTGACGATAAGAATGTCGCCTTCCAATTTCCAAGGATTGTTCGCGACGGCACCGATCCATGCAATCGCTTGGTCTGGCGGGACAGCGAACCGGAAGCCAACGTTTTCCCAAGGGAAGAAGGCCTCGCCATTGGGAAACGGTGCGCGCTGGTATTGTCGGTGGCGCCATTGCCGCTTTTGAAGCTCGGAGACGACGGCCACGTCGATTATTCGCTCCTGATCTACCAGCGAGGCGACGAGTAAGTCGCGCTCTGGCAACCGAACGATTACAGGGAACGACGGCGTGCGCGGATATGGCGATGCCTCGAACCGCCATTGGTCATCCATCATCCAGTTTTGACCGCAGATCGTCGTCAGCCGCCGCCTCACCTCGCCAACGGTCGTTTCGCCGCCGACGTCTGAGCAAGCGAAGGCGATGCGATAGAGCGTCTCCAAGAAATGTCCTCCATGTGGAGGGCTCACCTACCATGGATATGGAAAAATTCCATAAATCAGAACGCTTGAACCCGTCATCGTTTAGATTTCGATCCGGGGCGGTAGCTTCTCCGCCACCCTTTGAAATAGCATCACTGGATCGACGCCAATGGCCGTGGCTATGGCGTAGAACTCAAGAACATCCACGCGACGCTGCGACCGTTCGATGATCGAAATGAAGGTCTGGTCCTTCCCGATCTTGCTGGCGAGTTCGGTCTGCGTCAGCCCCGCATCCTTACGTGCTGCGATCAGCACTTCGACGAGAGATTGGTGATCGCCCGTGAAGATCGACTTGGGCATGTGTGACTGGTCCGAATGAGAGCCAGTCGCCGAACTATATGGAATTTTTCGATAGGCATTTTTTCCATATTTTAATCGTCGATCCCTAAGACGTCGCCTTAGACGCAGCGAAGGGAGATTGGTGATGAAGACGTACAAGGCCCAAATCCGCATCGGCGGTCGCACCACAGAAGTCCGCATTCAGGCCCGCAACACGCTGGATGCAAAGGCGCTCCTCGAAGTTCAATATGGTCGTGGATCGGTCGCGTTCGGACCGATGGAAGTTCGGTAGATTGTCGGAGGACAGCGGCGCGAAGCGACTGATATCCGGCATCTTGATCGGCGCCGTGATCGCGTTCCTATGGAAGCCAGTTATACGCTGGGTCGCTCTGGCGCTGCTGTTGACCGTGGGATGGGGTATGGTCACGAATACCGCCCGAGCTTTCAAAGTCCACGGCTGGGGCGAGACGGCTGACTTAGGTGTGCTCGCGCTGCACTTCGATGTCGAAGATGTTCTTGCCGTATCGCGCGTGCGGTGGACCATCACGAACCATGGCGCTGCGCCTGTCGGCGAGATCATCCTGTCTTGCAAAGATGGCGATGGTCGTGTGGCGGAGACCATGTTGGATATCTACGTGACCTCAGGTTCCATGGCCGTCGGCACATTCGACGACTCCAACCTGAGCTACGATTCGATATGCCGAATAGCAGCGGCTAAGGCTTTCGAGCGGTAGGTAGCCGCGCCGACCGGCGCGGTTTGGCTAAATACCACCATGACCAACGATCTTTTCACCCTTTGCGCCAGCAGGGGCCTGACGCACTCCCGGCGCCATTTCTCCACTGAATTGCTCGGTGCGGCCCACAACTACGCCTCCAGCAATCGCCACAGGCGCCCCTCTGACACCGCACTCCTCCATCTGATCAGGTGGCTCCTTGCCCGAGGACGCTACGTTCTCGCCCTGCACTGCCTCCAGATGCTCGTCTGGCCGGAACGGCCAGATCGAAAGCTGTGGAGTTTCCGATGATCTGGCGCCCGTGGCTCCTCGCCTTCCCGGATGACGCCATCGCGTTGAGTAGCGTCATGTCGGCGATGAACGCGGCAGGGCACTGGGTGACGGAGCCTGAACCTACGAACATCATGGTGCTCAAGATCACCAACCCAACGGTGAGGGCCCTGCTACGCATGATATTCGCCGACGAACCACTACGGGAACTCGACGATTGGATGGACGATGACGAATTCGTCTTCGAAGACACCCACCGGCTCGAATGTGAGCGTCTCCTTGCGGGTACATCGTCATCAACCGGCCATTGGGCGCGGTTGATGCTCGTCGCGGTCGGCACCAACGCGGCGGAACGCGAATTGCTGAGCCTTTACGACCAGAACCGTCAGGTCGGAATGTGCTGATCGCTGTGGATCAGACGATCAATCGGGGCTCTCACTTCCACCAACGCACGCCACGGTAGCGATAGGATGGATGGAGGACGGAGAGCGCGAGGAAGAACACATGAACATGCTCTCCTTCAAGTTCTTCATTCTCCGACGCGCCCCGATTTGATTGCCCGGTGAGCCCATGCCCGACCTACGCACCTTGCTGAAACCGTTCCGCACGTCTGCGCCTCTCGGGTTTCGTGAACGAACCTGATAGCGTCGCTCGCGAATCCACGTGAACGGGATAATCGCTCTGTGACCGACCAGAAGCCGCTTTCTGAGGACTTGGAACCGCTCTCCGCTAAGGACGTGTCCTTGAGCGAGGTATTTACTGAAGAGTTCCTTGAGCGCTTCGAGGTGCATAGCTACCGGAACGCCAGCCGTATCCTTGCAACGGCCTGTCCCGATGAGCTTCGTGAGCTTATCGACACCTTGATGGCCTTTCGCATTCGAACGGCCGACATTGTTGCCCCCGGTGGCAACAAGTCGCTAATTGCGAAGTCCATGGACGGTCTTTTGAATCCGAAGGGCTGGTACGAAAGTCGCATTCAAGGAGACATTATTGTCAAGAAAACGACGATTATTCCGAACCCCGCTTATGACGATTTGAAAAAGAAAAAGTCAGAAAAGAAGACAAATTCCGTCGATAAACTATTCAAGATCGAAGGCTTTATTGATGGACACAAGATAGATTTCGTAAAAAATCGCGTCGCGTTCGACATGGAATGGAACAGCAAGGATCAAACTTTCGATCGAGACTTGTATGCCGCGAGAACATTCTATGAATGCGGTATTGTTGATGCTGGCATATTGCTAACGCGGTCCAAGGCCCTTGGCCCCGTCTTTGCTGAGATCGGGAGTCGCGTTGCGATCTCGAACTTCAAAAGCAAGTACGGTGCGAGCACGACTTGGATGGGTAAGCTGAGGTATCGGCTCGACGCAGGCCGTGGCGGAGGCTGTCCCATCCTAGCTATTGGCATCAAGCCCGCAGTCATTGAAGACTTTGAAGAATGGAAGCAGGCACATCCTGTCATTCGCCAACAGATCGACGTCAACGATCTTGTTGAAGGTGACGAAGAAGGTGACGATACCGATGAAGGCTAGTTACTCCGCCGCAACGAGTTTGGTTGTACTGCTATTGTGCGAATAGGTGTCCCACGTAGGAGCATAGCTTTCGTCAGCTTGATTGCCCCAGACCGTCCAACCCTTTCGGGTGCCACGCGAGAACATCTCAAGACGTGGACCGGGGCTGCAAGCCTCGATCAACTCGTATTGCTCATCGGGTTTGCGGCTGTGTTCGCGCTTACGAGTCCCAAGGTAGTTAACTTGAGTCCGTCCGGGCTGTAGCGTTCGAGCGTTCTTACCGAGAACCCCAAACAGAATAAGCTCTGTCACGTTGCGGAAGTAGAAGCCGACTCCTCGACCGTCAGAGCCGCCATCCTTGCGGATTTTGTGCCAGACGATGTTGGACTTGTACTCGAAGCCCCACGCTTTCATCACCGCCAGACCATCCGGTAGAAGTGCGTTCGGCACCCAGAGGTAAAGATGCGCTGTCGGCGCTAGTGCTTCTTGCACCGGCAGAGCACAAATCTCTTCAAGCGTCATTGTGCCATAACGATTCAGGCGCCGGTGCTCAGGCGCGACCTTGCCAGTACGATTGACGAACTGCCACGGGGGATCGGCGAGGACAGTAGAGAAGCGCTTGCTCCCCACGGTCGCAAGGAAATCGGCGGCGGGGTCGATGTCATCCGGGGCGTTCATCGCCTAGTCCTTGCGTCGGGGTTGTTGCTGCCGCCGGTCCGTTCGTAGTGATCCCAGATTTCGACAAATAGCTGGTTCGGCTCGATACCTCGAAGGGCGGCGGCCGATTTAAACGCACGTTTGATGGACACCGGAATCCGCACCTGTAGCGGTTCCTTGTCCATTGCCGTCGCCCCCGCTACCGGGCGTGTTGATCTGGTGGCAACCATGCGTGCATGCATCCATGCAGCTGCGTGAGTCGTCAAGAGTCTTTGTCGCTGCGCCCTGCGCAATCTTCAAGAACAGGCTGGTTCTTAAGGCACCAGTTTGGTCGCCGCTTCGTGGTGGGGGCTTACTCCCAGTCAGAAAGATCGAGACCGGTGCCCTCGAAGCGAATGCTGGTGACCAACGCCTTGCCACGCGTCACGCGCGGGCCGTGGGTGGCGACATACCGAACTCACCGGACGCCAAGCCCGAGCCCATGGCCCAGAAGGCGTCAATCGGCAGCGTAGCGATGACGGCGAACCGTATCGCACGGCACCGAGAGCATGACAGTTTGATTCGATCGCGGTTTCGTTGACCGATGGAGATGCGTCGAACGGTATAATGAAGCCAGTTCTGGGGCAGAAACCTTTACCACGTGGTTTCCATAGGCGCCGGGCATCGGCTTCCGATCCCGCCTCGCTAACAAACTTCGTGTTTCCGACAAATGATCGTATTTGAGAAGTCGCCAAGAACATTGATATTTGGCATTATATTGTCGATATTTTTATCTCAATACTGTATATAAAAACCTGTGCCGCATAACCGTCGCGGCATGTTGAGTTTTGAGGGAGTGAATGCTGATTGGTTATTCGCGTTGTAGCTCGTCTACCCAAGATCATGCCCTTCAAGTAGACGCCCTTGAGCGAGCGGGTGTGGAGCGCATTTTCAGCGAGACCATCAGCGGTACGCGAACCGAACGCCCAGAACTGAACGCCGCCCTCGCCTACACCCGCCCCGGCGATGTGCTGGTCGTCCATTCCCTCTCCCGGCTCGGCCGGAATGTCCGCCAGCTTCTCGAAATCGTGGACGACCTCAACGAGCGCCAGATCGGCCTGCGGTCGCTCAATGAAGCGATTGATACGGTGACGCCCGCAGGGAAGCTCTGGCTGAACTTCATCTCGTCCATCCAGCAGTTCGAGGTCGAACAGTTGCGTATGCGCACGCGACACGGCCTCGCCGCCGCCCGCGCCCGTGGGCGTGTCGGTGGTCGCCCCCGATCCCTCGACGATCAGAAGCTCCGCGTGGCCAAGGCCCTTATCGCGGAAGGCACGCTGACCGTCGCCGAAGTGGCCGATCAGGTCGGATGCGCCCCAGCGACCCTGTATCGGGCTCTGCCGGGCGGCCGAAGCGCTCTAGGTGGATAGTCCTCGTTCGGACCACAGACCGATAGCTTGACCGAACGAAGCACTGCTATCATCGCGCGAACTCAGCTCGGGGCGCGCGTCGAATGGCGGAACTGATGGAAGACAGCGAAGTGCAACTTGACCTGCTGGTTGACGCCGATGACGAGGAGGGCGCGGACGACGAACCGGTCCACGTTCAATACGATATCGCGACCTATCCGTCCGATCCCACACTGAGCGTTCTCCAAGATATGTGGGCGGCTGACGAAATCGTAATTCCGGGATTCCAGAGAGGTTTCGTCTGGAACATCAAGCAAGCATCAGCCTTGATTGAATCATTTCTGATGGGGCTTCCTGTACCACAGGTGTTCTTCTATATTGACGACAACAAAAAGAGCCTAGTCATTGACGGTCAACAACGCATCATGACTGTCGTGAGTTATTTCTCTGGCTATTTCGGCGAAGAGAGCGGCTCCGGCAAGAAACAGGTATTCCGTCTAAGCGGGCTCTCCAAAAAGAGCCCCTACTTCAACAAACGATTTGAAGATTTGGATGCTAAAGATCAACGAGCACTTAAGTCGTCAGTTCTTCGGGTTGTGAACATCAGGCAGCTTTCTCCCGTTCGCGATGAAAGCAGCATGTACCATATATTCGAGCGGCTCAATACGGGCGGAACGCCCCTAAAGCCACAGGAAATAAGGAATTGCGTTTTCCACGGCGAAATGGTCGCCGCCCTTAAGAAGGCAAATTCTTACGCCAATTGGCGTAAGATTATAGCTCAGCCTAAGCCCGATAAGCATCTTCGCGACGTCGAGATTATTCTACGCACACTCGCCCTCTCAGAGCGCAGTAAGACTTACGAGAAACCTATGAAGTCGTTCTTGAACGGCTACATGAAGTCCCATGCGAAGTCCAAGAACGAGGAGATTGTGAGGCTACAGCACGCATTTCAGGCGGCCGTCGACACCGTGGAAAAGCTGCTCCCTGAGAAGCCGTTTCACGTTCGCGGCCCCCTCAACCTCGCAGCCTTGGACTCTGTTCTATCGGTTCTAATCGCCAACGGCGGTACGGCGCCGCCCGATCTTGCTGACAGGTTTGCCAAGCTCTTAATAGACGAAAAGTACAGGACCGCTATATTCTTCAATACAAGCGACATCTCCAGCATAAAGGACCGGATCGCGCTCGCGAACAAGTACCTTCTCGACCGATGACCTATCTAGATAAATTTCGGATTGTGGACGACTATCTCGTTCATCTTGACCAGATGATGGGAACGATAGGCGACCCATTCATTCAGGGCCGATATCTGGGCTTTGTGCTGATATCGGCGGTTACTGGCTATGAACTCGCTATAAAGGACATTCTCTACGAGTTTTCGGACAAGAAGCACAAGGTACTTGGAAGTGTTGCACGCGGTCGCTTTGAGCGACTGAATGGTCAGATAAAGTATAGGAATTTGGCCGATGATCACATCAAATTATTTGGACAGAAATACAGCGACAAGTTCAAGAAACTAGTTCGCGAGAAAGATGCAGCTATACTACGAAGAGATCGAATCAGTATTTTGAATAGCTATAACAACGTAATTTCATGGAGACATACATTCGTTCACGCAGGTAGTCCGCCTAACACGACCAATTATAATGAGATCAAAGCAGCCTACGTCGCTGGCAAGGAAATCGTTCACTGCGTCAATGATGCGATGAAGCGGTGATCTAGCGGCTAGACGTCGGTTTCGCCCGCCGAACGATCAAGATCGTCGATCAAGAACGCAAGGTGCGGCTTCTCGACGAGCCGAGCCCGGATGAAGTCGGCAAGCGCCGCCTCGCTGCGCCGGAATTCATCAGGCCTCAAGGCACCCCGGAACAGTTCATAACGCAGCCACACCCGGCAGGTGTTGACGACATCGGTCTCGCAGTACGCGGCCACCTCGGCGATCCGCCCGGCCTTCACGAATCCAGCCACCTCAGCGCCATCCACGCCGTCAGGCTTACCCGCCAACCCAAGAATCCGGCATAGCTCGTCGAGCTTGACCTTGGCACCGCTGCTGTACGAACCCAGCACGTCGCACAGATCGACGGCGGCGTCGTCGTAGCGCTTGAAGTAGGCACGGGCATGAAGGCCGGGAGCCGGGATCGAATTGACCATCGCCCGGCAGCGCAGAACCGGCAGATCGAAGCCCTGACCGTTGAAGCTGACAAGGGTTGGACGGAGGGACTGGAGCCGTTCGGAGAAGGACGAGATCAAGTCGGCCTCGGATCGCTCGTCCATATGCGGTGCCCCCAATGACCGGATCGCCCAGTGGTCATCCAGCCGTTCAGCGATCACGGCGCCGATGCAGGCGATCTTGTGCAACGGCAGCTTGGGGAACTTCTCACCGACAAGGCCTTCGGCGACTTCATCATGATGGTCATGAATTCCATGAACACGTGAAACGGCTTCAAGATCAGGAACCGTCTCCAGATCAAAGACGACGACATGTTGAGGCATTCGATCTCCGATTTGGCAGTTCATGGGATCAGGGCCGCGAGCTTGCTTCGCAGCGCTCACGTCGCTCCACGGCGAACCACTCAGGCTTCGCCTTCGCTTCTTCGCCTAGAGCATTCTTCATCACATGTATTCTATGTCCTATTCGATTATGAATCTCGAATACCTATCCCATTCCTAGATTTCACGCCTCTTTTCTCCCCCTCCAAAACACAGACCCGGCACGAAGACGTGACTATCCGTAATCAGTCGTGCAGTGGTCACTGTGTTTTGGAGGGGGAAGTGAAGCTACATTCCTGAGTTTGTTAGCCTTTTCGATAGTCGCTTGCCGCATCTACAGCGGTCGTAGGCGGTCTCCCGAGACCTACATTGCAACCACATCCCAGCCAGTTTCACCCTCGCAGGTGGATGTTAAACGTTACTCATCCCGATAGCATTCGCCTTAAATCGGGTGCGCCTGCATCCAAGGTAAACTCTGTTGCGGCCAGACGGTTATGATCCTCTCGGATCAAGCACATTCACCCAGCGTCGAAATAACCGGATGAACGTAGAGAGGTGTCAAATTGCCAAGACACGACTCTCTTCTTGTTCAGTGCCTTTGTCGTGATCTACGAAGAAATCACAGTGGGAAGCCGTTGACATCCATCACCCGCATTAATGCTCAGTCGGTGTGGAGCGTCCGTCCCTTGGCCGTTCTGCCTCGTATCTGCCAGCGCGCCCGGTAAGGGATAACTAATGACAGATTTAAACGTTTTGCGACGGGCATGGCCGCCAGTGATGATGCCCTGAACGAATATGTAATATACTATTTTACTTATACCTTATTTAGATTCTTAAGTCAATATGAATTGTATTTACTTGGTTTGTATAATCTATCAATTATAGATTCGACGGCTTTACTTAGTTTACCATGAGTTGAGTCTCATCCAGAACGAGCCAACCCCGGACGCGCTTGCTTGCAAGCTATCGGCAACGCCCTAGCGGTGCCTGATGTGGGACGGATTAGGGAGCGCGTTCAGGCCGCGATGGCGCCGTACTCAAAGCGCCAATGTGCAACAGCAGTCCTTAGCTCGGAGGAACTCGGCTGAGCTCCTCCTGCCCCGGAAAATTGATCCGGGCAATATGCTCGGCAAGTATATTAAGCGGATATCCAGAATCTCGCGAGCCGTTGCTCCGCTTCTTTCTTCCGTACTTCCCGCCATCTGTTACGATTTTATGGCCGCATATTTTATCGAGAATTGGATCGCCAACGCCGCACCCTCGACCAACACGCTTGAACGTCCCCCGAAAGCTATGCAGCTTCTTGCGAGGATGATCGACCACATGACGTGCAAGGTAATCGCTGAGCCACTTACTCCAGCGATTGATGCGACCATACAGCATGGCTCGATCTTCAAAGCCGGGCCAAAGGCTGGCGTGATCGCCAACATCACGCCGACGCTTTTCCCACCAATGCAAGAAACCCATTTCAATGATCGCTGGGTGTAGCGGGACCTGCCTGACGGACTCAGCGTTTTTTACACTCTTCCCGTCGTCGCGGTTCACGTCGATGAACCAGCAATTCGTATCGGCGTCTAATCGAATGTCCCGGACGAAAAGTTGCATCACGTCCTGCCTGCGAGTGCCGTGAAACAACACAAGAAGCGGCGCCCAGAACGCCGTTTCACCTCGACCTTGCTTAGGACGCTGCCCCTTCGAAAACACCGGCGATTGGAAGAACTTGCGAAGGTCGGTGTCGTTCAGGGGTTCATAGGAATCTTCATCAGCGCTTTCGACGTCCAAATGGACAGAGAATGGATTCGCCCAGTGCAGATCATCGAAGACCCCTTCTTTGCTCTGGCGGCTCAAAATTCCGCTGAGCAGGTTCATCGTCTTGTTGATCGTTTGTGGCGCTCGCGGCTGCCTACCTGCCTGTTCTGCAAGTTCACGCAAGGGGCGCAGCCTATCCTTGGCCGGGAGATGTTTAGGTGCCCGCGCCAGCAGGTCTCTAAACTCCCGTGCGTGCAGCTTCGTGATGGAGCGAACTGGAAGGTCGCCATGCAACTGGGTGAACTGCCGTAGCGCCGTCTTCGCTTCGGCTGCTGTTCGCGCCGCAGGCCTGCTGAGCCTTACCCACTCGTCATAGGCCTCGCTTAGCCTTGGACCGTGGACGGGGGCGGCCAATTGCACGGGCGCCCGGATTGGCTGTGGAAGAGGCCGTGCAGATACCAACGCCTGCGACGAGACCGGTTCAGGCGGTTCGCTCGGCAAGTCAGTGAAATCGTGCGTCCTCCATCGGAGTTCACTCTTGAGCACTTCGATCCACGCGCCCCGGATCAACGCCCACAGAACCGGATGCGACGGATGCTCTGGACCGATTAAATAGCCCGCACGCTCTGAAATTTCTCGGATCGCGGTATTAAGGAACCGATCCTCCGCGTTAATGCGCCCCATGAAGTCAGCCGGGGTCGCGTCGCCTAGCGACAGTTGCTTGCGAATTTCCTCGGGCAGATCATCCTTGATCTCGAAGCCAGACAGGCCAGCAAGATTAGCTTCCTCCAGAAACTCCGGCCAGCCCGGCATGACATCACCGACGACGATGAATTTTGCCCGGCGATTGCGCTCAGCCTCCGCCCATTCCGAAGCCAGACGCTTGAGAAGCTGTACTGGTAGAGCGGTAACGTCTGCTGCCTGCTGCCCGGCGCCTGCATCGTGACGTGCCTGCGCCTGCTGAAATAGCGCCTCCACCTTGACGCTCACCTCAAGGCATCGGCGCCGCGCCTCAGCCGGGTCTTTGGTGTTCAACGGCTCGCGCCACGCTGTGCCACGATCAGGGAAGTACGGCCGAAGAGCGAGCGGGATGCCTCGCCGAAACCTGTACGCACCTGTCTTCGGTATCTTCTCCAGATAGCTCATGCGCCGACCCACTTTGCACACCCGTTTTGCGTGGCAAATGGTTCAAAAAGCCTTGTGGAGCTTCAACTTCCTGAACCCCAACGGGTTTTGGAAGGAATGGCGCGCCCGGAACGATTCGAACGTCCGACCCTCAGATTCGTAGTCTGATGCTCTATCCAGCTGAGCTACGGGCGCGCATTGCCTTACGGCGAGGGCGCGGAACCTAGCCTCGGTTGTTGGAGGATGCAAGCGGGGTTCTGAGGTTTTTTCGCACGCCCCGGCGCGACCGCCAAATCGACGTCGGCGGAGGGCCGGGCCTTGGCGATATCGGCGGCGGCGTTACGCGGAAAATGGGCGGCGACGGCGCGGCCAAGCCTTTCATGGCCGGCCCTGCTCGCTATGTTGCAGTCGTCTTCGTCTAAAGGCGCGCATCCGCAGCCGCGTCCACAGGAAAGCATGCCCATGCGCCGCCTCGCCCTTTCCCTCGTCCTGCTGGCCGCCTGCGCGGCGGCGCCCCTGGCGGCGCAGGCCCGTCCGGCCGGGCGCCCAGCCGCCGCCAAACCCGCCCCCGCCGCCAAGCCCGCCGCCCTGGCCCCGCACGCCATGGTGGCCGCCGCCAACCCGCTGGCCGTCGAGGCCGGCCTGAAGGTGCTGCGCGCCGGCGGCACGGCGGCCGACGCGGCGGTGGCGGTGCAGACGGTGCTGGGCCTGGTCGAGCCGCAGAGCAGCGGCGTCGGCGGCGGCGCCTTCCTGGTCTATTACGACGCCAAGACCAAGAAGGTCAGCGCCTATGACGGGCGCGAGGTCGCCCCCGCGGCGGCCGGGCCGGACCTGTTCCTGGGCAAGGACGGCAAGCCCCTGCCCTTCTTCGCGGCCGTGCTCAGCGGCCGCTCCACCGGCGTGCCCGGAGCGGTGGCCATGCTGTCGATGGCGCAGAAGGAGCACGGCGCGCGGCCGTGGGCCTCGCTGTTCGACGAGGGCGTGCGCCTGGCCGACGACGGCTTCAAGGTCAGCCCCCGGCTGGCCGGCATGATCCGCAGCGCCGCGCCCCAGGCCTCGGCCCCCGACGCGGTCGCCTATTTCACCAAGCCGGACGGGAGCAAGTACGCCGCCGGCGACACCCTGAAGAACCCCGCCTACGCCGCCACCCTGCGCAAGATCGCCGCCGAGGGGCCGGCCGCCCTGCTCGACGGCCCGATCGCCCAGGCCATCGTCGAGCGCGTGCGTCAGGGCGACCTTTCCAGCGCCATGACCCTGGCCGACCTCAAGGGCTACCAGCCGCGCAAGACCGAGGCCCTGTGCCGGCCCTACCGCGTCTATGTGGTGTGCGCGCCGCAGCCGCCGTCGGGCGGGGTGGGCCTCCTGGAGGCGCTAGGCGTCCTCGAACACACCGACATCGACAAGCGCAACGCCGCCGATCCGCAGGCCTGGTTCCAGTTCGCCCAGGCCAGCCGCCTGGCCTACGCCGACCGCGACCACTATGTCGGCGACCCGGCCTTCGTCGCCGTGCCCGTCGACGGCCTGCTCGACCCGGCCTATGTCGCCTCCCGCGCCAAGCTGATCGGCGAGACGGCCGGCCCCGCCCCCGCGCCCGGCCGGCCCAAGGGCGCGCCGGCGGTCGGCAAGGACGCCACCAAGGAGCCGGGCGGCACCACCCACTTCGTCATCGTCGACGCGCAAGGCGATGTCGCCTCGATGACCACCACGGTGGAGAGCATCTTCGGCTCGGGCCGCATGGTCGGCGGCTTCTTCCTCAACAACCAGCTGACCGACTTCTCGTTCAGCCCGACCGAGGCGGACGGCCAGCCCGCCGCCAACGCCGTGGCCGGCGGCAAGCGCCCGCGCTCGACCATGGCCCCGACCATCGTCTTCGACCGCAAGGGCGATTTCGTCGAGGCGGTCGGCTCGCCCGGCGGCACCTCGATCATCGCCTACAACCTCAAGGCGCTGGTGGCGACGCTGGACTGGAAGATGTCGATGCAGGACGCGCTGGCCCTGCCCAACCTGATCGCCAAGGGCGACTGGTTCGTCGGCGATTCCACCCAGTTCCCGCCCGAGGTGGCCAAGGGCCTGGCCGAGCGCGGCGTCAACCTGAAGCCCAACCCCAACGAGGCCTCGGGCCTGCATGGGATCGTCAAGCGCCCCGGCGGCTACGAAGGCGGCGCCGATCCCCGGCGCGAAGGCGTGGCGCGGGGCTACTGAGCCCCGCTTCGCGCTCAGAGCTTCCTGACGAACTCGGCCCGCAGGACCAGGCCCTTGATCCCCTCGTAGCGGCAGTCGATCTCCTGGTCGTCGCCGGTCAGGCGGATCGACCGGATGACCACGCCGCGCTTGAGGGTCTGGCCAGCGCCCTTGACCTTCAGGTCCTTGACCAGCGCGACGCTGTCGCCGTCGGCCAGCAGGTTGCCGACGGCGTCGCGCACCTCGACCCGCCCGGCGGCGGCGGATTTCGCCGCCGCCTCGCCGGCCGTGATCCATTCGCCCGAGGCCTCGTCATAAACGTAGTCGGAATCGGAAGGGTCGCTCATTGGTCCTCGCAAGCCTGGGCGTCCAGCGCCGTTCCGGCGGTGATAGGCCGCGTCGCGCCTTCCGGCCAGGGACCGCCCGCGACGCGGGCGGCCATGTAGGCGCTCGCCAGCGTCGTCAGCTCGCCCCGCAGGACGGCCCCTTCCAGCCCGCCGGCGCAGGCGGCGTCGTGGATGACGCCCTCGACGGCCGAGGCCAGCACGCGGGCGGCCAACGCGGCGTCCCCGCCGTCGCCGCCGGCCGGGAACAGGGCGGCGTAGAGGCGCAGGTATTCGGCCTCGAACTCGCGGTCCAGCGCGCCGTCCGAGGCGGGGCGCTGCTGGAGGAGGGCGTGATGGAGACCGGGCGCGGGACCGTGGGCGACGATCATGCCGTCGATCAGGGCTTGCGCGCGCTCGGCCGGCGGCCGCGCCGCCGCCTCGGCCAGCACGGCCAGGACCTGTTCGTGATGGCGCCGGCGGACGGCCTCCAGCAACGCCGCCTTGTCGGCGAAATACTGATAGACCGAGCCGATGCTGACGCCCGCCGCCGCCGCCACGGCGTTGGTGGTGAAGCCGCCCCAGCCGCCGCCGGCCAGGACGCGAGCCGCCGCCGTCACGATCACCTCGGCGGTGGCCCGAGACCTTTGCTGTCGCGGGCTTTTGCGCATTTCGCGAACGCGAGTAGCCATCCGGGCCGCCTCGGCAAGAATGTGAGCGTTTCGCTCATATTGCGCTCCATCCCCCGGAGCGCGCAACCGGAGGCCATTGCATGCATCGGGAAGTTCGTCTGGCGAGGCGGCCCGAGGGCCTGCCCGAGACCCGGCACCTGACGGTGGCGGCCGCGCCGATCCCGGTCGCCGGCCCCGGCGAGGTGCTGGCGCGCAACCTCTATTTCCGTGTCGACGCCTCGATCCGGATGGTGATCGGCGCCGGCGCCGAGGCCTCGCCGGACGCGCCGTTCCCGCCGATCGCCGAGGGCGCGCCCCTGGCCGGCGAGGCGCTGGGCGAGGTGGTCGCCGCCGGACCCGGCGCGGACCTGGCGCCCGGCGACCTGGTGCTGCATCGGGCGGGCTGGCGGGAGTACGCCTGCGTCCCGGCGGCGGCCTGCCTGAAGGTCGCCGACGATCTGGCCGACCGGGCCGCGCACCTGTCGCACGGCTGGACCGCCTATGCGGCCCTGACGCGCGGGGCCGCCGTTCCCCAGGGCGGGACGGTGTTCGTCTCCAGCGCCGCCGGCGCCATCGGCTCGATGGCCGGGCGGATCGCCCGCCTGCTGGGCGCCGGCCGGGTGATCGGCGCCACCAGCAGCCCGGCCAAGGCCCGCCGCCTGGTCGACGAGCTGGGCTACGACGTCGGGCTGGCGCGCGAGGCCGGGCCGCTGATCGCGCAACTGGCCGTCGCCGCGCCCGACGGGATCGACCTGTGGCTGGATCTGGTGGGCGGCGACCAGTTCTCGGCCGCGGTTGACAGCGTCCGGCCGGGCGGGCGGATACTGGTGCTGGGCGCCCTGTCCGGCCAGTTGGCGGCGTCGGGGACCGGCCGCACGGCCCCGGCCATGATCGATTCCTTCCCGCTGCTGCTGAAGCGGCTGTCGATCCGCGGCTACAGCGCCGACGACGATCCCGAGGCCCGCGCCGAATGGACGCGGCGGTTCGGCGAATGGCTCGAACGCGGGGAGATCGGCTTTCCGCACGTGGTGGTCGAAGGGATCGAACAGGCCCCGGCCGCGCTGGAGGCCGCCTCGCGCGGGCGGCATTTCGGCGTGGTGCTGGTCAGGCCCTAGACGCGGCCGGCGGCGGTAAGACGGCGCGGGCTACATGCTGGCCAGGCGCAGGTCGCGCAGGGCGGCCAGCCGCTTGATGTCCACCTGATAGACGCCCTGGCGGTCCTGGGGCGTCAGCCACTGCGAGCAGCACGGGCACGGCTTGAGATAGCGGGCCTGTTCGTTGTCGCCCTCGCCGCGCAGCTCGTAGGTCAGGCCGATGAAGATCTGATTGATGGCGGCGCCCCGGTGCAGCATCTCGTAGACCCCGCGCGGCTCGGCGCAGCCGAAGGGGTTGCGCCCCTCGCCGTTGGATATCTTGACGTAGTCGAGGGCCAGGGCGAACTCCTGGGCGTCGCCGTTGCGCATGGCCAGGTTGCCCAGCTCCCTGCGGGTGGTCTTGCCCGACCGGCTGTGGGCCTTGACCCACACCAGGCTGTCCTTCTTCCACGGGACGTCCTTGTAGTACCAGGCTCCGCAGCTCGCCATCGATCGTCTCCCCAGGTGATGCGGACGAAGGCGCGCGAACAGTTGCGCGAGCGGACTTTTCGCCCTGGGGTTGGCGTTGTCAACCGGGCCCGCGCCCGGCGCGTCAGGCCGTGCGGGTCCTCGGCCGCCGGCCCGTCCTCGGCGGCGTCTCCGGCTCGATCACGCCGGGCAGGCGCAGCAGGAACACCGCGCCCGAGGGGCCGTTCTCGGCCAGGGTCAGGTCGCCGCCGTGGCCCTGGGCCAGCTCGCGGGCGATGGCCAGGCCAAGACCCGTGCCCCCCGACTTGGCCGAACCGCCGAACGGCAAGAACAGGCGCTCGATCGCCCGCTCGGGCACGCCGGGGCCGTTGTCGGCCAGGCGGACCAGGCTGTGGCCGTCGTCCTGGTCCAGGCTGACGCGCACCTCGCCCTTGCCGGCCCTGCCCTCGACGCCCTCGATGGCCTCGCGGGCGTTGCGCAGCAGATTGACCAGGATGCGGTGCAGCTGTTCGGAATCGGCGCTGACGGCCTCGCCGGGGTCGATGTCGGTCCACAGCCGCACGCCTTCGTCGGAAAGGCCGGCGTCCTCGGCCGCGGCGTCGACGGCGGCCAGCAGGGCGACCGGGCCGGGATTGGGGGCGGTTTCCTGGCTGCGGCCATAGGCCAGCACGTCGGAGGCCAGGGTGACGGCCCGGTCCAGGGCGCGCTCCAGCCGCGGCAGGGCCTGGGCGACGCGCGGATCGCCCGACAGGGCCAGCCGCTCGGAGGCGATCTGGGCGCTGGTCAGCATGTTGCGCAGGTCGTGGTTGATCTTGGCCACCGCCTCGCCGAGGGCGGCCAGCCGGGCGCGCGAGTTCAGCGCCGCGCGCAGGTCGGCCTGCATGCGGTCCAGCTCGGCCTCAGCGCGGCCGATCTCGTCGCGGCGGTTCGAGGGCTGGATGTGGGCGCGGGGATCGTCGGGGTCGGCGCGGAACCGCTCCATGGCGCGGGTGATGCGCTGCATGGGCCGCACCAGGAAGGCGTTGAGCGACAGGTAGACCACCGCCCCCGCCACCGCCGTGGTCAGGGCCGTCAGGGTCAGGAGGCGGATCAGGTAGCCGACCAGCTCCTTCCTCAGCGGGGCGTCGGGGGCGACGATCTCGATGAAGTCGCCGTCGCGATAGCGCGGCTTGGCCACCACCCGGACCATGCGCCCCTCGCCGCCGAACAGGGTCTGGAACGGCGCGCTCCACACCGAGGCCAGGTTGTTCTCGCGCAGGTCGACCAGATAGGGCGTCTGGTCGAGCGGCGAGGCCAGCAGCAACCGCCGCACCCCGTCGCTCTGCACCGCCACCAGCACCACCCCGGCGCCGTTGAGCAGCTTGCTGGCCTGGCTGGAGCTGACCACCTGGTCGGGGGCGAGCTCGACGCCGACCGAGGCCACCTCGGCCGTGCGCACCCGCTCCAGCAGCCAGCCCTCCTCGAACTGGGCCAGGGCCGGCGGCAGGATCAGCAGCTCGGCCAGGGCGACGAACAGCACCGTCAGGATCAGCAGGCGCGAGGACAGGCCGCCCGGCCAGAACAAGCGGCGCGCGCGCTGACCGGCCTTGTCCGGTTCCTCCGCCAGCGGAGGGGAGTCGTCGGCGACGGGGTCCGCCATGCCTTCCCGGTACCTCACGGCGGCGGTTTGAGCAATCAAGCCGGAATGCGCGCCAGCCTCGAAAACGCGGCAATCGGCATTAGGATCAAATCGTTCCGTCGCGACGGCGGCGACGCAGCAGCATCGGGGCCAGCGACAGCACGGCCAGGGCGCACAGCGGGGCCAGGATGCGGGGATCGGCCAGCAGGGCCAGGCTGGGCCGGCCGCCGGCGTCTATGGCCCGCTTGAGGCCCGCGCCGAGGCCGGCGTAGATGAAGGAACCCGGCAGCACGCCGATCAGCGTGGCCAGGGCGTAGGTGCGCAGCGGGATCGCCACGAAGGCCGAGGCCAGGTTGGTCAGCCAGAACGGCAGCACCGGCAAGAGCCGCGCCGAGATCAGGAACAGGAAGGCGTTGTCGCGCACCCCCGCCTCCATCCGCGCGATCGCCCCGCCGGCGCGGCCGCGCAGGAGGTCGCCCAGGGCGGTGCGGCCGACCACGAAGATCAGCACCGATCCGGCCGCGCAGCCGACGGTCGCCGCCGCCCCGCCCAGCCAAGGACCGAACAGGAAGCCGCCCAGCAGGGTCATGAACAGCGAGGCCGGCACCGAACAGCCGACCAGCAGGGCGTAGGCGCAGACATAGCCCGCCACCGCCGCCGCCGGATGCCCCGACGCCATCGCCTCCAGCACATGGCGGCGCGCCTCCAGCTCGTGCAGGGCGTTGTGGGGGGCCAGCCGCTGGGCCACGCCGCTGGCGAAGGCCCAGATCAGGACGGCGGCGACCAGGGCCAGCGGCCCGAAACGCTTCAGATAGGACATGGATTCACCCGAGCCTCACCCTGGGCCGACCCAGGCCGCGCGGCAAGACGCCTCCTCAATCGACGCCCAGCGCCTCGGTGACGGCGTTGAAGCCGTCGGCGCGCAGGCGCGCGGCGAGGTCGCGCTTGATCCGCGCCACCAGGCCCGGCCCCTCATAGACCATGGCCGAGTAGAGCTGGACCACGCAGGCGCCGGCGCGGATCTTGGCGTAGGCGTCGGCGCCGGAGGCCACGCCGCCGACCCCGATCAGGGCCAGCCGCCCGGTATGGGCCTGATGGAACCGCCGCAGCACCTCGGTCGAACGCGCCATCAGCGGCGCGCCGGAAAGCCCGCCGGCCTCGTCGCGGGCCGCCGAGGCCAGGCTGGCCGGGCGCTCGATCGTGGTGTTGGAGACGACGATCCCGTTCAGGCCGTGGGCGCAGACCGTGTCGACGATGGCCTCGATCTCGTCGTCGTCCAGGTCGGGCGCGACCTTGAGGAAGATCGGCCGGTCGCGGTTGGCGGCCACCAGGGCCCGCCTGGCCTCGGCCAGGCGGCCGAGCAGCTCCTCCAGGGCGGAGCGGGTCTGCAGGGCGCGCAGGCCGGGCGTGTTGGGCGAGGAGATGTTCACCGTGAAATAGTCGGCGCTCCCCCACAGCCGCCGCAGGCCGGCGACATAGTCCCCCACCCGGTCGTCGGAGTCCTTGTTGGCGCCGATGTTGGCGCCGACCACGCCCGAGCGGGCGCGGCGGGCGGCCAGACGGGCGGCGAACGCCTCCAGGCCCTCGTTGTTGAAGCCCATGCGGTTGATCACCGCCCGGTCCTCGGTCAGGCGGAACAGCCGCGGGCGCGGATTGCCCTGCTGCGGCAGGGGGGTGACGGTGCCGCACTCGACGAAGCCGAAGCCGGCGGCCAGCATGGCGTCGGGAACCTCGGCGTTCTTGTCGAACCCCGCCGCCAGACCGACGCAGTTGCGCAGCAGCAGGCCGGCCAGCTGCACGCTGAGGGCCGGATCGTCGAGTTGGCGGTCGCGGGGGCCGAGCCCGGCCTTCAGCGCCCGCACGGCCAGGCCGTGGGCGTCCTCCGGGTCCCAGGCCCGCATGGCCCGGGCGCCGAGATCGTGCAGCAGGCTCACGCCAGCGCGCCCAGGACCGGGACGCCCTCGGCGTCCAGCTCGAGCGGACGCGCGGCCAGGACCTGCCCGACATCCAGCGCGGCGTAGAGGTGCGGGAAAAGGTCGCCGCCGCGCGAAGGCTCCCATTTCAGGGCCTCGCCGAGGGCGTCGGCCTCGACGGTCAGCAGGACGAGATCGCCGCGTCCGGAGAAGTACTTGCGCGCCGTCTCCTGGGCCTGAGGGCCGGCCGACAGGTGGATGTAGCCGTCGGCAAGGTCGATCGCCGAGCCGTCGAACCGGCCGGCGATCCGGGCGGCCTCCCATTCCACGGAGGGCAGGATCTTGTAGATCAGGGTCATTCGCCGCCGCCTCCGCCGTGGTCCTTGGCCAGGAACAGGCCTTCGTAGGCCGGCCGGCCGGCGGCGTCGACGCCGAACACCGCCGCCGTCGAGGTCGGGAAGCGCGCGCCGACCGCCGCCATCAGCGACGGCGGGGCCGCGCCCTGGCGCAACAGGTCCAGCGTCAGCATGTGCAGGCCGGGATTGTGGCCGATCACCATCAGCGTCCCGGCGCCGGCGGCGGTCTCCTGTTCGACCAGCTCGGCGATCCGTTCGGCGGGCGCATGGTAGAGCGCCGGGATGCGCCGGCCGCGCGCCTCGGGAAAGATCGCCGAGACCGCCTCCCAGGTCTGGGCGGTGCGCAGCGCCGGCGACACCAGCACGGTGTCGGGAACCGCCCCGGCCACGCGCAGGGCCTCGGCCACCAGGGCGGCGTCGCGACGGCCGCGCGGCTCCAGCGCCCGCTCGAAATCCTCGCCGCCGGCCGTCGCCCGTTCGGCCTTGCCGTGGCGCATCAGGATCAGGCGTTGCATGGCGTCTTCCCGCGTCGGCGCGCGCCTGGGCGCGCACGGAGCGGCGTTCATAGCCGCGAACCGCCGCCGGTGAAAGCCGTCGCGCTTGACAGGGCCCGGCGCTGGGGCTCCAAGGCGCTGATGGGCGAAGACGGATCCCTGTTGCAGACCCTGGAGATCGGCGGCGGCGTCCACCGCTTCGGCGAGGACCGGCCGTTGCGCCTGGACTCCGGCGCGCGCCTGAACGGCCTGGAGATCGCCTACAAGACCTATGGCCGCCTGAACGCCGACCGCTCGAACGCGGTGCTGATCTGCCACGCCCTGACCGGCGACCAGCACGTCGCCTCGCCCCACCCGATCACCGGCAAGCCGGGATGGTGGACGCGGCTGATCGGGCCGGGCCGGCCGCTCGACCCGGCCCGCCACTTCATCATCTGCTCCAACGTCGTCGGCGGCTGCATGGGCACCACGGGGCCGTCGTCGGAGGACGCCGCGGCCGGGCGGATCTACGGCCTGTCCTTCCCGGTCATCACCATCGCCGACATGGTGCGCGCCCAGCGCATGCTGGTCGAGGCCCTCGGCGTCGAGACCCTGTTCGCCGTGGTCGGCGGCTCGATGGGCGGCATGCAGGTGCTGCAATGGGCGGCCGACTATCCGGAGATGATGTTCTCGGCGGTGTGCGTCGCCTCGGCGGCGCGCCACTCGGCGCAGAACATCGCCTTCCACGAGGTCGGCCGGCAGGCGATCATGGCCGACCCGGAATGGGCGGCGGGCGACTACGCCCGGCAGGGCAAGCGCCCCGAGAAGGGGCTGGCGGTGGCGCGGATGGCCGCGCACATCACCTACCTGTCCGAGGCGGCGCTGCAGCGCAAGTTCGGCCGCGAGCTGCAGCGCGACGGCCTGTCCTGGGGCTTCGACGCCGATTTCCAGGTCGAGAGCTACCTGCGCCACCAGGGTGCCAGCTTCGTCGACCGCTTCGACGCCAATTCCTACCTCTACATCACCCGCGCCATGGACTATTTCGACCTGGCCGAGGCCCATGGCGGCGTGCTGGCCGAAGCCTTCCGCAAGGCCCGCGACGTGCGGTTCTGCGTGTTGTCCTTCACCTCGGACTGGCTCTACCCGACCTCGGAGAGCCGGGCGATCGTCGGGGCCCTCAACGCCGCCGGCGCGCGCGCCAGCTTCGTCGAGATCGACAGCGACAAGGGCCACGACGCCTTCCTGCTCGACGAGCCGGTGATGGACGCGGCGCTGCGCGGCTTCCTGGACGCGGCCGGCGAGGCGCGGGGCCTGACGGCCGGGAGCCCGGCTTGACCGACATCCGTCCCGACTTCCGCGAGATCCTGCGGCTGGTCCGCCCCGGCGCCCGCGTGCTCGACATCGGCTGCGGCGAGGGGGCCCTGCTCGACCTGCTGACCCGCGAGAAGCACGTCGACGGCCGCGGCCTGGAGATCAGCCCCGAGGGCGTCGCCGCCTGCCTGGCGCGCGGGCTGGCGGTGGTGCAGGGCGACGCCGACCGCGACCTGGCCGCCTATCCGTCGCGGGCCTTCGACTACGCCGTGCTGTCCCAGACGCTGCAGGCCGTGCGCGAGCCCCGGACGGTGCTTCAGGAGCTGCTGCGCATCGCCGACCGGGCCATCGTCTCGTTCCCCAATTTCGGCCATTGGCGGGTGCGCATGTCGTTGATGGCCACCGGCCGCATGCCCAACACCGGCGCCCTGCCCGACCCCTGGTGGGCAACGGCCAACATCCATCTGTGCACGCTGCGCGACTTCACCGACCTGTGCGCCGGGCTCGGCCTGCGCGTCGACGCCTGCGCCGCCCTGGCCGACGGCAAGGCCGCCCGGCCGATCGACCCGGACCGCGCCGTCGAGAACTGGCGGGCCGAGGCGGCGATCTTCATGCTCAGCCGGCGAGACGCGAACGCGAAAAGGGCGGAGCCGGCTCCCGCCGCCCCCGCCCCTTCGGACGATCTGTTCGGGGCCTGAGGCCCCGTCTTCGCTAGAACAGGAACCGGGCCACGAAGCGGCCTTCGTAGTTCTGGTAGTCGTTGCGGATCTCGCCGCCCGCCTCGACCGAGAAGTAGGCGTAGGCGCCGCCGCCGCGCAGCGCCGCCCGCAGCAGCAGGCCGCCCTGGTCGTAGCCCGACGGCGACAGGGTGAAGGCGTTGCCGCCGCTGACGAAGCGGGCGGTGGTGTCGCCGGGATCGCCGACCACGGCGCGATAGCCGACCTGGATCTCCGGGCCCCAGCGCAGGTCCGGGCCGCCGAAGCGGGCCCCGAAGGCGATGGTCGCCTCGGCGCCGAGCTGCTGGGTCGTCCGCGAATCGACGGCGAGGTTCATCGCCGTGCCGCCGCCCTTTTCGGTGGAGGAGCCTTCGTACAGCATGATGTAGTCGACCACCGCCGCCGGCCGCACGTAGTAGCGGCCGAACTCGGCCTCGTAGTGGACGCCGAAGCGGGCGGCGGCCATGCCGCCCAGCCAGTCGGCCTTGGCCTGGCGGCGCAGGGTCTGGGCGCCGGCGACGTTGTAGTCGATCAGGTAGCGGGTGCTGGTCAGCCAGGTGAAGCCGCCCATCAGGCTGGCGTCCATGTGCAGGCCGCCGCGCTGGCCGCGCCAGTAGACGCCGCCCATCAGCATCGAGGCGTTGAGCGAGGCGTCGGGAAGCTGGCTCTGTTCGTCGACGTCGGTGGTCAGGAAGGCCATCGTCGCCCCCAGGGTGCCGACGGCGGTGTCCGCCGATTCGACGCCGCCGGCGAAACCGAAGCCGTTGACGTCGTAGCCCGGATCGCCGGCCGAGCTGGCGTTGCGGTGCGAGGCGAAAGAAATCTCCTGGACCCAGGCGCGGTTCTCGTCGGTCTTCAGGCCGCGCGAATCCTCGGCCTGGGTGCGCATGATCGCCCGCGCGCCCTGGGCCAGGCCGTCGAACGGCCCGCCGGCATAATCGGGCAGGAACTGGTTGTAGAGCCGGTTGAAGCCGGCCTGATCGGTCTTGGACAACAGGGCGTCGCGCACCGTCGGATCGCTGTCGAACTGGCCGAAGATCGAATCGAAGGCCGCCGCCCGCGCGCCGCTCAGCCCCGCCTCGGCGGCGGTGCGGCGGCGGACGTTGACGTCGACCGTGCCGGCGCCGGCGTTGGTGGTGACGTTGGCGGTGTAGAACCACGGCGTCGCGCCGATCAGGCTTTGATCGAGGGAGCCCACGGTCAGCGAGCCGGCCTTGATCACCGTGAAGGTGGCCGGGGCGGTCAGCTTCGAGGCGAAGTTCATGCCGATCTTGGCGCCGTCGGCCAGGGTGGCCGCGCCGGAGACGACGAACTTGCCCGACTGGCCGGCGGCCGGGTCGGCGGTGAAGATCAGCGAGCTGCCGGTACCGACGTTCAGCGCGCTGAGGTTCAGCGTCGCCGCGTTGGTCATGTTCAGCGTGCCCTGGGCGACGTTGACGTTCAGGCCGCCGCCGGCGTCGGTCAGGGCCCCCTTCATCACCGCGTTGCCGCCGATGGTCAGGCTGTCGGCGTTGGAGCCGAACGACACCGCGCCGGTCAGGGTGCCGGCCATCAGCTGCAGGTTCGCCGCGCCGGAGCCGAACAGCACGTCGCCGATGATGGCGGGCGTGACGGTCGAATCGCTGTTGGCCGTCTGCTGCACCGTCACGCCGGCGGTGTTGGCGCGCAGGTCGAGGGCGATGCTCCTGCCGGTGACGACGTCGGTGGTCGAGGTCGGGGCGATCACCGCCGCGATGGTCTTGGTGTTCTGGATCAGCGACAGCGAGCCGGCGCTGTCCAGCACCGCCGTGGCGTTGCCGGCCGCGCCGTTCACGGTGGCGACCACCGCTCCGGTGTTGGTCAGGGTCGAAACCGAACCGCCCGCGTCGATCTGCAGCGCCCGCACGTTGACCGCGCCGCTGGCCGTGGTGGTGGCCGTCAGCGAACCGTCGACGCGGACCGTGGGCGCGGTCGCGCCGGCGCCGATCTTCAGGCCGGTGGAGTTGGCCTGGTAGCTGGCGGCGTTGACGATGCCGCCGATCTTGACGCCGCCGTCGACCTGGACCGTTCCGCCCTGGCCGCCGATCTGAACGCCGGTGGCGGTGATGTTGTCATAGATGCCGAAGCCCTGGACGTTGCCGCGGATCAGCAGGCCGTAGGCGTCGGCGCCCGTGCCGGCCAGGCCGATATGGACCGAGCCGGGCCCGCCGACGACCATGGCCGGGGCCTGGCCGTAGCTGGTCACGGTGGCCGTGGTGGCCGCCGTCGTCACATTGCCCTTGCTGTCGGTCACCGCCGGCGTGGCGTTGACCAGGATCCCGCCGAGCACGTCGCCCTGGATGCGCACGGCCGGACCGCCCTGCAGCATCTCGTCCGGGGTCATCTTGGCGATGACCGCGTCGATCGGGCGCGTGGTCAGGCGATAGCCGGTCGAGATCACCGATCCGCCGATGGTCAGGCCGCCGGCGACCGGGCCGTCGAGGGCCACGCCGACGACGTTGGTCCCCGACGCGCTGATGGTGCCGCCGACGCCCACCGAGCCCGAGATCGAGCCCAGGGCGTGCAGGCCGAAGCTGCGGTCGCCGGAGATGGTGGTCGAGCCGTTGAGGGTGATCGAGCCGTTGAGCCCGGTCTCCACCGAGACGCCCGCCGAATCGTTGCCCTTGACGATGATCGACCCGCTGCTCTGGGTGATCGAGCCGTTCATGGTCCCCGGGCCGACGACGCGGATGCCGAACAGCTTGGACTGGTTCGCCCAGGGACCGTCGTTGATGCCGTCGCCGTTGCTGTCGGAATAGCCCTTGGTGTCGTCGATCTGGATGGTGCCGGTGGTCGTCACCGAGCCGGTCTGTCCGCCGTTGACCTGAACGCCGGTGGCGTTGTCGACGTTCTGGATGCGGATGACGCCTTCGTTGTTCAGGTTGTTGCTGCTGTCCATCGTCACGGCGACGCCGCCGGACGGGGTCACCGAGCCGCTGGTGGTGATGTGGACGTCATCGGGCGCGCCGTTGTTGGCCTTGGAGCTGACCACCGGATTCGAGGTGCCGTTGGTGATCTGCGTCTCGGCGCGCGCGCCGACCGCTGCAAAGCACAGGGGCGCGATGGCAGCGGCCGCAAGAAAACGCTTCATTCCAGGGTTCCCCCACTCACTCGCCCGAACTCTCGCCGATGTATGTCGCCCGGCCATGTCCGACTTGTTGCAGCCGTGCGATAGCGCGCCGCGCTGAACAGGCGGCGCCCATGGGGCGAAATAGCGGCGCCGCACCCCACATGTCAGCAGAAATCGACGCAAATGCGACGCCAGTCCTTCGTCAACCGGTTATGGCCTGGGCGTCGCGTTCGCCGGTGCGGATGCGCAGAGCCTGCTCGAGGTCGGTGACGAACACCTTGCCGTCGCCGATCTTGCCAGTGTTGGCCGTGGCGGCGATGGCCTCGACCACCGCGTCGACGATGTCGCCGGAGACGGCGATCTCCAGCTTGACCTTGGGCAGCAGCTTCACCTCGTATTCGGCGCCGCGATAGACCTCGGTCTTGCCCTTCTGGCGCCCGTAGCCGCGAACCTCCGTCACCGTCAGGCCCGAGGCGCCCGCCTCGGTCACCGCCTCCAGCACGGCGTCGAGGCGGCTCGGCTTGATGATCGCGGTGATCATTTTCATGGCGTCGTTCCCTCGTCGCGGCGGGCTGGTTCCTGAAAGCTAGGGCGAATTGACCGCCGCGTCCAAGGCCGTCAAGCCTTCGACGCGGCCAGGACGGCGGTTTTCGTCGAAGGCGCGCCGGACGCGCGCATCCGCGCCGGCTCCTGCGTCCCGTCCAGGCCCGCCGCGGCCGCGCGGCCGCTGAGCACGCCCGCCGGCGCCGGCTGCAGGGCGCCGGGGTTGAACACCCGGGCGCGGGCCCCGTGGCCGCGCGGCTTGACCGCATAGGTTTGCTTGACCGCCTCCATCAGGATCAGGCCCGACAGGCGCGGCCACAGCCAGGCTCCGGCCTGCTCGAAGCTCTCGGCCCAGCGCGCGGTCCATTGCAGCGGCGGCGCGTACAGCGCCCGCGACCAGGCCACCGGCTCGAGCTCGGCCTCGCGGGTGGCCTCCTCCAGCTGCCGGCGGGTGAAGGGCCGTCCGTGCCCGAACGGCGTGCCCTCGGTGTTGGACCACAGCCCGCGCCGGTTGGCGGCGGCGATGATCACCCGCCCCGACGGCGCCAGCACGCGCCAGACCTCGCGCAGCACCGCCGCCGGATCGTCGCTCTCCTCCAGGCCGTGCACGATGAGGATGCGGTCGAACAGGGCGTTGGGAAGCGGCAAGGCCCGCTCGTCGACCAGGCAGGCGAGGTTGGCCTCGCCCTCGGCGCCGTGCGGCCAGACCTCGACGCCCTGGGCGCCCGGCATGGCCGCCACCGTCCGCCGGGCGGCGGCGCGGCAGCCCTCCAGGAACGGGGTGGCGTAGCCCAGGCCCAGAACGTCGAGCCCGCGCGCGTCGCCCCAGGCCTCGGCGATCTTGCGCGAGATCATCTCGCGCGCGGCCGCCCCCAGCGGAGTGGCGTAGAATTCACGCAGGTCGAGGACGTCGCGGCGCATGGCTATCCGGAAAACAGGGCTCGTCAGACAGGGTCCGGATGATGATATAGGCGCCGCGGCCCGGCCGCGAAGGAAAGCTAGCGAGGAAGGCCATGCCCCTGATCGTCCGGCAGTTCGCCTGCCTGTCCGACAACTACGGCTTCCTGGCCCGCGACGAGGCGAGCGGGCTGACGGCTTGCGTCGACACGCCGGACGCCGGGGCGATCCTGGGCGAGCTGGCGACGCTGGGCTGGTCGCTCGACCTGATCCTCAACACCCACTGGCATCCCGACCACGCCGGCGGAAACGCCGAACTGAAGGCGGCCACCGGCGCGACCGTGATCGGGCCGGCCGAGGTCGAACGGCTGTCGCCGCTGGACCGCAAGGTGGTCCATGGCGACGTGGTCGAACTGGGCGAGACGCGGCTCCAGGTCATCGACGCCGGCGGCCACACCTTGCAGCACATCGCCTATTTCGATCCGGCCGACCGCATCGCCTTCGTCGGCGACACCCTGTTCGCCCTCGGATGCGGGCGGCTGTTCGAGGGCACGCCCGAGCAGATGTGGGCCAGCCTGTCGCGCCTGGCCGCCCTGCCCGAAGACACCACCGTCTATTGCGCGCACGAATACACCGCCTCCAACGCCCGCTTCGCCCTGTCGGTCGACGACGACCCGGCCCTGAAGGCGCGGGCCGAGGCGGTGTTCGCCGCCCGGGCGCGGGGCGAGCCGACGGTGCCCACCACCATCGCCGCCGAGAAGGCGGCCAATCCGTTCCTGCGGGCGCCCGCGCTGGCCGGCCGGCTGAACCTGCACGGCGTCGCCGACCACGAGGCGTTCGCCGCCATGCGGGCCGCCAAGGACGCCTTCAAGGGCTGAGCGCCTCTCCGGCGCCGGCTATTTGGCGATGATCTTGACGATGCGCTCGGACGACGGCCGGCCGGCCACGCCCTTGCCGGGCGCGTAGGTGATGACCAGGGACGAGCCGGACAGGGCGGCGTTGGGCTTGTGCCCCTCGGCCAGCAGCACCCGGCCGATCCGCGCCAGCAGCGAGCGGTCCTCGCCGTCGTGGGCGATCCGCTCGAAGGCCTCGGCGGTGACATAGGCGGCGTCGGCGATCAGCACCGAGGTGTCGGGCGTGGCGTCGTCCACCGTCTCGAACGAGATCAGGTGCTGGGCGGCCCGGCTGGCGCGGGCGCTGGCCTGTTTCAACCGCTGGAACAGCGCGTTGGGCGGAATCACCAGCGGCGGGCGGATCGACCCGGCCTGGCCGGCCAGGGCCGCCGCCGCGCCGCCCGGCAGCTTGGGCGTGAACAGGGTGAGCCCGCCCAGCCGCGTCGCGCGCAGCACCGCCTCGCCGGCGTCGTTGCGATAGATGACGTCGCCCCGCGAAACCGTCTGCGGCTCCAGGGCCCAGACTTCCGAGCTGTCGTCGAACTTGATCAGCACCGTGGGGCTCGACCGGTCGAGGATGAAGCCCGCACTGTCGCCGACCATGTAGCGCGCCACCGGCGGCGGCGGCGACCGGCGGCTGTCCTCGCCGTGCGAGCCGAACAGCACGTCGCGGAGGGTCGGCTGGGCCGCCCAGGCCGACGCCGACGGCCCGAAGACCATCATGGCCAAGCCCAGCGCCGTCGCCGAAATCAGCCGCCCCGTCCGCGACAATCCGCCGCACGCCGCGACCAGGCTCAGGCCCCGCCGCGCCGGCGACCGGCGCGGAACCGGAGACGGCTCTTGCCGAACGCGCTGCGCGCCTCCGGGCGAAGCGGCGAACGCTTCGCCGCCCGGAAGGCGCGCCTCTTTCCCAAGGAGCGCGTTCGGACGCAAAACCGGCGGCCACTTTTGCTGAACGCGCCCCGCGCCTTCAGGCGAAGCGGCGCACGCTTCGCCGCCCGGAAGGCGCGCCTCTTTCCCAAGGAGCGCGTTCGGACGCAAAACCGGCGGCCACTTTTGCTGAACGCGCTCTAGTCCTCGCATGTCCGACGAGATGCGATGAGACTCTGGCGGATTTTGGACGTGGAATCCCTACCCATTCAGGTAGCGATGTATTGTCCTCCGTTGACCGTCAAGGTGGCGCCGGTGATGAAGCCCGCGTCGTCGGCCGCCAGGAAGGCCACGCAGCGGGCGATTTCCGAGGCCGAACCCAGCCGTCCGACGGGAATGCTGGAGATGATGCCCTCCAGGACGTTCTGCGGCACCGCCTGAACCATTTCGGTGTCGATATAGCCCGGCGCGATGGCGTTGACGGTGATGCCCTTCTTGGCGTTTTCCTGGGCCAGGGCCTTGGTGAAGCCGATCAGTCCGGCCTTGGCGGCGGAATAGTTGGTCTGCCCCATCTGGCCCTTCTGGCCGTTGATCGAGCTGATGTTGACGATGCGGCCGAAGCCGCGTTCGCGCATGCCGTCGATCACCTGCCGCGTCATGTTGAACAGGCTGGTCAGGTTGGCCTGGATCACTTCGTTCCATTGCTGGAGCTGCATCTTGTGCAGCATGGCGTCGCGGGTGATGCCGGCGTTGTTGACCAGGACGTCGATCGGCCCCAGCGCCTCCTCGGCCTTCCTGACCGCGGCGGCGCAGGCCTCGAAGTCGCCGACGTTGCCCTTGATGATCAGGACGCCGAGGTCCTTGGCGCAGGCCTCCGCCGCCGCCTCGTTGCCGGCGTAGCCGGCCGCGACCTTGTAGCCGTCGGCGACCAGACGCTCGGTGATGGCCCGGCCGATCCCGCGGGTTCCCCCGGTGACGAACGCAGTTCTGGACATTTGGCTTCCCTTCGGCGGCCGGGCCCGTGCGCCCGGACCTTCGATTTCGTTATGGCTCGGCCCCGGTCAGGCCCGCTCGACGCACATGGCCACGCCCATGCCGCCGCCGACGCACAGCGTGGCGGCGCCCTTCTTGGCGCCCGACCGCTGCATCTCGTGCAGCAGGGTGGTCAGGACGCGCGCGCCGGAGGCGCCGATCGGGTGGCCGATGGCGATGGCGCCGCCGTTGACGTTGACCTTGGCCGGGTCGAGGCCGAGCTCGCGCACCACCGACAGCGACTGGGCGGCGAACGCCTCGTTGGATTCGATCAGGTCGAGGTCGGCGACCGTCCAGCCGGCCTTCTCCAGCGCCTTGCGCATGGCCGGGATCGGCCCCGTGCCCATGATCTCGGGCTCGACGCCGGCGTGGGCCCACGAGCGGATCGTCGCCAGCGGGGTCAGGCCGCGCTTCTTCGCCTCGTCGGCGCTCATCAGCACCACGGCGGCGGCGCCGTCGTTGAGGCCCGAGGCGTTGGCGGCGGTGACCGTGCCCTCCTTGGCGAAGGCCGGCTTCAGGCCCGAGACGCTGTCCAGGGTGACGCCGTGGCGGATGTATTCGTCCTTGTCGACGACGGTGTCGCCCTTGCGGCCCTTGATGGTCACCGGCGCGATCTCGGCGTCGAAGCGGCCGGCCTTCTGGGCGGCCTCGGCCTTGTTCTGCGAGGCGACGGCGAACCTGTCCTGGTCCTCGCGGGTGATCTGCCAGCGATTGGCGATGTTCTCGGCGGTCTGGCCCATGTGGTAGCCGTGGAAGGCGTCCCACAGGCCGTCCTTGATCATGGTGTCGACGAAGGCGAGGTCGCCCATCTTCTGGCCGTTGCGCAGCTGGGCGGCGTGGGGAGCCTGGCTCATGCTCTCCTGGCCGCCCGCCACCACCACGGCGGCGTCGCCGGCGGCGATCTGCTGGGCGCCCAGCGCCACCGCGCGCAGGCCCGAACCGCACAGTTGGTTGACGCTCCAGGCCGGGCTCTCGACCGGCACGCCGGCGTTGACCGCGGCCTGGCGCGCCGGGCCCTGGCCGGCGGCGGCCTGCAGCACCTGGCCCATGATCACCTCGTCCACGTCGGCCAGGGCGACGCCGGCCCTTTCGACGGCGGCCTGGATGGCCACCCGGCCCAGCTCGTGGGCGGGCAAGGCGGACAACGCGCCATTGAACGAGCCCACGGGCGTGCGGGCGGCTGAAACGATGACGATATCGGTCATGACGCTATTCCCTGACGTACGCGACGGCCGGTTTCGCAAGCGCAGCTGCCGCGCCACATTTGTTTTGCAGGTGCAACATGCATAATCGAACCGCGTTCGTCACGGGGAGTCTTCGCCCCAATTCGCAGCGTGCGGACTAGGCTCGGCGGGCTTCATGCCTTAGCATCCGCGATAGTGCGGCGCGGGAGAGCGACGGTCGCCGCGACCCAGGGAACGAAATGTCCGACACCCCCGAATCCAGCGCGAAGACGACCGGCGAGAAAATCGGCGCGGCCGGCGAGCGCGTGATCATCAAGAAGTACGCCAACCGCCGACTCTACAACACGGCGTCCAGTTCGTACGTCACGCTGGAGCACCTCTCCGACATGGTGAAGGAGGGGATCGATTTCGTCGTCTACGACGCCAAGACCAACGAGGACATCACCCGAACGGTCCTGACCCAGATCATCTTCGAGGAGGAGAACCGCGGCCAGAACCTGCTGCCGATCCAGTTCCTCCGTCAGCTGATCCGCTTCTACGGCGACTCGATGCAGGCCTTCGTGCCGAGCTATCTGGAGCTGTCGCTCGACAGCTTCACCCGCCAGCAGGACCGCCTGCGCAGCCAGTTCGCCAGCGGCCAGTTCCCCGGCCTCGGCGGCCCCGGCTTCCTCGAGGATCAGGTGCGCCAGAACCTGGCCCTGTTCGACCGGGCGATGAAGATGTTCACGCCCTTCGCCTTCACCCGCGCCGACGAGCCGGCGCCCGAGGCGCCCAAGCCGGCGGCGACGCCGGCCGCCGACAGCTCGCTCGACGACCTGAAGCGCCGCATCGAGGAGATGCAGGCCCAGATCGAGAAGCTGGCCTCCAAGACCTGAGCCCCCTTAACGACGGCGCGACCGAAAGCCGCTAGGCTGCAGGTTCGTTCGATTCGTCAGGCATAGCCGCCCCATGACCGACCCGATCGGCCCCGTCGCCCGTTCGCCCGTCCCGCGTCGCAAGAGCGTGCGCGGCGGCCGGCGCGTGAGCGACGTGCAGCCGGCCGGCGAGGCCGAGGCCGACCCCCAGGCCGCCTCCGGCCTGCCGATCCCGGTCTCGCCCGTGCGCGCCGAGGAGCCGACGCCGGCCGCCGACCGCGCCGCGCCCGTCTTCGCCGCGCACCTGCTCGGCCAGGGCCAGCAGAAACGCGGCCTGCGCGGCGGGCCGGAGACGCTGGAGCAGGCGCGTTCCAGCTATCTCAAGACCGAATGGTCCGGCCCCGCCGACCGCCGCGCCCGCAAGGGCCGCCTGACCAAGACCGACGTCTGATCGGGGCGGACGCTCGGCCGCTTCAGCCGTCACGGCCTCGCCGCGTGAGCAGGGCCTCCAGCCGCTCTAGACGGGCCTCGACGCGCGCCAGCCGCGTCTCGACGCTTTCGGCCGGCGTGGCGGGGACCGGCGTGGATACGCCGGCCCAGTAGGCTATTTCCGCCGGGCTCGCGCCCAGCAGCTCGGCGAAAAGCGCCACCTCGGCGGCGGAAAGCTCTCTCTGGTCCTTGAAGACCAGCATCAGGTCCGCCTCGCTCAGCCCCGAGGCGGCCGCCAGCACGGCGCGGCTCATGCCGCGTTCGGCGAGGCGTCGGTCGAACCAGGCGGCGTCGAAGAACAGGGCCATGCGGTGATCGCCTCCTGGCGCGGGTCTTGCTTGGCGGCGAGGCCCCTTCGACCGAAAGAGCCGCGCCATGTCATCCTTCGCCGCCTTCGCCGCCAAGGCCCTCGACGTGGCCGTCGTCGCCCTGATCCTGACCGCCTTCACCTGAGGCCGGTCAGTCGCGGGCCGCCCCCGCGAAGGCCAGCACCAGCCCCGCCAGCAGGTCCAGGACCACCATCAGCCCGATCAGCAGGAAGGTCGAGGTGGCGAAGGCCGGCAACAGCAGGAACTCCATCAGGCAGACCACCAGCAGGGCCACCGACAGCGAACGGTGCAGGATGACGCCGTGGGCCGTGCCCGCCGGGCGGACGAATTCGACGAACAGGGCGATCAGGGCCAGGACGATCAGCAGGTCGCCGAGGCCGAAGCTCCAGGTCGCGCCGGAGGCCAGCCGGGCGGTCAGGAGCGGCGCGGCCAGCCGCGCGGCGGCCCCGGCCTCGTCCAAGCCGCCCGGAAAGGTCAGGGCCGCCAGATTGTACAGCGCCACGGGCGCGATCAGCAGCGGCAGGATGGCGAGCACGGCGACCCGGCCTCAGTCTTCCGCCACGCCGCCCGGCAGGCGCGAGCGGGTGTTGAGCCACATCACGCCCAGCAGGTCGGACAGCGAAGCCCACAGCCGGCCGAGATTGGTGTATTTGGACACCCCCGCCCCGCGCGCCCGGTGGTTGACCGGCTCGAACGCCACCTCGTAGCCCTCGCGGATCATCAGGGCCGGCAGGTAGCGGTGGATGTGATCGAAATAGGGCAGGCGCAGGAACGCCTCGCGCCGGAACGCCTTCAGACCGCAGCCGGTGTCGTCGGCGCCGTCGTTGAGCAACCGCTTGCGCACCCCGTTGCCGAACCGCGAGGCGAAACGCTTGGCGGCGGTGTCCTGACGCTTGATCCGCTCGCCGCCGATCAGGGCGAGACCGGCCGGCGCCGCCTTCAGCCGCAGCGCCAGGCGCGGCGCGTCGGCGGGATCGTTCTGGCCGTCGCCGTCGAGGGTCACGACGATGTCGCCCCGGGCGGCGAGGACGCCGGTGCGCACCGCCCGGCTCTGCCCCGAGTTCTTCTCGTGCGACAGGACGCGCAGGGCCGGCAGCTCGGACTTCAGCGCGTTCAACGCCGCGCGCGTGCCGTCGCGGCTGCGGTCGTCGATGAAGATCATTTCGTAGGACTGGCCGGCGAAGGCCTGGGCGATCTCCCGGGCGAGCGGGCCGACATTGCCCTCCTCGTCGTGCACCGGGACGACCACGGAGAAATCGGGCGTCATCAAGAACCTGCGCTGCGTTTGATCGCCTCATAGCGGGTTTCGGCGGTCCTGGGCAGGGGCCATGCGGCCAGGGCGCCTCGGCGGATGCGGGCGGCCCGCGCGCCATGCTATGCACGCCGGATGACCGACACCCGTCTCGACGCCTGGACCCGCGGCTGGCGCGGCCCGCTGCTCGCCGCCCTCGTCGCCCTGATCGCCGGCCTGCCCGGCGTGTTCGCCGTGCCGCCGCTCGACCGCGACGAATCCCGCTTCGCCCAGGCCACGGCGCAGATGCTGGAGACCGGCGACTTCGTCACCATCAACTATCAGGACCAGCCGCGCGACAAGAAGCCGGTGGGCATCCATTGGCTGCAGGCGGCCAGCGTATCGGCCTTCTCCTCGGTCGAGGCGCGGCAGATCTGGGCCTACCGCATCCCCTCGCTGCTGGGGGCCATGCTCGCCGCCGCCGCCGCCGCCTGGGGCGCGGCCACCTTCTTCGGCGCCCGGTCGGGGTTCATGGCCGGGGCCGTGCTCGGCGCCTGCTTCATCCTGTCGACCGAGGCCTTCATCGCCAAGACCGACGCCGTGCTGTGCGGCGCGACGACCCTGGCCATGGCCGCCTTCGGCCGCATGTACGCCGCCTCGTCCGGCCTCGGCGCCTTCGGCTGGCGGACCAAGGCGCTGTTCTGGGCCGGCGTGGCCCTGGCCATGATCGACAAGGGCCCGGTCGGGCCGATGGTCGTCGTGCTGGCCGGGCTGGCCTTGTGGGCCTGGGACCGCAAGGCGCCCTGGGCGCGGACGATGGGCTGGTCCTGGGGTCTGATCCTGGTGGCGGCCGTGGTGCTGCCGTGGGCGACGGCGATCACCGTCGCCACCGACGGGGCGTTCTGGACCGGCGCGGTCGGCGGCGACCTGGCGCCCAAGCTGGCCGGCGGCCACGAAAGCCACGGCGCTCCGCCCGGCCTGCACCTCCTGTTGTCGCCGGTGCTGCTGTTCCCCGCCACCGTCCTGCTGCCGGCCGCCCTGGTGTTCGGCTGGCGACAGCGCGCGACGCCCGGCGTCCGCTTCGCCCTGTGCTGGCTGATCCCGACCTGGCTGGTGTTCGAGGCGCTGCCGACCAAGCTCGTCCACTACACCCTGCCCGCCTACGGCGCCCTGGCCTGGCTGGCGGCCGGCGCCCTGACCCAGCCGCTGGGCCGCTGGAGCCGCTGGATCGGCGCGGCCCTGTCGCTGCTGGTCGGCGGAGCTCTGGGGGCGGCGACCTTCTCGCTGACCTCGCAGTTCGGCGGCCGCGCCGACCTCGCACCGGCCGCCGTCACGGGGGCCCTGTTCATCGCCGCCGGCCTGATCGGGGCTGCGGCGGCGCTGCGACGGGCGGCCGGGCCGGCCCTGCTCGTCGGCGGCGTCGTCGGCGTGGCGGCGCACGGCGCCCTGGCCGCCGGGCTGGCGCCCAGGCTCAAGCCGCTGTGGCTTTCGCAGGAGGTGGCGCGGGCGCTCGACAAGGCCGACCTCAATCCTCGCGACGGCCTGACGCCCGGCCCGGTGGCGGTGGCCGGCTACGCCGAGCCGAGCCTGGTCTTCCAGCTCGGCACCCGCACCGGCCTGGACGGCGCGCAGGAAGCCGTCGACGCCCTGGCCGACGGCCGGCCGGCGGTGGTCGAATCCCGCGACGAGGCGGCCTTCCAGGCGGCGCTCAAGGCCGAGGGCGTCCAGGCCCAGCCCGCCGGGGTGGTGAAGGGCAAGGACTACTCCAACAACCAGACCATGACCCTGACCCTATATAAGGCGACGGGCGAGGCCGACGACCAGCCGGTCGCCGCCCCCTCGCCCCCCGCCCCGCCGCAGCAACGGAAGGCCAAGCCATGAGCCGCGTGATCGAGATCGTCGAAGTCGGCCCCCGCGACGGCTTGCAGAACGAGAAGGCCGTGCTGTCGGTCGACGAGAAGCTGGACTTCATCGGCCGCCTGGAAGCCTGCGGCGTGCGCCGGATCGAGGCGGTGTCCTTCGTCAATCCCAAGCGCGTGCCCCAGATGGCCGGCGCCGAGGAGGTGATGGAGGCCCTGCCGCATCGCGCCGGGCGCTCGCGCATCGGCCTGGCCCTGAACCTGAAGGGATGGGACCGGGCGGTCGCCGCCGGCTGCGACGAGGTCAACGCCGTGGTCTGCGCCTCCGACGGCTTCGGCGTGCGCAACCAGGGCGCCACCGTCGCCGAGCAGCTGGCCACCCTGGCCGACATCGCCGCCAAGAAGGCCGCCGAGGGCGGGCCGCGGCTGTCGGCGACCATTTCGGTGGCGTTCGGCGACCCCTTCGACGGCGAGGTGTCCGAACAGCAGGTGGTCGCCATCGCCCGCGAGGCCGCCGCCCTGAAGGTCGACGAGATCGCCATCGCCGACACCATCGGCGTCGCCGATCCCTGGACGGTGCGCCGGCGCATCGAGGCGGTGCGCGCGGCCGCCCCCGGGGTCCGCCTGCGGATGCACTTCCACGACACCCGCAACACCGGCCTGGCCAACGCCTTCGCCAGCATAGAGGCCGGCGTCGACGTCCTCGACGCCAGCTGCGGCGGCATCGGCGGCTGCCCGTTCGCGCCGGCGGCCACCGGCAACATCGGCACCGAGGATCTGGTCTACATGCTGGACCGGGCCGGCTTCGAGACCGGCCTCGACCTCGACGGCCTGATCGCCGCCGGCCGCTGGATCTGTGAGCGGCTGGGCAAGACGCCGCCGTCGGCGGTGGCCCGCGCGGGCGGCTTTCCGGTCAGGTCCTGAGGAGGATCAGCGGCGGGGACGGACGGTGCGCAGCGCCGGACGCGCCACCGCCGCCGCCAGGATCAGCGGCGACAGCGCCAGGGCGAAGGCGTAGCGGCCGGCGCTGTCGGCCTGCTTGAGGAAATAGCGGACCAGGCCGCGCCCCTTGTGCCATTCGATGGCCAGCGGATGCTTGCGGCTGGTCGAGCCCAGGTGCACGGCGGTGGCGCGCGGCTGGAACACCACCGCGCCGCCGGCCTGACGGGCGCGCCAGCACAGGTCGATGTCCTCGACATGGAGGAAGAAGCCCTCGTCGAAGCCGCGCAGCAGCTTGAAATCGAGGGCGCGCATATAGAAGCAGGCGCCCGAGATGGTCGGCATCGGCACCGGGCCGGTCGGCACCGGCTCGCCCTCGCGGTGGATTTCGAACCGCCGCAGGCCCTGGCTGGCCAGGCTGAGCTGGCTGAAGGTCAGCAGGGTGGTGAGCGGCGTGACCTCGCCGCGCCGACCGCCGCGCTGCTCGCTGCCGTCCTCGTTCAGCACCCGACCGCCGACCACGCAAGGGGCCGGGCGGCCGATCGCCGCCGCCGCCAGTTCAGCGATGCATCCAGGCTGGATGAAGGCGTCGGGATTGAGGAAGACCAGGCCCGCGCCGTGCGCCGCGGCGGCGCCCAGATTGGCTCCGCGCGCGAAGCCGACATTGCCCTGGCCCTGGATCAGGCGCACGCGCGGCTCGGCCTTGCCCAGCTCGCGCAGCCAGGCGGCCACGTCCGGCGGCGAGCCGTTGTCGACGATGATGAACTCGTCGACCAGCGATTCGGCCAGCACGTGGTCGACGCTCGCGGCCAGGGCCGGGCCGGTCATGTAGACCACCATCACCACCGAAATCTGCGGACGCAGCGGCGCGGGCGGCGGCGTGGGCAGCGCGCGGCGAAGGCCTTCGACCTGGAGATGATTGGCGAGACTGTTCACTAGGCCTCGGCGTACTCGACGGCGGCGGGGGGGACGGCGGCCGCAGGAGGCCGCGGGCTGAGATCGGGCGGCAGGGCCTGGGCCGCCAGCAGCGCCGCGGCCGCGTCGACCGTGACGATCTGCTGGCCGTCCGAGCCCAGACGGCGCAGGGCGACCTCGCCGGTCTCGGCTTCCTTGCGTCCGACCACCGCGATCACCGGAACCTTCGCGAGGCTGTGCTCGCGAATCTTGTAGTTGATCTTCTCATTGCGCAGATCGACCTGTACGCGAAGTCCGGCGTCAGTCAACCTGCGAACGACCTCCTGCGCGTAGTCGTCGGCGTCCGAGGTGATCGTCGCCACCACCACCTGCACCGGCGCCAGCCACAGCGGGAACGCCCCGCCATAGTGCTCGATCAGGATGCCGATGAAGCGCTCCATCGAGCCCAGCACCGCGCGGTGCAGCATGGCCGGCCGCTGCTTGGAGCCGTCCTCGGCCACGTATTCCGCGCCGAACCGTTCGGGAAGGTTGAAGTCGACCTGAACCGTGCCGCACTGCCAGGCGCGGCCGATGGCGTCGTAGAGGGTGAATTCGAGCTTGGGCCCGTAGAACGCGCCTTCCCCCGGATTGATCTGGAAATCGACCCCCATCAATTCGCAAGCCTTGGCCAGTTGCGCTTCGGCGTCGTCCCAGATTTCGTCCGAGCCGATCCGCTGTTCCGGTCGCGTCGACAGCTTCACGTCGACCCTGTCGAAGCCGAATTCCGAATAGGTTTCAAAAATCAGCCTGCCAGCAGAAGCGGCTTCGGCGGGCAATTGTTCCGCAGTGCAGAAAATATGCGCGTCGTCCTGGACGAAACCGCGCACCCGCATGATGCCGTGCAACGCGCCCGAAGGCTCATAGCGGTGGCACGATCCGAATTCGGCCATGCGCAGCGGCAGTTCCCGATAAGACTTCTGGCCGACCTTGAAGATCTGCACGTGGCCCGGGCAGTTCATCGGCTTGACCACCAAGGTCCTGTCGTCGGTCTCGACTTCGCAGACGAACATGTTCTCGCGGTACTTCGCCCAGTGACCGGACGTCTCCCACAGCTTCTTGTCCATCAGCGAGGGGGACTTGACCTCGACATAGCCGCGTTTTTCGATCTTGCGGCGGACATAGTTCTCAAGGGTGCGGTAGAGGGTCGCACCCTTGGGATGCCAGAACACCTGGCCGACGGCCTCTTCCTGGATGTGGAACAGGTCCATCTGCCGGCCGAGGCGGCGGTGATCGCGCTTTTCGGCCTCCTCGATGCGTTTCAGATAGGCCTCGAGGTCGGCTTCCGAAGCCCAGGCGGTGCCGTAGATGCGCTGCAACTGGGCGTTGTTCTGGTCGCCGCGCCAGTAGGCGCCGGCCAGCTTGGTCAGCTTGAACGCCTTGCCGACGTGCCTGGTCGACGGCAGGTGCGGCCCGCGGCACAGGTCCTTCCAGGCGCCCTGATGATAGACGGTGATCGGCTCGGCGGCCGGCAGGTCGCGGATGATCTCGGCCTTGTAGGCCTCGCCCATCGCCTCGAAGTCGGCGATGGCGGCGTCGCGGTCGACCAGCTCGCGCGTGATCTTCTCGTCGCGGTCGACGATCTCGCGCATGCGCTGCTCGATCTTGGCCAGGTCGTCGAGCTGGAACGGCTCGTCGCGGGCGAAGTCGTAGTAGAAGCCGTCCTCGACATTCGGGCCGATGGTCACCTGGGTGCCGGGGAACAGCTCCTGCACGGCCTCGGCCAGCACGTGGGCGGTGTCGTGGCGGATGACCTCGAGCGCCTCGGGCGCCTCGCGGGTGACGATCTCGATCCTGCCGCCGACGGTCAGGGGCCGCTCAAGGTCCAGCAGCACGCCGTCGAGCTTGACGAGCAGCGCCTTCTTTTCCAACGACTTGGAGATCGACGCGGCCACGTCCCGGCCCGTCGCTCCCTCGGCGTACTGACGGATGGAGCCGTCAGGAAACTGCAGATCGATCATCCCTCACACTTCCAACTGCCCGGAACCCACGCCACGTCGGCGGCGCGCGGTCCCGGCGGCGCCGGATCGTACCCCCATGGAGCCAACGGCCGGCAACGGCATATCCGTCGAACCGCGAGCCATGATCCCGCGACGGGGCCGTGTCCGATCAAGGCCTGAGCTGCGTACTCCGAGCAGGTCGGCAAGAATCGGCATTGACGGCCAATCAGCGGCGACAGCGTCAGCTTGTAGGTTCGCAAAGCGAAACAAATAAGACGGTCGTAGGCGCCGGCCATGGGGAGGCTCGTGACAACGAAGGGTTTGACCTATCACGCGCTAGGCGTGCGCGCCACAAGACCGTCGCAATGCAGCAATCTTTGGGCGGACGACTTCGACTCAGGACGCCGGCGCGGGCGCCGCGACGCGGGCCGCTTCGGCCGCCGCCTCGAAGGCGAGCATCGTCGAGGCGTGGCGGGCCGGATAGTCCCTGACCGCCTCCAGCACGGCGAGGTCGGCGAAGCGGCCCTGCGGCGGCGGGCCGCCGGCCTTGAGCATGGCGCGCAAGGCGTCGCGCGCGGCTTCCAGCTCGGCGAGGCTGGCCCCGACCACGTGGGCGCCCAGCACGGCGGCGGCGGCCTGGCCCAGCGCGCAGGCCTTCACGTCCTGGGCGAAGTCGGCCACCCGGTCGCCATCCATCGTCACGTCGACGACGATGCGGCTGCCGCACAGCTTGGAGACCTTCTCGGCGCTGGCGTCCGGCGCGGCCAGCCGGCCGGCGCGCGGCATGTCGGCGGCCAGGCGCAGGATCTTGGCGGAGTAGAGGTCGTCGATCATGCCTCTTTACTTGGCGCTTGCGCCGCGCTCGCGCCAGAGGGCCTCGGCGCGGTCGCGCAGCGCCTCGCCCATGGCCTCGAAGCCGCCGCGGATCGACGTCCTCATCTGTCGGGCGACGAAGCCGCCCAGCAGGCCGCCGAACATTTCGCCGTTGGAGAAGATCGCGCCGTCCTCGCTCATCTTCTCGATCTCGAAATAGCGGACGGTGCGCACCAGCCCGTTGGCCATCGACAGCCGCCAGTGCAGCTGTTCGTGCGGCACCCAGTCCAGCACCACAGGCCGGATGACCTCGGGCTTCTGTCCCGGCAGCTTGAGGGTCATGGTCAGCACCTCGCCGATGCGGATCGTCCCCGACGCCGCGCCGTAGAGCGGGCACCACTCGTCCCAGCGCCCCAGGTCGGACAGCACCTCCCAGATCACCTCGGCCGGAGCCTGGACGCCCAGCCGGTGTTCGAGTTTCACGGGCATCGCAACATCCTTGTCCTATGAACCCCTGCCGATCCCGGCCGTCCGCTGGAAGATCGGCAGGTCCAGCGCCGGCCCCTCGCCGCCCGCCGCCGTCAACAGGGCGTGGGCCTGGCCGCGGTGGTGGGCCTGGTGGTTGAAGAAATGGTCCAGGACCGACCACAGCGGCTGAACCGTCACCACGCCGGCGGTCATGCTGGTCCAGCGGAAATCGCTCTCCAGCGCGTAGGCCGTCAGGCTTTCGGCATAGGCGAGGATGCGCCGGTCCTCGGCCTCGCGCGCGGCGCGCAACGGCACCAGGCTGTCCGCGACCACCGCGTCCAGGCGGTCGTAGGGAGGCGGCTCGCCCATAAGGCGCGCCATCCAGACGCGGTCCGCCACCAGCAGGTGGTTCAAGGTCCCGCCGAGCGAGCCGAACGCCGCGCCGCGGTCGGCGTGAAAGGCCGCGTCCGGCAAACTGGCGGCGGCGTCATAGATCAGCGCGTTGGCCCAGGCGTTGTAGCCGGCGAACATGCGGCAGCGTTCGAGCATGGCGCCCCGTCAGGCCTCCGCCGATTCCCGGAACCGCCAGGTCGCCCCCTGCGGGCCGTCCATGACCACGACGTTGAGCGCGTTGAGCTCGTCGCGGATGGCGTCGGCCGCCGGCCAGTCCTTGGCCTGGCGCGCCGCCAGGCGGCGGGTCAGCAGGTCGTCGATGCGAGCCTTCAGCGCCTCGTCGGCGCCGCCCTCGAACCAGGACCCCGGGTCGGCCTGGAGGAAGCCGATCAGCTCTCCGGCCCGCAGCAGGGCGGCCCGGCGCAGCCAGGCGGCCTCCTTGTCGCCGGCCGTCAGGGCCGCGCGCAGTCCCTGGGCAAGCTGGAACAGCTCGCTCTGGGCCTGGGGCGTGTTGAGGTCGTTGGCCAGGGCGGCGTCGAACGGCGCGGCCAGCTCGGCCGCCGCCCGCTCGATCACCGGATTGCTCCGGACGTCGTAGCCGGCCAGCTCGCGGCCGGCGTCCTGCAGCACCTGATAGAGCCGGTCGAGGCTCTGGCGGGCCTGGACGATCAGCTCCGCCGTCCAGTCCAGCGGCGCGCGGTAGTGCGCCGACAGCAGCGCCCAGCGGATCGCCTCGCCCGGCGTGGTCTTGAGCAACTCGCGCGGCAGCACGACATTGCCCAGGCTCTTGGACATCTTCTCGCCGGCCATGTCGAGGAAGCCGTTGTGCAGCCAGTAGCGGGCGTAGACCGGCGCGTGGTCGGCGCAGCGGCTCTGGGCGATCTCGTTCTCGTGGTGCGGGAAGATCAGGTCGAGGCCGCCGCCATGGATGTCGATCGGCGCGCCCAGGGTCTTCTCGACCATGGCCGAGCATTCGATGTGCCAGCCCGGCCGGCCCGGCCCCCAGGGCGAAGGCCATTCCGGCTCGCCCGGCTTGGACGGCTTCCACAGCACGAAGTCGGCGGGATGGCGCTTGTACGGCGCCACCTCGACCCGGGCCCCGGCGATCATGTCGTCGAGGTCGCGGCCGGACAGCGCGCCGTAGTCGGGGAAGC
>Ga0209243_100045_pt1 | contig 99908 bp, 88 predicted proteins | sample UppTromiDAQMD024_FD_185836 | JGI IMG/M metagenome (GOLD analysis project Ga0209243, IMG submission 185836) | Upper troposphere microbial communities from Maryland, USA - DAQMD-024 (SPAdes) (version 2) | ecosystem: Environmental > Air > Outdoor Air > Unclassified | place: USA: Maryland, Virginia...
GGCCAGCTCGACGACGGCCGGCCGGTTGGCGCCGGCGAAGGCGGCCCGCGCGCGCAGGCCGGCCGGCGCGCCGACCGGGACCGAGACCGGAGAGGACAGGTCGAGTTCGGCCTTGCGCGGATCGGCCGCCAGCACCGCGTCGAGCAGCAGCGCCGCCGCGCAGACGGCGATCCACGCTGCGCCGATCAGCCACAGCTTGGGCGCGGCCACGCCGAGCAGCAGCGCGACGGGCGCGCCCAGCGCCGCCAGGCCGACCGCGCGGGCGGTGGGATAGATCACGCCTGGACGCTCCGCCGGCGGGGCATGGTCAACGCGGAGCCTCGACCAGGTTGACGAGGCCGGCGATCACCTCGTCCACCCTGCGGCCCTCGATCTCGGCGGCCGGGGACAGGATGACCCGGTGGCGCAGGGCCGGCAGCGCCAGAGCCTTGACGTCGTCGGGGATGGCGTAGTCGCGGCCGTCCAGCGTGGCGCGGGCGCGGGCGGCCAGGGCCAGGGCGGCGGCGCTGCGGGGCGAGGCCCCGACGGCCAGATCGGCGCTCTCGCGCGTCGCCCGCACCAGGTTGACCACGTATTCGACGATTTCGGGCGTCAGGCGCACGGCCGCCGTGGCCGCGACGGCGGCCGAGATCGTCGCGGCGTCGGCGACCGGCTCGACGCCGAAATCCGCGGCGGCGGGCTGGCCGTTGCGCGCGCCGTGGGTGGCGACGATGGCGACCTCCTCGGCGAAGCTGGGATAGGCCAGCACGTGCTTGAACAGGAAGCGGTCGAGCTGGGCCTCGGGCAGGGGGTAGGTGCCCTGCTGCTCGATCGGGTTCTGGGTGGCCACCACCATGAAGCGCGGGCTCAGCGCGTGGCTCTCGCCGTCGAGGGTCACGGTGCGCTCCTGCATGGCCTCGAGCAGGGCGGCCTGGGTCTTGGGCGGGGCGCGGTTGATCTCGTCGGTCAGCAGCAGCTCGCAGAAGATCGGGCCCTTGACCAGGGTGAAGGCGTTGGTCTGGAAGTTGAACAGGTTGGCGCCGACCACGTCGCCCGGCATCAGGTCGGGGGTGAACTGGATGCGGCCGAAATCCAGGGCGACCGTGCGGGCGAAGCACTGGGCCAGGAAGGTCTTGGCCGCGCCGGGCGGGCCTTCCAGCAGGACGTGGCCGCCGCTGAACAGCGCGGTCAGCAGCAGGTCGACCGTGTCGGCCTGGCCGATCACGGCCTTGGCGGTTTCGGCCCGGATACGCTCGGCGAGCGCCTTCACCTCAACGACGTTCACGCGTCATCTCCGATCTCCAATGATGCAGTTCGCCGGCCAGCGCCAGCAGCTCCGCGACGGTGCCGACGGCGCGCGCCCGGCGGGCGAAATCCGTGATGCGCCCGGCGACGCCCGCGGCGGCGGCCTGGCGGTCGAGGGCGGCGTCCAGGGCGTCGCCCGGCAGGTCGGCGCTCCCGACTGCGCGGGCGGTCGCCGCGCGGGTGAGCTCGACATAGCGCGCCGCCATCTGCGGCTCGCGCCGCGCCAGCCGGATCAGGCCGGCCGAGTTGTCGGCCAGGGCGGTCTTGCCCAGGGCCAGGGCCCGCGGCGGCGTCGCGATGCGGCCGAAGCGGGCGGCGGCGTGCAGGCCCATGAGCAGCGCGGCGAAGGTCAGGCAGAGGGTGGCGCTGAGGAACGGCGGCTGCAGCGCCAGCTTGAGCAGGCTGCGCGAGCGGGCGAAGCCGTTCAGGGTCACGTCGAAGGCGACGCCTTCCCCCGGGCGGCGCAGGCCGTCGAGCAGGCCGACGGCGGCGCGGGCCGAGGCCAGGGCGCGCAGGCCCTGGGTGTTGAGCAGGTCCGGCTCGGCCAGCAGGTAGCGGGCGTCCTCTTCTTCGCCGACCTGGGCCAGCACGGTGCGGCCCTGGTCGTCGACGAGGATCGGGATCAGGCCGTCGCCCTGGATCGTCTGCAACCGGTCGATGGGCCCCGTCGCCAGGGTCTTGCCTTGGAACGGCGAGCCGGGCGCGCCGTGCAGGACGACGGGCGCCGCGCCGTCGCGGCGGGACAGCGCCGCGCCGGCCGCCCCGACCGCCTTGAGGGCCTTGTCCAGCTCCGCCTGTTCGAAGGGACCGATCTTGCGCACCCATTCGGCGTTGAGGGGATGCGGCGCGGCCCGCCACTTGGGCAGGACCGTCAGGCTTCCCGATTGCACGATGCGCTCGAAGGCGTCCGCCTTGACGGTCGGCGGCGGCGTCAGGATCAGCAGGCCGGCGGCCGGCCGGTCGGTGCGGCTGATCACCACCGGCTGGCCCTGGGCGCGCAGCAGCTCGACCATGCCGGCGTAGCCCACCGCCGAGCGCGACAGCGCATGCGCGCCGGGGTCGCCGTGGCCGCGGAAGTCGGGGGCGTAGGCCGACAGGCTGAGGAAGGCGCAGAAGGCGAACACCCCCGCCAGCACCATCCACAGCACCGCGCGGGGGGTGAACAGCGCCCGCGCGGGGGTCTCGCCGGCGCTCATGCCCAGGTCTCCGCGAAGGCGAAGGCCTCGTAGGCGCCGCGACAGCGCGAGAAGGCCTGGGCGTCGACGGCGCGGCCGCCGAAGAAGCTGGCTTCCACCTCGCCCGCGATCTCGGCGAAGGTCCGGCGCACCCGGTCGGGCACGCCGTCCAGGGCGGCGATGTCGCGGCTGGTCAGGGCCGGGCGGATGAGGTCGGGACGGCGGCCCTCGATGTCCTCGATGCTGCGGAACAGGATCAGGTGCACGGCCTCGGCGAAGCGGCCCTCGGCGGCCAGCCGGTCGGCGTCCTCCAGCAGGGTGCGGGCCTTGGTCGCCGACGGCCGCCACGCCGCCTCGTCGGTGAAGCGTGGTCCGGCGGCGCTCCGGCGGTTCGGCCAGCGGGCGGCGATCAGCGAGCGGCCCAGCGAATAGAGGATCAGGGCCGCGCCCAGGGCCAGGCCGCCCCAGAAGACATAGCCGACATAGGGAGCGATCGCCTCCAGCAGCCGCGCCAGGGTCTTCAGCCAGGGCGGCGGCTGCGGCGGCGTGAAGCTGGCGAACTCGAACTGCAGGTCGCGATGGCGCAGCAGGATTTCGTGCGCGCGCGCGACTGAGTCCTGCGCGGCCGAAACCGATCCTTCGGTCGCCCCTCCGGTCGCCAAAAGCCTACACGCCCCCCGTACAACTCAGACTTGATCGCATTTCCAGCAGTCGCGGCCCTGGAAATCAACCGCTGTTCGCGACGGGCGGCCTCAATTGCGTCGGCCGCGTCTCCGGGCGGCGAAGAACCGGCCGCCGGGCCGCCGCATTGACGGGGGATAGACTGGCGCGTGCGAGCCGCCGCCGAGGGACCAAGCCGATGCCCCAGTTCTACGCCCTGATCCTGGCCTGCGTGCTGATCGCCCTGGCGGTGATCGTGCATTTCCAGGCGCTGCAGATGCTGTCGGCCGTGCAGAACCGTCCCGAAGCGCCGGGGCATGGGCGTATCCTGGCCATCATCTTCGGCCTGACCGCCGCGCACGTGGTCGAGGCGGTGATCTTCGCCCTGGGATACTGGGCCGGCGAGCAGGCCCTCCACCTGGGCGGCTTCGCCGGCTCGCGGCCGATGGGGGTGATGCACTTCTTCTATTTTTCGCTGGAGACCTTCACCACCCAGGGGGTGGGCGACGTCTACGCGGTCGGGCCGCTGCGGCTGGTGGCCAGCCTCGAGCCTCTGGTCGGCCTGATGCTGCTCGGCTGGTCGACGTCGTTCACCTTCCTGGCGATGGGCCGCGACTGGCGGCTGCGGGCCCGGCGCGCCGTCGCCGCGCGCGGAGGCCGGGCGGCGGGCGGGCGTTAGCCGCGCGCGGGCGGCGGGGCCTGGAGCCTGGCCGCGATCAGCCGGGTCGCGTCGATCCGGTCGCCGTCGGCGCGGGCGATCTCCAGATGGACGTGGTTGGTGATGCCGGCGTAGCGGGCCTGCAGGCTCTGGGCGCGGCCGATCGGCTGGCCCAGCCGCACCGGCTGTCCCTCGGCCACCTGCGGATCGACGTAGAAGACGCGCGCGACATAGCCCAGGGCCGGATTGGAGATCTGCACGTAGCGCAGGCTCTCGTCGTCCGGATAGGCGTAGCCGATCTTGGTCACGAAGCCGGACATCGGCGCCTTGATCGGCTGACCCGGCTGGTCGTCGTAGTCGACGCCCTCGTGACGGCGGGCGCCGCCGTCGCGCGACGCGCCGAAGGCGCCCGAGCCGAAGGCGTCGGCGATGCGCACGCCCTGGCCGGTGGGGTTGCCGAAGTCGGGCTGTCCGTCGCCGTCGACGTCCAGGCCGACCCAGACGGCGACCGGCGGCTTCGGCGCCTGGGCGGCCGCCTGCGCGGCCGACGCCGCGCGGGGCGCCAGCAGGCTGGAGGTGATGAGACGGGTCTGCGCCGCCGCCTGGCACGAGGCCCAGCCCATGCCGGCGACGAAGGCCAGGGTGAAGAAGCGCCGGCTGACGGCCGGCAGTCCTTGGTAAGCGCGCGCCCACGCGCCCAGCGTTGCTCTCAACTCTTGCTCCGCCTGTCGGGAGGTCAGGGCGAGCGGCGCATCCGGGGCGCGGCGTCGCACGGTTCGGTTCTCACCGTCCCATGCGTGGAGAAAGGGGCGACAATTCGCCCTTGGGCGGAAGAAAATTTACAATTCTGAATTTTTTGACGCGGGGTTCGGCGGCGGCGCTCAGAAATAGGCCGCCAGGTTGCGCCGGATGCGGTCGAGCACGGGATGGTCGTCCTCGGGCAGGGGGAAGGCCTGGCCGGTGATGGTCTCGAAGGCGCGGATATAGACGAGGGCGGTCTCCAGGACGACGTCCTCGGGGATTTCCGGGATCGGGTCCTTGTAGGGGTCGCACCGCTCGGCCACCCAGCTGCGCACGAAATCCTTGTCGAAGCTGTCGGGGCGGCGGCCCGCCTCGAAGCTGCGGGGGTAGGTCTCGGCGAACCAGTAGCGGCTGCTGTCCGGGGTGTGGATCTCGTCGGCCAGGATCACCCGGCCCTCGCCGTCGAGGCCGAACTCGTACTTGGTGTCGACCAGGATCAGGCCGCGCTCGCGGGCGACCTTCTGGCCCCGCGCGAACAGGGCCAGGGCGTAGCCCGACACCGTCTCCCACTGCTCGGCGGTCAACAGGCCCTTGGCCAGGATCTCGTCCGGCGTCAGCGGCTCGTCGTGGCCGCCGTCGAACGCCTTGGAGGTCGGGGTGATGATCGGGTGCGGCAGCTTCTGGTTGTCGCGCATGCCGTCGGGCAGGCGCACGCCGTACATTTCGCGCTCGCCCTTCTTGTAAAGGGTCAGGATCGAGGTGCCCGTGGTCCCGGCCAGATAGTCGCGCACGACGATCTCGACCGGCAGGATGTCCAGCCGCCGGCCGACCACCACGTTGGGGTCGGGATAGGCGATGACGTGGTTGGGGCAGAGATCGGCGGTGGCGTCGAACCAGAACTTGGCGGTCTGGGTCAGCACCTGGCCCTTGAACGGGATCGCCGCCAGGATGCGGTCGAAGGCGCTGATGCGGTCGCTGGCCACGATGATCCGCCGGCCGTCCGGCAGGTCGTAGTTGTCGCGCACCTTGCCGCGATAGTGGGCGGGCAGTTCGGGCAGGACGACGTCGCCCAGCACGTGGTGCGCGAAAGGCCGCAGAGCCGCTAGATCCATCGCAAGGTCCCGAACGCCGTTGAGAAGCCGCTCCCATAGCGGGCGCGAACGGGTTTGAACACCGCCTACAGCCCGCGGCGCATCGCCTCCCACGCCTGGGCGAGGCCGTCGCGGTGCGCCGGGTCGGCGACGGCGATCAGGGCCTCGGCCCGCCGGTCCATCGACAGGCCGCCGAGGCGGGCGGCGCCGTGCTCGGTCGCCACCACGTCGACGTCGTGGCGGGCGATGGAGACGGTCGGCCCCGTCAGGCGCGGGACGATGCGCGAGACGGTCCCGCCCCTGGCCGTCGAGAGCAGGGCGGTGATCGCCAGCCCGTCCGGCGCGCGGGCCGCGGCGCGCATGAAGTCGGGGGCGCCGCCGACGCCGCTCGACAGCCGCCCGTCGCGCCATTCCAGATTGACCTGGCCGAACAGGTCGACCTCCAGGGCGGCGTTGACCGCCGTGAACCGCGACGCCTGGGCCAAGGTCGCGGCGTCGTGGGTGACGCGGACGTCGGCGAAGGCGAGCACGTCCTCGGCCGCCAGCCAGTCGTAGAAGTCGGCCGGGCCGTAGGCGACGCCCGTGCGGTGGACCGCGCCGCGATCCATCGCGCCGGCCTCGAAGGCGGCGCGGAGCCCCTCGGTGGCCATGCCCGAGCGCAGGATCAGGCCGCGATGGCCGCCGAGATGCCGATAGAGGGCGGCCGGCGCGCCGCCGATGCCGGTCTGCAGGCTGGCGCGGTCGGGCACCAGCTCTGCCACCCGGCGGGCCAGCAGGTCCTGTTGGGGAGCGGGCCTGGCCGGCGGCGCCATGACGACGGGGCCGGCGGCCTCGACGACCAGGTCGAGCGCCGAGGCCGGCGCGCGCGCCGCTCCGGCGGGGCGGGGCAGGGTGGGATTGACCAGGGCGACGCGCGTCCTGGCGGCGGCCAGGACGATGGGGGCGAAGTCGGCGGCGAGGCCCAAAGACCAGCGGCCGTCTTGGTCGGCCGGCGCGACCTGGACGAAGGCGATGTCGATCGGGGCGGCGGCCAGCCAGGCGGCGATCCGCGAATAGGCCAACGGGGCCACCTCGACCCGGCCGGCCTCGAAGCTCGGCCGCAGGCCCTCCGGCAGCATGAAGACAGTGGCCCGCGCGTTCGGGTGCAGGGCGGCGTAGTCGAACTCGTTCATGCCCGGCAACGGGCAGCCGACCAGCCGCACGCCGTCCAGCCGGTCGGGCTCGGCCGCCAGCGCCGCGCGCAGGGCCAGGGCCTCCCCGGTGGCGCCGGGGACATAGACCGTCATCCCCGGCCTGATGCGGTCCAGCGCCTGGCGCAGGGTGGTCACGGGCGTATCAGGCCGCTTCGAACAGCCGCTACGCTCCGGCCGCTCATGGCCATCGACCAGCGGGCGACCGCCGCCCAGCCGATCAGATAACCTATCGGCATGGTCGGTTCCTCGACTGTCGGCCGGAATGCAGGGTGAAGGGCGTCATAGCCCCCGTGTCATAGCGCGGGACATTCCCGACCTCCCGCTACCCGATGTCGCGAGGGCGCCGCTAGATTGTCTTACCGCCATGAAGGGGCTCGTGATCCGCCGCTCCCTCGCCTCGTCGCATGTTGTCTGTACCGAGCGGAGGCTTCGTGGGCGAGCGCGGTGCGGTGACATGCCTTGCTTTCTGTTAGGGAGCTGAAGGTGAAATTCTTTCTGGCAACGATCATTCTAGCAGCCGCAGTCAGCATCTCATCAAATTGTCGCGCCGCGAACGCTACTTTCGATCTTTCTACATTTGGAGCCAAGTGCGACGGCGTCACAGATGATACTTCCGCTATCCAGAATTGGTTAAACAGCGCTTCTGATCACACCCTTCTTAGAGCGCCAGCGGGCGCATGCATTTTTACCGCTGCGTTGACGACGCCGGCAGTTGGCGTAAATTTCGTCAGCATTGTAGGGGCGGGCCCACATACAACAACCTTCCGATACGCCGGCCCATCTACCAGCATAGACCTGATTACAATCGGTAATGGTTCGGCATCGAACAATGGTTGGTTGCTGCAGGGCTTCCAGATTTCAAGCGCTACGAAGATGACTGGTGGGGCCGGGCTGCACATAAAACGATTGAACAGATCTGAATTTCTTGACGTTATTTGGGATGGTCAAGACGGAACGGGTAATCTTTGGAATGGTGTCTGGTTTGACCAGATAGACGAGGATTTCGTGGATGGGTTTGAGGCGCGCGGGCAGAATGACGCCTTGCGGGTCAATGGGGCCGTTGGATCAGGGCCGAAGGCTGGCCTATTCTTGTCGCACGGAAAAATCGCCGGTAGTGGGGTGGGTATTCGTCAGGGGGGTGCGTTTGGCGGTTTAGCGGTAGATGCTACTGATGTTATTAATAACGGCATTAACGTCAGTATAGATAATTCGCTTGCCAACGAGGGGAACCGAGAGGTCTTCTTCGGCGCGAATTCAAATATAGATAGCGCCACAAATGGGCCTGGCATTGTTATAAACGACGGGATCGCTGGTGCGATGGCGGTGTCTCTTGCCGGTTGGATTGCTACGGGCAATGATGTTGGTGTTTATATACAGCGAGCCAGGGGTGCTAAGATTTCAATATCTGGCCCGGCTATATGGAATTTCAAATCGGATGGAGTAAAGATCGATGATGCGTCAGCCTTTGTGCAGATTAGCACAGCGACTTTGATTCACGACAATGGCGGCTATGGCGTTAATGCGACATCTGCAACGGATTTGATCACCCCAGGGGCAATGCCACGAGCGAACGGTCAGGGCGCCTATTCGCCGCTTACTCATATAAGCTCCCTAGCGAATAGTTCCGGGTACCAGAAATTTGCTAATGGCAACATCCATCAGTGGGGAATTGTTACCTTTTCTGGCGCGGCAAACTCGATCTTGAATCCAAACGAGGGATATCCAATCAGTCTTCCCGTGGCCTTCCCGAATGCGACGATACAGTCGACAATAATCGCGACGCCAACTGGTTTTGCTAATGGGGCCGCACAGATGACAGTCACGGCGTCTCCGTATGATAGAACGGGCCTCTACATTAACCTGGTCTCCTCTGGCCAAGTGTCCAACACGCAGGCCGTGAAGTATGACGTGTGGGGTTATTAGTGGGGTTAATAAGTGTTGCGTGAATGAAAGCTTCGGTGTTGGGTTTATCGAGGATGTGTCCGGTGATCGCGCGTTATCCTCCGGACCGCCGGTGCAAGAGGGCTCAGCGCTGTGATGGGGGCGCAACATGATCTTGCCTCATGCGCTGACCAAGCCAGTGCAGGTGGCTAATTCTTTGGTCTAAGCCATCTATTATGCGGTGGGATGATCAACCCGTGAGGCCTTGAACGGTCAAGGCCGCATGACGCCCGTTAGCGAGCGCTGGTTCGACCGCGCGGCGCCAGAGGCCCTCTTCCGTCTGCGCAAATCCGCTGGCAGGCAAGAGAGGCAGGCAGGGGGCATTGCGAGCCGTGGCTTGCAAACGCGCTTCAGCGACGGAGTGGCCGGCTTCACTGATCGTCTGCAGGGCATGGGCGAGCAGGGTGCGCTCGATCCCCATCCCAAAGACGCGGCAACTGAGCACCAGTTGCTCGATCATACGCCCATGGAGCGCCACCACGCCAACGAGTCCGTAAGCCGTAAATCGGTCACGCGCCGTGGCGGCCAGCAGCCTGCCGCCTGCGTTCAGGAAGTCGGCCAACTCGCCGCGCTCCCAGCGCCGTCCTGTGCTGTTGAATTGATTGGTCTTGTTAATCAGCTCAAGCGCCCGCTCAAATTGCGCGTCGGCGGACCCAGAAATGCTCGAGAGCGTGATGCTCAGCTCAAGGGTCTGCAGGAAATCCGCCTCGTTCATGCCGGCGCGAACTTCATCCCTGTGCACCTGCGCACGCACCATCTCAGTCCGGTTGCGAGCTTCTGCGGTGAGCTTTGTCGTCTGCAGTTCAGGGGCCCAAAGCAAGCGCCGTCGCCATGTGGCGAGCGGCGGGTCAAGCGTCCGAATTTGGGGAAATGCGTGCTCGACGGCCGCTCTCTCTACAGGATTGTCGTCAATGAACAGCGCGTTCTCGGGAAGTACGTTGACCCCTCTCAAAATTTCGCCGACCGCGTGCGCCTTTGGAGACCATCCTATGCGCGTCATGACAAACCGTTCAAAGGGCAGCAGTCGGCTATAGAGCGTGTCCCAGGCCGCTCGCACTACGGCTTCGTCGTTCTTGCTGCACAACGCCAGCATGACGCCTCTTTTGTGTAGGCAGGTTAGAGCCTCCACAACGCCAAGGGGCCATCCTTCGATCATTTCGGGCCCAAAACTGTCCATCTCGCCCGCGACGCCGCGCCACAAGGTGTCATCCAGATCGAAGATGACAATTTTTATGGGATTTATGCGTCGGATGGTGCGATGAACACCTTCCACTTCTTGCATGACGGCTCGAATAAATTCGGCTCTCTTGGGCGTATAAAGTATTTCTACGTCGCCAAGAGGTTCAATGTGTTCGCGATCGGCATCGCCAAATATATCGGCCAGCAAACCGTGGTGATTGGAATGCAGCGTGGAATCGTCCAAGATGTATCTCTTGCCCAGGCAGGAGGCGATCTCGTCAATGTCGATGTATTCACATCCGTCGATGGCCAAGATTAGGTCCTGAAGTCGCCAGTTCAGTTGTCTTACGAACACCGCTGGATTAGAAAGCGCGCGTGGACGAAGATTGCGGCCGAGAGTATTCTGTTGGGGTGCTAGGAACCCAAGGACATATGTTTGAAGGCGATGTTCGCGGTGGTGTCTCAACGCCGCCGTGAAGTTGGCCTGCAGCGCGTCGAAGGCCCAGGATTGCGCGGCTCGCCACCCGGCTACGTCATCCATCTCCAATGCGAAGGTCAACGCTTCGGGCCAGACGCTTCGGAGCGGAAGAGAGATGATCTGGGCGTCAAAGCTTCGAGCTTTGCTTTCCGAGATCGGGTCTATATCCCCAGCGTTATTGAACAGAACTCGCTCAACTTTGCGAGAGCGCGACGAGCCAGTCAGTACGTCGATCCAGGTGTCCGTGATGCAAGAGCCGATCAGAAGGATATTCTTCAGTACGATAGAGTCAGGCGAGAGATCGTCTGGGACCCTGAAGAGGTGATCGGGGATAGCGGCCCCGTGTTGGGGGGCGAGCGGAGCGGAGAAAGCCGTGGCGTCCATCACCCGCCCTTAGAGAAGAAGCAAAATCTGTCCTAGTGTCGCGCCGGGCATTGAGACTTGAAATGCAAGCATGGGCGATCCGCCAGGGTCGCGCCAGCTATGCCTCATCGGCGTCACGTGACGACCTGTGGTTAGTCACAGTCGTCTGGCGGCCGCCACCGGGGTCAGGCCGCTTCGAACAGCGCCGCCACGCCCTGGCCGCCGCCGACGCACATGGTCTCGAGGCCGAAGCGCGCCTTGCGGCGTTTCATCTCGTTCAGCAGGGTCGCCAGCATGCGCACGCCGGTGGCGCCGATCGGGTGGCCCAGCGAGATGCCCGAGCCGTTGACGTTCAGCTTGGCGTGGAAGGCCTTGTCCCCGTCCTTGCCCCAGCCCTTGAGCACGGCCAGCACCTGGGCGGCGAAGGCTTCGTTCAACTCGACCAGGTCGACCCTGTCCCAGGAAAAGCCGGTGCGCGCGAACAGCTTCTCGACGGCCGGCACGGGACCGAAGCCCATGGTCGCCGGATGGCAGCCGACGGCGGCCCAACCGACCATATAGCCCATCGGCTCCAGGCCGAGCTCGGCCAGCCTGTCCTCGGCCACCACCAGGCAGGCGGCGGCGGCGTCGTTCTGCTGGCTGGAGTTGCCGGCGGTGACCACGCCGCCCTTGATGATCGGGCGCAGGGCCGCGAGGCTTTCCAGGCTGGCGTCGGGGCGCACGCCGTCGTCCTTGGCGAACAGCAGCGGATCGCCCTTGCGCTGCGGAACCGAGACCGGAACGATCTCGCCGTCGAACTTGCCCTCCACCCAGGCGGCCGCCGCGCGGCGGTGGCTCTCGACGGCGTAGGCGTCGGACGCCTCGCGGGTGATCTGGTGCTCGCGGGCCAGGTTCTCGGCGGTCTCGATCATGCCGGAGATGTGGCCGAAGCGTTCGACCGGCTGCGAGCGTTCGCGGCCGCGCTCCAGGCGGTCGTACATCTGCACCGATCCGGCCCGCGCCCCGGCGCGCATGTCGGTGGTGTAGTATTCGACCCGGCTCATGCTCTCGACGCCGCCGGCGATCACCACGTCGGCGGCGCCGGTCTGGACCATCATGGCGGCCGTGGCGATCGCCTGCAGGCCGCCGCCGCAACGCCGGTCGAGCTGCATGCCCGGCGCCTCGATCGGCAGGCCCGCCTCCAGCGCCGCCCAGCGGCCGGTGCACGGCGTCTCGCCGTTCATGTAGCTCTGGGCGAACACCACGTCGTCGATGCGGGCGGGATCGACGCCGCTGCGCTCGACCACGGCGCGGATCGCCGTGGCGGCCAGGCGCTCGACGGGAACGCCCTGCAGAGCGCCCAGGAACTTGGCCACGGGGGTGCGGGCGGGGGCGACAATGGCGGCGCGTCGCATCTGGGCGCTCATCGGGCGTCTCCGGTCAAACAAGTGTTAGGCATCGGTACCGGCCGTCGCGCGCCCTGGCAACGGCTGACCCGGCGTCAGCCTGGATCGCCGGCCTGGGCGGGGTATAGCCTCGCCACGGATCGGCGGAGGATGCGATGGCGCAGGACGGGGGCTATGGCGACTGGATCGGGCGCAGCGAGACGCGGGCCGAGATCGCCTGCGCCGCGCCGCTGGAGGGGCTGGCGGCGCTGCTCGACCACGAAACCCTGCCCTGGGCCGAGGGGCTGGTCCCGCCGCTGGGCCACTGGCTCTATTTCCTGCCGCGCGCCCCGCAGTCGCAGATCGACGTCGACGGCCACCCGAAACGAGGCGGCTTCACGCCGCCGATCCCGCTGCCCCGCCGCATGTGGGCGGGCGGGCGGGTCGACCTGGTCGCGCCGATCCGCGTCGGCGCGCCGATGGAGCGCCGCACCACCATCCTGTCGGTGACGGAAAAGACCGGCGGTTCGGGCCGCATGGTGTTCCTGACCCTGCGCCAGGAGGTGTTCGCCGACGGCGTCCTGGCCGTCGACGAGGAACAGGACATCGTCTACCGCGAAGCCGCCTCGGGCCCGCAGGCGCCGCCGCCCGCCGAGCCCGACCCGCGCCGGCCCGAGCGCGAGCGGCGGATCGAGGCCGACCCCGCGGCCCTGTTCCGGTTCTCGGCCCTGACCTTCAACGCCCATCGCATCCACTACGACCGCGACTACGCCCGCGACGTCGAGGGCTATCCGGGGTTGGTGGCGCACGGGCCCTACCAGGCCATGCTGCTGATGGACCATTTCCTGCGCGGGACGCCCCGCGCCCAGGTGCGCCGCTTCGAGTTCCGCGCCCGCCGGCCGCTGTTCGACGTCGCGCCGTTCGACCTGTGTCTGCTGCGAGGAGCGGGCGGGGCTGACCTCTGGACCCGCGGCCCGGACGGCGCGGCGGCGATGACCGCGCGGGTGGAGGCTCTGGGGTAGCGCCGCAGCTAGTCCGAAGCCGCTACCCGCCCGGGTGCAGCCCTGGCGCTTCCTGGCCCGTGCGGGCGACGTATTCCGTATAGCCGCCGCCGTACTGATGGACGCCCTCGGGGGTCAGCTCCAGCACGCGGTTCGACAGGGCCGCCAGGAAGTGACGGTCGTGCGAGACGAAGAGCATGGTGCCCTCGAAGTCCGCCAGGGCCGCGACCAGCATCTCCTTGGTCGCCATGTCGAGGTGGTTGGTCGGCTCGTCGAGCACCAAGAGGTTCGGCGGATCGAACAGCATCTTGGCCATGACCAGCCGCGCCTTCTCGCCGCCGGACAATACGCGGCAGGGCTTTTCGACGTCGTCGCCGGAGAAGCCGAAGCACCCCGCCAGGGTGCGCAGCGCGCCCTGGCCCGCCTGGGGGAACGCGCCGTCCAGGGATTCGAAGATCGTCTCTTCGCCGTCCAGCAGGTCCATGGAGTGCTGGGCGAAATAGCCCATCTTGACGCTGGCGCCGATGCTGACCACGCCCTGGTCGGGCGCGGCGGCGCCGGCCACGAGCTTCAACAGCGTCGACTTGCCGGCGCCGTTGGCGCCGAGGACGCACCAGCGTTCCTTGCGGCGCACCAGGAAATCGAAGCCCTGATAGATCTGCTGGTCGCCATAGCCCTTGTGGATATTGCGCAGGCTGATCACGTCGTCGCCCGACCGCGGCGGGCTCCTGAACTCGAACTGGACCGACTGGCGGCGGCGCGGCGGCTCGACGCGTTCGATCTTGTCGAGCTTCTTCACCCGGCTCTGAACCTGGGCGGCGTGCGAGGCGCGCGCCTTGAACTTCTCGATGAACTTGATTTCCTTGGCCAGCATGGCCTGCTGGCGCTCGTACTGCGCCTGGCGCTGCTGTTCGCCGAGCGCGCGCTGCTGGTCGTAGAAATCGAGATCGCCCGAATAGGTGATGAGCGAGCCGGCGTCGATCTCCACCACCTTGCCGATGATCCGGTTCATGAAGGCGCGGTCGTGCGAGGTCATCAACAGCGCGCCGTCATAGGTCTTGAGGAAGGCCTCGAGCCAGATCAGGCTTTCCAGATCGAGGTGGTTGCTGGGTTCGTCCAGCAGCATGCCGTCGGGCCGCATCAGCAGGATGCGGGCCAGCGCCACGCGCATCTTCCAGCCGCCGGACAGCAGGCCGACGTCGCCGTCCATGCGTTCCTGGCTGAAGCTCAGGCCGGCCAGCACCTCGCGCGCCCGCGCCTCCAGCGCATAGCCGTCCAACTCCTCGAAGCGCCCTTGCACCTCGCCATAGCGTTCGATGACGGCGTCCAGCTCGTCGGCCTGGTCCGGATCGACCATGGCCGCCTCGAGCCTGGCCATTTCGGCGGCCAGCGCGCTGACCGGGCCCACGCCGTCCATCACCGCGGCGACCGCGCTCTGGCCCGACATTTCGCCGACGTCCTGGCTGAAATAGCCGATCCTCATTCCCGGATCGATTGCGACCAGTCCGTCGTCGGGTTGCTCCTGGCTGGTGATCATGCGGAACAGCGTCGTCTTGCCGGCGCCGTTCGGGCCGACAAGCCCGACCTTTTCGCCCTTCTGGATGCCCATCGAGGCTTCGATGAACAGGATCTGGTGGCCGTTCTGCTTGGAGATGTTGTCGAGGCGGATCATGGGGAGGGCTGCTAACGCGGGCGGAGGCGGAACGCCAGCCCCTGAGCGTCTCGCCTACCGATCTGCGGGACCGCAGAGGCGGCGCCTTCGACGTCAAGAGGCCGGGATCGGGCTGCCCCGCCGCGAACACGGAGGTGGTCAGCGCCGTGGGGGCCTCGACGCAAAAGCGCCGCCGCGCACCTGCTCGTAGACCGCGTCAGCCTCGCTCGTCGGGGGGCGAGCCTGCTGGGCGCCGTCAGCGCGCCGCCCCTGCTGTTCCTGGCGCGACGTTTCCCCGTGGCGGGCGCCGGCGCAATGCGGCGGTGCAGGCGGCGAGCGCCGCCGGGCTCGCGGTCGGCTTAGCGGCTGTCTCGTGCCTGTTCGCCGCCCTTGCTCATGCGCTCCATTTCCGACGCCAGGAGAAACCCGCATAGCGCCCGCTGCCGCGTCCAGGTTCCCGCAGGGGATCGCGGTGAACGCGCGCGGCTGCGGCTGAGCCGCAGCCGTCGCGACCAGATCCAAGACTGGCTTCAGACGGTCCGCTGAGCGCCAGGAGCCGGACTTGGGACACCTTCGGATTTCCAGCCTTTCTCATTGGCGCGGAACTTCAAAGGGTGCGCCTAGGAAACCCGAGCGGGATGTCTCTCGCGGGCGTCCTCCAGCAGCATTCGCGCGCCGCGCTCGGCGATCATGATGGTCGGCGTGTTGGTGTTGCCCGAGGTGATGGTCGGCATCACCGAGGCGTCGATCACCCGCAGGCGCTCCAGGCCGATCGCCCGCAGGCGCTCATCGACCACCGCGGCGGGATCGGACCGCAGGCCCATCTTCGCGGTCCCCACCGGATGGAAGATCGTCGTGCCGATGTCGCCGGCCGCACGCGCCAGCGCAGCCTCGTCGTCGCCGACGGTCGGCCCCGGCAAATGCTCCTGCGGCGAGAAGCGAGCCAGCGCCGGCTGGGCCATCAGCCGGCGGGTCACACGGATGGCGTCGGCCGCCACGCTCCGGTCCTCCGGAGTGGCGAGGTAGTTCGGCGCGATGCGAGGCGCGGCGGCCGGGTCCAGCGAGCGAGCACGCACCGTCCCGCGCGAGGTGGATCGCAGGTTGCAGGCCGAGACTGTCACCGCCGGGAACCGGTGCAGCGGCTCGCCGAAGCGGTCCAGCGACAACGGCTGGCAATGGAACTGGATGTTCGCCCTCTCGTGCTCGGCCGACGAGGTCGTGAAGATGCCCAGCTGCGACGGCGCCATGGTCAGCGGCCCGCGCCGGAAGAGGGCGTACTCCGCCCCCATCAGCGCGCGGCCGATCAACGAGTGGTAGGTCTCGTTCAAGGTCTTCACGCCGCGGACCTTGTAGATCGCCCGTTGCTGCAGGTGATCTTGCAGGTTGCGGCCGACGCCCGGCCGCTCGGCGACGACGGGCGCGCCCAGTTCGGCCAGCCAATCCGCCGGGCCGACGCCCGACAGCTGCAGGATCTGCGGCGAGCCGATCGCCCCGGCCGCCAGGATCACCTCGCCCCGCGCCCGGGCCTCGAACGTGCGGCCGTCGCGGCGGAAGCGGACGCCGACCGCCCGGCGGCCTTCGAACAGGACCTTCTCGACCAGCACGCCGGTCTCCAGCCGCAGGTTCGCCCGTCCCAGGGCCGGCTTCAGGAAGCCGCGCGCCGCCGACCAGCGCAGGCCCCGCTTCTGGTTGACGTGAAACAGGCCCACCCCGGTATTGTCGCCGGTGTTGAAGTCCGGCGTCGCCGGAATTCCCATCTCGGTCGCCGCCGTCGCGATGGCGTCCAGCACGTCCCAGCGCACCCGCGGCGCCTCGACCCGCCACTCGCCGCCGACGCCGTGGTGCTCGCCCTCGCCCAGGAAGTGGTCGTCCAGGCGGCGGAAGACAGGCTGTACGTCGTCCCAGCCCCAGCCGGTCAGGCCGAGCTGGCGCCAGTGGTCATAATCGGCCGCCTGGCCGCGCATGGAGATCATGGCGTTGATGGCGGAGCTGCCGCCGATCACCTTGCCGCGCGGATACTTCAGCGAGCGCCCGTTCAGGCCCGGCTCGGCCTCGGTCTCGAACATCCAGTCCGCCCGCGGGTCGCCGATGGCGAACAGATAGCCGACCGGAATGTGGAACCACATCCAGTCGTCGCGCCCGCCCGCCTCCAGCAGCAGCACACGGTTGCGCGGGTCCTGCGACAGCCGGTTGGCGAGCACGCAACCGGCCGAGCCCGCGCCCGCCACGATGTAGTCGTACACGCCTTCGAACGGGCTCGTTTGCTCAGTCATGCCCTTCCATCGGCGACTGAACGTCGTTCGCCAAGCCCTGGCCCAAAAAACCTTCCTTCCTTGACGCGGGGTCATGCTTGGCGCCGGCGGCGCGGAGCCTAAGCTTCCTTCCAAAGCGACGGCCGAAGGCCGCGCGGGTCAGGGAGGCCCGGCCATGAACCAGATCCGGCCCGGCGGTTTCGGCGCCGCGACCAACAGTCCCTATTACGGTCCCGAACATCACGCCTGGCGCGAGACGCTGCGGCGCTGGGTCGACAAGGAGCTGGCTCCGTTCGTCAATGAATGGGACGAGGCCGAGACCTTCCCGCGCGAGCTTTACAAGAAGGCCTCCGACATCGGCCTGCTGCGCCTGGGCTTTCCCGAGGAGTATGGCGGCGTTCCCCGGCCGGACCCGTTCTATGGCGTCGTCACGTCCGAGGAACTGGCCCGCGTCGCCTGCGGCGGGCTGATCGCCAGCCTGATGAGCCACGGCATCGGCGCCCCGCCCATCGCCGCCGTCGGCTCGGAGGAGATGAAGCGCCGGGTGCTGCCGGGCATACTGGCCGGCGAGAAGATCTCCGCCCTGGCCATCACCGAGCCGTCCGGCGGCTCCGACGTCGCCAACCTGCAGACCAGCGCCCGCCGCGACGGCGACTGCTATGTCGTCAACGGCCAGAAGATGTTCATCACCTCAGGGATGCGGGCCGACTACTACACGGTGGCGGTGCGCACCGGCGGGCCGGGCCTGGGCGGGATCAGCCTGCTGCTGATCGAGCGCGACACGCCCGGCTTTTCCCGCACCAAGCTCGACAAGATGGGCTGGTGGTGCTCGGACACCGCCGCGCTCTATTTCGACGATTGCCGCGTGCCGGTCGCCAACCTGATCGGCGAGGAGAACCAGGGCTTTTCGGCGATCATGCGCAACTTCAACGGCGAGCGGCTGGGCATGGCCACCGGCGCCATCGCCGTCGCCCGCGTGGCGATGGAGGAGGCGATCGCCTATGCCAAGGAGCGCAAGACCTTCGGCAAGCGCCTGGCCGACTATCAGGTGATCCGGCACAAGATCGTCGAGATGGCCCGGCAGATCGCCGCCAGCCACGCCTATCTGGAGCAGTGCGCCTGGCGGGTGATGCAGGGCGAGACGCCGGTGGCCGACCTGGCCATGCTCAAGGTGCAGGCGACCCTGACCCTGGAATACTGCGCCCGCGAGGCGGTGCAGATCTTCGGCGGCGCCGGCTACATGCGCGGCTCCAAGGTCGAGCGCATCTATCGCGAGGTGCGCGTCCAGGCGATCGGCGGCGGCTCCGAGGAGATCATGCGCGATCTCGCCGCCCGGCAGATGGGCCTCTAGCCCGGGAGCAGGTTCAGGGCCGTCGGCGCGGCGGTTCGCTTTGACGCTTGCAATGTTCTCCTTTTGTTCTAGTTTATCCACAGGAACAGGAGGCGGCCATGCAGCTGTCGTTTCACTTCGACACCGATCCAGCGCCGATCTTGCCGGCGGTGCGCGACCAGCTGGCCCGCCTTCAGCGCGGCCGGTTCCGGCGCGGCGGCGGCCTCGACCCGATCAGCCAGCTGGTGAAGTCGTCGATCAGCAGCCGCACGCGCGACGAGGTCTCGCAATTGGCGTTCGAGCGGCTGCGAGCGCGGTTCCCGAGCTGGGACCATCTGGCCGACGCCCGCGCCGCCGAGGTCGAGGCGACCATCGCTCGCGTGACCTTCGCCGACGACAAGGCCCGCCATCTGGTGACGGCGTTGCGCAGGCTGCGCGCCGAGCAGGGCGGCCTCGATCTCGATTTTCTCAAGGACATGCCGGTGGAGTGGGCGATGAACCGGCTGCAGGCCCTGCCCAATGTCGGGGACAAGGTGGCTGCGGCGGTGCTGAATTTCAGCACCCTGCGCCGGCGGGTCATGGTGGTCGACACCCACGTCTGGCGCGCCGCCCGCCGGATCGGCCTGGCGCCGGCCAACGCCGATCCGCGCGCCGTGCGCCTGGCGATCATGGAGCAGGCGCCGCCGTCGTGGACGGCCGACGACTTCTTCGAGCTGCACTGCCTGCTCAAGGGGCTGGGCCAGCAACTGTGCATGCACGACCATATGGACTGCGGCCATTGTCCGTTGGCCGGCTTCTGCGCCCAGCGTCCGCTATAAGAGCCGCTGCCGGGAAGGGCGCGCTATAGGGACGGTTGCGATTTTCCGCCGGCCTGCGAGGCTTCGAATCAATGAGCTTCGAAGCCAACCTGATCGAACTGGACTGGTCGCTTAAGGCGCTGGACTACGCCGGCATGGCGGTGTTCGCCGCCACCGGCGCGCTGGCGGCCGCGCGCCGCAAGCACGACATCGTCACCTTCGCCTTCTTCGCCGCCATCACCGGCGTCGGCGGCGGCACCCTGCGCGACCTCCTGATCGGCGCGCCGGTGTTCTGGATCAAGAGCTGGGGCTATCTGGCCGTCTGCCTGATCTCGGCGGTGGTGGTCTGGCTGGTCGCCGCGCGGCGGGCCTGGCGGCCGGCCGCCCTGCTGTGGCTCGACGCCGCCGGCATGTCGGCCTACGCGGTGATCGGCGCGGCCAAGGCTCTCAGCCTTGCGGTTCCCGCGCCCATCGCCGTGCTGATGGGCGTGCTGACCGCCTCGTTCGGCGGCATCATCCGCGACGTGCTGGCCGAAGAGCCGTCGGTGCTGCTGCGACGCGAGATCTACATCACCGCCGCCCTGGCCGGGGCGGCCGTCTTCGTCCTGCTGGACCAGCTCGGCGTATCCGGCTTCTGGCCGGCGGCGGCCGGGGTGGCGACGGGGTTCGGCGTCCGGGGCGGGGCGCTGCGATTCGGCTGGGCCATGCCGGCCTTCCCCGGCGGCCGAGACCCCGAGCGGCCTGGGGACCGCGACGGCTGAGGCCGTCCCCGAAGGGCGTCAGGAAGACTGACCGCCGTTCAGGCGGCCGTTCGCATAAGGAGCGGTTGCGATTTTCGCAGCACCTGCGAGGTTGCGCACGAATTGTTCGACGGACCGCAGTCGGGAGGGCGGCGTATGGCGTTTTGGGATCGGCGCAAGCCGGTGGACATGGTGGCGGAGATCGATCCCAGCCACCGGCTGAAGGCTACGCTCTCCTGGCCGCATCTGGTCGCCCTGGGCGTCGGGGCCATCGTCGGCACCGGCATCTACACGCTGATCGGCGTCGGCGCGGGGCTCGCCGGTCCCGCCGTGATCCTGTCCTTCGTCATCGCCGGCGTCATCTGCATCTGCGCGGGCCTCGCCTACGCCGAGATGTCGACCATGATCCCGGCGGCGGGCAGCGCCTACACCTACTCCTACGCCGTGCTCGGCGAGATGCTGGCCTGGGTGGTCGGCTGGAGCCTGATGCTGGAATACACGGTGGTGTGCAGCGCCGTGGCCGTGGGCTGGGCCGGGCACGTCGTGCCCTTCATCCAGGCCGCCGGCATTCCGGAGGTCCTGCTGAAAGGGCCGGAGCAGGGCGGGCTGATCAACCTGCCGGCCGTGATCATCTGCTTCGTCGTCGCCGGACTGTTGTTGGTCGGCACCCGCGAGAGCGCCAACGTCAACCTCGTGCTGGTGGTCATCAAGGTCCTGGCCCTGGCCGCCTTCGTGGCCATCGCCGCGCCGCACTTTGACGCCTCGCACTTCACGCCATTCATGCCCAAGGGCTTCGAGGGCCACGCCGCCGACGGAACCGGCCTGGGGGTCATGGGCGCGGCGGCGATCATCTTCTTCGCCTTCTACGGCTTCGACACCATCTCGACCGCCGCCGAGGAGACCAAGAATCCCGGCCGCGACCTGACCATCGGCATCGTCGGCTCGATGCTGATCTGCGTGGCCATCTATATGGGCGTGGCCGCGGCGGCGATCGGCGCCGTGCGCACGGAGGTCTTCGCCAGCCACGACGCGCCGCTGGTGTACATTCTCGAAATCCTCAAGCAGCCCGTGACCGCCAAGGTGGTGGCCGGCGCGGCGGTGGTCGCCCTGCCCACCGTGATCCTGGCCTTCATGTACGGCCAGAGCCGCATCTTCTTCGTCATGGCCCGCGACGGCCTGCTGCCGCAGGGCCTGGCCAAGGTCAATCCGCGCTCGGGCGTGCCCACGCTGATGACCGTCGTCACCGCGCTGATCGCCGCCGCCCTGGCCGGCTTTCTGCCGCTCGGCCAGATCGCCGCCCTGGCCAACGCCGGGACCCTGTGCGCCTTCATCGCCACCGCCGCTTGCATGATGGTCATGCGCCGTCGCGAGCCCGATCGCCCCCGGGTGTTCAAGGCGCCGCTGTGGTGGCTGATCGGCCCGGTGGCGATCCTCGGCTGCCTCTACCTGTTCTGGAGCCTGCCGGTGATGACCAAGGTGCTGTTCTTCGTCTGGAACGGCGTGGGCCTGCTGATCTATCTGGCCTGGGCGCGCCGGGGCAGCCTGCTGGGCAAGGCCGGGGCGGCCTGAGGTCGGAGAGGCCGGGCCGTGAACTATCGCCACGCCTTCCACGCCGGCAACTTCGCCGACCTGGTCAAGCACGCCTGTCTCACCGCCCTGATGGAGCGGCTGACCGCCGGGCCGGGACCGCTGACGGTCATCGACACCCACGCCGGGGCGGGGGCCTACGACCTCTCCGGCGAGATGTCGCGCAAGTCGGGCGAGGCCGAGCGCGGCGTCGCGCGGCTGATGCGCGACGAGGCCGCGCCCGAGGCGTTCGACGTGTTGAAGGCCGCCGTGGCGCGGGCCAATCCGGACGGCGAGGCGACGCTCTATCCGGGCTCGCCCGCCCTGGTGGTCGCCGCCCTGCGCGAGGACGACCGCTACATCGCCTGCGAGCTGCGGCCTGACGACCATGCCCTGCTGGCTCAGCTCCTGGCCCCGACCGGCGGCCAGGGCGAGGCGGTGATGGGCGACGGCTTCGAGGCGGCGGCGACGCGGACGCCCAAGGGGCCGACCCTGGTGTTGATCGATCCGCCGTTCGAGCGCGCCGACGACTACGCCCGCAGCGTCGCGGCGACGGCGGCGGTGCTGAAGCGCAATCCGGCGGCGGTGGTCGCCATCTGGACGCCGATCAAGGACCTGGAGACGTTCGACGCCTTCCTGCGCGACCTGGAAGGCGTCGATCCGCCGCCGACCCTGGTCGCCGAGGCGCGGCTCCAGCCCCTGACCGATCCGATGCGGATGAACGGCTGCGCGATGGTGGTGGTCGGCGCGCCCGACCTGGCCGACGAGATGCGGGCCGTCTGCGGCTGGGTGGTTTCACATCTCGGTGAGAAGGGCGGCGAGGCCCGAATTTGGACGCTCTGACGCGCAAGTTTCACGTTCGCGCTCGCGAAACGGTGTTATGTTGCGCTGCACAATTCCGGGCGATGCAGCCCTGATTGCAAGGAGCGATGTCATGAGTTCGACTCAGGAGTTGCCCGAAGCCGCACACATCGGAAAGGTCTTCAGCGCGCCCCTCGGCGCGGCCTCGCCGCTGTGGCTGGCCTATGGCGCCGTCGCCGGCGCGGGCGTGGCCTACTGGTGGCTGAGCCGCTGGGCGCGGTTCACCCATCTCGAAGCCCTGGCGGTCCCGGCCCCGGAGGCGGCGGCCGAGCCCGCGCCCGTCCTGGCGGCGCCGGCGGAAGAGCCCGTCGCGGTCGAAACCGTCCCCGCCGAACCCGTCGTTTCCGCCGCCGAAGACAAACCGGCCGCCGCTCACCCGGCCGCCCCGGCCGCGGACGGCGACGACCTCACCCGGCTGGTCGGCGTCGGCCCGAAGCTGGCCCAGGCCCTGGTCGAGCACGGCGTGAACAGCTTCGCCCAGATCGCCGCCTGGACCGATGAGGAGCTGGCCGAGATCGACCTGGCCCTCGACCTCAAGGGCCGGGCCGCGCGCGACGCCTGGGTCGCCCAGGCCAAGCAGCTGGCCGGGGACGCCCCTTTGGCCTGAGGCCGCCTCAGGCCTGGCCGAAGAACGCCGCCAGCATGCGGTCGGCGGCGACCGAGGCCGGCAGCCTGCCCTGGCGCACCGCGCCCTCCAGGTTCGGGGCCAGGACGGCGACGCCGGGTTCGGCGCGGAACGCCTGGTCCAGGCGGTCGCGCACCATCGACCACATCCAGCGGGCGTTCTGGTCGGAGCGCCGCGCGGCGCGGCCGCCGTTGGCGGTCATCACCTCGCGGTGGCGCTCGACCTGGCTCCACAGCCGGTCCAGCCCGTCGTTCCTCAGGCCCGAGGCGGTGATCACCGGCGGGGTCCAGTCGGGCGAGGCCGGCGTCAGGATGTGCAGGGCGGCGCGATAGTCGCGCGCCGAACGCTCGGCCAGGGCCGCGTCCTGGTCGGCCTTGTTGATGACGATCATGTCGGCCAGTTCGATCAGGCCCTTCTTGACGCCCTGCAGTTCGTCGCCGCCGCCGGGGATGAGCAGGGCCAGGAAGAAATCGACCATGTCCGCCACCACGGTCTCGGACTGGCCGACCCCCACCGTCTCGACGATGATCACGTCGAAGCCGGCCGCCTCGCACAGCAGCATGGCCTCGCGCGTCTTGCGCGCCACCCCGCCCAGCGTGCCGCCGGAGGGCGAGGGGCGGATATAGGCGTCGGGGTCGACGGCCAGCCGCTCCATGCGGGTCTTGTCGCCCAGGATCGAGCCGCCGGTGCGCCCCGACGACGGGTCGACCGCCAGCACCGCCACCTTGCGGCCGGCGGCGGTGAGGTTGCAGCCGAGGGCTTCGATGGTGGTCGACTTGCCCGCGCCGGGCACGCCGGTGATCCCGATCCGCTGGGCCGCCCCGGTGTGCGGGATCAGGCGCTCCAGCAGGGTCCGAGCCGCCGCCTGGTGGTCGGCCCGGCGGCTTTCGACCAGGGTGATGGCCCGGGCCAGGGCGGCGCGGTCGCCGGCGATCAGCCGCGCCGTCAGGGTTTCGAGATCAAGCGTCACGGAAAGCGTCGTCGCCCATGCGTTGGCGGGGGGTCTTTTCTGGACCGGGGCGGCCCACCATGTCGACAGGGACTTGAACAGCATGGAGGCCGGAACCGTGCGCTCCGTCCCCGACGACATCCGCGCCATCTGGCGCGACGCCGACCGCATCGCCCGGCTGAGCGACCGCGTGTTCGGCTTCGGCCCGTTCAATTTCGGCCTCGACGCCGCCCTGACGCTGATCCCGGTCGCGGGCCTGGTCTATACGGTCGGCGCGGGGGCCTATCTGGTCTGGCTGGCGATCCGCGCCGGGGCCGCCCCCTTCACCCTGGTCAAGATGGCCGCCTTCGTCGCCGTCGACGCCGCGACGTCGGAGGTCCCGGTGGTCGGCGACGCGGTCGACATCCTGTTCCCCGGGCACCTGCTGGCCGCCGGCGCCCTGCGCAACGACATCGAGCGCCGCTACGGCCCCTTGCCCGACGAGCCCCGCCGGCGGTCCGGCTTCGGATGGGTCCGGCGGGCCCGGGCGCGGTGGGCGCACGCCTGAGCCTCGCTCCGACCGGGCCGGCGCGGCCGGATCACCCGCGATGGGCAGGTGCGTCCATATGCTCCACCCTGGGCTGAGGCCGGCGTGCGGGCGGCCTCAATCGCAACCTTGGCAAGGCGTGAGCGTTTTGCAGACAAGGGCGCGCGCCTCGCGGGGGCCCTTGGGGCGCCCACAAACCGCCTCTTTCGGACCCGATGGATTTCAGCGTCGAAAGACCAACCCGGGGGGGAGCAACAGGACGGAGAGACTTGCATGATCCGGCATGCGTCGAAGGTGATGATCGCGGGGGCGGTTGCGTTGGGACTGGCGGGCCTGGGCGGCTGCGCCACGAAAGACTATGTGAACGACCAGGTCGGGGCGGTGTCCACCCGCGTGACCGGCCATGACGCCAAGTTGGCGGAACTGGACCAGACGACCCGCGACGCGCTGCAGCGCGCCGAGGCCGCCGGCAAGCTGGCGGAAGGCAAGTTCGTCTATTCGATGGTGCTGTCCGACGACAGCATGAAGTTCCCCGTGGCCCAGGCCTCGCTGTCGCCCGAGGCGCAGGCCAGGCTCGACGCCTTCATCGAAAAGCTGAAGGGCGACAACCGCAACGTCTATGTCGAGGTGCAGGGGCATACCGACGCCACGGGCTCGAAGGAAGGCAACTACCGTCTGGGCGAGGAACGCGCCGAAGCGGTGCGCCGCTACCTCAACCAGCATGGGGTGGCCCTGAACCGTATCGCCACGATCTCCTACGGCGCCGACGCGCCGGTGGCGCCCAACAAGAACCGGGCGGGCCGTCAGGCCAACCGCCGGGTGGTGCTGATCGTCATGGCTTAACCGGCGGCCGCGCGTGGGCGATCAGGTCCACAGTCGCGGCGCGCCTTCTGTCCCGGCGTCGCCCGGCCCTGCGGGGCCGGCGGCTTCGGCTCGCCGCCGTTCGGGCGGCCGGCGCAGGGCGGTCACGGTCGCCCTGAGCGGGGTCTGCCACGCGTTGGTGTTGCTGGCGCTGCTCTCGCCCTGGACGGAGCGGCCCACCGCCTTCGTCCCCGAGCCGATCGTGGTGCAGTTGGTCGCGCCGCCGAGGCCGCCCGCTCCGCCGGCGCCGATCCCCGCGCCGCCGGCCCCCGTCAAGGCGCCGGCCAAGACCGCGGCGAAGGCCCCGGCCAAGGTCCCGGTCAAAACCTCGACGCCGCCGAAGGCCGCGCCGGCGAAGCCGCCGCCGCGCACGACGTTCCGCCCCGTCCAGGGCAGTCCGCGGATCACGCCGCTGGCGGCCAGCGACAGGCCGACGATCGGAGCCGGGGACGAGGTCAGCGAGGCGGAGCTGGCCGGCGCGGCTACGGGCTCCGGTTCGGGCTCTGGTTCCGGCGGCGGCGGAGGCGGCGGCGGGGACTGCAACATGCCCGCGCGCCTGCAGAGCGCCCTGCGCAAGAGCGCCATGGCCCAGGCCGCCGTGGCCAATGTCCAGGGCGGCAAGGCCATCAGGGTCTGGAACGGCGACTGGGTGAAGCACGCCGAACAGGAGGGCAGCGGGCTAGCCGCCGTCCGCGAGGCGATCATGTGGGAAGTGGCGTTTGCGCCGAAGGCCTGCCGCGCCCAGCCCGTCCACGGGCTGGTCCTGCTGTCGATGAACGACCACCCCGGCGCGCCGCGCATCGTCGTCGGCGGCGGCGTCTGGCGCTGGTCGGACCTGCTGTTTGCTCGTCCGTCGGCCGGCGTCGACGCCGCCGACCGCGATGCGCCGACGCGGCGCTGAGGCGAGCGGCGGGCGGTCTGGCCGCCCGCCGCTCGCGGTCACTTCCTGGGCGTCAGGATGTCGTCGAGCAGCGCCGCCTTGCCGGCGACCCGCTCCAGGCGCGGATAGCGAAGTCCGCCGTGGTAGTCGATCTTCACCACGCGATAGGCGTCGCCCTTCTTGACGATCAGCTCGATCGGCGTCGTCGATCCCTTGGCGGCGCGCACCGCCTCCTTCAGCCGGTCGCCCGCGTAGGCCAGGCCGTTGACCGCCACGATCTGGGCGCCGATGGTCAGGCCGGCCTTGAAGGCCGGGCCATCCCACTGCACGGCGCTGAGCGCGCCGGTCTTGTCGAGGACGAGGCCCAGGGAATAGGTCAGGTCGGTCGCCCGGCGTCGGGCCTCGGCGCTGCGGAAGTATTCGGTCGGCGCGTCGGAATAGACCAGCCGGTAGCCGCCGCGGTCCAGCCCGTCCAGCGGTGCGCCCGGGCCGTGGCCGTCGAGGCGCTGGCGCAGGAACGTCGCCCAGTCGTAGGGCTCGATCTGGTTCAGGGTCCTGACCACGTCCTCGAAGGCGTAGGTCAGCGGCTCGTAGCGGCCGTCGTCGACGCCGAAGAAGGCGCGGGCGAAGTCGTCCAGCGATTTCCTGCCCTTCGAGCGTTCGCGCAGCAGGGTGTCGACGTCCAGCCAGATCAACTGGCCTTCGGAGTAGTAGTCCTCGCTGCGCTGCCAGCTGGTCCAGGGAATGGGCCGGCGGGCGGCGATGATCGGGTCGTTGACGGTGTCCTGCATCGCGCGCCATTCGCGGCCGACGCGGTTGTCGTAGGTCGCGGCGGTGGAGGCGATGGCGTCGAGCGCCTCCTGCTTGCTCAGCAGGCCGGAACGAGCCGCCAGCACATAACCCCAATACTGGGTCTGGCCCTCATAGACCCACAGCAGACTGCCCCGCATCGGCGTGTTGAAGTTGGCGGTCCACAGGTCGGCCGGGCGGCGGAACTTGCCGTTCCACGAGTGGGTGTATTCGTGCGGCAGCAGGTCGCGCGCGGCCGCCAGCTTGCTCCATTCGGTGAAGTAGGTCGGGGCCGTGCCGTTCTCGCTGGAGCGGTGGTGCTCCAGGCCGATGCCGCCCATGCGGTCGGTCAGGGCCAGCAGGAAGTCGTAGTGGTCGTAGTGCCGCGCGCCGTACAGCTTGTCGGCCTGCTGGATCAGTCGGCGGTGGGCCTCGATCTGGTCGGGCCTGGCCTCCAGCAGTTCGGGGCTGTCGGCGACGATGTTCAGCCGCACTGGCGAACGGCCGCCCGGATCGAGGTCGATCTGCTTGTAATAGCGGCCGGCGAACATCGGCGAATCGACCAGGGTGTCGAACGGCGTAGCCTTGAACCTCACCACGCCGTCCTTGGCCGGGCCGGCGGCCTCCAGCGCCGTGCCGAAGCCCCAGCCCTGTGGCAGGCGCACGCTGGGCTCGACCTGGATCTGGCGGGTGAAATAGCCGGCGGGGTACAGCGCCACGGCGTTCCACTGCAGGTTCAGCATCTCGGGCGTGACGACGATGCGGCCCTGGGGACCGTCGGTCGGCGAGACGAACTGAAACTCGACGTCCAGGGCGGCGACGCCTTGCGGAACCTCGACGTGGAAGGCGGCCGGCTCGATGGGGTCGCGCGTCCATTCCAGGCGCTTGCCGCCGGCGTTGATCTCAAGCCCGGCCAGCTTGTCGAGGGCCCCGCGCGAGGCGTGGCTGCCGGGCAGCCACATCGGATAGAGCAGGGTGAGCTTTCCGGCCTGGGCCACGGGCACGGTCTCGCGCACGCGGAAGATGCGGCGGTCGGTGTCGGCGGCGTCGACCTCCAGCCTGATCACGCCGGGATAGGGCGTGTCCTTCGGCGCGGCGATCGGCGCGGGCATCGGCAGCGGCTGGGGCGTGGAGGCGTCCTGCGCGAAGGCGACGCCGCTGGTCAGGCCCAGGGCCAGAACGGAAAGGATGGATGACTTCAACGGCTCCCCCGGCGTGGACGTTTCTTGGGGCGGCGGACGGTTCGGGCCGGCGCGTCCCTGGTCCGGCATAACGTGCTGCGTCCGTCGGCGCGACGAGAAACCACTTTTTCGTCCGCAGGCGTTGCCGACTCTATATGCAACTAATTATCATTATCTATCGAAGCGGCCCACGCCGCGCTGACCGAGGCCGAGGCCATGACGGACCCTTCCTTCCGCATTCACGACACCTCCGATTTCCCGCTGATCCGGTTCCGCCTGGAGGCGATGCAGCCGGGCTATGGGCCAGCCTGGTGCGCCGAGATGGACGCCCTGGTCGGCGGCGACCGCGCCTATGTGATGATCTTCCCCGAGGGCCGGCGCGAGGAGGAGCACGAAGACCGCAAGCTGCGCGGCCAATGGCTGAAACGCAACAAGGACGCCCTGGCCCGCACCTGCCTCGGCCTGATCGTGGTCGAGCCCGACGCCGAGCGCCGCGCCGCCCTGGAGATCCAGTTTCCGCAGTTGCGCAAGGCGTTCGGCGCCCCGCAGATGGCCGCCGCCTCGCAGATCGAGGCCGAGATCGTCGGCCGGCGGCTGCTGGCCGGCGAGGCGGCCGAGGACTAGGCGGCCGCTATTCGGCCGCCCGCACCTGATCGTAGCCCAGTTCGCGGTTGAGCTTGTCCAGGAGGTCGATGGCCGCCTCGGCGATCACCGTGCCTGGCGGGAAGATCGCCGCCGCGCCCGCGTCGAGCAGGGCCTGGAAGTCCTGGGGCGGGATGACGCCGCCGACCACGATCATGATGTCGGGCCGGCCGAGCTTGGCCAGCTCCGCCTTCAGTTCCGGCACCAGGGTCAGGTGGCCGGCGGCCAGCGAGCTGGCGCCGACCACGTGGACGTCGTTCTCCACCGCCTGCCTGGCGGCCTCGGCCGGGGTCTGGAACAGCGGGCCGATGTCGACGTCGAAGCCGAGGTCGGCGAAGGCGGTGGCGATCACCTTCTGGCCGCGGTCGTGGCCGTCCTGGCCCATCTTGGCGACCAGGATTCGCGGCCGCCGGCCGTCGGCCTGTTCGAACGCTTCGACCATCGCCTTGGCCTTCTGGGTGGCGGGATGGTCGCCGGCCTCGCGCACATAGACCCCCTGGATCGCCTTGATCTCGGCCTTGTGGCGGCCGAAGACCTTTTCCAGGGCGTAGCTGATCTCGCCCACCGTCGCCTTGGCGCGGGCGGCGTCGACGGCCAGGGCCAGGAGGTTGCCGGTCCCGCGCGCGCCGTCCTCAAGCGCCTTGAGCGCGGCCTGGGTGGCGGCCTCGTCGCGCTCGGCCTTCAGACGCTTCAGCTTTTCGAGCTGCTGTCCGCGCACGGCGGAATTGTCGACCTTGAGCACCGGGATGTCGTCGGCGACCTCAGGCTTGTAGCGGTTGACCCCGACCACGCTCTGGCGGCCGGCGTCGATGCGGGCCTGGGTCTTGGCGGCGGCTTCCTCGATGCGCAGCTTGGGCAGGCCCTGGTCGATGGCCTTGGCCATGCCGCCCAGCGCCTCGACTTCGTCGATATGGGCCAGGGCCTTGGCGGCGAGGTCGTGGGTCAGGCGCTCGACGTACCAGCTGCCGCCCCAGGGGTCGGCGACGCGGGTCAGGCCGCTTTCGGTCTGCAGGAACAGCTGGGTGTTGCGGGCGATTCGCGCCGAGAAGTCGGTCGGCAGGGCCAGCGCCTCGTCGAGGCTGTTGGTGTGCAGGCTCTGGGTCTGGCCGTTGGCGGCGGCCATGGCCTCGACGCATGTGCGGGCGACGTTGTTGAACACGTCCTGGGCCGCCAGGCTCCAGCCCGAGGTCTGGCTGTGCGTGCGCAGGGACAGCGAGCGCGGATCGCCCGGCGCGAACTCGCGCTTCATCAGCTTGGCCCACAGCAGGCGGGCGGCCCGCATCTTGGCCACCTCCATGAAATAGTTCATGCCGATCGCCCAGAAGAACGACAGGCGCGGCGCGAACTGGTCGACCGTCATGCCGGCGGCGACGCCGGCGCGGACGTACTCGACGCCGTCGGCGAGGGTGTAGGCCAGTTCCAGGTCGGCCGTCGCCCCGGCCTCCTGCATGTGGTAGCCGGAAATCGAGATCGAGTTGAACTTGGGCATCTCCTTCGAGGTGAAGGAGAAGATGTCCGAGATGATCCGCATCGAGGGCGCGGGCGGATAGATATAGGTGTTCCGCACCATGAATTCTTTCAGGATGTCGTTCTGGATCGTTCCTGAAAGCTTGGAGGCGGGCACGCCCTGTTCTTCCGCCGCGACGATGAACAGGGCCAGGATCGGCAGCACCGCCCCGTTCATGGTCATCGACACGCTCATCTGGTCGAGCGGGATGCCGCTGAACAGGGTGCGCATGTCGAGGATCGAGTCGATGGCGACCCCGGCCATGCCGACGTCGCCCTTCACCCGGTCGTGGTCGCTGTCGTAGCCGCGGTGGGTGGCCAGGTCGAAGGCCACCGACAGGCCCTTCTGGCCGGCGGCGAGGTTGCGGCGATAGAAGGCGTTGGAGTCCTCGGCCGTGGAGAAGCCGGCGTACTGGCGCACGGTCCACGGGTTGGTGACGTACATGGTCGGATAGGGGCCGCGGCCGAACGGCGCCAGGCCCGGATAGCCGTCCAGAAAGTCAAGGCCCGCGACGTCCTCGGGGCCGTAGATCGGCTTCAGGGCCAGGCCCTCGGGCGTGTCCCAGGCCGGAAGCTCCCCGGCGGCGGCGGACGGCGAAGCGGCGGCGGCGTCGAAGTCGAGCGCGGCGAAATCAGGAAACTTCGTCATCTTCGTCATTCCAGTCGGCCCACTCGGCTCCGTCCTCGTCGTCCTGATCGGCTTCCAGCAGCGACAGCCACACCGGGTCGGCGTCGTCGACCTGTTCGACGTCCTCCAGGAAGGCCACGGCGGTGTCGCCGTTGGGCAGCAGCAGGCCCAGCACCTCCAGGGTCTCGCCCTCCTCGGTCTCGTGCACCTCGGCCTGCACCACCAGGGCGGCGAACTCCTCGTCCTCGCCGTACCAGATCACCGGCTGGGGTTTGGCCATCTCCAGCACGCGGCCGTTGAAGGTGTCGCCCAGGGCGAAGACGGCGTCGGCCTGCTCGACGTCGCTGGGCGCGGCGACATGGCCGCTGAAGGTCTTGGCCGACCGCCAGTCGGCCGCCGAGAATCCCGGACGCGCGGTCATGGCGCGATCTCCCCTTCGAGGGCGCGGGCGAGGATGTCGAGCACGTCGGCGCCCGCGAAGACGAACTCATCGACCCCGGCGCGCCGCAGTTCGGCCTCCAGCTCGCCGGGGCGGCCGGCCAGATAGAGGCGGCGCACGCCCGAGGCCTTCAGCGCCGCCGCCGCCGCCACGCCTTCGGCGGCGTAGCGTTCGTCGGACGAGCAGATCACCGCCAGGGGCGCGTGCGAGGGCCGGTAGTCGGCGGCGGGCCCGGCCTCGGGCCGGACGCCGCCGGCGGCGAACAGGTTCTGGGCGAAGCCGACGCGGCCGGTGTAGTCGGAAGGGCCGCCGAGCGTGGCCAGATAGATCGCGGGCGCGGGCGACATGGCCTCGGCCCGGTCGCGCAGGCGTTCGAAGGGTTCGGCCAGCCGGGTGGGCGTCAGCGGCGGGCAACGGGCGTCGGGGCCGGGCAGGCGGGCGTCGACCGTCTTGGCGAAGGCGGCGGGGTCGACGGTCTCGACCTCGACCGGGGCCTCGCCGAGATTGGGGAACTCGGAGACGCCGACGATGCCGTCCTTGCGCTTGGCGATGGCGGCCTCGCGGGCGACGCGGGCCTTGGCGGCCTCGGCGGCGACATGGCCGCCGGCCAGGGCGGCGACGGCGCCGCCGGCCTGTTCGATCGCCCGGAACGCCGCCCAGCCGGCGCGGGCCAGGGCGTCGGTCAGACTTTCCAGGTACCAGGAGCCGCCGGCCGGATCGGCGACGCGGCCGAGCTGGCTTTCCTCCATCAGCACCAGCTGGGTGTTGCGCGCCTGGCGGCGGGCGAGGGCGCTGGGCAGGCCGATGGCGTCGGTGAAGGGGGCGAGGACCACGGCGTCGGCGCCGCCGGCGGCCGCGCCGAAGCCGGCCGAGGTCAGACGCAGCAGGTTCACCCAGGTGTCGCGCCGGGTCAGCATCCGCCGCGACGAGCGCGCCTCGATGCGGGCGGCGATCGGCGGCGCTCCGCAGGCGGCGACGATCTTGGCCCAGATCAGCCGGGCGGCCCGCAGCTTGGCGACGTCGGTGAAGTATTCGCCGTCGACCGCCACGCCGAGGACGATGCGCTCGAAGGCCTCGTCCAGGGGCAGGCCGGCCCGGTCCAGGGCCTTGGCGTAGGCCAGGGCGGCGGCGGCCATGAAGCCCAGCTCCAGCGCCTCGCCGCCGCCGGCTTCGTGGGTGACGCGCCCGGAGGCCAGGAACAGCGTCGCCTTGGGATAGGTCGTCGCCAGGCGCGCGCCCGTCGTGGCGGCGGAGACGACATGGCTTTCGACCGGGCCGGGGCTGGCGCCGGCCTCGGCGAAGGCGCTCAGCGGGTCCATGTGGAAGGCCAGCGGCGCCTGGGGCGCGGCCTTGGCCAGGGCGGCCAGCCAGTCGGCGGCCCGGGGGCCGAGAAAGCCGGCGTCGAGGGCCACGGGGGCCAGGTCGAGCAGCACGCCGTCCAGAACCCGGGCCAGGTCGTCCTGGCCGCCGACGGCCACGCCGGCGCGGCCGGTCGGGTCGATGCGGACCACCACCGAGGCGGCGCCGCCTTCGAGGTCCTTCATGACGTCGACATTGGCGCGGGCGGGATCGGGATGGGCGATCGCGGTGCGCAGGTCCCAGGGCCGTTCGGGGTCGCCGGGCGCGGCGCGGGCGGGCGAGGCCGCGGCGTCGCCGGCGGTGTAGAGCGGCTGAATCTCGACGCCGTCATAGGTGCGCGAGACAAGTTTTTTGTCGAAAGACGCGCCTTTCAGAGTTTTTTCGACGATGGCCAGCCAGTCGGCGCGCGAAGGCGCGTCGAAATCCTGGGCTAGGGGAATAAGGGTGTCGGCCATGCGCGCCCTTCCGGGTCCGTCCTTCATAGAATAGACCGCGACATGCGCCGCCGCCACGCGTCGCGTCAACCGCGCCCTGACGTCAAGGGCGTCTTGTCCATGTTGGATTTACGCTGTATCCAACAAGCGTTTGAATCGTGTCGCCCAGGTGGGCGACCTGTCGGGAGACGATTTCATGGCCTTGCCGCCGATCCTTCGCGACCGCCTGCGCCTGCCCGTGATCGGCTCGCCGCTGTTCATCATCTCCAATCCCGATCTGGTGATCGCCCAGTGCAAGGCCGGCGTCGTCGGCTCGTTCCCGTCGCTGAACGCCCGGCCGGTGTCGCTGCTGGACGAATGGCTGCACCGCATCACCGAGGAGCTGGCCGCCTGGGACAAGGCCCACCCCGAGGCGCCGTCCGCGCCGTTCGCCGTCAATCAGATCGTCCACAAGACCAACAACCGGCTCGAGCAGGACCTCGAGCTCTGCGTCAAGTGGAAGGTCCCGGTGGTGATCACCTCGCTGGGCGCGCGCGAGGACCTCAACGCCGCCATCCATTCCTACGGCGGCATCACCCTGCACGACGTCATCACCAATCGGTTCGCCCGCAAGGCGGTCGAGAAGGGCGCCGACGGCCTGATCCTGGTCGCCGCCGGCGCCGGCGGCCATGCCGGAACCCTGTCGCCCTTCGCCCTGACCCAGGAGGTCCGCGAGTGGTTCGACGGGCCGGTGGCCCTGTCCGGCTCCATCGCCAACGGCCGCGCCATCCTGGCGGCCCAGGCCATGGGCGCGGACGTCGCCTATATCGGCTCGGCCTTCATCGCCACCCAGGAGGCCAACGCCCCCGAGGGCTACAAGCAGATGATCGTCGACAGCGTCGCCGACGACATCGTCTATTCGAACCTGTTCACCGGCGTGCACGGCAACTACCTGAAGCCGTCGATCGCCGCCGCCGGTCTCGACCCGGACAACCTGCCGGTCAGCGATCCGTCGAAGATGAACTTCGGTTCGGGCGGCAATCAGGACGCCAAGGCCTGGCGCGACATCTGGGGCTGCGGCCAGGGCATCGGCGCGGTCAAGTCGGCCCCCAGCGCCGCCGAGATGATCGCCCGCCTGTCCGAGGAGTACGAGGACGCCAAGGCGGCCCTGGCGGCCAAGACCGCCCTGACCTCGGGGGCCAGGATGGCCCTGGCGGCCGAATAGGCGCGCCAACCCTTCAGGGGAAGCCAACCCTTCAGGGAGAGCTGGGCTCGGCCAGGGCGGCGATCAGGCGGCTGAGCTCCGGCTCGGCCACCGCCGCCGCGGCGTCGGCGACGCTGAACCAGCGGCGGGTCCTTTGGCCTTTCTCGGGCCAGACCTTGCGTTCCTTGGCGACTTCCAGCGGGTAGACGTCGACCTCGCACGGCTGGATCGCCCCGGTCTTCAGCCGCTTGGGATAGGTGTAGAACCCGATCGGCGCGACGGCGATGCGGCCGACCAGCCCGGCCTCCTCCAGGGCCTCGAGGGCCGCGGCGTGATGCGGCAGGCGTCCGCGCATCGGCCAGCCCTTGGGCACCACCCATCGCTTGGTGCCGCGCGACGAGATCAGCAGCACCCGCACCTCGCCGTCCTCCCGCCGGAAGGGCAGGGCGGCGATCTGCAGCCGGCGCTCCCCGCGAAACACCCTGAGGTCCCGGTGCGGCCCAGGCATCAGCGCGCCCGCGTGGACGCGGCGTTCGCTTCTGCGGTCTTGACGATCCGGGTTCTCACGATCCGCCGGCCTCTCGAATGGGGCGTCGACGACCGGGGCGGCCCCGGCGTGGGGCGCTGTCCGCGTCGGCGCCGGAACTCATCTTTCGCGGCGGCGCGAGCCTAGAGCAAAACGGCGGCGATCCCCATCGCCTTCCGCGCGCGGCGCGTCGTCGCGCCCTGGTCCTACGCCATCTCGCGGCGCAAGTGAATTAATCTGTATCCGGATTATATAGCCGTCGCTTCCGACGGCCGGTCCGGGCCCGCCCGAAGGCGGGCCCGGAGAGCTCTCATCGTGGGGCGGCCTGGTCGTAGAACCGCTCCAGGTCGGCGCGCATCTGCTTCAGCACGTCGACGCTGAGATAGGCCATGTGACCGGACGGATAGTAGGTGAAGGCGACGTTCTGGCGCTGCTCGGGTTCGAGCTGCATGTGGGAGAGGTCGAACTCGGTGCCGAAGAACGGCGTGGCCATGTCGTACCAGCCGTTCATCGACAGCACCTTCAGATGCGGGTTCTCGCGCAGCGCGCGGCCCAGGTCGACCGCGGTGTTGGGGGCCAGCATCCGCCCGCCGTTCGGGCCCTTGTGGGTCCAGTCCCAGCTGGCGTTGGCGCCGTCGGCGCTGCGGCGATATTCCAGGTCGGTCTGATAGCCCAGCTCGCCGACGACATAGTCGTGGAAGCTGCTCAGATAGGCCGAGGTGATCGCCGTCGAGGACGGGTCGAACTCCGGGTCCTCGCCGGCCGCGTCGGCGTCGACGCCGGTGAAGCGCGAGTCGAACCGGCCCAGGGTCTTGCGCTGGTCGCGCAGCAGCTCCTTGCGGAAGCGCGACAGGTCGACCCGCAGATTGGCCGATTTCACGAAATCGACGGGCAGGCCGGTATAGGCGGCGAGTTGGCGGGCGACGGCGTCCTTTTCGGCGTCGGGCACGTTATGGCCCTTGGCCAGCGCCGCCTCGTAGGGGCCCTCCGCCCAGGCGCGCACCTGCTGGAGGAAGGTCGGCAGGTCGGCCGGCCGGTCGGCCAGGCGGTTATGGTACCAGGCGGTTGCCGCGAAGCTGGGCAAGTAGGTGACGTAGATGCGGTCGAAGCCCGGCTGGCGCACGCCGTAGTTCATGATCGAGGACAACAGCACGACGCCGCTGAGGTCGAGGCCGTCGTTCTGCAGGCGGTTGGCCAGCGCGCCCGAGCGGGTGGTGCCGTAGGACTCTCCCAGCAGGAACTTGGGCGAGTTCCAGCGGCGGTTGATCTCGACCCAGCGTTCGATGGCCTTGGCGAAGGCGTCGACGTCCTGGTCGACGCCGTAGAAATCCTTGCCCTTGGCGTCGCCGAGGGGACGCGAATAGCCGGCGCCGACCGCGTCGATGAACACCAGGTCGGAGCGGTCGAGCAGGGTGTGCTCGTTCGGCTCCACCACATAGGGCGCCGGGGCGGTGTTGGCGGGCGATCCGGTGCGCACCCGCACGGGGCCGACCGAGCCCATGTGCAGCCACAGGCTCGCCGAGCCGGGGCCGCCGTTATAGAGGAACGTCACCGGCCGCTTGCCGCCCTTGGGGGCGTCGGCGACATAGGCGACGTAGAACACGCTGGCCGAGGGCTTGCCGTCGGCGGCGCGGATGGTCAGCGTGCCGGCGGTGGCCTGATAGCGGATGGTCTTGCCGCCGGCGGTGATCGAATGGGCGGTGGTCTTGGCGGTCTCGGCCACCGGGGCCTGGGCGGTGGCGGCCTCGATCTTCTCGGCGAGGCTTTCCTTCCTGCCCTTGGCCGCCGCCTCGGCCTTGGCCTCTCCGGGCGGCTCGGCGGCGAAGGCGCCGACGGGCGCGGCGAGCAGGGTCGCCGCGACGGCGGCGTACATGATCTTACGCAATCTTCTCTCCCCGAAACTGGAGCCGTCCGTTATGAGGACGGCGTCGTGTCATCCGTGTTAGTGTTTATGGAAGCTGGGGCCAAGTGCTCAGAACCTCAACAAACATCCGTTTGTTTTGTAGAATATTTTTCAATACTCGCGTTTCCCGCGCTTGCAGCCGGGGCAGGTGTGGTGTTCCCCTGATATCGGAGGGGGAGGTTGCTTGACGCACCCGCTGACCAATTCCGACGTGGCCCGCCGCGCCTTTGACGCGATCGCGCAGGCGCAGCGCGTGGACTCGTTCGTCGAGCTGAACCATGTGCTCGGCAAGCGGATCTCCGAGCTGGGCTTCGACACCTATGTCGGCGTCAACGTCCTCGATCCCGGCGGCCGCGCCAACCATCAGGTCATCTTCGGCGCGACCCACGACGCCTGGGAGGCGCACTACGCCGCCAACAACTATTCCGCCCACGACGCGGTGCTGCGCGAGATCATCAGCGGCCTCGATCCGCTGTTCTGGAGCGACGTCACCTCCAAGCGGCCCTTGGACATCGACGAACTCAGAATCTACAACGAAGCCGCCGAGCACGGGCTGCACGAGGGGTTCATGACCCCGATCCACGGACTGGACGGTTCGTTGTCGGCGGTGCTGCTGATCGGCGAGCACGCCGATTCCCACGATCCGGACATCCGCGCCGCCGCTCATCTGATGTCGCTGTACTACGGCTCGATCGGCACGCGCCTGCGCCGCCGCGACGAACTGCGCACCCTGACGCCGGTCAAGCTCACCCCGCGCCAGCTCGAATGCCTGAAGTGGGTCCGCCACGGCAAGAGTTCGACCGACATCGGCGATTTGATGGGCCTGTCGTCCCGAACCGTCGAGCACTACCTCGCCGACGCCTGCAACCGGCTGGGCGTGCGCACGCGGGCCCAGGCCGTGGTCGAGGCCTCGCTTCGGGGGATCATCACCCTGTAAATAGGGTAAGGTTACCGTAGGGCGGTCGGACCCCGGCCCCGCTATCCGTTGGACGCTTTAGTCCGGTGGAGGCGGATAATGAAGGTCCACATCATTACAAGCGCCAATCGCGCTGTCTACGGCCGCGAGCTCGAGCAGATGCATCGGCTGCGGCACGAAATCTTCGTCGAGGAGCTGGGCTGGACCGACCTGTGGTCGGCCGAAGGCGTCGAGCGCGACGACTTCGACGACGAGCACGCCGTCTATCTGGCGGCGATCGACGACGGCCGGGTGCAGGGCAGCCTGCGGCTGCTGCCGACCTGGAAGCGCTGCATGATCACCGAGCGCTTCCCGCAGTGGGCCGACATGGCCCCGGTCGAGGCGGGCGGCGGCGTCTGGGAATGGACGCGCTGGTGTCCCGGCACCACCCGCCGCCCCCGCGCGCTGATCAAGGCGCGGGCCGCGCTGATCGTCGGGGCGTTGGAGTTCGCCCGTTCGCGCGGGGTCGAGACCTATCTGACCTTCTGCGAGACCAAGTTCCTGCCCCAGCTCGTCGAGCTGGGCTGGGCGCCCGAGCCGCTGGGCCTGCCGCGGTCGTTCGACCAGGGATCGGCGGTGGCGGTGCGCTGGACGGTGCGGCGCGACCACCTGTCGGCCGCGCGGCGTCTGTTCCGCATGCAGGACACCACCGCCTTCGAGGCGCCGGCCTGTTTCGACGAGGGCCGTTCGTGGGACCCGATCGCGCTGGAGCAGCGCATCTTCGGCGACGCCCCCGTCGGCGGTCTCTCCGAGGTCGGCCCGACGCCTCTGGAAGCCATGATCGTGCAGGGGAGGGCGTGATGGGCGTCGACAACGGATCGACGGCGCTGGGCAGCTTCCTGCCCCGGCTGCCGATCGGGGCGGGGGCGGCCGAGGCGACGGCCCTGCTTCAGGAACACGGCGTGCTGGTGATCGAAAACGCCCTGGCCGTCCGCGACCGCCACGCGGTCGACGAGGGGCTGGAGCCCTGGTTCGAGGCGGCGCGGCACGGCGCGGGCCCGTTCTTCGGCCGCCAGACCCGGCGGTTCGGCGGCCTGTTCGCCAAGGCGCCGGCCTGCGCGGGCCTGGCCTTGCACCCCCTGGTGCTGGAGGTGATGGAGACGGTGTTGAAGGGGCCAGCCGAGGCGCCGGTCTGCGACTCCATCGAACTGAACCTGACCCAGGCCATCGGCATCGAGCCGGGCGAGGGGGCCCAGTTCCTGCACCGCGACGAAGAACTTTGGCCGTTCGCCCGCAGTTTCGAGGTGATGGCCAATGCGATGTGGATGCTGGACGACTTCACCGAGGAGAACGGCGCCACCCGCCTGATCCCCGGCAGCCACCGCTGGCCGCGCGATCGCGAGCCCCTGCCGGGCGAGGCGCTGACCGCCGAGGCCCCCAAGGGCTCGGTGGTGCTGTGGCTCGGCGGCGTGTTGCACGCCGGCGGGGCCAACCGCTCGGCGGCGATCCGCCGGGGGGTGGTGATGAGCTACAAGCTGGCCTGGCTGACGGGCGGGGAGCGGCTGCTGCTCTCGACGCCGCCGGAGGTGGCCCGCCACCTGCCGGAACGGCTCCAGCGCCTGCTGGGCTACCAGCTCCATCGACCCAACCTCGGCTGGGTGGAGGGGCAGGACCCCATCCGCTGGCTGCGGGGCGAGATCGGCCAGCTGGCTGAAGTGCACGACAACCTTTCCGACCAACACGTGGCCCTGTTGGACGCCGTAGAGCGCGACCCGGCCGCCTTCGCAGGATACCTGTCATGACCACATCGATGCTGCGCATGTTGTTCGACGCCGCCGGCCTGGACGAGGACGTGCGGCACGAGGGGGAGGGCTATTCCTCCCCGCCGCGTCGGCCGGTGGGCTATGACGGACCGCCCCTGTCGTCGGACGAGAGGACGGTGGTGGGCCGCTTCGAGGCGCTAGGCGCGCGCGACCGCCGCCTGGTGCTGGAGATCGTCCGGCGGGTTATGGAGATCGAAGACGAAGGCGGGGAAGACGTCGCGGAGGCGATGATCGAGCGCGTGATGCTGATCATGCGCGGAACGGAACGCCTGTCCTAGATCGCTGTCCTGCGCCGCCCGCTGCTCCAGCAGCCGACGGTAGCGCGACAGCATCCGCTCCAGGGTGGAACGCTTGACCGGACGGCCTTCGCGCAGCTTGCGCCAGGTGGTCTCGCTGATGGCGTAGACCTTGAACAGTTGCTCGCGCGTGATCGCCGGCAGCTCCCGCTTGAGCAGTTCGAAATCGGCGGGAGTGATGGAAACGACCTCGGCCATGCGGTTTGGGTCTCCGGGGAGGAAAAGGGGAGGCCGACGCGGGCAGGAAACCGCGTCGGCCGGCGGGACGGGCCTTCGGATGAAGGTCCGTCCCGCTATTCGCCCGCCTGGCCGCCGTGCGGCTTGCGGTAGTCGAGCGGCGGCTTGCGGTCGCCGAGCATGGCTTTGTAGCTGAAGTTCGGACCCCGTTTCTTGTCCAGCTCGGCCTTGGCCTGCTTGATGAGGTCGGGGTTCGAGAACAGGTCGGCGCCGGTCAGCGACAGGGTCTTGGCGGCGTTGACCGCGCCCTTGACGCCGATGGTCGAGCCGGCCGCCGCGACGTTCTGCCAGCTGTGGCCGGCCGAGCCGGGCACGAAGGTCGCCGTGCTGAGGCCGACGGTCGGCACCACCCAGCTGATGTCGGCCACGTCGGTCGAGCCGCCGCCGTCGCCGTCGACGCCGTAGGGCTGCACCTGCTTGACGCTGTCCAGGGGCGGCGCGCCGGGCGTGAGGCTGGTCGCCAGCTTCTGGGCGAAGGCGGTCTCCTCGGCTGTCCAGGTGATGCCGCCGACCCGGCGCAGGTTGGAATCCATCACCCGGCCGAGGGTGTCGTTGGGCAGCATGTTGTAGACGCCGCCGGTGATCTCGACCTCGACGGAAGTGCCGGTGGCCATCGCCGCGCCGTCGGCGGCCTTGCTCACCCGTTGCCAGACGTCGCGGACGATCTGCGGATCGGTGTGGCGGACATAGTAATAGACCTCGGCGAAGTCGGGCACCACGTTCGGCGCGCTGCCGCCGCTGGTGATGACGTAGTGGATGCGGGTCTTGTCCGGCACGTGCTCGCGCAGGAAGTTGGTGGCGACGTCCATGATCTCGACGCCGTCGAGGGCCGAGCGGCCCTTCCAGGGCGCGCCGGCGGCGTGGGCCGAGGCACCGTGGAAGCGGAACTTGCCGCTGATGTTCGACATCGACACGCCTTGCGAGGCGCTGTTGGCGTTGCCGGGGTGCCAGTGCAGGGCGACGTCGACGTCGTTGAACAGCCCTTCGCGGACCAGATAGACCTTGCCCGAGCCGCCTTCCTCGGCCGGCGCGCCGTAGACGCGCAGCTCGCCCTTGACGTTGTGCTTGACCATCCACTGCTTCAGCGAGACGGCCGCGCCCACCGAGGCGGCGCCGAACAGGTTGTGGCCGCAGCCGTGGCCGGCGGCCTGGCCGGCGATGGGGCTGCGGGTCGGCTCGGCCTTCTGGGCCAGGCCGGGCAGGGCGTCGAACTCGGCCAGGACGGCGACCACGGGGCCGGCGCCGTTCTTGTAGCTGGCGACGAAGGCGGTCGGCATGCCGGCGACGCCGGCCTTGACGTCGAAGCCGGCGGCGCGGAGCTGCTCCTGCAGCACGGCCGTGCTCTTGGTCTCCTGGTAGCCGACCTCGGCGAAGCCCCAGATCTTCATGGCGGCGTCGGAGATTTGCGCGGCGTCGGCGTCGACGTTCTTGAGGATTTCAGCCCGGTCGGCGTCGGTCAGGCCCTTGGCTTGCGCGCCCGAGGCGGCGATCAGGGCCGCGGCCAGCGCGCCGCCGGCCAACAGGCTGCGGCTGAAAGTAGAAATCCTCATTACGGTCTCGCCCCCTTGATTATGTCTTGGCTGACCGCCGCTCGACGGCCGAAACATAAGACGCAAGCAGGGCGCGAAGCCTCACTCGTCAGAAACGAAAAACGGGCCGCCCCCATGCGTTTTGGGGACGGCCCGTTCCGTTACGGCAGGTCGGGGTGGCCGATCGTTACTTTCCGGCGGTCGCCGGGCCGTAATAGAGGGCGTTGAACATGAACTTGAAGGTGCCGTGCGGCTGGGCGCGCATGGCGACCTCCGGGCCCATCAGGAACACCTTGCCCTTGCCGGCGGTGGCGTCGACTACGGCGGTGGTCCCATCCAGATACTGCTGCCCCCAGGCCCAGCCGCTGCGCAGCACGTGCTGGCCGGAGAACCAGGCCACCGACTTCACGTCCTTGGCCCCTTCGTTCAGTTTGAACACCGGGCTGTGGTCGAAGAACATGTCGACCGACGACGGCACGCCGAACGCCAGCGGGGCGGTGTTGTCGACCTTGGCCTCCAGCAGCGAGCCGGGGACGTAGTACTTGGTCTTGGGCAGCGGCTTGGCCTTGCCGTCGACCATCTCGGCCGGGCCACGGGTCACCGGCAGCTTCATGAACGAAGCCAGCCCGGTCGAGCTGCCGATGGCGACCACCGAGCCGCCCTGGCGGACGAACTTGTCGACCTGCGGCAGGGTCTTGTCGCCGCTGATCTCGCCGAGCCACGAACGGTACTGGGCCGGGATGTCCTCGGGCTTGGGCTGGCGGCCCGACATGTTGGCCGCGCCCCGGAACATGCCGTCGCTGAACGCCCCTTCCGAGATCGCCGAATCCGGGAACAGCAGGACGTCGAAGTCCTTGTTCAGGTTCCCGGCGTCAAGACGCTGCGGATAGACCACCTTGTAGGGCGTCTCGAACTGTTCGAGCGTCCACTGGATCCAGCCGCCGCTCATCAGGCCGCCATAGACGTTGACCACGCCGACGCGGATCGGCTTGAGCTTGATGGTGTCGCCGGCCGGCTTGTCCCCGACGGCGTAGACGTCGATCCCGAGCTGGGCGGCGCCCTTGTCGAGGATGGCGCGGGACTGGGCCGAGGCCGGAACCCAGATGGCCCCGGGCGCGAAGTCCTTGCCGCCGGCCGAAGCCTTGTCCTTGAGCCAGAACACCGGCTGGCCGGCCTTGAGCAGGCGGTTGGTCAGGATGACCGCGTCGTTGATCTCGTGGCTGATCAGGAAGCCGGCCTTGCCGTCGCCGACGATATGGCCGGGCGTCGGCTTGATCAGGTCCTCGGTCACCGGCTGGAACGGCCCGGTCAGGGCGTCCTGAACGCGGTCGTACTTGACCCCCATCTGCATGGCCAGGGTGTAGCCGGTGGCGTCATAGGGCGGCACGGGCGGGCCGCCCGGATAGGCGAAGTCGTTCGGGTGGTCCTGCGGCTCGAACATGTCGCGCAGGTGCGGACGATAGGCCTGGGCGGCCTGCACCACATAGGAGCCGGCCGGATAGGTCTTGCCGCCGGCGGTGAAGCCCTGGGTGGCGCGCTCGACCTTGACGCCCGCCTTCATCAGCGCGTTCAGGAATTTGACTGCGGTGGGGAAGTCGGCCTGGTCGGCGGGGATGACATAGGCCCGCGCGTCGCGCTTGGCCGGGTCGTGCAGCACGGTGTCGTAGAGGGTCGGATCGGCGACGCCCTTGACCCAGGACGGCGGCAGGCCGGTGTTCTCCATGGCCGCCTTGCGGGCCGCTTCCGGCTGGGCCTTGTCGGCGGCCTTGAGGGCGTCGATGCGGCTGGCGGTGACGGTCCAGTTGTCCGTATCGCCGCGGGCGATCGAATTGGCGCCCATGCGGTAGATGTTGAACAGCACCTTTTCGCGGTTGTTGGCCGCATAGGTGAGCACCGCGCGGTTCATCGACATCGAATAGTCGATCGACTGCTTCAGGTGCCAGGTCTGCGGCTTGATCGGCAGCGGCAGGTCGTTGCGCGGCAACTGGTTGTCCGGCACCAGCGGCAGGGGCATCGGCGTCGGGTTGCCGATGATCTCGGTCAGGATGCCGACGGCGTTGTGGAAATAGGCGACCGTGCGCTCCATGCCGTTGTTCCACGTCGAATAGGACGCGGCCGAGCGCATGGCCGATCCGCCCTTGCCCTCCGAGATCAGCCGGCTGTGCATCGCCGCGCCGACCTCGCTGAGCTGGCTCATGATCAGCGGATCGTAGTTGTAGTTGAACGGGTCGCGGAACGGCGGGATGAACACCACCGCGCCCAGCGGGCCGGTCTGGTGGTGGTTGTAGATGATCTGCGGGAACCACTCGCGGAAGAAGATTCGGTTGAGGTTGGTGGTCTCCTTCATGGCCGACATGTAGGAGTCGCGGTTGTTGTCGTGGCCGACGTACTTCTGGAACAGCACGGGCGGCGCGCCGGCCCCGCCGAAGCCGCCGGTGTCGCGCTTCTTGGGATCGGGGTTGCGCATGTACCAGTCGGCCAGCAGCTCCTGGCCGTCTGGATTGGCCTGGCCGAACAGGATGACGACGTTGTCGCGGATGCGCTTGGCCTCGGGATCGTCGCTGGCGATCATGTCATAGACGCCCTGGATCAGGGCCTGGGCGTGCTCGACCTCGTTGGCGTGCATGCCGCCGTCGATCCAGACCACCGCCTTGCCTTCGGCGGCGAGGGCGCGGGCCTGGTCGTCGGTGAGGCCCTCGGCGCTCGCCAGGCGCTTGGCGATGTCGCGATAGCGGTCGAGCTTGGCCAGGTTCTCCGGCGAGGAGACGATCATCATGTACTGGCGGCGGCCTTCGGAGGTCTCGCCGATGTCGACCATCTTCGCCCGGTCGGTCTCGGTCGCCAGCTTCTTCCAGTAGGTTTCGAGCTGGGTGTAGTTGGCCAGGAAATAGTCCTCGCCGATGTCGTGGCCCAGGGCCTCGCGCGGCGTGGTGATGCGGCCCTGCGCGCCGGCGAACGACGGCTGCCATGCGGCCGCGATGACGGCGGCCGCGAATAGAGCTTTCTTCATGTGAAGCCCTCCCTCCCTTTTTGGGGCGGAGAGCCAAGCCTCCCCCTCCCGACCGTTAGACGGCGCGTGGCGCGATATCCTCAGCGCCCGCCGCCCGGCGGCTGCGGATCAGGGGCGGACGAGGTCGACCGACTGGTCGTCGGAGGCGCTGATGCGGGCCAGGCCGTAGGACTGCAGCGCGCGGGCGAAGGCGTCCACCTGGCCGGTCTTGAACACGCCGCTGACCGGCGTGGCGTTGAGCGCGGGGTCGGCCAGGCGCAGCTTGCGCGTGGAGAAGCGGTTCATCTCGGCGGCCACCGTCGCCAGCGGTTCGCCGTCGAACACCAGCTGGCCCTGCAGCCAGCTCGATTCCTTGGCCGCATCGATCTGGGCGATGCGCCAGTCGGCGCCGCGATGGGCGACGAGTTGCGATCCGGCGTCCATCTCCACGGTCTGGCTGGCGCCGCTGCGGGCGTTGGGGCCGGCCACGCGGATGCGGCCCTCGACCAGGGTCACCGACAGGCGCGAGGGGTCGAGGCGGACGTCGAAGGCCGTGCCCACGGCGGTGACCTGGGTGTCGTCGGCGGTGACGATGAACGGGCGCTCGGGGTCCTTGGCGACCTTGAAGAAGGCCTGGCCGCGCACCAGGGTCAGGCGACGCTCGCCGGTCCAGCGGCCGACATGGACGGCCGAGTCGGTGTTGAGCGTGACCACCGACCCGTCGGCGAGGCGGAACGAGGCCTGCTGGCCGACGGCGGTGGTGAAGGTGGGGCTGGCGGTGTCGGCCTCGTCGCGTTCGCCGCCGCGCCGGGAACGCCACAGATAGGCGCCGCCGAACAGCCCGGCGCCGATGACCGCCGCCGCGCTGGAGGCGGCCGCCAGGGCGAAGCCGCGCCGGTCGACGCCGCCGCGCCGCGCCGCGCCCGCGGCCAGGGCCTGCCGGCGCATGGCCTCGATGCTGGGGTCGTTCTCGATGCGGTCGAGCGAGGACCAGGTTCCGCCGACCCGCGCCCAGGCGTCGGCGTGGACCTCCGACCGCTGGAGCCAGGCGTCGAACGCGGCTCGTTCGCCGGCCGTGACGTCGTCGGCCTGCAACCGCGCGAACCACGCGGCGGCGGCGACGTCAGGGGCGTCGAGTCGTTCGATGTCCTTCGGCGTAGTCGGCTTCATCCTGTTCCCGCAGACGCTGCTCCAAGCAGCGAAGCGCCTTCATCACATGCTTCTCTACGGCGCTTACCGAAATGCCGAAATGCCTCGCGACGAGCTTGTAGCTCATCTCCTCGAACCGGACGAGAACGAAAACCTGACGGGTTCGTTCCGGCAATTCATTCAGCGCCGCGATGGCCATGGCCATCTGCTCTCGTGCCTGTAAGACGCGCTCGGGAGACAATTCATCAACGGGGTGATGAATTTCCGTCAGCTCGCAGTGATCGGACCGGCGGCGGGTCCTGTCGCGGCGTCCGCGATCGACCAGCACGTTGGCGGCGACCTCGAACAGATAGCCCTCGACATTGCGCACCACCGGGGCCGGGCGGCGCTTCTGGATGCGGAGCAGGACCTCCTGGACCAGGTCCTCGACGTCCGACGACGGCGCGCGCCGCGAGAAGAACGCGCGGAGGGCGGGCATGTAGCTCGAACCGATTTCGCTCAGCGGACTGTCGCCGTCCGCGGGCGCGGATGCGTTTCCCCAACGCCCCATGGCCTTCCCCTCATTAATTTTATCTGGACCATGACAACCCCGTTTCCACGAAGTCAATACGAGCGTCGCGTGTCGCCGGGGTGAAACGCCACCCATAGTGACTTGCCTAATCGTCAGGCGCCGACGATCTTGCGCGGCGAAAATCACAAGAAGCGTCAACGCTTCGGGAAAGCGTCGTCACTATGTCGGCGCAGCGTGATGGAGCGCAGGCGCGCTTCGAGGGGGATCTAGTCGTCGTGCAGGCCTTGCAGCGCCGATACGCGTCGACGCGGCGTCAAGGCGTCGTGATCGGCCGGCCGTCGCCGGTCCGGCTGGCCGCCTGCCTGGCGCTGGTTCTCGGGCTCGGCCTGGCCTCCGGGCGCGCCTTCGCCGCCGGCCCGGCGGTGCGGTTCGACATCGCCGCCCAACCGCTCGGCGCGGCGCTCAACCAGCTCGCCGTGCAGAGCAACCGCCAGATCCTGTTCTCGCCCAGCCTGACCGCCGGCCGGCGCAGCGGCGGGCTGCACGGCGTCTATTCGCCCGAGGAGGCGTTGACGCGGCTGCTGCGCGACGCCGAACTGGCCTATCGGGTCGACGGCCAGAGCTTCTTCATCCAGCCGGCCCCGGCCGCCGTCCAGCCCCGCGGCCGCCTGGAGATCGCCGCCGCCGGCCCGGCGACAGCGGCCGCCGCCGCCAGGCCGCTGGAGCCCTCGGACATCGACGGGGTGGTGGTGACCGCCCTCAAGCGCCCGACCCTGGCCCAGGACACCCCGATCAGCCTGACCGTGGTCAGCGGCGAGACCCTGCGCCAGCTCGGCGTGGTCGACCTGGAGCAGGCCGCGCCCCTGCTGTCGGGCCTCAAGCTGATGAGCAGCGCCTTCGGCCGCCGCCTGACCCTGCGGGGCGTCTATGGCGCCGGCGAGGCGACCACCGGCCTCTATTACGACGAGACCCCGGTGACCGGGCCGGTCGGCACCACCGCCGATCCCGGCGTGATGACCCCCGAACTGCTGTTCGTCGACGTCGACCGCCTGGAGCTGCTGCGCGGCCCGCAGGGAACGCTCTACGGCGCCGGCGCCATGGGCGGGGCGTTGCGGGTGCTGTTCAACAAGCCCGACCCCTCCCGTTTCCAGGCCTCGGCGACCGGCGCGTTCGCGGCCTCCGGTCAGGGCGGTTCGGCGACGGGCGCCGTCGGCGTGGTCAACGCCCCGATCGTCCGCGACCGGCTCGCCGTGCGGGCGGTGGTCTACGACTACGGCGAACCCGGCTCGATCGACAACGTCTCGCTGGGGATCAAGGACGTCGACGCCTCGCGCATCCGCGGCCTGCGGGCGGGCGTGCTGTGGAACATCACCGACCGGGCGTCCCTCAACCTTTCCGGCGCCACGCAGTCGACGCGCCTGGACGACATCTCGGCCTGGCATGTCGAGGCCGGGCCCTGGCGGACCCTGCACGACGCCCGCGCCGCCTTCAGCGGCCGGATCGACATGGCCAGCGGCGTCTTTCGCTGGCGTTCGGACCGGGTCTCGGTCACCGCCACCTCGTCCTATTACCGCTGGGACCTGACGCGGCGGTCGGACTACAGCGGCATCCTGCGCGGCGAGATGCTGCGGCCGACCGGCTGCGAGCGGTACATGAACCTGACCGGCGTCGCCTGCACCGCCGACCAGAAGGCGGCCTATGTCGCCTATGTCGGCACGGTCTATCCGGCCCTGCTGAACCAGCCCATCGCGCTGTCGTCCTGGATCAACGAGGTGCGGGCCAATTCCGAGGGCGGCGGCCGCTTCGACTGGACCGTCGGTCTCTACAACGAGGAGCGGCGCGACCGCATCGACAGCCAGGTCGTGCACGCCGACCCCGCCACGGGGCGGCCGGTGGCCGCCACCGACTTCATCGGCCGGCGCGACATCAACAACTTCCTGAGCCAGAGCGCGGTGTTCGGCGAGGCGTCCTATCATCCCGCCCCCGGCGCGACCCTGACGCTGGGCGCCCGCCAGTTCAACTACCGCAAGCGCGACCGCGGCTCGGTGCAGGTGCCCAACGTCATCTCGGGCACCATGGCCGACTACGACATCGACGTCTCGAAGGAGGAGGAGGGCTGGAGCCTGAAGGCGCTGGCCAGCCAGCAGCTGCGGCGCGACGTGCTGGTCTATGTCCAGGCCTCGCAGGGGTTCCGGCCGGGCGGGGCCAACATCGTGCCCGGCCTGCCGGCGGCCCTGGCCTCCTATCGGGCCGACAGCTTGTGGAACTACGAGGCCGGCCTGAAGTCCCAGTGGCTGGAGCGGCGGCTGACCCTCAACGCCGCCGTCTACCAGATCGACTGGTCCGACATGCAGTACAGCGCCCAGACCGCCAACCGGGCCTTTTCGTTCCAGACCAATATCGGCTCGACGCGCATCCGCGGGGCCGAGGCCGAGCTGGTGGCGCGCCCGGCCGCCGGCTGGGAGGGCGGCCTCAGCGCGACCGTCACCGACGCCCGCCTGACCGCCGACCAGTTGACGGAGGTGGCCGTAGGGCAGGGGCGCAAGGGCGACCGGCTGCCGGTGGTGCCGCGCTACACCGCCTCGGCCTACCTCCAGCATCAGCGCTATCTGACGGCGGACCTGCGCGGCGTGGCCCGGCTGGACGTCGCCTACGCCGGTCCGGCGCGCTCCTCGTTCAACGCCGGCGTCTCCGACTATCTCAAGATCGGGGACTATGCGGTGTTCAACGCCTCGCTGGGCCTGCGCTCGCGGGCCTGGCAAGCCGACCTGTCGGTCGACAACCTGTTCAACCGGGCCGGGCGAGCCCAGGCGCAGCGCAACGCCAACGGGCCGATCGAGGTGTTTGGCCCAAATCCGCGCACCCTTCGCCTAACCCTTGGGCGCTATTTCTGAATTTGAACTGGAGCGCGCGTTTGGATGACGCCGCTCGTTCGTCCGGATGAGGGGCGCCGTCGCGCCTGCGTCTCCCTGTTCAGGCCCCGCGTGAAAGCGAGGGTCAATGAGAGGGGAGACTCAAGTTGCCATATCACCACCGCATGAAGGCGCTCGCCTTCGGCGCCTCGGCGCTCGCCATCCTGGCCGCCGGCCAGGCCTGGGCGCAGGAGGCCGCGCCGTCGGCCGGCAAGGCGCCGGCCAGACCCGATCCGGGCGCCGTCGAGGAAGTGGTGGTCACCGCGCTGAAGCGTTCGACCACCGTCCAGACCACGCCGATCAGCATCAGCGCCGTCACCGAGAAGTCGCTGACCAATCTCGGGGCGTCGAGCATCCAGGACTATTTCCGCACCGTTCCCAACCTGCAGGTCACCGGCAGCTCGCCGACCTCGCGGCGGATCACCCTGCGCGGCGTCCAGGCCGCGGGCGAGGCCACGGTCGGCCTTTACTATGACGAAACCCCGCTGACCGGGCCGGCCGGCACTACCGCCGACGCCAGCTCGACCAGCCCCGACATCAACCTCTACGACGTCGAGCGCGTCGAGGTGCTGCGCGGCCCGCAGGGCACGCTGTACGGCTCGGGCTCGATGGGCGGCACCCTGCGGGTGATCTTCAACAAGCCCAACAGCCACCGCTACGAAGGTTCGGCCGAGGGGCAGTACACCGCGCTGGACGGCGGCAAGCCCGGCTACTCGGTCAAGGGCATGGTCAACCTGCCGCTCGTCGAGGACAAGCTGGCCGCGCGGGCGGTGCTCTACAAGACCGAGCAGGGCGGCTATGTCGACGACGTCCTGCTGAACAAGAAGGACATCAACAGCCTGCACGCCTATGGCGGACGGCTGATGGTCGGCTTCACCCCGACCGACAACCTGACCATCACCGGCGAGGCGCTCTACCAGAAGACCGAGCTGGACGGTCAGAGCACCTGGTATCCGGCGGTGGGCAAGTACCAGACCAACGCCCGGGTGATCGCGCCGACCAGCGACACCCTGACGCTCTACAACGTCACGGCCAAGTGGAAGCTCGACTTCGCGACGCTGACGGCGACCAGTTCTTACTACAAATGGAACCTGCTGCGGAACGCCGACTACTCGCCGACCCTGTCGGCCAACCGCGCCAACGCCACCTCGTGCCGGAACTACTTCGCCGGCGGCGCGCCGGCGATCGGCGCGCCCGCCAACCCCGCCTGCACCGCCGCCCAGATGGCGCAGTACACGGCCTATGCCGACAGCCGCACGCCGGGCGCGCTGTACCAGCCGATGGGCGTGACCTCGTGGAACCATGAGCTGCGCGCCAACGGCTCGCTGTTCTCGGAGAAGGTCGACTGGACCCTGGGCGTCTATTACGAGGACCGCTCGGACTTCATCGAGAGCCAGGTGGCCCGCGCCGACCCGGCGACCGGCCAGGTCATCCAGCCGCTGGACCTCACCGCCTGGCGCCACGTCGCCACCGACGTCAAGCAGACGGCCTTCTTCGGCGAGGTCGCCTACAAGCCGATCGACAAGCTGACGCTGACCGTCGGCCTGCGCCGGTTCAACTACGACAAGACCGTTTCCGGGCAGGTGCTGATCAGCAACTTCATCACCCAGTCCTACAAGGGCGATCCCCAGACGGTCGACGCCAGCGCCGAGGGCTGGGTCAGCAAGTTCAACGCCAGCTACCAGATCAATTCCGACGTCATGGTCTACGCCCTGGCGGCCAAGGGCTTCCGCCCCGGCGGCGCCAACAACGTGCCGGGCCTGGCCACGACGCTGCTGGCCTATGAGCCCGACAGCCTGTGGAACTACGAGGCCGGCGTGAAGAGCCAGTGGCTCGACCGTCGTCTGACCCTCAACGCCTCGGTCTACCAGATCGACTGGGACAACCTGCAGGTCTCGGCCACCAGCGCCAACGGCGCCTTCAGCTTCCTGACCAACGCCGGCAAGGCCCGCATCCGCGGGATCGAGATCGAGGGCGTGCTGCGGCCGATCCGGGGGCTGACCCTGTCCACCGGCTGGGGCTTCGTCAACGCCGAGCTGACCCAGGACCAGACCAACTCGAACATCCTGATCACCGGCTCGACCGGCCTGGCCGGCGACGAGTTCCCCAACGTGCCCAAGGTCAGCGGCTCGGCCAGCGCCGAATACACCTGGCCGATCACCGGCTCGCTGAACGGCCTGGCGCGGATCGACTACAGCTACGCCGGCAAGTCGGCCTCGCAGTTCCGTCCCACCTACGTCTACTATGAAACGCAAGGCGACTTCTCGAACGTCAACCTGCGCGGCGGCGTCGAGGGCGAGGACTGGGGCGCGTTCCTGTTCGTCAACAACGTCTTCAACGAGGTCGGGCTGGCGACGGTGACCTCGTCGCTGAACAACAAGCGTTCGGTCACCAGCCTGAGCCCCCGCACGGTGGGCGTGACGCTGCGCAAGCGCTTCTAGGCCTTCCCACCGGCCTTCCGGGCCTTTCGGCGGCGCGCCCCGATTCGTCGGGGCGCGCTTTCGCGTTCAACGGCGGGCGAAGCTGTCCAGGGCGATCCACGCCGCCAGGGCCCAGGCCGCGCCCAGGGTCCAGCCGGCCAGCACGTCGGTGGGCCAGTGGACGCCGAGATAGACCCGGCTGACGCCGACCAGCAGCACCACCGCCCCGGCCGCGGCGAAGGCGAGCAGCTTGGTCGCCGCCCGGGTCTCCAGGCTGGAGATCACCATGGCCAGGGTCAGGTAGGCCGCGGCGGAGACCGTGGAATGACCGCTGGGGAAGCTTTGCGAATAGACGATCGACCCGTGCGGCACGAGATCGGGACGGGCCCGGTCGTAGAACGACTTCAGGAGCTCGGTCGAGACCTGGGCCAGGAGCACGGCGGCGGCGAACACCGCCGCCTGCAGACGCTTGCGGTGCAGGACCAGGGCCGTCACCCCCACCGCCACCAGCAGGGTGACGACGGTGAAGCCGCCCAGGGCGGTGAGGTCGCGCATCGCCTCCTCGAACCAGCGCGGCCCGATCGGGTCCGCGGGATGGCCCGGCGTGCGCAGGGCCAGGAGCAGCCGGCGGTCGAGCGCGGCGGTTTCGCCCTCGCCGACCTCTCCGGCCAGCTTGACGAACGCCCAGGCCGCGGCGGCGACCGACATCCAGGCCAGAAGGGCGCGGGTTTCGACGGTTTTCAAGCGTCTCCAGAGCATTCGGCCATCACCTCCCAAGGCGTGCGGCGGCTCGAATCCTGTCGAGCGGGGCGGGGGAAGGGCGTCGAATACAGTCTTCGCGCGCGTAGATCGCTATTTTTCTCTCCCTGTCCTCGGATTTGGCGCTAACCTCCCTGCGTCGAGAGGCCTCCATGTCGGGGCCCAGATGGAGGACAACGGATGAAACCTGTTTCGTTCGCCCTGGCGGCCGTCGCCGCCTTGGCCCTTACCGCCGGTACGGCGGCGGCGCAGATGCAGCCCATTCCCAATCCGCCGGAAAAGCCCCACGCGGCTTCCCACGCCCATAAGAAGGGGCACAAGGGCCACCACAAGGGCCACAAGGGCCACAAGGGAATGAAGGGCGCGGCCAAGCCGGCCGAGGCCGCTCCGGCCCCGGCCCCGGCGCCGAAGTAGGACGCCTACGGCTCGAGGGGGGGCGGGCGGCGCAGGCCGTCGTCCGCGCTCCCGGCCGCCCGCAGCTTCATGCGCGTGGGGCCGCCGGGGTTCGCCCTATCCGCCCGAGGTTATGCGGGGCTCGCCGAATCAGGGCGAGGCGGGGCCGTCGAGACCTCAGCGGGCCCTGACCCGCCCGGTTCTTTCATAGATGACGGGAACGCCCTCGATCTGCCTGGGCAGGCCCGCCGCCTCGCCGTCGAGCAGATTGACCTTGACCGCGTAGGCGCCGTTGAGCTGCGCCAAGCCCACGCCCGTCACCGTCCTGGTGCGGGAGACCATTTCGCGGGCCAGCGTCTTCACCCGCCGCGCCGCCTCTAGGGATGCGTCAGCCATGGTGAAAATATAGGCGCGCGCCCTTCAAACATCCAGCGACAAGTCCAGGGCCGCCAGAATCGGTCCCAGGTCGCTGACGTAGCTTAGGCCGCGTCCGTTGCTTCCACCCTGGTCGGTGCCGGCGAACAGCAGCCCGACCGCGAAGCCCCCGGCGTCGAGGACCAGGGCCCCGCTGTCGCCGCCCTGGCTGAACGGCTGGTCGCCGTCGCCCTCGATCTCGGTCTGCCGGTCGAACGTCAGGCTGCCCATCTCGTAATCGACCACCACGTCGTCGACCTCGATCGCCGACACCCGCCCGCGCGTCAGGCCGGTGGTGCGGCCGAGCTTGAACACCGGCTCGCCGATCTCGAACGTGGTCTGGCGCGCGCCCTTGAGCGCCGGGGCCGGCGCGCCGGTGAGCGTGAGCGGGTCGAAGGGGACGCCGTCGTCGAGGGCGGCGACGGCGGCGTCGAAATGGTTCGCGCCGGCGGTCTTCAGCGGCGTGAAGTCCAGCAGGGTTCCGATGGAGTCGCCGGCCCGGCGGCCGCCGTCGAGGACGCCCGCCTGCAGGACGGCGTCGCCCGGCCGTCCCTGGTTCTCGTTAGCCAGGACGTGGTTGTTGGACAGCAGCACGCGCTTGCCGGACTTGCGGTGGGTCGGGAAGGCCCCGGTCGAGCCGGCGGTGACGCCGAAATGCCCGACGCTGGCGCCGATCAGCAGAGGGCGCTGGCGCGAGGCGTGCCACGGGGCCTGTTGCTTGGCGGCCCGACCGATGTAGCGGAACTCGGCCTCGCCCTCGGCCAGCTTGTGCAGGCGCTCGTAGAGTTCGCCGCTGTTGAGCAGCAGGCCGCCCTGCACGCGCACCGCCAGGCGGTAGTCGAACGGACCGCCGTGGCCCGAGACGCCGAGGGCGACGCCGGCCACCGCGCCGGTGTTGCGGTGGATCGAGGCGGCGGGCGCCGAGAAGGCGCGCACGCGGGCCGCTTCATCCAGAGCCGGGGCGACCAGGGTCTCCAGGGCCTGTTGCTTCAGTGCACGGACGGATTCAATTTCCACGTGCGCCTTCCCGCTATCTGTGGTTGATGATAGCCAAGGTTCCGGCATAGTCCAGCGCGTCCCGGGGGGAACGTCGGCATGGTTCAGCGCCGTCGGCCGTCGCGCCGAACGAAGGCCGCATCGCGCGGGGAGGGGGCTTTCGTCGTGCGTCCCGCAGTCATTTCGCGATCGCGGTCCTCGCGGTCGGCCTGACCTCGATCGCCAACGGAGAACTCGCCATGTCGCAGGACGCCGCGACGCCGACCGACCCCGTCATCCTCGCGGCCGAGCAGGACGCGGCCCGGGAAAACGCCAAGAAGGCCGCCGCCGAGGCCAAGACCGCCGCCATCGGCGCGCAGAACGCCTCGCTGCAGGCCCAGTTGGGAACGTTCCCGGACTCCGGCAATTCGGGGAAGGTCGACGTCAAGACCGACGGCGGCAAGGCCGAGGCCGCGCTGCTGGCCGGCCGGGCGACCAACATCGCCGCCGCCCAGATCGTCGAGGCGGTCAAGGACAAGGCCGCCGGCCGCTCGGTCCACGTCTACGCCGGCGCCGACCGGCCGACGACCGACCGCTGGACCGGCTTCGACCTTCGCCAGCGCGTGCTCGCTTCGGCCCTGGCTCCCAAGGCCGACGACCTGGACCGCCGCGCCCAGGCCGCCTTGGCCGAGATCAAGCTGGGCGCGACGCCGCACGCCAAGGCCGAGGCCGCGCCCCTGGCCGCCGTCGCCCTGGGCGCGGCCACCCTCACCAAAATCCTCGGACTGTTCCAGACCGACAACGAGGTCGGCGGCGTGGCCGTGGAGCACGACGACGCGCAACTGGCCCTGGCGGTGGCCGGAGCCTTGCGCGCCGCCGGTCCGGCGCCGACGGCGGTCTATCTGGCCGGCCGGTCGACGGGAACGGCCGACCCGGACACCTTCGATCTGATCAAGCCGTTGGCCGAACAGGGCGCCCACGCCCAGGCGCGCATCGCCTACCTGCAGGAGCGGGCCAAGGCGGTGCGGGCCGACGTCAAGGCCAAGGACCCCAAGCTGATCGAGGCGGCCGGCGCCTGCGACCAGGCCGTCGCCGCCTGGCAGGCCGTGGCCGGCGGCTACGACGCCCTCTTGACCGGACTGACCACGCCGGACGCCGGCGGCGCTCTGCCGGCGGCCAGGGTGGCGGCAGAGAAGCGGCTGGCCGACGCCTTGGGCGGCACGGACCTCGTGCTGTTCGTCAAGGCCGACGCCAGCGTCGGCGGCTACTATGTCAGGAAAAACATCCTGTCGGTGTTCGGCGGCGAGCCGTTCTACGTCGCCGCCGGCGTCGTGGCCTCGTACGTCCTGGTCGCTGGGCGGCAGGGCGACGTGCTGGCGGCCGGCGTCACGCCGGTGCATGGCGGTTACGTTCAGGCGTCCAAGGCGGCCGAGATCGTCAATGCGGCCAGGCCGCGTTGAAAACGCCCGGGGGCCGCCGCGATCGGGGTGGCCCCTAGGGGACGATCACGATGGCCGGCGTGATGGTCAGCGTCGCCGACAGCTTGCAGTTCGGCGGCAGCATCACGGCGTTGATGGACACGGCGCCGGCCGGGCCGATCGACACCGGGACGTCGCCGGGGCCGCACGTTCCCACGGGGGTGGTTATGGTCACGGCCCGGATCACGCCCAACGACGCTCCCGGTCCGGCCGTGAACGTCCACGGCAGGTTGGTTGAGACGATCATGCCGCAGGTCGGCGTGCCGGAGGTGAAGGTCGAACCCGTCACGTGGCCGACGCCGGCGGCGTCGACGATCCCCGACAGGGTCCAGTTGCACTGGAAGTTCACCAGCTGGTTGACGACCACCTTGCCCTTCATCGTCCAGGTGATGTTCGTCGGGCTGAAGCTGTCGGCCTTGGCCGGGGACGACAGGGCCGCGACCATCGCGAGGGCGGCGGCCGCGCAGGCGCACAGGTTCATGACGGTTCTTTCGGGAACGGCGTCGCGGGAATGCGCCGCGTGTCAATGCTCACCCGGTTAGACGGCCGGGCGCCCCGGGCGGGGGGATGCAAGGCCGGCGGACCGTTCCCCATGGCGCGCACTGTCGCTGAATTTTCGCATAAAGGCCGTGGTTCATTCACAAATTCCGCAATCGATGGCGCTTCATTGCGGTTTTTCGGCGGTTGCGGGCCGCTAGCGTATTCGCCGTGAAAGGGTCGATCAGACGAGCCGGCGTTCAAGCACAGCCCCGCCAGGCGTGGCGTGATGCGAAGAGTTCGCCATCGGTCCGTGTGACCCGATGTAAGGCCCGCCGATGACCGACGCGTTAGATCCTCGCCCGAAGACCGACCGGATCGACCACAAGATCCTGGCGGCGCTGCAGCGGGACGGCCGCATCACCAACACCCGGATGAGCGAGCAGGTGGGCCTGTCGGCCACCCGTTGCTGGGAGCGGGTCAAGCGCCTGGAGCGGACCGGCGTCATCCGCGGCTATCACGCCGACATCGACCTGCGGCGGCTGGCCAAGCTGTCGCTCTACCAGGCCCATGTCCGGCTCTCGAACACCGCCCCCGCCAAGGCGCAGATGTTCGAACGCTGCGTCAGGAACGAGGACGCCGTTCTGTCGGGACACGCGACCCTGGGCAACTACGACTACGTCCTGATGGTCGCCGCGCCGGACACCGAGTCCTTCCAGTCGGTGATGGACCGCATACTGCTGCAATGCGGCGTCGACTTCGAGTTCGTCACCTCCTCCATCTACAAGACCGTGAAGGCTTCCAACTCTTCGCCGATCGCCGTCCTTCTCGCCGCCGGGCAAGACGATCCCGACCGGTGATCAGGCGCCGGCCAGGGCCTGGTCGAGGTCCTGGATCAGGTCTTCGGCCGCCTCGACGCCGCAGGAATAGCGGATCAGGGCCTCGGGAATGCCCAGCCGCGCCCGCTGTTCCGGCGTGCATTCGACGTGGCTGGTGGCGGCCGGCGGCCCGGCCAGGGTGTTGACCGAGCCCAGGCTGGCCGCCCGGTGCGCCAGCTTCAGGCGGCCGAGCACGCGCTTGGCCGCGTCGAAGTCGCCCTTGACGGCGAAGCTCAGCACGCCGCCGAACCCGCGCATCTGCCGGGCCGCCACGTCGTGGTTGGGGTGCTGGGCCAGGCCGGGATAGCAGACCGTCTCGACGCGGGGATGGCGGCTCAGCCAGGAGGCCACGGCGAGGGCGGTGTCGCTCTGGCGGCGCACGCGCAGGTCCAGGGTCTTCAGGCCGCGCAGCAGCAGATAGGCCGAGAAGGCGTCGAGGCTGGCCCCGGTGATCTCGCGATAGTGGAACACCTGGCGGATCAGGTCGGCCCGGCCGGCCAGCACCCCGCCCATGGCGTCGTCGTGGCCGCCCAGGAACTTGGTGGCGCTGTGGACCACCAGGTCGGCGCCGAGCGCCAGCGGCTGCTGGTTGATCGGGGTGGCGAAGGTGTTGTCGACGACGGTGATCGCGCCGACCGCCCTGGCCGCCGCCGCCGCCCGCGCCAGATCGACGACCTTCAAGGTGGGATTGGTCGGGGTCTCCAGATAGACCAGACGGCATCCCTCGCCGATCGCCGCGTCCAGCGCGTCCAGCGCGTCCAGCGCGTCCAGGTCGTCCAGGTCGTCCGTCCTGACCAGCTCGACCTCGACGCCCATGCGCGGCAGGATCTCGAGGAAGATCTTGCTGGTCCCGCCATAGCTGTCGGTGATCGACACCACGCGGTCGCCGGTGTTCAGCAGCGCGAACAGGGTGTTGGAGATCGCCGCCATGCCGGTGGCGAAGCTGGTCGCGGCCTGCGCGCCTTCCAGCAGGCGCACCTTCTCCTCGAACACGGCGACGGTGGGGTTGGTGTTGCGGCTGTAGATGTGGCCGGGGCCCTCGCCCAGGGCGGCGGCCAGCCAGCTGTCGACGTCGGGATAGCTGAACGTGGCGCTGTGCACGATCGGCGTCTGGGCCGCGCCCGCCGCCACCGGCCGTTCTTCGCCGGCCCAGACGGCGATGGTCTCTGGGCGTCGATCCTTCAGTTCCATGGGATTGGCCTTCATTGTCTTGAGGGGGCGGGCGGGGGCGGTCGGCGGTCAGCCGAAGCGCCAGCCCATCAGGTTCCATTGTTGGAAGAACAGCGCGACGCCGGCGCCGGCCGCCAGCACCAGGATCAGATAGGTCCGGCGGCCGGCGCCGAACGTGGCGCGCCGCCAGGCCGTCGCGGTGACGATCGCCGCCGCCGCCGTGACCACGGCCAGGGCCGGCGGCAGCAGCAGGGCGCCTTTGAGGATCGTCGGGATGGTCTGCTCCAGGTGGTCGGCGCTCGCCGCCAGGGCGACGCCGACGGCGAGTATGGCGGCGAGGCCGAGGCCCGACACCGCCCGCGACAGGGCGAGGACGGCCCGCTCGCCCTTGGCCAGCGCCCGAAGGCGCGCGCGATGGGCGTAGGCGTCGATCGGGGCGCTCAGCAGGATCAGGGCCGAGGCGGCCAGCACCAGCCACCAAAGGCCGACGTTTTCGTTCCATGGGGTGCGCTCGGCGACCCAGTAGGGGGCGGCGCTGGTGGCGAAGAAGGTCGCCTTCTCGCCGCGCGCGCCCTTGAAGACGATCTGACGATCGCCGTCGACCTGCTGGAACAGGCCCTCGCCCAGCGGGGCGTAGAGTTCGGGAACCGGGCCCAGCCCCTTGACCAGCAGCCGGTCCGGGCCCGTCCGCGTCACCTCGTACTGGGAGAAGACGTCGAGGAACTTGTCGATCTTGGTCGTGCTGCGCCGGCTGGAGCGATAGGCCCCGGGATAGGCGTCCATCTGCGCGACGGCCTCGCGCGGGGCGGGCGGAATCGGCGGCGGGGCGGCGGGATAGAAGCGGTCGAAGAAGCTCTTGATGAAGCGGCGGTGGATGGCCGAGTCGCTTCCCGCATAGGAGATGAACACGCCCAGACGCTGGTCGGGCGCCAGCATCAGGCTGGTGAGGAAGGCGTCCGTCGCCCCGCCGTGGCCGACCAGGCGCACGCCATTGATGCGGCTCTCGTAGAAGCCGAGCGCCATGCCCGGCAGGCGCGGGTCGGTCTGAAACGCGGTCCCGAGCATCAGCCGCGCGGTCTCGGGCTTGAGGATGCGGGCGCCGTCGAGCTCGCCGTCCTGCAGGCAGGCGAGCATGAAGCGGGTCATGTCCAGGCCGGACGCGGCGACCGACCCGGCCGGCCGGAAGCCGGCGATGGTCTCGATCGGCTTGGGCGTCAGCAGGCCGTTCTCGCGGACGTAGGGCAGGGTCTGGAGGGCGGCCAGCCGGGGCGGCAGGGGCTCCTCGAAGGTGGTGTTCCGCATGCCCAGCGGATCGAAGATGTTGCGGCGGACATAGTCGTCGAACGGCGCCCCGCTGACCTGCTCGACGACCAGCCCGGCCAGCGCCGCGCCGTAGTTGGAATAGGCCGGGATCGTGGCCGGCGACCGGACGCGCCGCGGCATGTGGGCGGCCATGGCGTGGGCGATCGACCTGTCCGGGTGCGGATCGAATGTGGACAGGTATCCCGCCGCGCCGTCCTCGAAGCCGGCGGTGTGGGTCATCAGGGCGCGCAGCGTGACCGGCCGCCCGAAGGCCGGCGGGATGCGGACGCCCTTCAGATAGGTGTTCACGTCGGCGTCGAGATCGACCTGGCCGCGCTCGACCAGCTGCATCACCGCGGTCCAGGTGAACAGCTTTGAGGTCGAGCCGATGCGGAACAGGCTGGCGGCCGGATCGACGGGCCTGTGCGCGGCCCGGTCGGCCTCGCCATAGCCGCGGGCGAACACGACGCGGCCGTCGCGGACCACGGCCACCACCGCGTTCTGCAGGTCGTTGTCGCGCATGTAGGCCGACATCAGGCCGTCGATGAACGCCGCCATCTCGCCGTCGGCGGAGGCGGCGGGGCCGGGCGCGGCGGCCGGGGCCGCAGGCGGCTGCGCCGGGGCGGCGACCCCGGGCGGCGGAGCCAGCGCGACCAGGCCGGCGCAGCCCAGGCCGGCGATCAGCGATCTCAAACGCGTCATGGCGTCTTCCCGAAGTCTGAGGGCGGCGCGCTTTCGGCCATGCCGCCGACGGCGAACTTCACGTCCGGCCAGGGCGGCCGGGCCTGGTCCAGCAGCGGCGCGGGGCGGCCGCGCAGGTGGCGGTCGAAGAAGGCCAGCACGTAGCCGTCGACGATCGCCTGCATCTGGGCCGGGCTCGCCCCGCCGCTCAGCCCGATGGTCTTGAGCAGCGGCGAGAGTCTCGGCAGGTCGGTGAAGTCGTAGTGCTCGGCGTCCGTGACCTTGACCCAGTAGCTGCGCTGATGGTCGCGGGCGAGGAACTGGCGATGCACGCTCAGGCGGCCGTTGTTGAAATAGAGGAACGGCGCCTTCTGGCCGGGCAGCTCGCTCAGGACCGCGCGATAGCCGTCCAGATTGACGCCGGCGCGGCAGCGCGGGTCGCCGACGCAGGTGACCTGGGCGGTCTGGCCGCCCATGGACATGCCCATCACCCCCAGCCGCGACAGGTCGAGCCGGCCGGCGAAGGGGCTGGGCAGGGCGCCCGCCTGCATGCGTTCGATCTCGTCGATGACGAACCGCTGGTCCTGCGACCACTGGTCGTTCCAGAACCGGGTCGAGGCCGTCTCCTCGGGCTGGAGCCGCACGAGGGCCCGGCCCAGGGCGTCGAGCGCCTTGGGGTCCTCGCTCTGCATCTCGGCGACAGCCCGGGCCTCGAAGTCCTTGGGATAGGGGCGCTCGGTGTAGTCGTAGGCCTCGCCCATGAAGCCGGCGACGCGGCCGTCGGGGAACACCGTCGCGGCCCCGTCATAGCTGTGCTCGATCGAGACCACGACATAGCCATGGCTGGCCAGGGTCTCGCACAGCACGGTGTTCTGCACTCCGGCGCTGCCCAGGCCGTGCGAGAAGACGATGACCGGAAAGGCCTCCCGGCCGCGGGCCAGCGGGGCGGCGGCCACGGTGTGGGTGCGGATCTGGCCCAGATGGGTGACCATCCAGCCCAGCGGCCAGCCGTGGCGGTTCATCTCGTCGCGCAGGCGGTCGACGTGCTGGAACACCGGCTGGCCGGGCCCCGTCGCGCCCGCGTCGGCCGGGTACCAGACCTGGATCATCAGCTCGCGATGGTCGAGCGGGTTGGCGGTATGGACCTCGGGGCGCTTGAGGTCTTCGAGCTTGAGGCGGGTCCCGCCGACGCCGAACGGACCGTCCGGCGCGGGCAGGTCGAACATCGGAAACAGGCACGAAGCGGCGGTCGACAGGACGAGCAGCGAGGCGAGGCCGGCCCCGCCGACCCAGCGCAGGATCCCGCGCCGACGAAGGACGTCGCGCGGGCCGCGAAGGCGGGAGCCGGCCAGCAGGGCGGCGAGCGCCAGCCAGGCCAGATAGGCCGGGGTCATCTGCCAGCGCGGCCCCAGGGTCAGGACGGAGGCCGCGAGCGCCAGGCCGGCGGCGGCGAGCCCGCCCGCCGCCCAGGCGCGCCAGCGGCCCGGACGCAGGGCGACCACGGCCAGGGTCGCCGCCAGCAGCGCCGTCAGGGCCCAATCAAGCGGCGGCGTTCCCAGCATGGCCGCGCGCCGCCCTAGAACGCCGCTTCGAGCGATACGCCCACGGTGCGGGGCTTGAGGCGGTATCTCTGCGAGCCGTCCGTCGAGGTGACCATGACGCGCTGGTCGTTGAACAGGTTGTCGCTGAACAGCGTCGCCTTCCACGGCCCGCGCGTGACGCCGATCCGCAGATTGACCAGGGCGTAGGACGGCAGGACCGTCGCGGCGGCGTTGCTGAAGTCGGCATAGGCGCGGCTCTGGTACTGATGGTCGGCGCGGACGAACAGCGCCAGGCCGTCGCGCAGCGGGCGCTGGTATTCGATGCTGTTGGAGAGGGTGAAATCCCGCGCGCCCGGCAGGTGGTCGCCCTTGAGGATGTTGGTGCCGGGCACGGTCTCGTCCGACCGGGCCTGGCTCAGCGAGATCGCCGAGGACAGCGTCAGGCCCTGGGTCGGCCGGAAGACCGCCTCCAGCTCGGCGCCGACCGAATGGGCCGCGCCGCCGTTGTCCTGATAGCCGATGTTGTTGAGGCCGGTGCGCTCGATCTGGATGTCCGACCAGTCGATGTAGTAGAGCGCGCCGTTCAGGGTGAGCCGGCCGTCGAGCCAGGCGGTCTTGGCGCCCAGCTCGTAGTTCCACAGGGAATCGGGGCGATAGCTGTGCGGGACGGCCGGGTCGATGGCGTTGGGGATGTTGGTCCCGCCGATGCGGTAGCCCTGGGCCGCAGAGACGTAGAGCATCACGTCCCGGCCGGGCTTGTAGGACAGCACGAACTTGGGCGTGACCTTGCTCTCGTCGCTCTTCAGGGGGCCGGTCGCGATGTTGTCGCCGCCGGCCAGCGGCCCCGACTGGACGTCCGAATAGGTCGAGGCGTCCCGGAACCAGCGCAGCCCGACGGTGGCCTGCAGCCGCGGCGTGATCTGGTATGAGCCCTCGCCGTAAAGGGCCGCCTCGGTGTCGCGCAGATGAATCTCGGTGGCCTGGAGCAGGTCGCTGTCGAGGCCCAGCAGGTCCGCCGCCCCCGGCACGTTCAGCCGTGTGAAGGCGGTGCGCTTGCGTTCGAAATAGAAGGCGCCGACCACCCAGCTGAACCGGCCCGCGCCCTGCGAGCTCAGGCGAAGCTCCTGGGCGAAGCCGTCGCCGTGATCCGGCCCGCCGATCTGCACCGGCAGGCCGGAAAAGCCCATGTCCGAGCCCTGCTGGAGATTGGTCGATTTCCGCGAGACGGTGGTGGACGACATCAGGCTGGCCCAGCCCAGGTCGTAGTCGGCCTTGAGGTTGTAGGTCTGCAGCTGGGTCTTCAGGAAATTGGGCTGGTGGTTGTCGCGCACCCACCGGCCGTCGACCTGGGTGTCCAGGGCCGCCGACTCGTCGGCGTCGCCCTTCTGGAAGATGGCCGTGGCGGTGGCGGTGAGCCGGTCGGTGACCGCCAGCTTGGCGGAGATACGGCCGCCGTAGGACGTGTCGCCATTGACGTTTGAGCGGCCGGTTCCGAGGTTGTCCACATAGCCGCCGACGTCTCGATAATAGCCCACGGCGCGCACGGCGAGCCGGTCGGCGATCAGCGGCGCGTTGACCATGCCCTTGACGGTCCCGCTGGCCGCCCCGCCCTCGGTCAGCCAGTAGTCGCCGAGGACGCGGCCCTCGAGGCGGTTCAGGTCCGGCCCGTTGGTGAGCACGCGGATGGCCCCGCCCAGGGCGCCCGACCCGAACAGGGTGCCTTGCGGGCCGCGCAGGATCTCCACCCGCTTGACGTCGAACAGGCTGAGGTCGGCGATCGAGCGGGCGCCCCGGGAATCGTCGGTGGGCAGCTCGTCGACATAGAGCGCCACCGGCGCCTGGTTGTCGCCGATGCCCAGGCCGGTGCTGACGCCGCGGATCGAGAACGAGCCCCGGCCGGGGTCGCCCTGGTTGAGAACGAGGCCGGGAACCGTCCGGGAGAAGCCCGCGAAACCGTCAGCGCCCATGGCGTCGAGCTGCCGCGCGCCGAGGGCGGTGATGGACAGCGGCGTATCCTGCAGCAGGGTCTCGCGGCGGGTGGCGGTGACGACGATCTCGTCGACCGTGTGGGTCTCGGCCCGCGCCTTGTCCTGCGCGTCGGCCTCGCCCGCCGGCGAAGGCGCCGATTGGGCCAGGGCCGGCGAGAGCGGCGCGCTGCAGGCGAGCAGCGCCGCCGCGCAGACGCCCAGCCTGGCGGCGTTGCGCACGCGCCCCGTCATGATCGGTCCCATGGTCATCCCCCCTGAGGTTTTTTGTTCGTGGGAAGAGGATGACGGGAACGCCCGGAGGATTCCGGCGAAGTGGCTGGCGGCGGGGGAACGATCTTCCGTTCTTCGTAGCTCCGGGGGAAAGATGTTCGATCAGGCGGTCGCAGCGCCGGAACGGGCGGCGGCGCGGCCCAGCGGACGGGCCGGCCGGCGTCGCCCGGGCGCGCCCTTGCGCTCCGAGGCGGGATGCGGCGCGATCGGGGCCGAAGATTCCTCCCTCTGGCTGGTCGCCGGCGGAAGCAACCACCGCGCGCCCGGTCCTGTTCGGAAACCCATTCGGGCGTCGCCCGGCTAGCTTGACCGTCGGCCATAGAAGTCGGGCCGGACGCACGGCGCTGGCCGGCGCGTCCAGTCGAGGCTCCCGCCATGGGCCGCATTAGGGGGAAAAGAGCGTGAAGAAACTCTCCGGACTGCTCGTCGGCGCGGCGATGATCTCGAATGCGATGGCGGGGGGGCTGGCGACGGACGCCCGCGCCGAGACGGGCGCCGGCCAGGTTCTGCGGTCGGGGATCGAGCGCGCCAACATCGATCCCTCGGTTCGTCCTGGAAACGACCTCTTCGGCTACGTCAACGGGACCTGGCTCAAGGCGACCAAGGTTCCGGACAACAAGGCCTCGTACGGCGCGGCCGAGATCGTGGCCGACCGGGTGCAGGACGACATGAAGGCGATTTTCGAGCAGGCCGCCGCCGCCGCCCGCACCACGCAGAACTCCGATCAGCAGAAGATCGGCGACCTCTACTCGTCCTATCTGGACCTGCCGGGCCGGGCCGCCCGGGGACTGACGCCCCTGCGCGAGGAGTTCGCGCGGATCGACGCCATCGCCGACCGGTCGGCGATCGCCGGGCGCCTGGGCTATGCGATCCGGGCGGGCTACGCCGCGCCGTTCCGGCTGGAGGTCCGCGCCGACCCGGCCGCGCCCAGCCAGTACGCGATCTTCATGTGGCAGTCGGGACTGGGATTGCCGGACCGCGTCTACTACCTGCAGCAGGACGCCGAGGCCCAGGGGCTCCGCAAGCAGTACCGCGACTATGTCGCGCAGATGTTCGCCAAGGCCGGGGCGGCCGATCCGGCCCGCGCGGCCGATGCCGTGCTGGCGGTCGAGACCCGGCTGGCCGAGGGCCAGTGGTCCAAGGAGGACAGCCGCGACATCAGCAAGATCATCAACCGTCTCGACGACGCCGAGCTGAGCGCCCTGACCCCCGGGTTCGACTGGCGGGCCTATGAGCGCGGCGCGGCGATCGGACGCCAGGCGCACCTGGTGGTGATCCAGCCCAGCTATCTGACGGCCTTGGCCAAGGCGCTGAACGATGTCAGCCTGGACGACTGGAAGGCCTATCTGAAATGGTGCGTGCTCAACAGCACGGCCGACCGGCTGACCGAGGACCTGGACCGGGGCAAGTTCGCCTTCTACGGCGCGGTGCTGCAGGGAACGCAGGAGCCGCCGCCGCTGTGGCGGCGGGCGGTGGCGGCGGTCAGCGATTCGACCGGCGAACTGGCCGGCCGGTTCTATGTCGAGCGGCGGTTTCCGCCGCAGGCCAAGGCGCGCATGCAGGAGATCGTCCGCCGCCTGCTCAAGGCCTACGACCAGAGCTTCGACGACCTCGACTGGATGACGCCGCAGACCCGCCTGCGGGCGCGGGAAAAGCTGTCGAAGATGACCGTGAAGATCGGCTATCCCGACCGCTGGCGCTCCTACGCCGCCCTGACGATCCGTCCCGACGACCTGTTCGGAAACCTCAAGCGGGCGGCGCAGTTCAACCACGACGTCCTGGTCGGCAAGCTGGGCCGCCCGGTCGACAAGACCGCCTGGGAGGTCCCTCCGCAGATCGTCGACGCCGAATACGATCCGCTGACCAACGCCATCGTGTTCCCGGCGGGCATCCTGCAGCCCCCGTTCTATGACGGCGCGGCCGACGACGCGGCGATCTACGGCGGCGTCGGGGCGGTGATCGGCCACGAGATCGGCCACGCCTTCGACGACGAGGGCAACCATTTCGACGGCGACGGCGCCGTGGCCGAATGGTGGACCGATAAGGACAGGGCCGAGTTCGAGAAGCGGACCCAGGCGCTGGTCCGCCAGTACGACGGCTTCACCATCGCCGACGGCCTGCACGTCAACGGCGGCTTCACGCTGGGCGAGAACATCGGCGACCTCGGCGGGGTGGGGATCGCCTACCGGGCCTATCGCGCCTCGCTCGACGGCCGGCCCGCGCCGGTGATCGACGGGTTGACCGGCGACCAGCGCTTCTTCATGGGCTGGGCCCAGGTGTTCATGACCAAGATCCGCCCGGAGGCCGAGCGCCAGGAGGCCGCCACCGATCCGCACGCCCCGGCGCGGTTCCGCGTCAACGGGGTGGTGCGCAACATCCCCGGCTTCTACGAAGCCTTCGGCGTCAAGCCGGGGGACGCCCTCTACCTTGCGCCGGAACAGCGCGTGAGGATCTGGTGAGCGCCGTCATGCGGCGCCTGCCGCCGGCCGCCTCGCTGGTCCTGGCCCTGATCGCCGTCCCGGCCCTCGCCGCCGCGCCGGCGGCCCGGACGGTGCTGGCGGCCGACTATCCGCGCCTCCAGGCGCTGTACGAGGACATACACCGCAATCCCGAGACCGGGTTCCAGGAGACCCGCACCGCCGCCCGGCTGGCGCGGGAGATGCGCGCCCTGGGCTTCGAGGTGACCGAGCACCTCGGCGGGACCGGCGTGGTGGCGGTCTATCGCAACGGCCCGGGCCCGGCGGTCATGGTCCGGACGGAGCTCGACGGGCTGCCGATGGCCGAGAAGACCGGCCTGGCCTACGCCAGCAAGGCGGAGGCGACGGTGGACGGCGTCAGGACGCCGGTCGCCCACGCCTGCGGGCACGACATCCACATGGCCGCCTGGGTCGGCGCGGCCCAGGCCCTTGTGGCGCGCAAGGACCAGTGGAGCGGCGTCCTGGTGTTCGTGGCCCAGCCGGACGAGGAGGGCGACCGCGGCGCCCGCGCCATGCTGGCCGACGGCCTGTTCACCCGTTTTCCCAAGCCGGACTACGCCCTGGCCCTGCACGTGACGCCGGCGGCCTACGGGACGATCGGATATCGGGCCGGGCCGGCCATGGCGGCGTCCGACACCCTGGAGATCGTCTTCCACGGGCGGGGCGGCCATGGCGCGGCGCCGCAGCTGACCATAGACCCGATCATGGTCGCCGCCCGCTTCGTGGTCGACCTGCAGGCGGTGCTCGGCCGCGAGAAGGACCCCAGCGAGTTCGGCGTGGTCAGCATCGGCGCGATCCATGGCGGCTCGGCCGGCAACATCATTCCCGACACGGTGAGCCTGGTCGGAACGGTCCGCAGCTACAGCCCGGCCGTCCGCGACGTCCTGATCCGCGGCGTCGAGCGCACGGCCAGGGCCAGCGCCGATATGGCCGGCGCCCAGGCCCCGCAGGTGACGGTCCGCGACGGCCTGGGCCCGGTGGTCAACGACGTCGCTCTGACGACGCGGTTGGCCGGCGTGCTGACGGCGGCCTTCGGCGACCGGGTGTCGGTGAACCCGCCGATCACCGGCAGCGAGGACTTCTCGGAGTATGGCAAGGCGGGCGTGCGCTCGTTCTATTTCACCATCGGCGGGGCGGACCCGGCGCGGGTCGCGGCGGCTGCGGCCGGCGGCGCGCCGGTTCCCGGCAACCACTCGCCCCTTTTCGCCCCCACGCCCGAGCCGACCATCCGCACCGGCGTCGAGGCGATGACGCGGCTGGCGCTCGACCTCCTGCGCCGGTGAGACGCCGGCGCAGGGCGCTCGCTGTTCGCGACGGGGCCGCGTCGCGCTGAACTGTCGAATGTATATGATAATGAATTTGACAATCATTCTCATATACGGCCAAGAAGCACCCCTTGAAGCCGGGCTTATCGGGGGCGGACATGGCGTTGAGGATGGTGCTGCTGGCGGGCGTGTTCGCGTCGGCGTCGGCTTGTTGGGACAGGGCGTCGGCGGCCGAGCTCGACGACGAGGCCGACGGGCGCAACACGGTCGCCGGCGTGGTGGTCACCGCGCGCGCCGCCAGGAGCCCGCAGCTCCAGGTCACCGACAGCGGCGCGCTGGGCGCCCGCTCGCTGCTGGACACGCCCTATTCGATCACGGTGGTCAACGCCGACGACATCGAGAAGCGGCAGGCGAACTCGATCGGCCAGGTGTTCATGAACGACCCGGCGGTGTTCTCCTCCGCGCCCTCGGGGACGGTGAACTGGTGGGGCACGCAGATACGCGGCCTGGGGGTGCGCAACTACTACATCGATAACGTGCCGCTGCTGCTCTACTGGGGCGGCGACTTCCCGCTGGAGGGCGTCGAAAGCGTCCAGGCGCTCAAGGGCCTGACCGGCTTCATGTACGGCTTCGGCGCCCCCGGCGGCGTCATCGCCTACAAGACCAAGCGGCCCACCGCCGAGCGCTTGCTCTCCACCGAGATCGGTTATCGCAACGACTCGGTGCTGCGCGGCCACATCGACGCCGGCGGCCGGCTCGGCCCGGAGGGGCGGCTCGGCTACCGGGCGAACCTCGCGGTCGAGAACGGCGACGCCTACAACGGCGCGGGGATCGACCGGCTGGTCGGCGCGCTGGCCCTCGACTATGCGGTCACGCCCGACCTGCAGTGGCGGGCGAGCCTCACCTCCGAGACCAGCGACCTCAAGCATGAGCCGCTGCAGTTCTATTGGTCCGCCTATGCCGGCGCCAGGCCGCCGCGGGTCACCTACGACTACGACAACCTGCTGGTCGACAACGCCAACTACAGGTCCGACACCCTGGCCTTCTCGACCGGGCTGAACTGGCGTTTCGCCCAGGGCTGGAGCGCCGACCTCACCTACGGCTACACCCGCAAGAAGCACCGCTCGAACAAGATGTTCGCCAACCTCCTCAACGCGGCGGGCGACTACCGGGGCTATGTCTACAATTTCGCCGAGACCGACCAGAACACCTTCGTCCAGGCGATGGTCGAGGGCGAGTTCCGCACCGGGCCGCTGCGGCATACGATCGTCGCGGGCGTGTCCAATCTGAACAGCCCGTCCGACTTCGGCGACAACTCGTACTGGAGCAACGACTTCAACGGGAACATCTATCGGCGGCAGCCGTTCCGCGCCTCCCGCGCCGTCGACTACCGCACCGAGGGCGGCCCGTCGGAGGAGCGCCAGACGGCGGCGTTCATCAGCGACACGGTGCGTCTCGGGGCCAACTGGCAGGCGATCCTGGGCCTGCGCCATACCCGCTACGAGCTGGACAGCGGCCCGGTCGCCGCTCCCGGCTATCGGACCACCGCCGTCACCCCGACCGTGGCGCTGATCTACAAGCCGGCGGAGCATGTCTCGATCTACGGCAGCTACGCCGAATCGCTGGAGGGCGGCACGCGCGTCGCCGGCCGCTACGCCAACGCCGGCGAGGTGCTGGGGGCGACGGTGAGCAAGCAGTACGAACTGGGCCTGAAGTACGAGCATGGCGGGTTGAGCTTCGCCGGGGCCGGCTTCCGCATCGAGCGCGGCGCGAACATCGAGCAGACCGTCGGAGACAAGCTCTACCTGCGCCAGGACGGTCTCACGCGTTATGACGGCCTGGAGTTCAGCGGCGCCTACCGCTTGAGCCAGGCGCTGCGCGTCGGCCTCGGCGCGCTGTTCCTTTCGCCGAGCATCGAGGACGTGTCGGCGGGGCAGGAGGCCCTGAAGGGGAACGTCCCGTCGGGGGCGCCGCGCCGCCAGTACGTGGCCAACGCCGAATACGCCGTGCCGGCGGTGGAGGGGCTCAGCCTGCACGGCTCGGTCCGCTACTTCGGTGCGACGCCGACCACCGACGACAACAGCCTGTTCCTGCCGGGCAGGACGCTGGTCAATGTCGGCTTCCGCTACGAGACGCTGGTCGGCGGCCGGCGCACGGCCTTCACCGGCAACGTCAACAACCTGTTCAACGAGAAGTACTGGGACCTGACCAATGTCGGCGAGGGCGTCAACGGCGCCCTTGGCGTGAAGGTCTATTGGTAGCCGCCTCCTGTCGGGGCGGCGGTTCCGGCGAACACGCCCGCAGCGTGTCTCAAGGCGCGCAATCCCCCCAAATGCTCGCAAGGGGCGTCTTCCTCATTGCGTCGCGAGGTGCGGCGCGATCCGGACGGGAGGCGTCAAATGCGCGGATTTGCTGTCTTGGTCGCTTTGCTTGCGTCTTTTGGCTTTGTCGATTCCGCCAAGGCGTTCACGCCGGGCGGAGTGTTTGTGCTGACGGGGGTGCTCAACCGTGATCTCGGCGGCGCCGGCGTCCTTGGCTGCATCTTCACCATGAAGGTCAAGGGCGACCAGATAACGGACGTGAAGATCAGTCGCGGAGCCTTCAATTGTCCGGCGTTCACGGCGTCGAACCTTCCGTGGAGCATCTCGTCGTCGTCGCCGGTGTCGGTGACCATATCGGGAATGACCATAAACTCGGTGATCGTCCCCAACTGCGGCCCCGGAACCGTGAATCTCTACTGGGACAACACCGCGCCCGGGCGCCTCCATTTCAACAACACGTTCTTGCCGCTCAGCTGCATGTACAACGGCGTGCTGAACGCAGGCCCTCCGCAGACGCTGCCGTAATCCGACGGCGAGCCGAGCGGGCGCCCGCCCGTCCGGCGCAGGCCGCGCGCAAGGAACGAGATCGCCCGCACTCGCCGAAGCGCGGAGCGGCGCCGGCGGATCCGGCCGCGTTACACCTTGCGAAGAACGGGGCCAGCCCGATGGCTTGGCGGCGCCAAGTGCGCGCATAATGCGCGCTACCCCCAAAGGGGGAATTCATCAAAATCTTATGGGAGATGGTGCCGCCGGGCAGGATTGAACTGCCGACCTCAGCCTTACCAAGGATGCGCTCTACCACTGAGCTACGGCGGCGACTGAAGAGGTGGGGGCTATAGCGAATGCCGCAGCGAAGGTGAAGCCCAAAATCGACTTGACCGGAGAGATCGGCGGTTTCACCTCGGGACGCATGAGCCGACGCCCGGAAAATCCCCCCGCAAAGGCCCCGCCCGGCTCCGGCCAGGGACGGGAGGCGCGCCTGGCCCAGGCGCTGCGCGCCAATCTGCGCCGCCGCAAGGCCGCTCCGGACAATGTTCCGGAGGCGGATCGCGATTCTGTGACTCCGCCGACTGACGAGTAGAGTTGCGCCCGCTCTTGCGTTCTGTAGAACCCCGCCCTCACATGTGCCGTGGCCGGGGCAGACGGCCCGGGCTGTTCGAGGACGCTGATTTAATGGACCGCATCGCCATCTCCGGCGGCGCGCGGCTGCACGGGGAGATCCCGATCAGCGGCGCCAAGAACTCCGCCATCAAGTTGATGGCCGCCAGCCTGCTGACCGACGAGCCCGTGCGCCTGACCAACATGCCCAGGCTGGCGGACACCCGCTTCCTGGGGATGCTGCTGCGCCGCCTCGGCGTCGAGGTGGTCGAGCGCGACGGCCCCGACGGCCCCGAGACGGTGCTGCACGCGCCGGAGGTGACCAGCGCCTTCGCTCCCTACGATCTGGTGCGCCAGATGCGCGCCTCGTTCAACGTGCTCGGCCCGCTGATCGCCCGCACCGGCCACGCCAAGGTCTCGCTGCCCGGCGGCTGCACCATCGGCGCGCGGCCCGTCGACCTGCACCTGGACGCGCTGAGGGCGCTGGGCGCCCACATCGATCTGCACGAAGGCTATGTCTACGCCCAGGCGCCGCGCGGCCTGACCGGGGCGGAGATCGAGTTCCCCTTCGTCTCGGTGGGCGCGACCGAGCACGCCATGCTGGCCGCCGTGCTGGCGCATGGCGTGACCGTGCTGAAGAACGCCGCCTGCGAGCCGGAGATCGGCGACCTGGCCAACTGCCTCAACGCCATGGGCGCCCGCATCGAGGGCGTCGACACCGCGACCCTGACCATCACCGGCGTCGCCCGGCTGAAAGGCGTCACCCACTCGGTGATCCCCGACCGCATCGAGACCGGCACCTACGCCGTGGCGGCGGCGATGGCCGGCGGCGAGGTGCGCCTGACCCGCACCCGCAGCGACTTCATCCAGACCCTGCTCGACAAGATCGAGGAGGCGGGCGCCGACGTCGCCCACACCAACGACGGCGTGATCATCAAGCGCAACGGCGCGCGGCTGCGCGCGGTGGACGTCGAGACCGATCCCTTCCCGGGCTTCGCCACCGACCTCCAGGCCCAGTTCATGGCCCTGATGACCATGGCCGACGGCGAGAGCGTGATCCGCGAGACGGTGTTCGAGAATCGTTTCATGCACGTGCCCGAGCTGGCGCGGCTGGGCGCCGACATCGCCGTGTCCGGCCGCGAGGCGCGGGTGCGCGGGGTCGAGCGGCTGGAGGGCGCGCCGGTGATGGCCACCGACCTGCGCGCCTCGGTCAGCCTGGTGATCGCCGGGCTGGCGGCGCGGGGCGAGACCACGGTCAACCGGGTCTATCACCTCGACCGCGGCTTCGAGCGGCTGGAAGAGAAGCTCAGCGCCTGCGGGGCGCAGATCCGCCGCATCAAGGGCGACGGCGACGACGAGGAGTAGGGACAGGATGTCGACGGCCAGACCGCTGCAGCTTCTCGCGCAGGACGAGGAAGACCTCGGCGTGCTGTCGGCCGCGCTGCAGGACGCCGTGGCCAAGATCGGCGACATCTCCTACGAGGCCGCCGCGCGGCGGCTGACCCTGACCTTCAACCGGTTCCGCTGGGAGGCGGGGGCCGCCGGCGACGCCGCGGCCGGCGAGCGGGTCCGCTGCGGGCTGCAGTTCGGCTGCGTGCTGGGCGTGCAGGCCCGCAACCTGCGCCGCGAGCCCAAGAACGCCGTGGTCGAGCTCCTGGCCCTGACCTTCGTTCCCGGCGAGGCGCCCGGCGGGGTGGTCAGCCTGGCCTTCGCCGGCGGCGGCGACCTGCGGGTCGAGGTCGAATGCATCGAGGCGGCCCTGGCCGACCTCTCGGCGCCCTGGCCGACCAGGCACGCGCCGGCGCACGGCTAGGCGCGTCCGGGGGGCGGGGCATGACTTCGACCGGCGCCCCGGCCGCCGCCAAGGGATCCTGGGGCGAGGTGTTCCTGGCCTTCCTGGGCCTGGGCCTCACCGCGTTCGGCGGGCCGATCGCCCATCTGGGCTATTTCCGAGAAGCGTTCGTCGTCCGGCGCGGATGGCTGAGCGAGGCGGCCTATGGGGACATCGTCGCCCTCTGCCAGTTCCTGCCTGGGCCGGCCAGCAGCCAGACGGCCCTGGCGCTGGGGCGGCTGCGGGCCGGCTACGGCGGAGCCTTCGCCGCCTGGCTGGGGTTCACGGCGCCCTCGGCGGCCCTGATGATCCTGTTCGCCTATGTCGCGCCGCAGGCCTCGCGGTGGATCGGCGGCGGCTGGGTCCACGGGCTGAAGATCGCCGCGGTGGCCGTGGTGGCCCAGGCGGTGCTGGCGATGGGCCGGACCCTGGCACCGGACCGGCCGCGGGCGGCCCTGATGGTCGCCGCCGCCGTGCTGAGCCTGGTGTGGGCTTCGCCTCTGAGCCAGTTCGCCTGTCTGGCGGCGGGCGCGGCGGTCGGGGCCATGCGGCTGCGCGCGGTCGGCGAGGGCGGGGCGTCGGGGTCGCCGTCCGTCGCCGGGCGACGGCGGGTCGGCGCGGCGTGGCTGGCGCTGTTCGCGGCGCTGCTTGTCGTCGGGCCCTTGCTGGCCGGCCTGACCGGCGATCACGGCCTCGACCTGTTCGCGCGTTTCTTCAGGACCGGCGCGCTGGTGTTCGGCGGCGGCCACGTGGTCCTGCCCCTGTTGCAGGCCGAGGTCGTCCGGCCGGGCTGGATCGACCAGGACGCCTTCCTCGCCGGCTATGGGGCGGTCCAGGCCGCGCCTGGGCCGCTGTTCACCTTCGCGGCCTATCTGGGGGCGGCCATGCGCCCGGCGCCGAACGGCGTGGCCGGCGGGCTGCTCTGTCTGGCGGCGATGTTCCTGCCGTCGTTCTTGCTGGTGTTCGGCGTCTGGCCGTTCTGGGAGCGCGTGCGCCGGTTCGCCGCGGCGCAGGGCGCGCTGCGCGGCGCCAACGCGGCGGTGACGGGGCTTCTTCTGGCGGTGCTGTACGATCCCCTGTGGACCGGCGCCATCCAGGCGCCGAAGGACGCCGCCGTCCTGGCGGTCGCGGCGGGGTCGCTGCTGGCCTTCCGGGCGCCGCCCTGGGTCGTGACCCTGTTCTGCGCGGCGGCCGGCGCGGTCACGGCGGGTTAGCCTAGGCCGGCGCGCTTATTTGGTCTTGCGCTTCGGCGCAGAACCGGGATGAAGACGGCATGCGCCGCTTTAACGTCCAAGACCCCGCCTTCGACGCTGCGTTCCAGGCCTTCCTGGACGAGCGGCGCGGCTCGCCGGCCGATGTCGACGCGGCGGTGGCGGAGATCCTCGACGCCGTGCGGACCGAGGGGCTGGCGGCTGTGCTGCGGTTCGCCGAGCGTTTCGACAAGGTCCGCCTGACCGAAGCCACCATCCGCGTCACGCCCGAGGAGATCGACGCCGGGGCGGCCGAGTGCCCGGCCGAGGTGCGCGAGGCCATCGCCTTCGCCGCCCAGCGCATCCGCGCCTATCACGAGCGCCAGCGGCCGGCCGACCAGCGCTTCGTCGACGAGGCGGGGGTCGAGCTGGGCTGGCGCTGGACGCCGCTGGAGGCCGTGGGCGTCTATGTGCCGGGCGGCCGGGCGGCCTATCCCTCGACGGTGCTGATGAACGCGGTGCCCGCCGCGGTCGCCGGCGTCGACCGCATCGCCATGGTCACGCCGCCGGGCCGGCTGCAGCCGGCGGTGCTGGCGGCGGCCAAGGCGGCCGGCGTCACCGAGGTCTGGCGTGTCGGCGGCGCCCATGCGGCGGCGGCCCTGGCCTATGGCGCCGGGCCCATCGCGCCGGTGGACAAGATCGTCGGTCCCGGCAACGCCTACGTCACCGCCGCCAAGCGCCGCCTCTATGGCGTGGTCGGCATCGACGCCCTGGCCGGCCCCTCCGAGATCGTGGTGGTGGCCGACGCCGCCAACGACCCGGAATGGATCGCCGCCGACCTGTTGTCCCAGGCCGAGCACGACCCGGCCGCCCAATCCATCCTCATCACCGACGACGAAGCCTTCGCCGCCGCCGTCGAGGCCGCCGTCGCGCGCCAGCTGACGGTGCTGGCCACCGGCCAGGACGCCGCCGCGTCCTGGCGCGACCATGGCGCGGTGATCATCGCGCCGCTGGACGCCTCGCCCCGCCTGGTCGACCTGATCGCGCCCGAGCACGTCGAATTCGCGGTGGACGAGCCCGAGCGCCTGGCCGACCGCGTGCGTCACGCCGGGGCGATCTTCCTGGGCCGGCTGACGCCGGAGGCCATCGGCGACTATGTGGCCGGCTCGAACCATGTGCTGCCCACCAGCCGCGCCGCGCGGTTCTCGTCGGGCCTGTCGATCTACGACTTCATCAAGCGCACCTCGATCGTGAAGTGCGACGCCGCCGCCTTCGCCAGGCTCGGCCCGCCGACCGTGGCCCTGGCCGACGCCGAGGGCCTGCCCGCCCACGCCCGCTCCGCCGCTGTCAGGCTGGGCCATGGCTGAGGATCGCGCGCGGCATCACCTGCAGTCGGTCGTCATCGACGAGGCCTCGCTGGCCTCGGCGTCGCGCGACCAGGAGCATGAGCGGCAGGTCGCCATCTTCGACCTGCTCGAGGAGAACTATTTCGAACCCGACGGCTCCGCCGGCGGGCCGTACGACCTGACCGTCGGCCTGGTGGACAATCGGCTGTCGCTGGATATCCGCGGCCCTGGCTATGAGCGCGGCCACCTGTTGTCGCTGTCGCCCCTGCGCGGCGTCATCAAGGATTATTTCCTGGTCTGCGAGAGCTATTACGACGCCATCCGCAACGCCTCGCCCGCCCAGATCGAAGCCTTGGACATGGGGCGGCGGGGCCTGCACAACGAAGGCTCGTCCCTGCTGCGGGCGCGGCTGGACGGCAAGGTCAAGACCGACCTCGATACCGCCCGCCGCCTGTTCACCCTGATCTGCGCGCTGCACTGGCGGGGGTAGGCTTGGCGGTCGAGCTCCCCGGCGCCGTCCTGTTCGCCTGCAACTTCAATCGCGTGCGCTCGCCGATGGCCGAGGCGATGATGAAGCTGCGGTTCGGCGACCGCGTCTTCGTCGACAGCTGCGGCCTGAAGCGCGACGGCGGCGAGGCCGACCCCTTCGTCCTGGCCGCCCTGGACGAGGTGGGCGTCGACCTGGCCCGGCACCGCTCGAAGACCTTCGACGACCTGGAGGACGGCTCGTTCGACCTGGTCATCTCGCTGACCCCCGAGGCGCACCACCGCGCCGTCGAGCTGTCGCGCGGCCGCGCCGCCGAGATCGAGTACTGGCCGACCCTCGACCCGACCCTGGCGTCCGGTTCGCGCGAACAGATGCTCGACGCCTATCGGCAGGTCCGCGACGGCCTGCAGGACCGCATCCTCGGCCGCTTCGGCCGGCCGGCCACCTTCGGCGGCTAGGTCACGCCGGCGGCAGCGCCACGCAGCGGGCCTTGTCGGCCGAGGTCGAGATGGCGACGACGAAGTCGAGGAAGCGCCGCACCTTGGCCGGCGGCATGCGCCGCGACGGGTGGTAGGCGTAGATCGGGAACAGCTCCTCGCTCCAGTCGGGGAACAGCTCGACCAGCCGGCCGTCGGCCAGCCAGTCGCCCATGCCCAGCGCCGTGAACTGGGCCACGCCCTGGCCGGCGATGCAGGCGCCGATGGCGGTGGCGGCGTCGTCGAGCAGGAGGGGGCCGTCGACCTCGACCTTGAGCACCTGGCCGTCGCGATGGAACTCCCACTCGAAAGGGCGGCCGGTGGCGGGGGCGCGGAACAGGATGCAGGTGTGGCCGTCGTCGGCCAGGGCCTGCGGCGTCGCCGGCCGGCCGCGCCGGGCGATGTAGCCGGGCGAGGCGACGGTCAGGATGCGCGTGCGCAGCAGCAGGCGCGCGATCAGCGACGACGGTTCCGGCTCGCCCATGCGCACGCCGATGTCGAAGCCTTCGGCCACGAGGTCGCCGGGATGGATCGACGCCGACAACTCCAAGGACAGGTCGGGGAAGGCGGCCAGGAACTCGCCGATGCGCGGGGCCAGGACCAGGCGCGAGAAATAGGGGTCGACCTTGACCCGCAGCCGTCCCCTGGGTTCGGCCACGGCGCCGCCGGCCTGGATGGCCGCGTCCTCCAGGCCCCGCAGCAGGGGCGCGACCTCTTCATAGAAGCGCCGGCCCTCGTCGGTCAGGACGACGGCGCGCGGGGTGCGGTCGAGCAGCCTGACCCCGACGCGCTGCTCCAGGCGGGCGACGGCGCGGCTGACGCCGGACTGGCTGAGGCCCAGGCTCTCGCCGGCGCGCACGAAGCTGCCGGCCTCGACCACCGCCGCCAGGACGCTGATTCCGCTGAGCAGGCGACCGTCGAAGGGCATGCGTCACCATGATCTGAACGCATCATAGAGCTGACAAAGATGCGTTCGCGTCAAGGTCGCTTCGCCGCGATGGTGTGTCCGCAGCCGCGAGGGCTGCCGACGGCGTTGGAGTGTGGATCATGCGATTCGCGGACAAGAGAATCTGGGTGTTGGGCGGCGGCTCCGGCATCGGGCTGGCGGTGGCCCAGGCGGCGGCGCGGGAGGGCGGGGCGGTGACCATCGTCGCCCGCCGGCCGGAGCGCCTGGATGCGGCCCTGGCCGTGCTGCCCGACGGGGCTGACGGGCATGTGGCCGACCTGGCGGACGAGGCCCAGACCGCCGCGCTGTTCGCCAGGGCCGAGCCGTTCGACCATCTGGTGTTCACCGCCGGCGACGCCCTGCAGGTCGGCGCGGTCGGCGAGACCGATCTGGCGGCGGCGCGGGCGGCCTACGACGTGCGGGTGTGGGGCGCGCTCGCCGCGGCCAAGCACGCCGCGCCGCACATCCGGCCCGGCGGGTCGGTCACGTTGACGACCGGCGTCGCCGGCCGCCGGCCGATGAAGGGCTGGGCGGTGGCGGCCGGGGTGTGCGGGGCGATCGAATCCCTGGCGCGGGGGCTGGCGCTGGAGCTGGCGCCGCTGCGGGTGAACGCCGTCGCGCCCGGCCTGGTGCGCACCCCGTTGTGGGACCCGATGCCGGCGCAGGAGCGCGAGGCGGTGTTCGCCCATGTCGGCGCCGGCTTGCCGGTCGGCCGGGTCGGCGAGGCCGACGACCTGGCCAAGGCCTATCTCTATCTGATGGAAGGGGGCTACAGCACCGGACAGACCGTCGTGGTCGACGGCGGCGGCGTTCTGGTCTAGAGCCCGCATGGCCCGGTCGGGACGAGCGCCATCGACGCGGCTGACTTGACTGAGGTATACTGACCGTCACAGAGCACGGCTCGCGGCCTGATTCGGCGCGGGCCGTCTTTGCATTTTGCGCGTGGCGACCGTCGCGGCGCGCTGTCCCGAGAGAGGCCGTATGGCGAAAGAAGAACTGTTGGAATTCCCTGGCACGGTCAGCGAACTGCTGCCGAACGCCACGTTCCGCGTGAAACTTGAGAACGATCACGAAATCATCGCCCACACCGCCGGCAAGATGCGCAAGAACCGCATCCGCGTGCTGGCGGGCGACAAGGTCCTGGTCGAGATGACCCCTTACGACCTGACCAAGGGCCGCATCACCTACCGCTTCAAGTAAGGTCCGGCTTGACTGGACCTGCGACCTCGACGGGCGTCCTCGGGCGCCCGATGGCGGGCCGGCCGTGAGCGCCGCCGCCGACAGGGACGCCGGGAAGGCGTCCGCTTCCGCCTCAGCGCCCCTGGTTCTCGCCAGCGCCAGCCCGCGCCGGCTCGATCTGCTGCGGCAGATCGGCGTCGAGCCCGACCGCGTCGACCCGGCCGACATCGACGAGACCCCGCATCCGGGCGAACTTCCGCGCCGCCTCGCCGTCCGCCTGGCCGAGGCCAAGGCCCAGGCCGCGGCGGCGCGCAACGCCGGCGCCTTCGTCATCGGCTCCGACACCGTGGTCGCGGTGGGCCGGCGCATCCTGCCCAAGGCCGAAACCGAGGCCGAGGCGCGCGATTGCCTGTCGCTGCTGTCGGGACGGGCCCACCGCGTGCTCACCGGCGTGGCCGTGGCCTCGCCCGAGGGGCGTTGCGTCGTGCGGCTCAGCGAGACCCGTCTGCACTTCAAGCGGCTGACCCGCGACGAGGTCGAGGCCTATGTCGCCGGCGGCGAATGGCGCGGCAAGGCCGGAGGCTACGGCGTCCAAGGCCGGGCCGGCGCCTTCGTCATCAGCCTGCAAGGCTCCTACAGCGCCGTCGTCGGCCTGCCGCTCTACGAGACCGCGACCCTGCTGGAAGGGCTGGGCTGGCGGCGCCCGTGAGCGGGCGGCGGCTGCTCCTCGACGACGGCCCGGGCGAGGCCCGCGGCGTGGTCCTGCTGGACGGGCGGCCCGAGCGGCTGTTGATCGAACGCGCCGACGATTCGCCCGTGCAGCGGCTGGGCGCCCGCATCGTCGCCCGCGTCCGGCGGGTCGAACGGGCCATGGCGAGCGCCTTCCTCGACCTGGGGGAGGGGCCGGACGCGGTCCTGGCCCTGGCGGGCGACGCCGCCGACGTGACCGAGGGCGCCTGGATCGAGATCGAGACCGCCGGCGAGGCCCGCCACGGCAAGGGCGCGACGGCGCGTCTCGTCGGCCATGCCGACGGGCCCCAACGGCTGACGGCGCCGGCGCCGTCCCTAAACGACCGGCTGAGGACCTTCGCCCCCGGGGCGGCGATCGAGCAGGGCGCGGTCGCCCGCGACGCCGCCGACGCCGCCGAGGCCGCCGTCCTGGCCGTCGTCCACCCCTTGCCCGGCGGCGGCTCCCTGGCCGTCGAGCCCACCCGGGCGCTGACGGCGGTCGACGTCGATCTCGGCGCGCGGGCCGGACGCGGCGGCGACGCCCGCCGTGCGGCGCGGGCCGCCAACCTGGCCGCCATCGCCGAGACCGCGCGCCTGTTGCGGCTCAAGGGGCTCGGCGGACTGGTCGTCATCGACCTGGCCGGCAAGGGCCACGACGGCGCGGCGATGTCGGCCCAGGCCAAGGCGGCGTTCGCCGCCGACGGCGCGGGCGTCGTCATCGGCCCGATCAGCCGCTTCGGCGCGCTGGAGCTGGTCGCGCCGCGCACAGGGCGGCCGACGGCCGAGCGGCTGTGCGATCCCGACGGGCGTCTGTCGGCGGCGACGGCGGCCCTGCGGCTGCTGCGGGCGCTGGAGCGCGAGGGGCGGGCCGACCCCGGCGGGCGGCTGAGCGCGCGCTGCTCGACCGAGGTCGAGGCCGCGGCGCGACCCTATATAGACAGCCTGACCGCCCGCATCGGCCCGCGCTTCGCCCTGGTCGGAGAGGCGGGCCGGGCGCGCGAGGACATGGAAGTGAGCACGGCATGAGCAAGGCCTGCCCGATTTGCGACAAACCCGCCGACCCGGCCTACCGGCCGTTCTGCAGCAAGCGTTGCGCCGACATCGACCTGCAGCGCTGGCTGACCGGCGGCTACGCCATCCCGGCGGTCGAGGGGGACGACGACGGCGAGGAGCGGCGGGTTTCCGACGACGTCTGACGAAAAGCGCTGGAACCTGCAAAGGGGCGCTGGACAGCGTCTGACGGCTCACCTATAGACGGCGCCTCCGCGGTCCACGCGGGCTGGACGCCCCCTTCACGGGCCGTCCCCTTTACGGGCCTGGGTAGCTCAGTTGGTAGAGCAGCGGATTGAAAATCCGCGTGTCGGTGGTTCGATTCCGCCCCCAGGCACCATTTCCCCGTCGTCGCCTTCCTTCACGCCAAGCCCGGGCGCGTTACGGATAACGCGTCATGTTGCGATGCAGCGCAGCTCTCAGCCTGAGCGCGAAAAACATGCGCATGGTCCCTTAACTTCTCATTGTGCACTGCAAAACGATCGCCGTTCCGCGCTTCCGGGAGGTAAAGAATTGCGTTTGGAGGCTCTTGACGGTGCGAAAATGGATTGCCAAAGGACCATCGTCGCAAGTCTAACATTGCGGTAAGACTTCGCTTGCTGCGGTTCGTCCGTCGGCTCGCGGAGTCGTCATGCGCCTTCGAAGCGCAGCCTTGGTCCGCAAGGGGCGGGGCGGCGGTACGGGTCGCAAAGCGATAGCGGTTCCGGGGTTTTTGGGTCCGATCCGTCGGTCCTCGGCCCCGGGCTTATTTCAGTAGGGTGGAGACGCTCTCGCGCGACGACCCTCGGTCCAAACGTGCTAGACCAATCAGGAACTGGCGACAGATGCTCGACAACAAACGAACGACCCCTTTCATCGCTCTGCTCGGCGCCGTCGCGCTGATGACGAGCGCGCCGGCCTTCGCTCAGAACGCCGACCAAAAACCGGCCGCCGCCGCCGCGGCCCCCGCCGCCGCTCCGGCCGCCGCCGCTCCCGCTCCGGCCGCTGACGCCGCCCCCGCTCCGGCCGCCGACGAGGCCCCGGGCAAGATCAAGGGCGCCGGCAAGCTGACCCCGGTCGAAATGTTCCTCAACGCCACCCCGGTGGTGAAGGTGGTCATGATCGGCCTGCTGCTGGCCTCGGTCTTCTCGTGGACCCTGCTCATCACCAAGCTGTTCGAGTTCGGCGGCCTGAACCGTGAATCGAACAAGTTCCTCGAAGCCTTCCGCGGCGCCAAGTCGATCTCCGAAATGGGCAAGATCGCTTCGTCGGAAGAATTCGAAGGCAACCCGCTGGCCGACATGGCCGCCGCGGCCGCCTCGGAAGTGGAACTGTCCCGCCAGGCGGGCCTGCAAGTGGCCGGCGCTCACCGCGACTCGACCATCCTGCGCGCCTCGACCGCGGTTTCGGCGGTTCAATCGACCCTGGCCAAGCGCCTGTCGAACGGCATGACCTTCCTGGCCTCGGTCGGTTCGTCGGGTCCGTTCATCGGTCTGTTCGGCACCGTCTACGGGATCATGAACTCGTTCATCGGCATCGCGAACACCAACACGACCAACCTGGCCGTCGTCGCCCCCGGCATCGCCGAAGCGCTGCTGGCCACCGGCATCGGTCTGTTCGCCGCTATCCCGTCGGTTATCTTCTACAACTTCTTCCAGACCCGCATCTCCGCCTACGGCGTGCGCTCGGAAGGCTTCGTTGCGGAACTGATGAACGCCATCTCGCGGCAGCTCGACAAGGGGGCCTAACACACAATGGCCGCCAAACTCGCAGGGTCTGGGGGCGGTAGTAACCAAATCGAGCAAAACAGCGAAATCAATGTCACGCCTTTCGTGGACGTGATGCTGGTTCTCCTGATCATCTTCATGGTGGCCGCGCCTTTGGCCTCCGTGTCGGTGAAAGTCGATCTACCGCCGGCGGTGGCGAAAGCCTCACCGAACCCGCCCAAACCGGTCTACATCTCGATCCAGAAGTCGGGCGAAGTCTTCATCGGCGACAGCTCGACCTCTGTGGATACGTTGGGTGCGGATCTGAAAACGAACATCGGCAAACGCGACCCAGCCAAAGAGCGTATCTTCATCCGCGCAGACAAGGAGACGCTCTACGGCGACTTCATGGGTGTGATGAACGCGCTCCAGGACGCGGGTTTCTATAGCGTGGCGCTGATCGGCGAAGATCATAACAAGTAGGGCTCGCGGACATGGCTGAAGCACAGCAAACCCACGAGCATCACTATGATCCGCTCACCGCCGACCATCGCCCGCGCCGCCGTAAGAACCCCGGCGTGTACATTGGCGTGGCCATTGCGATCCTGGCGCACGTGGGCCTCTTCTTCTACCTGTGGAAGGTGAAGTTCGAGGTTCACTACAAGGAGTACTCGGACGAAGCGACGAAGGTCGAACTGGTGGCTCCGCCGCCTCCGCCTCCGCCGCCCCCTCCGCCGCCTCCGCCGCCGGCCAACCAGCCGCCGCCGCCGCCGGCGCTGCAGCCCCGTCCTCCGGCCCCCGTGCCGCTCGACGTGCCTGCGCCGCCGCCGCTGCCGGTCCCGCCGGTTGAGACGCCGCGTCCGGCTCCTCCGCCGGTCGTCGCCACGGCTCCGCCGGCTCCGCCGGCTCCGCCGCGCGCCTCGATCATTACGAACCCGACCTGGGAACGTAAGCCGACCGGGGACGACATGGCCCGCTACTACCCCGAGCGCGCTCAGCGCATGGAGAAGGGCGGTTCGGCGACCATCCAGTGTACGGTCACCGCCAAGGGCACCGTGACCGCCTGCTCGGTGGTTTCGGAAGAACCGGCCGATTTCGGCTTCGGCGAGGCGGCTCTCAAGCTGTCGCGTCTGTTCAAGATGAAGCCGAAGACGGAGGATGGCGCCCCCGTCGAGGGCGGCACGGTGCGGATCCCGCTCCGGTTCGTCGTCCCGCAATAAGATCCGTCGCCTCAGACGTTTCTGCACCCCGGAGGGAGACCTCCGGGGTGTTTTGCATTTCCGGGCCGTCGTCGGCCGAAGCGGCCTAGGTCAGGCCCTTGAGGTCCAGCCATGCGGCCAGTCGGCGGTTGACCTCTTCCGGGGCTTCCTGCTGCACCCAGTGCGACACGCCGGGCAGGCGTTCGAGGGTGAAGTCCTCGACATAGGGGCCGTAGCCCTCGGTCAGCTCCAGGCCCAGCGCCGCGTCCTCCTCGCCCCAGATCATCAGGACGGGCGTGTCGTTGATCGGCGGCGTGTCTCCCGGCCGCCAGCGGCCGAGGCGCGTGAAGTTGGCGCGATAGTAGTTGATCATCGCCGTCATCGCTCCCGGGCGCAGGGCGTTGCTGCGATAGTGGTCGAGGACCTCGGGCGGAAAGCGGCTCTTGTCGACGGCCATGTCCAGGAAGGCCCGGCCCACCGCCCGCGCGCCGCGAGCGGTGAGCGCCGCCTCCGGCAACCAGGGCGTCTGAAAGAAGAACACGTACCAGCTGCGCCGCCATTGGCCGAAGCCCGACCGCATGGCCCGGACATAGACCGCCGGGTGCGGCACATTCATGATCACTAGGCCGTCCAGGGGGGCGGCCTTCTCGATGGCCAGGGCCCAGGCGATCAGCGCGCCCCAGTCGTGGGCGATCAGCAGGCGCCGGCGCGCGCCGAGCGCCTCGAACATGCCGGCGACGTCGGCGACCAGGGTCTCGATTCGATAGGCCGAGCGTCCGAGCGGCCGGTCGCTGTCGCCATAGCCGCGCAGGTCCGGGGCCACGGCCCGCCATCCCCGTTCGGCCAGCAGCGGCAATTGACGCCGCCATGAGCGGCGGCTCTCGGGAAACCCATGCAGGAAAAGGGCGACATCCTCGCCGTCGCCCATCTCGTCGGTCGCGAACGACAGGCCGTTCGCGACGATTCGGCCCTGGCGTATCGCGTCCATGCGGCGGCTCCCCGAAGGTTTCCGTCCAGCATGGCCGCCGCGCCGTCGCCGGACAACCCGTCCCGCCGGCCCGCCCGCCGCGCGAGGCGACGCGGTCGGCTTCAGCTTCGGCTTGATCCGCGGGCTGGGTCCGACTATTACAGCCGCTCGCTGTTTCAGCGCGCCGCCTTAGCTCAGTTGGTTAGAGCGCCAGATTGTGGCTCTGGAGGTCTCCCGTTCGATCCGGGAAGGCGGTACCATCTCGAAATCCCACAAGAAGAACGACATTGGGCCGACGCTGGCGCGCCGCCGCGTCCCCCCGCGTCGTTTCCGGCCGCGTCTATCCGCGAGAGGGCCCAGCGCCCGCCGTCTTGCGGAGGACATGTCATGAGATTGTGGATGATCGGCGCGGGCGCGGCCCTGTGCGTCGGCGGCGCGCAGGCCGCCGACGCCGCCCAGGTCCAGCCGGTGACGGCGGGGGCGACCACCTTCACGGGATCGGGCGTCGTCAACAACTGCCCCGTGACCCTCGCCGGAACCTTCAACCCCGCCGCCGGGACCGCCTCGATCACCAGCGTGGCCTTCGCGCCCGGCGTCTGCTCGGCCGTGGCCGCGCAGAACCTGCCCTGGACCATGCAGGCCGTATCGACGACGAGCGTCGTCTTCCACGGGGTCCGCCTGCAAAGCTCCATCCTCGGCGTATGCGGTCCGGGCGACCTGACGGCGGCCTGGAACAACACCAGCCACCAGGCCAGCTTCACCGGGCCGCTCAATCCGGGGAACTGTCCGGTCGTCGGCTCGGTGACCGCGCCGGGCGTGCAGGTGATTCCCTGAAGACGACCGGCGAAGGGCGCGGTTCGTCCTAAGGCGCGGCCGCTTCGACCACTCTGGCGCAGACCACGCGGGCGAGGACCCCCGTGGCCTTGACGGGCGGCTCGTAGGGCGCGGCGGGCGGGCTGACGCTGCAGGTCTGGGTCTTCTGGCCGCCGGAGGTCGTCTCGGCGATGGCGAAGGGCAGGGGAACCGCGCCGGCGGCGCCGGCCACGCCATAGCCGGCGAGGCTGCACGACACCATGGCCTCGCCCGGTTCGCAGGCCGCGCCCGGCATCTTCTGGCTCCAGCCCCAATAGACCGGCGCGGGCGTGCGCGTGGCCAGCCGATAGCTGTGTTTTTCGCCGCAGCTGGCCAGGGCCGTCGCCGCCAGGGCGAGCGTCAGGATGGTGAGACGAGCCATGCGTTTCCCCCAGGGTTTGCAGGCGCCATGCGACTACAGCCGGCCCGGCGGGTCAATGCGCCAGGCCGGCCGCTCAGGGGCGTTTCGCCGCGCGGACGTAGGGTCGGCAAGGGCTTGCCGAGATGAACCGGCGTAACTTATCTGCATTTAGTTGTTGGCGGGCGGCGATCCTTGCCCCATGCTGCGAACGATTGTTTGACGGCCTCGACAGAAGGCCGGGACGGAGGAGCTGGCGGTGACGGTCGAGCATTTTGACGTTCTGATTGTCGGGGCGGGGCTTTCGGGCGTCGGCGCGGGCTATCACCTGCAGACCAATTGCCCGAACAAGACCTACGCCATCCTGGAAGGCCGCGAGGCCATCGGCGGCACCTGGGACCTGTTCCGCTATCCCGGCATCCGCTCGGATTCGGACATGTACACCCTCGGCTACGCCTTCAAGCCGTGGCGCGAGGCCAAGGCCATCGCCGACGGGCCGTCGATCCTGAGATATGTTCGCGAAACGGCCGCTGAGCACGGCGTCGACCGTCACATCCGCTTTCGCCATCACGTCAAGCGCGCCGCCTGGTCGTCGGCCGACTCGCGCTGGACCGTCGAGGCCGAGCGGGGGCCGGACAAGGAGATCGTCCGCTTCACCTGCGGCTTCCTGTTCATGTGCAGCGGCTATTACGACTACGCTGGCGGCTACACGCCCGACTTCGCCGGGATCGACCAGTTCGAGGGCGACGTCCTGCACCCGCAGAAATGGCCCGACAATTACGACTACGCCGGCAAGCGGGTGGTGGTGATCGGCAGCGGCGCCACGGCGGTGACGCTGGTGCCGGAAATGGCCAAGACCGCCGCGCACGTGGTCATGCTGCAGCGCTCGCCGACCTATGTGGTGTCGCGGCCGGCCGAGGACGCCCTGGCCAACAGCCTGCGCCGCCGCCTGCCGGCCAAGCTGGCCTACGACATCATCCGCTGGCGCAACGTGCTGCTGGGCATGTTCTTCTTCAACATGGCCCGCAAGCGGCCGGAGAAGACCAAGGAGCGCTTGCTGGGCCTGGTGCGCGAGCACCTGGGGCCGGACTACGACGTCGCCACCCACTTCACCCCTCGCTACAATCCCTGGGACCAGCGGCTCTGCCTGGTGCCGGACGCGGACTTGTTCGACGCCATCAAGGCGGGCTCGGCCTCGGTGGTCACCGACCACATCGAGACGTTCACGCCCAAGGGGCTGAAACTGAAGTCCGGCCAGGAACTGGAGGCCGACATCGTCGTCACGGCCACCGGGCTCAAGATGCAACTGCTCAGCGGCCTGGAGGTCAGCGTCGACGGCGAGCGCGTCGATCTGTCCAAGACCATGAGCTACAAGGGCATGATGTACAGCGGCGTGCCGAACCTGGCCTCGGCCTTCGGCTACACCAACGCCTCCTGGACGCTGAAGTGCGACCTGACCTGCGAGTACATCTGCCGCCTGCTCAACTACATGGACCAGCGCGGCTGGACGCGATGCGCGCCCAAACCGGACGCCTCGGTCGCCGAGGCGCCGTGGTTGGATTTCTCGTCGGGCTACATCCAGCGCTCGATCGACCAGTTCCCCCGCCAGGGCCTGGTCAAGCCCTGGAAGCTCCATCAGAACTACGCCCTCGATCTGGTGGCGCTGCGGTTCGGCTCCGTCGACGACGGGGTGATGCAGTTCGACGCCCCGAACAAGGCCGGTCTGGCCGCCGCGGCGAATCCCGAGCGCGCGGCCGCCTAGGGCGCCGCGGCCCTCCCGGCCTGGCTCAGCCGCGCTGGAGCGGCGCGAACAGCCGCCGGCGGGCGGGCGGCTGGCGCATCTTGCCGTCGGGCCAGAGGTCGCCGGCCCGAGCCAGCGATTCGCCGGCGTCGAAGATCATCCGCATATTGGCGGTCTCGAAGCTGAGCATGTTGACCCCGTCGAGGCTGTGCGGGATCGAGGCCACGGCCAGGGGCAGGTTGTGGCGCGCGCAAAACCCCCGCGCCACGTCCAGCGCCTGGCGGTAGGACAGCCGCAGCATGGTGTCGAAGCTGCGCGCCAGCACCGAAGGCAGGCCCGACGGCGTGGCGCGGGGCGATGGCTCCAGCACGGTGTTGACGATGATGTAGACCTGCCCCCCGCGAACCCGCGCGCCCAGGTCGCGCCAGCGCAGCAGGGCCTCGGGCATGACGAACAGGGGGGCCGAGGCGCCGCCGTCCACATGCATCTCGTGATAGGGCACGCCGTCGCTCTCGACCTCGAACAGCTTGGGCGGGAACAGGCCCGGCAGGGTGGCCGAGGCGATCAGCACGTCGCGGAACAGCCGCACCGCCGCCTCGTCCCCGTGGCTGGCGATGGCCCCCATGTCCCACACGCAGGTCCTCTGGGCGTCGAGGTTGGTGGTGGCCACCAGCAGCCGCCGCCCCTTGGCGTGCTCGCGGGCGACGGCGTCGACCAGCGCCTGGTTCACGAAAGGCGAAACCAGCTCCTCGAGCGATTCTCCCCGGAAAACCCCCGCGCCCAGGCCGGCGGCGAAGCGGCGCAGGCTGAGCAGGGTCGAGGCCCGGCCGCCGGTATAGGCCTCGATCAACTGGTCGTCCCAGTCCGGGCCGAGGAAGGCCAGGGGCGCGATCAGGGCCCCGGTGCTGACGCCGGTGACGATGGCGAAATCGGGCCGCCGGCCGCTGCGGCTCAGGCCGACCAGGGCCCCGGCGCCGAACGCGCCGCCGGCGGCGCCGCCGGACAGGGCCAGGATGTTGAGGTCGTTGCGGGCGAGCAGCGGGCGCGGCGGCGTCAGCCGGTCGGCGGCCTCGCGCAGGGCGGCGTCGGCCTGGCCGGCGGTCAGGCGCACGCCCGCGAACCCGGCCAGTTCGACGGCCGCGCCCACCGGCGGGGCCGGCAGCCGCTTGCCGTTGACGCGGAGCCTTTGCGGCCTTTCGGAGACGCTGTCCGTCATAGACCCGAAGCTCCTGAAACGCGGCGTGGTTCCGGCCGGCGGCCGTCCGCGCAACCTCTAATCGCTCCGCCGGCTCCTGGCGACCGCATATCGCCTTGACCCCGGCGTCGGGACCGTCAAACATCCGTTTGATTTTACGCGGAGGCGACGATGGCGCTCGATCTGTTTTCCTTGCATGGGCGCGTGGCCCTGGTCACCGGCGGCTCGCGCGGCATCGGCCGGATGATCGCCGAGGGTTTCCTCGCCCAGGGGGCCAAGGTCTACATCACCGCCCGCAAGGCGGCCGCCTGCGAAGCGGCGGCGGCGGAGCTGTCGGCGGGCGGCGGCGTCTGCATCGCCCTGCCGGTCGACATCTCGACCCAGGAAGGCGTGCGCCGGCTGGCCGACGAGATCGCCGCCCGCGAGAGCCGGCTCGACATCCTGGTCAACAACGCCGGCGCGGCCTGGCTGGAGGCGTTCGACACCTTCCCCGAAAAGGGCTGGGACAAGGTGGTCGACCTGAACCTCAAGACGCCGTTCTTCCTGACCCAGGCCCTGGCCGGGCCGCTGCGCGCGGCGGCCTCGGCCGACCGTCCGGCCAAGGTGATCAACATCGCCTCGATCGACGGCGTATCGGTCAACCCGATGGAGACCTATTCCTACGCCGCCAGCAAGGGCGGCCTGATCCACATGACCAAGCGGATGGCCCTGCGTCTGATCGAGGACAACATCGTGGTGACGGCCATCGCGCCGGGGGCGTTCCCGTCGGAGATGAACACCGCCGCCCGCGACCAGGAGGCCGAGGTGGCCGCGCGCGTTCCGGCCCGGCGGATCGGCCGGCCCGAGGACATGGCGGGCGCGGCGATCTATCTGGCCTCGCGCGCCGGCGACTATGTGGTGGGCTCGACCCTGATCGTCGACGGCGGCGTCACCTACGCCCGCTAGGCCCGGCGGCGCCCGGCCAGGCGCGGGCGAGGTCCGCCGTTGGTGAATTCAGCGTCGGCGGAAGCGGCGCGGGCGCGGCCCCGTCCTCGGCCATGGCCGCGACATAGGCCGCCGCGGCCTCGTCGATCCGGGCCTGTTCGTCCGCGCGTTCGTCCGCGAGGCGGGCCTCGGCGACCAGGCCGCGCAAGGCCGCCTCCGCGCCCTGCGGCCGGGCGTCCAGCCACGCCCAGTCCGCCGCCGACAGGCTCAGCGTCCGCTCGGCCGGACGCGTGGGCGCGGTCGGCGGCCCGGACATGGCTCAGGCGCCTTCGACGTCGCGCCAGCCGCCCCCGAGGGCGCGGACGAGATCGACGCTGGCCTGCAGGCGGCGGGTCTCCAGCGCCAGGGCGGAGCGTTCGGCTTGCAGGGCGGCGGTCTGGGCCGTGACCACCTCCAGGTAGTTGGCCGCGCCCTGTCGATAGCGGGTCATGGCCAGGGCCTCGGTGCGCCGGGCCGCTGCTACCGCGTCGTCCTGGTCCTTGGCCTCGTCGGCCAGCTTGTTCGACAGCGCCATCTGGTCCTCGACGCCGCGGAACGCCGCCAGCATGGCGCCGCGATAGGTCTGGGCCGCCTGCTCGTAGGCCGCCCGCGCCGCCTCGACGCCGGCCTTGCGCCGGCCGGCGTCGAAGATGGCCCCTGCCAGCTGGGGCCCCAGCATCCAGAAGGTGTTCGGCGCCGAGAACAGATCGACGCCGCCGGCCGATTGCCATCCGGCCGAGCCGCTGAGGGTCAGGGCGGGGAAGCGCGCGGCCTGGGCGACGCCGATCTGGGCGTTGGCGGCGGCGGCGCGCCGTTCGGCGGCGGCCACGTCGGGACGGCGCTGAAGCAGGGCGGAAGGCGCGCCGACCGGCACGCGGGGCTGGGTCAGCCGCGCCTGCCGGGGGGGCAGGGCGAAGCTGGAGGCCGGCTCGCCGACCAGGGCGGCGATGGCGTGCTCGTAGAGTGCCCTCTGGGCGGCGACGTCGGAGACCTGGGCGTTGGCGGTCGAAAGCTGGGTCTGGGCCCGGCCGACGTCCATGGCGGTGGCCGCCCCGCCGGCGTGGCGAATCTCGGTCAGCTCCAGCGCCCGCTGGTAGGCCGCCACGGTGTCGACCAGCAGCTTCTCCTGGGCGTCGAGGCCGCGCAGCGCCAGATAGTCGTCGGCCAGCTCGGCCTGGAGGCTGAGCCGGACCGATTCCAGGTCGGCGGCGCTGGCCTGGGCCTGGGCGCCGGCGGCGGCCACCTGGCCGCGCACGCGGCCCCACAGGTCGATCTCGTAGCTGAGCGAGGCCCCGACCTGGATGTTGGAATAGTCGTCCGGGCCGCCGACCCGCAGCGGCGCGTGGTCCGAGCGGTGGTTGCGGACCGCCGAGCCCGCGCCGTCCAGCTCGGGGAGCAGGCCGGCCCTGGCCTGGGCGGCGTAGGCGCGGGCCTGGTCGTAGGCGGCGACGGCGGCGGCGAGACCCGGATTGGCCTTGGCCGCCCTGGCCTCCAGATCGTCGAGGGTCGGATCGCCATAGACCCGCCACCAGGCGCCGCGCGGAGCGGCGCCGGCCTCGGGCGCGGCCGGCGTCCAGGGGCCGGCTTCCTTGAAGGCGGCTGGCGGCGCGACGACCGGCGGCCGGTAGGGCGGCGCCGACGAACAGGCCGACAGCAGGGCCGCGACCGCCGCGGCGACGGCGAGGTCAGCCCTTGCGCGCATCGGCCCCCGCTCCCTTCACGGCCCCGATATGGACCTGATCGCCCTGAGCCAGCGATTCCGGCGGGTTGTCGATAACGCGGTCGGCGGGCTTGAGGCCGGAGGCCACCTGCACCGTCGCGCCCATGTCGCGGCCGATGACGATCGGCCGGATCGAGACGCGGCTGTCCGGTCCCGCCACGGCGACGGCGGGGCCGCCGTGCTGGAACAGGATGGCGGTGGCCGGGATCACCGTGGCGGCGGTCGCCGAGGGCATGTTGAAACTGACCTGGGCGTATTCGCCCGGCTTCAGGCGGCCGTCGGCGTTGTCGATCTGCAGTTCGACCAGCAGCGAGCCGCTCTGGGCGTTGACCGCCTGGGCGTCGCCGACCACGACGGCCTTGAAGGTCTGGCCCGGATATTCAGGCACGGCCAGGTCGGCGGTCATGCCGTGCCGGATCAGCGCCGAATAGTTCTGCGGCGCCCGCACGTAGATCCGCAGCCGGCGCTGGTCGGCGACGGTGAACAGCGGGGCGTCGGACGGGCTGCCGGCGGCGATCAGCGCGCCGATGTCGGTCGAGCGGACGGTGACGATCCCGTCGAACGGCGCGGTGATGCGCTTGAACGATTCCAGGGCCAGCAGCCGGTTGAGGTTGGCCTTGGCGGCGTTGACGGCCGAGGAGCGCGCGGCCAGGTCGCCGGCCTTCTCGTCGGCCTCCTGGCGCGACACGGCGTCCTGGGCCAGCAGGCCGGCCCAGCGCTTCGAGGTGGTCTCGGCCAGCCGCTGGTTGGCCTCGGCGGTGGCGAGGTCGGCGCGGGCCTGGATCACCTGCTGGTCGAGGTCGGGGGTGTCGATCTCGGCCAGCAGCTGGCCGGCCTTCACCCGCGTTCCGATGTCGACGTACCAGCGCTTGAGATAGCCGCTCACCCGGGCGTGGATGGCCGCGTTGGAGAAGGCCTGGACGTCGCCGGGCAGCACCAGCGCCTGGTCGCCGCCGGCGCCGGCCGAGACCAGGGTCACGGTCGGGACCGACTGGGCGCGGGTCCAGTCCTTGAGGCCCTGGTCGGCGTGGACGCGGGTGATGACGCCGGCCCCGACCACCAGACCGGCGGCGCAGAGCGCGACGACGCCGGCGAGCTTGAGGTGGCGCGGCGCCTGATGGCGCAGCGGGTCGGACTGGTCAGGCATAGGACTCTCCGGTTTGCGGTCCGGCGACGGGGACGGCGGCCTTGCGGCCGTGAACGATGCTGAACACCACCGGCACGAACATCAGGGTGGCGACGGTGGCGAAGACCAGGCCGCCGATGACGGCGCGGCCCAGGGGGGCGTTCTGTTCGCCGCCTTCGCCGAGGCCGAGCGCCATGGGGGCCATGCCGATGATCATCGCCAGGGCGGTCATCAGCACGGGACGGAAGCGGGTGAAGCCGGCCTCGACGGCGGCCAGGACCGCGTCGCCGGTGGCCTCCAGCCGCTCGCGGGCGAAGCTGACCACCAGGATCGAGTTGGCGGTGGCCACGCCCATGCACATGATCGCCCCGGTCAGGGCCGGCACCGAAAGCGTGGTGCCGGTGGCGAACAGCACCCAGACGATGCCGGCCAGGGCGGCGGGCAGGGCGGTGATGATCACGAACGGGTCCAGCCACGACTGGAAGTTCACGACGATCAGCAGGTAGATCAGGATGATCGCGGCGGCGAGGCCGAAGAACAGGCCCGAGAAGGCCGCGTTCATGGTCACCACCTGGCCGCGCAGATTGATGGTCGAGCCCTTGGGCCGGTCCTTGGCGGTTTCCTTGAGGATCTTCTGGATGTCGCCGGTGACGCTCTGGAGATCGCGGCCCTGGGTGGTGGCGAAGACGTCGATCACCGGCTGGATGTCGTAGTGGCTGACCACCGCCGGCGCGCTCTCGCGCTTGATGACGCCCAGGCCGCCCAGCACCTGGACGCCGGCCTGGGGCGAGCCGCCGGTCACCGGCAGGTTCTCCAGGCCCGAGATCGAGTTGACCTGATATTCCGGCGTCTGGGCGACGATGGGATAGGACACGCCGTTCTTGGGGTTGAGCCAGAAGGTCGGGGCGGTCTGGCCGCTGCCGGCCAGGGAGGTGACGACGCTGTTGGTCACGTCGCGCTCGGTCAGGCCGAGCTGGGCCATGCGCGAGCGGTCGACGTCGACGCGCAGCTGCGGCGAGTTCTCGGGCTGCTGGATGCGCACGTCGGCGAGGCCGCGGATGGCCTTCAGCCGCCGCATCAGCATGTCGGCGTAGGCGCGGTTGGCGACGGCGTTGGGGCCGGCGACCTGCAGGTCGATGGGGGCCGGGGCGCCGAAGTTCAGGATCTGGCTGATGATGTCGGCCGGCAGGAACGAGAAGGTCGAGCCGGGGAAGCGGCGGGGCAGGCTCTCGCGCAGACGCTTGACGTAGCCCGCGGTCGGATGGTGGTTCGCCTTGAGGCTGACGAAGATGTCGCCGTCCTGCGGGCCGATGATGCCCGAGTTGTTGTAGATCATGTTGATCGAGCTGTTGGCGATGCCGATGTTGTCGACCACCGATCCCATCTCGTCGGCCGGGACGGTCTCGCGGATGGCGTCCTCGATCCTGCCGAACAGCACCGAGGCGTCCTCAAGCCGGGTGCCGACCGGCGCGCGGACGTGCAGGGTCATCTGGCCGGAATCCACCGAGGGGAAGAAGTTGCCGCCGAGGAACGGCGCCAGCCCGAACGAGACCAGCACCGCCGCCATGAAGCCGACGACGAACACCCGGCGATGGCTGAGCGCCATGGCCAGCAGGTTGCGGTAGCTCTCGCGGAACTGGCCGAAGGCGGTTTCGAAGGCGCGCTGGAAGCGGACCAGGGGATTGCGCGACGGCCGGCCGGTTCCGCCGTGCTCGGCCTCGTGCTCGTAGCCCAGCCGCTCGGTGTCGTGCGGCTTGAGCAGGTACATGGCCATGGTCGGGACCAGGGTCCGCGACAGGATGAACGAGGCGATCATGGCGAACACCACCGACTCGGCCATCGGCACGAACAGGAACCCGGCGACGCCCTTCAGCATGAACATCGGCACGAACACGATGCAGATGCACAGCAGGGACACGAAGGCCGGCACGACGATCTGATTGGCGCCGTCGAGGATGGCGGTCTTGACGTCCTTGCCGTGCTCCAGGTGCCAGTTGATGTTCTCGATGGTCACCGTGGCGTCGTCGACCAGGATGCCGACGGCCAGGGCCAGGCCGCCCAGGGTCATGATGTTCATGGTCTGGCCGATGGCCGACAGGGCGGCGACGGCGGCCAGGATGGCCAGCGGGATCGACACGGCGATGATCACCGTCGAGCGCCAGCTGCCCAGGAACAGCAGAATCATCACGCTGGTCAGTGCGGCGGCGATGACGCCCTCGCGCACCACGCCCTCGATGGCGCCCTTCACGAACAGCGACTGGTCGTTCAGCGGCGTGATCTGGAAGTCGCCCGGCAACTGCTCCTTGAGCAGGGGCAGGCGGTCCTTGATGCCCTGGACGATGGCCAGGGTCGAGGCCGAGCCGTTCTTGAGGATGGTCGACAGCACCGCCCGCGCGCCGTCGACGTGGACGACGTTGGTCTGCGGCGGGGCGCCGTCGCGCACCTGCCCGACGTCATGGATGTAGATGGTCGCCCCGCCGACGGTCTTGATCGGCAGGTTGTTCAGCTCCTCGATGGTCTCGGCCGCGTCGTTGAGCTTCACGTTGTACTGGTAAGGGCCGATCTTCACCGCGCCGGCCGGCAGGATCTGGTTCTGGGCGGCGATGGCGTTCTGAACGTCCTGGGCCGACAGGCCTTTGGACTGCAGGGCCTGGGGATCGAGGTCGATCTGCACCTGCCGGATGCGGCCGCCGTAGGGGTAGGGGATGGCCGCGCCGGGCACGCTGATCAGTCCGGGCCGCACCACCGTCTGGCTGAGGTCGAACAGCTTCTGCTCGGAGGCGGTCTTGCTCGACTGGGCGAGCTGGAGGATCGGCACGGTCGAGGCGCTGTAGTTGAGGATCAGCGGCGGCGTCGTCCCGGCCGGCATCTGCTTGACCACGGTCTGCGAGATCGAGGTCACCTGGGCGGTGGCGGTGCGGATGTCGACGCCGGGCTGGAAGTAGATCTTGACGATGCCCATGCCCGGCAGGGACTGGCTCTCGACGTGGTCGATGTCGTTGACCGTGGTGCTCAGCACCCGCTCATAAGGAGTGATGATCCGTCCGGACATGTCGGAGGGCGACAGGCCGGTGTACTGCCAGGCCACGCCGATCACCGGCACGCGGATGTCGGGGAAGATGTCGGTCGGGGTCCGCAGAGCCGCCAGCGCCCCGAAGATCATGATCAGCAACGCCATCACGGTGAAGGTGTAGGGGCGCTGTAGCGCGACGCGGACGATCGAATTCAAAGGGCCTGCTCCCGACTTGCAGGAAAAGGACCTCGCGCGGGTGGGTTGGGGGGAACCGCGCGCGAGGTCGACGCAGATGCTGCGCTGCGGCGTCATGCGCCCGCCCGGCTAAAACCGCCGTGTCATGCAGATGAAAATCCGTTCATGTTGCCGCGCGGCGGCATGAAACGGCGCGTCAGGGCGGATCGAAGCGATAACCGTGCCCGCGCACGGTGGCGATGAACGGGCGGCCGAAGGCGCGCTCCAGCCGCTCGCGCAGGCGCGAGACGTTGGTGCGGACGAGGTCCGGCCTCGGCTCGCTGGCCTCGCCCCAGACGCTTTCCTGGATGCGGTCGACGCTGAGCACTTCGCCGGGGTGGCGGGCCAGATAGTCGAGCAGGCCGTATTCGCGCACGCTGAGCGGCAGGCTGACCGCGTCGCTGCGCACCAGCCGCTGGGCCGCCTCCAGGGTCAGGCCGTCGCGGCTTTCGCCGCCCCGGCGCGGGCCGAGCCGCGCCAGCGCCTCGATACGCACCTCCATCTCCATGAAGTGGATCGGCCGCACGAAGCAGGCGTCGGCGCCGCAGCGCAGCGCCCTGGCCCGCTCGGCCGGGGTGGAGGCGTCGACGGTCAGGACCAGCAGCGCGCCCCGGGCGCCCTCGACGATGCGTTTCAGCGGCCGCGCGGTCGGCGTCGGCTGGTCGAGGACGATCAGGTCGTACTCGCCTCCCGACATCATGAACACGCCGTCGCCGTGGTCGGCGGCGGCCTCGACCACATGGCCGGCTTCGCCGAGGGCGTTGATCAGGTAGTCGTCGCGGGCGCGATGGGGAACGTAGAGGATGTGCACGGCTCAGGCCTCCAGGCCGCGGGGCCAGCAGTCGAGGGCGACGCGCAGGCCCGGCCGGGCGTCCTCCAGCGCCAGGCGGAAGTGGTGCAGGCGGGCGATGGCGGTGACGATGCTGAGGCCCAGGCCCGAGCCGGGCTCGGTGCGCGTGCGCTGCGAGCGGTAGAACCGCTTGAGCACCGCCTCGCGCTCGCCCTCGGGAACGCCGGGGCCGTCGTCGACCACCTCGATCCTAGGCCCGGCCGGGCGGTTAAGCAGGCGCAGGCGCACCGCGCCGCCGGCCGGGGTGAACTTTAGGGCGTTGTCGACGAGGTTGCTCACCGCTTCGAACAGCAGGGTCGCGTCCGCCGACACTTCGGGCGCGTCGGCGGCGATGTCGGTCTCCAGGGTGACGCCGCGATCCTCGGCCGAGGGCTCGTGCAGCTCGCGCACGTGCTCCAGCACCGTCTGCAGCCGCACCGCGCCGAAACAGGCCTGGCGGTCGCGACGCTCGATCTCGCCGATGCGCAGCAGGGCGCGGAAGCGGGCCAGCAGGCCGTCGGTCTCGGCCAGAGCCCGGTCGATCATCTCGCGGTCGGCGCCGTCGAGCCTGGCCTCCTGCTGCACGCGATAGAGTTGGGCGCGCAGGCGGGTGAGCGGCGTGCGCAGGTCGTGGGCGACGTTGTCGCCGACGCTCTTGACCTCCCACAGCAGGCGCTCGGTCTCGTCCATCATGGCGTTGGCCACGCCGGCCAGCATGTCGATCTCGTCGGCGCGGCGCGAGACCGGCAGCCGCACGCCGAGCTTGCCTTTCAGCGCCTCGCGGCTGGCCTCGCGCAGGGCCTCGATCCGCCGCAACGGGGCGAAGCTGAGAACGGCCGCGGCGACCAGGCCCAGGACGATGATCGCCGCGCCGCTGATCATCAGGGCCCGCACCATGATGGCGCGCAGGCCGGTCAGCACCTTGGCGTCATGGCCGACGAACAGCAGCTCGCCGTCGGGCAGCCGTTGCACCAGCGCCCGCGCGCCGGGCTGGAAGCCTTCCTGCCTGAACTCGCGAGGCTCGCCGTCGATCTGGGCGCGGGCGGGCAGCCGGCGGACGTTGCCAGCGATCCACGCCCCCTGGGGCGAGAACAGGCCGTAATACTCAACCGCCCTCTCGTCGACGGCGACGGCGCGACGCACCCGGTCGGGCAGGTCCTGCGGGTCGCCCTGTACGAGGGCGTGGGCCTCGGCCACCACGATGATGTCCATCTGGCGGGCCATGTAGCCGGCGGTCTGCCAATAGATCAGGCCCAGCAGGGCCATCACCCCGCCGGCGAACACCGCGCCGTTGACCAGGGTCAGACGGAACGGCGTCGTGCGCCAGAGCTCACTCAGGCGCACGGAGGGCGTATCCCGAGCCGCGGACGGTGTGGATCAGGACCGGCAGGCCGGGCGTGTCGACCTTCTTGCGCAGGCGTCCCAGATGCACGTCGATCAGATTGGTGCCGGGGTCGAAGTGATAGCCCCAGATGGCTTCGAAGATCATGGTCCGGGTCAGCACCTGTCCGGAGTTGCGCATCATGAACTCCAGCAGCTTGAACTCGGTCGGCATCAGCCGCACCTCGGCTCCGGCGCGGCGGACCGAGCGGCTGATCAGGTCGATCTCCAGGTCGGCGACGGCCAGGACGGCGGTCTGGCGGGGCGCGCCGTTCCGGCGGCGCATCAGCACCTCCAGCCGGGCGCTGAGCTCTTCCGAGGCGAACGGCTTGGTCATGTAGTCGTCGCCGCCGGCGCGCAGGCCGCGCACGCGCTCGTCGACGTCGCTGAGCGCGCTGATCATCAGCACCGGCGTGGCGATTCCGGCGTTGCGCATGACGGTGACGATGGTCAGGCCGTCCAGGCGCGGCAGCATGCGGTCGAGGGTTATGGCGTCGAAATCGCCGCTGACGGCGCGGATCAGGCCCTGGCGGCCGTCGGCGACCCATTCCACGGAAAAGCCGCTGCGCTCCAACTCCGCCACGATCTCGCGTGCGGTGGTCTCGTCGTCTTCGATGGTGAGGACTGTCGGCATGGCGTCGGCGTTCATCGATCCACCACAACCGGGGCCGTTGTCGAGTCAATCCTGCTTTGGGCGGCCCCGCGCATCCGGAGGGCGGCGGCGGTCGAGCGCTGGCGCGCCGGCCGGTTCGCTCCATCGAAACCCGCACGGAAACCAATAGCCGCAAACCGGAGGTAAGCGCTGTCATTGACGAGGCCGGCGTCGAGATCGACGGCTCCAGCGGGCGACGGCCGGCGCCGCAAGACCTTCCCTGTCTCGCCGTTCATGGGCGCATGAGCCCGCGCTACGCCTTCGAGGCGGCTGAGCCGGGCGATCCATTGGGAGGCGCTGAAGATGGCCATGAAGGGGGTTCGGCTGCATCCCGACCCTGGCGCGGCCCGGCCGGGCGGCCTATCCACGGCGCATGCGCGCGCCCGTCTTCATCGATGATCCCGCCGATCCGCGAATCGCGCCCTATCGCGACGTCCGCGAGCGCGACCTTGTCGGCCGCCAGGGCCTGTTCATCGCCGAGGGGCAGGTGGTCTTGCACAACCTGTCCCGCTCGCGGGACTGCGAAGCCCTGTCGCTGCTGATCGCCGACAAGCGAATCGCCGCCCTGGCCCCGCTGATCGCCCAGTTCCCGGAGGACACGCCGCTCTATGCGGCGGGGCAGGGGGTTCTCGACGCCGTGGTCGGCTTCCATCTGCATCGCGGCGTGCTGGCCCTGGGCCGCCGTCGCCACGAGCCGTCGGCGGAATCGCTGCTGGCCGGATGCGGCCCCCGCGCCCTGGCGGTGTGCCTGATGGGAATCGGCAACCACGACAACATGGGCGGGATCTTCCGCAACGCCGCCGCCTTCGGGGCCGACGCGGTGATTCTCGACCAGGGCTGCTGCGACCCGCTTTACCGCAAAGCCATCCGGGTCGCGGTGGGCGCCAGCCTGATCACGCCCTTCGCGCGCCTGGAGCCGGGTGCGGATCCGGCCGCCCTGTTGGCCGCCCATGGATTCGAGACGGTGTCCCTCAGCCCCAAGGGCGCGATTCCCCTGGAACGGTTGCCGAGGCCGCCACGAGTCGCCGCCGTGTTCGGGGCCGAGGGGCCCGGCTTGCCGGCGGCGATTCTGGCCCGCACCACCACGGCGGCGGTGACGATGAGCGCCGGCTTCGATTCCCTCAACGTCGCCACCACCAGCGGAATCGTCCTGCACCACCTGGCGACGGCGAAGGGCGGCGAGCCTCCGGGCGTTGAAATCGCGGAGGTTTGAGCCGGCCGCGCCTCGGTAACGGGCGGCGCTGTTGACTCAAAGGGGCGGCGGCCTTAGATACGCGCTCCCTTGTCGCCGCCGGACGATTTGAACGGCGGGACCGGTTCTTCCCAAAAGGAGCTGGTTGACATCGGGAGAGGCGGTCTTTAGAGACGCCGCTCCCGCCGCCTCCGGGCGGTTTGTGTCGGCCGAGTTCTTGAGTAAAAAGAGCGGGTTGACAGGGAAAAGAGCAGTCCTTAGAGACGCCGCTCCTTCGGTCCTCGGGCCGGAAACGTCGACCGGTTTCTTCTTCGAAAGAGCCGATTGACACGGAGCCAAGCGGTCTTTAGAGACGCCGCTCCTTCCGCCCTCCGGGGCGGGGCGTTGACTGAGTTCTTGAGTAAAAAGAACGGGTTGACACGAAATTCGAGGGTGGCTAAACACGCCGCTCTTCACCGCCGCCGGGGTTGACTGGTGGGACTGAGAGGGTCTCTTGGTCTGGTCTTTGACATTGTTGGAAGGAAAGAGAAACGCAGGCGGCGGCGTCCTGGCGACGGTTCTTTA
>Ga0209243_100054_pt1 | contig 90824 bp, 75 predicted proteins | sample UppTromiDAQMD024_FD_185836 | JGI IMG/M metagenome (GOLD analysis project Ga0209243, IMG submission 185836) | Upper troposphere microbial communities from Maryland, USA - DAQMD-024 (SPAdes) (version 2) | ecosystem: Environmental > Air > Outdoor Air > Unclassified | place: USA: Maryland, Virginia...
CGCGCCGCCCGTCTTGGCCAGCACCATCGTGATCGCCGCCGTCAGCGTCGTCTTGCCGTGGTCAACGTGACCAATCGTGCCGATGTTGCAGTGCGGCTTGTTGCGTTCGAACTTTTCCTTGGCCATCGTCTTAACCTTCGCGCGGACAGGGTGTTGGAGGTGGAAGAGGGATCTGGAGCGGGTAGCGGGAATCGAACCCGCATCCTCAGCTTGGAAGGCTGCTGCACTACCATTGTGCTATACCCGCCCAAAGCGCGTTTACTTCGGTGGCGGGACGCGCCGCAAATCTCCTGTTTCATCCGGCGCCTTCGCCTTCCTTCAAGAACCTTAGAATTCTCGCGCGTGGTGGGGGAAGAAGGACTCGAACCTTCGAAGCTTTCGCAGCGGATTTACAGTCCGCCCCCTTTGCCGCTCGGGACATTCCCCCAGCGCGCGTGAACTCTCTGGCTCCCTGTTGCGTCGTCCTGCCAGGACCGGCGAACCGGGCCCGACGAGAACAAAAGCCTCCGCTAACGGTTGCGACCGGTGCTAAGAGCCAGGCCGGCCGTGTCACGGAGGCCTCAAGGCCCCAAATCGGAGCGCGTCTTATAGTGTCCTCTTCCCACGAACGCAACGACCGCAAATCGCGTTCTGACCATCATCGCAAACCGGCCCATTCCGGGCGCCGCGACGCGCCGAAAAGGCATGTGCGGGAAGAGGGTTACGACTGGTTGTGGGGCTGGCATGCGGTCGAAGCGGCCCTGGCCAACCCCCGGCGCGAGGCGCCCAAGCGCCTGCTCGCCACCGCCGAGCGGGCCAGGCAGATCACCCAGAAATTCGGCCGCGTCGATTCGCTCGAAGTCGCCGAGAACGCCGCCATCGCCCAGCTGCTGCCGCAAGGGGCCGTGCACCAGGGCGTGGCGCTGAAGTCGCCGTCCCTGGACTCCGCTTCGATCGACGAACTGGGCGCGCCAGCCAGCGGCCTTCTGCTGATGCTCGACCAGGTCACTGACCCCCAGAACGTCGGGGCCATCTTCCGCTCGGCCGCCGCGTTCGGCGCCAAGGGCGTCATCGTTCAGGACCGCCACGCCCCGGCCCTGGACGGCGCCCTGGCCAAGGCCGCCGCCGGCGCGGTCGACCTCATTCCCCACGCGCGCGTGGTCAACCTGTCGCGCGCCCTGGAGCGTCTGGCCGACCTCGGCTGGCGGGCGGTCGGACTGGACGGGAGCGCCGAGGGCGACCTGGCCCAGGTTCTCGATGGAACCCCTACGGTGCTGGTCATGGGCTCGGAAGGCGAAGGCCTGCGCCGGCTGGTGGCCGAGCACTGCGACGTCCTGGCCAAGATCCCGATGCCCGGCGGCTTCGAGAGCCTGAACGTCTCGGCGGCGGCGGCGGTGGCGCTTTACGAGGCTTCACGCCCGCGCGGGTGAGACAAACCGCGCACCCCCGCCTTGCACAAATAACCATGCTCGCGCATGTCAGTCGGCATGACCTTGCCAGTGCTCGCTGACATCGCCGGCGGATGGGCCGCGCCGCTCACCGCCTTCTTCCAGGTGCTGATGATCGACCTCGTCCTGGCCGGCGACAACGCCGTGGCCGTGGGCTTGGCCGCCGGGGGCCTGCCGGAGAAGGACCGCAAGAAGGTCATCCTCTACGGCCTGGGCGCGGCGGTAGCCATGCGCATCGGCTTCGCGCTGATCACCACCTGGCTGCTCGGCCTGATCGGCCTGCTGCTGGCCGGCGGCCTCTTGCTGCTGTGGGTGTGCTGGAAGATGTGGCGCGAACTGCGCGCCCAGGGCCACGCCGAGGCTCACGCCATCGAGCAGCCGCCCAAGACCTTCCGTCAGGCGTTCCTGCAGATCTTCATCGCCGACCTGTCGATGTCGCTGGACAACGTCCTGGCCGTGGCCGGGGCGGCGCGCGAGCACCCGATGATCATGGTGTTCGGCCTCCTGCTGTCGATCGTGCTGATGGGGCTGGCGGCGACCTGGATCGCCAACCTGCTGCAGAAGCACCGCTGGATCGGCTATGTCGGCCTGCTCATCGTGATCTACGTCGCCCTGCACATGATCTGGGAGGGCCACCGCAGCGTGGTCATGGATCTGAACGAGGTGCCCGCCTACAACGCCGCCGCGCCCAATCCGATCGACATCACGCCCAAGGAAATCGAAAAGCACGAAAAGCATCGGTGACCCGTGCGGGTCGCCGACGCCCGGCGCCTGAGCCCTATTCGGCGCCGCCGAAACGCTCGCCCCATTCGGCGATCTGGGTTTCCTCGATCTTCTTGAACAGCACCTCGGGCGCGCGCACCGGCTGGCCGGGAGCCAGGATCGACAGCGCCGCCTCGCCTTCCAGCTCGGGCCACGCCGCCGGATAGGCGTCGCCGACCGCCTCGGCGATCTTCTCGGCGGTGAACGGGATGAACGGCGCCGAGATGCGGGCGAACAGGGCCACCAGATTGAGGCCGGTGCGCACGATCACCGCCGCGCGGTCGCGGTCGGTCTTGATCGCCGTCCAGGGGGCGGCCTCCTGCAGGTATTCGTTGCCGAGCACCCACAGCGCCCGCAGCGCCTGGGCCGACTTGCGCAGCTCGATGGTCTCCATCTGCGTCGTCAGCTCGGCCAGGCGCGCGCCAACTTCATCATAGAGCTTGCGTTCCAGCTCGCCCGGCTCGCCGCCTTCCGGAACCACGCCGTCGAAGCGGCTCTCGCAGAACTTTAGGATGCGGTTGACGAAGTTGCCGAGCACGTCGGCCAGGTCGCGGTTGATGGCGCTGGCGAACTGCTCCCAGGTGAAGGCTGTGTCCGAGCCTTCCGGCGCGTTCGAGGTCAGGTACCAGCGCCAGTAGTCGGCCGGCAGGATGTCCAGCGCGGCGTCCATGAACACCCCCCGCTTCTGCGAGGTCGAGAACTTGCCGCCGTACCAGTTCAGCCAGTTGAAGGCCTTGAGCATGTCGACGGTCTTCCACGGCTCCTCCGAGCCGAGCAGGGTCGCCGGGAAGCTGACCGTGTGGAAGGCGACGTTGTCCTTGCCCATGAATTCGACATAGCGGACGTCGGACGCGCCCTTGTCGGTGCGCCACCAGCGCTCCCAGTCGCGATCCGGCTGGGCGTCGGCCCATTCCCGGGTGGCGGCGATGTATTCGACCGGCGCGTCGAACCAGACGTAGAAGACCTTGTCCTCGAAGCCCGGCCGCGGCAGGCCGTTGCGGGTGACGGGCACGCCCCAGGCCAGGTCGCGGGTGATCCCACGGTCGATCAGCCCCTCGTCCAGGTGCTTGTAGGCGATCGAGCGCGCCAAGTGGGGCCAGTCGGCGTGGCCGTCGACCCAGGCGCGGATGCGCTCGGCCATCCTGGTCTGCAGCAGATAGAGATGGCGGGTCTCGCGCACCTCCAGGTTCCGCGAGCCGGAGATCACCGAATAGGGGTTCTTCAGGTCGATCGGGTCGAGCAGCGAGCCGCAGTTGTCGCACTGGTCGCCGCGCGCCTTCTCGTAGTTGCAGATCGGGCACGTGCCCTCGACGTAACGGTCCGGCAGGAACCGCTTGTCGTCGATCGAATAGATCATCTTGTCGAGGCGTTCCTCGATCAGGCCCCTGTCCTCCAGCACGTCGGCGAAATGCTGGGTCAGCTTGTGGTTCTGCGGCGAGGACGAGCGGCCGAACCAGTCCCAGGACAGGCCGAAGGCGCGGCCGATGTCGTGTTGCAGGACGTGCTGCTCCTGGCAGTATGTCATCACGTCCTGGCCGGCGGCGGCGGCGGCCAGCTCGGCCGGCGTGCCATGCTCGTCGGTGGCGCAGATATAGAGCACCTCCCGCCCCCGCCCTCGCTGGAACCGGGCGTAGACGTCCGCCGGCAGCATCGACCCGGCCAGGTTGCCAAGGTGCTTGATCCCGTTGATGTACGGCAGGGCGGACGTGATGAGGATGCGGGACATGGGCTCGCTTCGTGAAATGGACGCGGCATATAAGGCCGGTGCGGGCGCGACGCAAAACCGCAGGAAGGGCCTGGGCTAGAACCAGCCCCGCCACTTGAACCAGGCGATGGGCGCCAGCGTCGACACCAGGATCACCGCCAAGCCGAACGGATAGCCGAAGTTCCAGTGCAGTTCGGGCATGTTGGCGAAGTTCATGCCGTAGATGCTGGCCACCAGGGTCGGTGGAATGCCGACCACCGAGGCGATGGTCAGCACCTTGAAGATGTCGTTCTGCTGGATGTTGATCAGGCCCAGCACGGCGTCGAGCAGGAACTGCACCTTGTCGGTGAGGTGCGTCTCGTAGTCGATCAGCGACTGGATGTCCTGCTTGGCGGCCTGCAGGCGGCTGTCGTATTCGTCGAGCGGCTGCTCGCCCTTGCGCTTGATCTCCAGAACGAACGGCGCGATCCGCCCCAGGCCCAGCAGCACAGCCCGCAGTTCCGACAGCCGGTCGCCCAGCCGCCCGAGCGAGGCCAGCAGGCGGCGGTGGCCGACATTGGTGCGGACCGCCTTCGAGGACTGCAGGTCCCGGATCGAGAACACGCTGTGGGAGATGCCGGTGAGCTCGGCGCCGCAACGTTCCAGCAGGTCGGCCTGGCGATCGATCACCGCCTCGACCAGCAGGGTGAACGCCCCCAGGGCGTCGCACGGCTTGCCCAGCGCCTGGATGGCCTCGGCGGCGGTCGCGAACGACTTGAACCGGTCGAAACGGATGGTGATCAGGGCCGTCGGCGCCAGCACGAACCCCACCGGCGACAGGTAGGGCTCCTCGCTTTCCGACTGCGACATCATCGGGGTGCTGAGATAGAGCACCCCCTGCTCCGTCCGCAGCCGGCTGGACACCTCGATCTCGCTCAAGGCCTCGCGCGAGGGAATCCGCACGCCGAGCATGGCCTCGACGGCGCCGATCTCGTCGGCGTCGGCGTTGAAAAGGTCGATCCAGATGGCTGACGGGTGGATCGGACCGGCGTCGGCGTGGTCCGGAAGGCGCGGATAGGCGCTCAGCATGAGAGGCGGGTCCTTGGGACGACAGGAGCCGCAGCATTACTCGATTTGCCCGATTTGGAACGCCGGGCGGCGCCAGTTTCGCTATTCGATGCGCTTCATGGCCGGCGGCCCGCGAAACGGTTGCCTACGACGCTGGGACGCGGCTAAAGATGCGGAGAATGACGCAGCTCGCGAAACGCTCCTGTGGTTTGCGCACGGCGCATCCTCGACGCCCCTGAAGACGCAGTCTTCCCAAGACGCCGGTTTAGCTCAGCTGGTAGAGCAGCGGTTTTGTAAACCGAAGGTCACGGGTTCGATCCCTGTAACCGGCACCACTCTTCTTCTCCCGCCGAGGCCGCAGAAGCTGAAAGACTTGCCGGATCGACGCTCGCGCGCCCTTCGCCTGGCGCATATCGCCGTTGATTTCCATCCTGGCGTCAATTGACCACGCCGAAGACGGGCCGTCGGGCGATCTAAAGCGGCGGACGACGCCCCCGCAACCTTGACGCCCGGCGCCGGCGTGCGCATTCTGATCGGACTGGGCTAAACTTCGATGAGGCCGATCTGCATCGTCATGTGACAAATAGCCCGCGTCAGCGCAGGTGTTCCTAGCGTGCGCCCAGATTTCCGGGTAGATGATGAAGTCGGGAATCCCGCCGGTCGCCAGCCGGCTCATAACGGCCGTCCGAAGGCGGTCAATTTTTCAGGACGAGATATGGCTCGCGGTACGGTCAAGTGGTTCAATTCGACCAAGGGGTTTGGGTTTATTCAGCCGGATGACGGCGGCGCCGACGTTTTCGTCCATGTCTCGGCTGTCGAACAGGCTGGTCTCCATGGTCTGAACGAAGGCGATCAGGTCGCCTACGAGATGGAGCAGGATCGCCGCTCCGGGAAGCTGTCGGCGGGCGCGCTCGAACTGCTCGCCGCCGGCGAGCCGTCGGCGGCCCCGCGGCGTGAACGGTCGTTCGACCGTCCGCAGCGCTCGTTCGATCGTCCGCAGCGCTCGTCCGAGCGTTCGGCGACCGGCGGCACGGGCGACGGCGTCGTCAAGTGGTTCAACCCGACCAAGGGCTTCGGCTTCATCCAGCCCAACGACGGCGGCGGCGACGTGTTCGTGCACATCTCCGCGGTCGAGCAGGCTGGCCTGCGCGGCCTGTCGGAAGGCCAGGCGGTGAGCTACGAGCTCGAACAGGATCGTCGCTCGGGCAAGACCTCGGCGACCAACCTGCGCGTCGTCGGCTAAAACGGGCTTCGGCGGCCCTCGCGGCCGCCGTCTCCCCTGTGGATCATAGGCCGTTCCGGCTCGCCGGGCGGCCTATATCTTTATCTGGCAGCAAAAGAAGCTCATGAGCGACACGCCTCCGGACCGTCTGTCCGTCAATCCTAAAAGCCCCCACTACGACGCCGAGGTGCTGGCGCGCGGTGTCGGCGTCCGTTTCAAGGGCGTCGAGAAGACCAATGTCGAGGAATATTGCGTCAGCGAGGGCTGGGTCCGCCTCAGCGTCGGCTCGACGGTCGACCGCAAGGGCGATCCGATGACCATCAAGCTGCAGGGACCGGTCGAGCCCTACTTCCAGACCGAGGCCTGAACCGTTCCGGGCGCCCATCGCGCCCGGAGCGCCCCTCCACGCTGGAACGGCGGGCGGCGGGGCGATGTCAGATAAAACCAAGAGTTGCCTTTCGCGCCACTTCCCCCATAGGATGACCTATCTGTTCCGGGGGGAAATCAGATGCTGCGATCGTTTCTGCGCGCCGGTCTGGCCGCCGCCCTGCTGTTCGCGCCCGCCGGGCTGACGGCCGCCGCTCCCGCCATTCCCAACCCCATGACGGCGCCCGCCGGGTTTCTGCCCTGCGCCGGAGCGAACGCCGACGCCCTGTCCTATTCCCGATGCCTGACCGAGCAGGCGACGGTGATCGATCAGGTGCGCAAGCGCATGGCCGAGTTGGAGAACGCCCCGCCGCGCGGCGGCTGCCTCGGCCAGGACGACATCACCTGCATCGCCATGGCGACGCGCAAGCTGGTCGTGTCGTCCAACCCCTACGGCCCCACCTTCACGCCCCTGAAGCCGCCGGAGCGGACCCTCGACGGCGCGCCGCTGAAGCGGCTGCGCTATTTCGACGTCTACGTCCCGCGCCCGGGCGCCGACGCCGTCGGACGACAGGGGCTGGACATGAATCTCGACATCGCCGCCGACGGCGGCGTCTACGCAGCCCGGGTGGAATTGCCGCGCCCGGTCTTTCCCGCCGTCAGCGTCGGCGACTTCGACGAGACCGGCGTCTATGAGCTCGCCGCCGCCCTGCTCGGCGAAGCCTGCGTCGGCGAGGACCGCCTGGCCTTCTACCGCCTGGTGCGGGACATGCTGGCCCATGAGCGCGCCAAGGACGACTGGGCCGACCACCGCGTCAACGTCATCAGCGGCTCGCGCGAGATGTGCGGCCACCTGTTGACCATCACCTCCAAATGGACCTCTCCCAGCGTCCGGCGCCATTCGGACAAGGACAGCAACGTCCTCTCCGTCACGGCGCCGCCGACCTTCGCCCAGTCGGTGGCCAGGTTCCTGCTGGAAAACCCGCCCGAGCCGCGAAAGCCCCGCCGCCATCGCCGCGACGGCGACTGACGCGCGCGCCGCTGGCGGCCGCCCCCGCCCCGGCCTATGAGAGGGCATGTCCGACGCCGCGCGCAAACCCATCGAGATCTTCATCGACGCCGACGCCTGCCCGGTGAAAGACGAGGCCTACAAGGTCGCGGCCCGCTACGGCCTCAAGACCTGGGTGGTGGCCAACGCCTTCATGACGATCCCCGCCTCGCCGCTGATCGAACGCGTCGTCGTCGAGGCCGGGCCCGACGTCGCCGACGACTGGATCGCCGAGCATGTCGCGCCGGGCGACGTGGTGGTGACCAACGACATCCCCCTGGCCGAACGCACGCTGAACGCCGGCGGGGCGGCCATCGCGCCCAACGGCCGCCCGTTCACCCGCGATTCCATCGGCTCGGCCATCGCCCAGCGGGCGTTGATGGAGCAGCTTCGCTCGACCGGCGACATCCTCGGCGGCCCCAAGCCCTTCGACCGCAACGATCGATCGCGGTTCCTGCAGGCCCTCGACGAGGCCATCGTCCGTGAGCGGAGAAAGAGCGGGCGATGATCGTCGTCAACGACAGGCTGGTCATCGGCGAGGACGAGTTCTCCGAGAAGGCGGCCAAGGCCAGCGGCCCGGGCGGACAGCACGTCAACAAGACCAGCACCGCCATCGAGCTGCGCTACGACGTCCGCGCCTCGGCGCTTCCCGACGACGTCAAGGAGCGGCTTGAACGTCTGGCGGGCAGCCGCCTGACCCAGGACGGGGTCATCGTGCTGTTCTCGCAAGGCAGCCGGTCGCAGGAGATGAACCGCCAGGAGGTGCGCGAGCGGCTGGCCGAGCTGGTCCGCCAGGCGCTGTTCAGACCCAAGGCGCGCAAGAAGACCAAGCCGACCTACGCCTCCAAGCTGAAGCGGCTCGACGGCAAGACACGCCGCGGCGGCGTCAAGGCCATGCGCGGCCGGCCCGGCCGTGACGACTAGCGCCCGCACGCTAGGACGTTCCGCCCAGTAGGCAGCGGCCGCGGCGACCGCTAGCCTGCCCGTCGATCAAGCGCGGGGAGAGTCGGGATGCGAGCAGCTCATCTGGTGTTGACCACGGCGGCGATGGCGGCGGCCCTGGCCGCCTGCGGCAAGAGCGGCTCCAGCGACCAAGCCTCCACCGCCTCCGGCGCCGGCTCGCCGCCGGCCGCCGCGGCCAAGGGACCGAGCGCCAAGGAGAAGAAGGCCCTGCTGGCCGCCCTGCCCGCCCCCTACAACGCCGGCGATCTGGACAATGGCCAGCGCAAGTTTGCCCTCTGCCGCTCGTGTCACACCATCACCCAGGGCGGCCCGGACATGACCGGCCCCAACCTCTATGGCGTGTTCGGCCGCAAGGCCGGCTCCAAGCCGGGCTATCGCTATTCGGACGTGGTCAAGAACGCCGGCTTCGACTGGGACGCCGAACACCTGGACAAGTGGCTGTCGAGCCCGCGCACCTTCATGCCCGGCACCAAGATGTCGTTCCTGGGCATTCCCAACGAAAAGGATCGGGTCGACCTGATCGCCTATCTCAAGGTCGAGACCGGCTACCAGCCGCCCAAATAGACCCCTTCGGGGAAGGAGCCGTCGCCATGCGCCACGAAGAAAGCCTGCTGCGCGAACTCTACACCGCGTTCGACAACAGGGTGGTCGAGGAGGCTCTGGGCCTGCTGCACCCGCAGGTCGATTGGCCCGACCTGATCGATCACGACCGCCTGAACGGCCGCGAGGCGGTGCATGCCTACTGGAACCGCCGGTTCGCCAACACCGTCATGACCATGACCCCGACCCATTTCCACTTCGAGCCGGACGGCCGGGTGGCGGTCACCGTCGATCAGGTGCTGCGCGACCTCGCCGGCGACCTGCTGTCCGAACGGAAGGTGACCCACACCTACAGCTTCAAGGACGGGCTGGTGGCGCGGATGGACATCAGCCACGCCTGACGCGCCGCCCTTTCGCGGTCAGGCCAGCAGGTCGGCGCAGGCGTCGAGGATGGCGTCGGCGTCGAGGCGGTAGGTGCGATAGAGGTCGGGCAGATCGCCCGACTGGCCGAAGGTCTCAAGGCCGAGCGCCCGCACCTGCTGCCCTCGCACCGAGCCCAGCCACGACAGGGCCGCCGGCGCGCCGTCCAGCACCGTGACCAGCCCGGCCTCGCGCGGCAGGACCGACAGCAGCCGTTCGATGGTCGAGGTCTCGGCCGCCCCCTTGGTCCAGCGCGAGCGCCCGGCGGCCGTCCAGTCGCGATGCAGCACGTCCGGCGAGGTCACCGCCAGCAGGCCCGCGCCCGGCTCGTCCTCCAGCAGGGCCTCGAAGGCCGCCAGGGCCTCGGGCGCGATGGCGCCGCTATAGACCAGGGCCAGTTTGGCGCCGGCCGCCGGGGCCTTGAACCAATAGGCCCCGTCGACCGCGCCCTGCCTCCAGGCGTCGTCCTCGCGCTTCGGCTGGACAAGGCTGCGGGTGGACAGCCGCAGATAGGTCGAGCCGCCGCCGTCGGCCTGGATGCGGTCGAAGGCGTGGGCCATCAGCACCGCCGTCTCGTCGGCGAAGGCCGGCTCGTAGGAATCGAGGCCCGGCTGGCTCATGCCGATCAGCGGCGTGCCGATCGACTGGTGCGCCCCGCCCTCCGGCGCCAGGGTCAGGCCCGAGGGCGTGGCCACCAGCAGGAAGCGGGCGTCCTGGTAGCAGGCGTAGTTCAGCGCATCGAGGCCGCGCGCGATGAACGGGTCGTACAGGGTGCCGACCGGGAACAGCCGCTCGCCGAACACCGAGGACGACAGGCCCAGCGCCGCCAGGGCGATGAACAGGTTGTTCTCGGCGATGCCCAGTTCGACGTGCTGGCCGGTCTCGCCCTGGGCCCAGATCTGGGCCGAGGGGATGCGGCGGGCCTTGAACACGTCCTCCATGGTCCGGCGCTGGAACACCCCGCGGCGATTGACGAAGCCGCCGAGATTGGTCGAGACGGTGACGTCGGGCGATGTGGTGACCACCCGGCCGGCGAACTCGTCGGCGGTCTTGGCGATCTCGAACATCACCTTGCCGAAGGCCGCCTGGGTCGACTGCTCGTCCGCGCCCTCGACGGCCTTGAGCAGGGTCTGCGCCGTGGGCGTGGCCACCTTGGGCGCGGCGTGGCGGCGTTCGGCCGCCGCGGCGAAGGGCGCGGCCTCGACCAGCCCCTTCATGGCGTCGATCTCGGCGTTGGACAGGCCGGAGAAGGCGTCCCACTCCTCGCCGGCGCGCACGCCTAGCCGATCGCGTAGCTCGGCGATCTGGGCCGGGGTCATCAGGCCGGCGTGGTTGTCCTTGTGCCCCTGGAAGGGCAGCCGCCAGCCCTTGACCGTATAGGCGATGAAGAAGCGCGGGGCGTCGTCCTGGGCGGCGTGCTCGAACGCCTCCAGCACGGTCTCCAGGCAATGGCCGCCGAGTTCGGTCATCAGCAGGGCCAGCTCGGCGTCGTCATAGGCCGCGATCAAGGCCAGGGCCGGCTTGTCGGCGGCCAGGTCGGCGTTCAACCGCTCGCGCCACGCCGCCCCGCCCTGATAGGTCAGGGCCGAGAACAGGTCGTTGGGCGCGTTCTCGATCCAGGCCTGCAGGGCCGCGCCGCCGGGCTTGGCGAAGGCCAGGCGCTGGCGCTTGGACCACTTCAGCGTCACCACCTGCCAGCCGGCGGCCTCGAAGATTTCGCCATAGCGGGTGAACATGCGGTCCGAGGTGGTGGCGTCCAGGCTCTGGCGGTTGTAGTCGACGATCCACCAGGTGTTGCGCACGTCGTGTTTGCAGGCCTCGATCAGGGCCTCGTAGATGTTGCCCTCGTCCAGTTCGGCGTCGCCGAGCAGCGAGATCATCCGGCCCATCGACTGCGGATCGACCGCGCCGCGCGCGGCCAGATAGTCCTGGGTCAGCGAGGCGAAGGCGGTCATCGCCACGCCCAGGCCGACCGAGCCGGTCGAGAAATCGACGTCGTCCTTGTCCTTGGTCCGCGACGGATAGGACTGCGCCCCGCCCAGGGCGCGGAAGCGTTGCAGCTGGTCCAGGGACTGACGCCCGAACAGGTGCTGGATGGCGTGGAACACCGGGCTGGCGTGCGGCTTGACCGCCACCCGGTCCTGCGGCCGCAGGGCCCGCAGATAGAGCGCCGCCATCAGGGTGGTCATCGAGGCGCAGGAGGCCTGGTGGCCGCCGACCTTCAGGCCGTCGCGGCTTTCGCGCAGGTGGTTGGCGTTGTGGATGGTCCACGACGCCAGCCAGAGAATTCGTTCCTCCAGCCGCCGGAGGGTCGCAATATCGTGCTCGCGAACCCCGATGCTCCCGTCAGCCATGACCGCCCTGTCGTTATTCGGCGGGCGAACTCTCCGCACCGCCTTCGCCGTGCTCATACGCCTCGATCCGCCTCGCCGTCCACTCCGGCGATTTCGTGAAGCGGGCGAGCAGGTTGTAGAACACCGGCACCACGAACAGGGTCAGCAGGGTGGCGAAGATCGCCCCCGAGAAGATCACCGCCCCGATGGTCTGGCGGCTGCCGGCGCCGGGCCCGGCCGCCAGGATCAGGGGCAGCGCGCCCATGGCCGCGGCGATCGAGGTCATGATGATCGGCCGCAGGCGCAGGCCGGCCGCCTCGATCACCGCCTCGCGCACCGGACGCCCCTCGTCGCGCAGCTGGTTGGCGAACTCGACGATGAGGATGCCGTTCTTGGCGGCGATGCCGACCAGGATGATCAGGCCGATCTCGGAATAGGTGTTCACCGACGAGCCCGCCATCAACAGGCCGAACAGCCCGCCCAGGGCCGCCAGCGGCACGGTCAGCATGATGACGCCGGGGTGGATCCAGCTCTCGAACTGGGCGGCCAGCACCAGGAACACCAGCAGCAGGGCGAGACCGAAGGCCAGGCCGACGCCGCCGGAAGCCTCCAGATAGTCCTTGGCCTGTCCGCCCCAGGCGATGACCACGCCGGGGTCGGGGTTCTTGGCGGCCAGGTCGCGATAGAACTTCACGGCCTCCGCGACGGTGTAGCCGGGCGCCAGCTCGGCCGTCAGGGTGATGGCGCGCTGGCGGTCGACGCGCGCGCGGTCGGGGGTGTCGCCGCGCACCTCGGTGCGCACCACCACGCCCAGCGGCACGAGGTCGCCCGCCCCGCCGCGCACATAGAGCTTGTTCAGGTCCTCCACGGTGCGGCGCTGGTCCAGCGGCGTCTGGAGGATGACGTAGTACTCCTGGCCGTTCTTGACGTAGGTGGTCTGGCGGACCGAGCCGAACATGGTCTGCAGGGCCGAACCGACCGCATCCACCGGCACGCCGAGGGCGGCGGCCTTCTCGCGGTCGATGTCGACCAGCAGGCGCGGCGAGGTCGGCTCGAAGTCGAGGCGCGGGCGGGCCAGACCCGGATTGCCCTGGGCCGCGGCCAGCATCGGCTGCATCCAGCGGGCCAGTTCGGCGTAGTCGTTGCCCTCGGCGATCAGGTCGATGTTCGAACCAGAGCCCGAGCCGCCGCCGCGCTGGAACGGGCCGCGCACGCTGGCGATCACCCGCACACCGGTGATGCGGCTGAACTCCTTGTTGAGCTGGGCGGCGACCTGGGCGGCGCTTTCCTTGCGGTGACGCCAGTCGCCGAGCACGAGACTGCCGAAGCCGGTGTTGAACGCCCCGGCCCCGAAGCCGGGCACGCCGAGGAGGTAGCGGTCGGCCGTCCCGTCGCGACGCAGCTTGTCGAGCACCGGCTCGGCCGCCGCGGCGGCGGCGCGGGTGTAGTCGTAGCCCGCCCCCACCGGCCCGGCGATGCCGATGTCGACGCGGCCGCGATCCTCGGTCGGCACCAGCTCCTTGGGCAGGACCAGGAACAGCGCCGCGGCGGCGGCGGCCAGCAGCAGGACGCCGCCGCCGATCCCCGCCGTCCAGGCGCGGGCGCCCAGCATCATGCCCAGCGAGGCCTCGTAGGAGGCGCGCAGGCGGTTCATCGCCAGGTTGACGCGGCGCGCCAGCCAGCCCTCGCCCGAGGCCGGCCGCAGCAGCTTGGAGCTGAGCATCGGCGACAGGCTGAGCGCCAGGACCGCCGAGAAGGCCACGGCGGCGGCGATGGCCACCGCCAGCTCGACGAACAGGCGGCCGATATAGCCGGGCAGGAACATCAGCGGCGCGAACACCGAGATCAGCACCACCGTGGTGGCGACCACGGCGAAGAACACCTGCCGCGCGCCGCGTTCGGCGGCGACCAGGGGCGGCTCGCCCTCGTCGACCCGCCGCTGGATGTTCTCGACCACCACGATGGCGTCGTCGACCACCAGGCCGATGGCCAGCACCAGGGCCAGCAGGGTCAGCAGGTTGATCGAGAAGCCCAGCGGGGCCAGGACGATGAAGGTCGCCAGGATGCAGATCGGCGCCACGATCGACGGGATCAGGGCCGAGCGCCAGCTGCCGAGGAAGATGATGTTCACCGCCGCCACCAGCACCAGCGACAGGGCCATGGTGAACCAGACCTCGTGGATGGCCTCGGCGGTGAACACCGAATAGTCGACGGCGATGGCCAGCTTGGTCCCGGCCGGCAGGGTCCGGTTGACCTCCTCGATGGTCTTCTTGACGTTGCGCGAGATCTCCAGGTCGTTGGCCTGAGACTGGCGCGTCAGGGTGATGCCGATCTGGTCCTGGCCGTTCGAGCGGAACATCGCCCGGCGCTCGTCAGGCCCCTCCTCCACCCGCGCCACGTCGCCCAGCCGGGTGACATAGGCGCTGGCGACGCCGCCCGGATTGGTCACGCCGTTGGCGACGGCCTGGGTCCCCGCCGCCGGCTTGCGCGCGATGGGCAGCTTGGCGAAGTCCTCGGGGCGGATGTACTGGCGGTTCACCCGGATGGTGTAGTCCTTCGAGGCCGACTCCAAAGCGCCGGCCGGCAGCTCGACGTTCTGGCTGTTCAAGGCGGCGGCGACGTCCTCGACCGTCAGGCCACGCGAGGCCAGGGCGTCGGAATCCAGCCAGATGCGCATGGCGTAGAGCGGCGCGCCGCGCAGGTTGACCTGGGCGACGCCGGGAATCGTCGACAGCCGCTGCACCAGGAAGCGGTTGCCGTAGTCGGCCAGGGCCAGCCGGTCGAGGGTGGTCGAGGTCAGGCTGAGGAAGATCAGCGGCGAGGAATCGGCGTTGGCCTTGGCGATCTGCGGGGCCAGCGCCTGGTCCGGCAGTTGCGACAGCACCCGGCTGACGGCGTCGCGGACGTCGTTGGCCGCCTCGTCCAGGTTGCGGTCGAGGGTGAAGGTGATCGAGATGCGGGACTGGCCGTCGCGGGACGACGAATATACCCGGTCGATGCCCTGGATGCCGGCGACCTGCTGTTCGATGATCTGGGTGATGCGCACCTCGACCACCTCGGCCGAGGCCCCGGTGTAGGTGGTCGAGATCGACACCACCGGCGGATCGACATTGGGCAGTTCGCGCACCGGCAGGGCGAAGAAGGCCGCGGCCCCGATCACGCACAGGATGATGGCGGCGACCGCCGCGAACACCGGCCGCCGGACGGAGAGGTCCGAAAGCGTCATGAGCGGGCCGCGACCGGCGCGGCCGCGCCCTGCACCAGCCGCAGCGGCGCGTTGGGCTGCACCCGGTTGACGCCGTCGGCGACGATGCGGTCGCCGGCCTTGAGCCCTTCGCGGATTTCGATGAAGCCGTCCTCGCGGACGCCGGCGACCACGCCCCGCTGTTCGGCGACCAGCTTGCCGCCGCGCTCGGCGATGACGAAGACGTAGGGCTGGTCGGTCTCGAACTGCACGGCGGCCTCCGGCACCCCCACCGCCCGCCGCTGGCCGTGCTCGACCGCGACGCGCAGCATCATGCCCGGCTTCAGCCGGCCGTCGGGATTGGGGAACTCGGCCCGCGCCCGGATCGAGCGGGTGTTCTGGTTCACCCGGCTGTCGAGCTTGGCGATGACCCCGCCCGACTTCTGGCCGGGATAGGCGTCGGGCCGGGCCACGATCGGCAGGCCTTCGCGCAGGGTGGGCGCATAGCGGTCGGGCACGTCGAAATCGACGCGCATCACCGCGACGTCGTCGAGCGAGACGATCGGCGTTCCGGCGTTGATCAGCGTGCCGGGCGCGACGTCGCTGAGCCCCACCACGCCGGAGAACGGCGCGCGGATGACCCGGTCGAGCTTGTTGGCCTGAGCCACGCGCAGGGCCGCCAGCGCCTGGTCGTAGGTGGTCTTGTACTGTTCGGCCGTGGCGCGCGGCGCGACGCCCTTCTCGGCCAGGGCCCGCCAGCGGTCATGGTTGGATTTGGCCAGGGCCAGGGTCGCCTCGGCCTGGGCGATGGCGGCGTCCTGGGCCTGGGCCTTGAGGTCGACCAGCACCTGCCCCTTGGCCACCCGCTGGCCGTCGCGGAAATGCACGTCGGTGATCAGCTCGGTGGTGTTCGAGGTGATGGTCACCGACTGGCGGCCCTTGGCCACGCCGATAGCCTCGATACGGTCGGTGAAGGCGCGCTCGGCGACCACCAGCGGCGTCACCGTGGTGGCGCGCGCCGCGGCGGCCCCGGCCTGGGCTTGGGCCTTGCCCTGCCCGGCGGCCGACGCCGCGATCTTCAGTCCGCCGGCCACGGCCATCAGCACCAGCGCGCCCAGGGCGGCGAACAAGAAGAAATGGCGTCGGATCAAGGAAACTACTCCGGCGTCAGGTCCTGTAATCGTCGGACCAAGGATCGTTCGGAGGATATCGCCCAGGGGTTCAGCTTCGTCCAGCTACAGAAGTGTGACCGAACATATCAATTCTGTAATATTCCAGACCAAGCGGCCATACGCGCCGACGACGTTACCGCCATCGGCGCAGCCAGAGCGCGAAAACTTGGTTGTATCTAGGCGTCGTACCCCGGCAGAGCGCGATCGAGCTGACGCAGACAGCCGGGCCAGGCCAGGTTGCCGATCATGCCCATGCCGCCACCGGTCTGGCCCCGGACCTCGGCCTGGGCGGCGTCGGGCGCCAGCAGCACATTCTCGCGGCCGATCGACAGCGCCATCACCTGCTGCTTGCAGGCCCGCTCCAGGAAGAACATCCCCAGCCAGCATTCGGCCGCCGTCGCGCCGACCGACAAGGTGCCGTGGTTGCGCAGCAACATGGTCTTCTTGTCGCCGAGATCGGCGACCAGCCGCTCGCGCTCGTCGAGGTTCAGGGCGATGCCCTCGTAGTCGTGATAGGCCAGCCGGGGCAGCACGATCAGGGCGTGCTGGGTCAGGGGCAGAAGCCCGTCCTTGTGCGCCGACACCGCCACGCCCTGGTCCGAGTGCAGGTGCATGACGAACTGGGCGTCCTCGCGCGCGGCGTGGATGGCCGAGTGGATGGTGAAGCCCGCCGGATTGATGAAGTACGGCGTCTCCTGGATGATGTTTCCGTCGAGGTCGATCTTGACCAGGGCCGACGCCGTCATCTCGCCGAAGAACATGCCGTAGGGATTGATCAGGAAGTGGTGCTCAGGCCCCGGAATGCGGGCCGAGATGTGGGTGAAGATCATGTCGTCCCACCCGTGCAGCGCCACCAGCCGGTAGAGCGCGGCCAGATCGACCCGCGCCTTCCACTCGGCCTCGCTGACCTTGCCCTTGAGCGAGCCCACGCCGGGCAGCGAACCATCGGCCATGGCGTCATCCTTCCTGATCGGTGTTTATATTTGCCGGCAAGGTCGCCCCCGGCTCACCGGGCGTCAAGGGGAATGAGGCTCAGGCCTTCGGCAATCGCGCCCAGATCGCGTCCAGCGGCGCGGGCGAGGTCAGGCCGAAGACCCGGTCCAGCACCTCGGCCAGCTCCCGGGGGCCGGCGATGGGCCGGGTCTCGACGGTTCCGTCCGGTCGCCGCAGGCTGACCTGGTCGTTGAGCAGGGTGTGGCGCAGCGGCCCCTCGGTCCGCGCGGCGACAAGATGGCTGACGAAACGGGCGCTGGGATGGGTGGCGCTGTACCAGTTCGACACCTCGTAGTCGGCGCGGGCGCGGGGCTCCAGGGTGAAGCGGTAGAGCCCCGCCCAGCGCCCAGGCTCCAGTCGCAGCTCCAACCGGAAGCCGCCCTCGGTCTCGTTCAGCCGATAGAGCCCGTGCGGCGTCGCCTGCTCAAGGCCCGCGACCAGCCGCAGCGCCGCCGTCGGGGTCTGGCCGCCGAAGCCGACGTCGGCCATCCACGGCTCGCCGTCGATGTCGAGGCGCAGCAGCATGTGCGTCAGGGGCGGCGTCGGCGCGTCCTCGGCCGCGCCCCACACCACGCGGGCCAGCAGGCCGGTGGTGCGAAAGCCCAGGGCGTCGAGCGCGGCGCGGAACAGGGCGTTCTGCTCGAAGCAGTAGCCGCCGCGCCGGCGGTCGACCAGCTTGGCGGCGATGTCGTCGAGGTCGAGCGACGGCGGCGCGCCGAACAGCGGATCAAGATTCTCGAAGGCGATCGCCTGGGTGTGCGCGGCGATCAGGCGGTCCAGGGTCGCCGCCGTCGGCGCGCGCGATCCGTCGTCGCCGACACGGGCCAGATAGGCGTCGAGATCGAAGGCCATGATCGCTCCTTTGCGCTTCGGCGGCGCGGACGGCGGATATTGGGCGGGCGGCGGGCCTCGGCAAGCCGGATGAACGGCATTTCGGGCTCCCGCTTTGCGGCGTTAGGCCGTAAAGACAGCCGCCATGACCGACCAAGCCGTCCAGATCATCGCCCGCGGCCCGCGCGCCGACGCCGAGACCGCCGCCGCCGCCATCGACGCCGACCCGGCCCTGGAGGGCGCGACCTATTCGATCCTGGAAGAGGACGAGGACCGCGGGATCTGGCGCATCGACGCCTTTCCCACCTCGGACGAGGAAGCCGAGGGCCTGCGCCGCGTCCTGGCCGGCTATCCCGCCCTGGTCACCATCACCGAGAAGCTGGCCGACGCCGACTGGCTAGCCATGGCGCTGTCGGGCCTGCCGCCGGTGCGGGCCGGCCGCTTCTTCGTCTACGGCATGCACGACCGCGGCCGCACCCCGCCCAACGCCGTCAACCTGCGCATCGAGGCGGGCGCCGCCTTCGGCACCGGCCACCACGGCACCACGGTCGGCTGCCTTATGGCCTACGACCGCCTGCTCAAGGCCCATCGCTACGCCAAGGTGCTGGATGTCGGCGCCGGCACCGGCGTGCTGGCCATCGCCGCCGCCCGCACCGGAACCAAGACCGCCGTCGGCACCGACATCGACCGCGTCTCGGTGCGCATCAGCCGCGAGAACGCCCGCGTCAACCGCACGAGCGCCCGCTTCGTCCACGCCTCGGGCCTGGGACACCGGCTGGTGCGCGACGCCGCGCCCTACGACCTGGTGTTCGCCAACATCCTGGCCCGGCCGCTGGTGACGCTGGCCCAGGACATCAAGGGCGCTCTGCGCCCCGGCGGCACCGCCATCCTGTCGGGCCTGCTGCGCACCCAGGAGCGTTACGTGAAGGCCGCCTATCTGGCGCGGGGCTTCCGCGTCACCCGCCGCATCCACCGCGACGCCTGGGCGACGCTGGTCCTGCAACGCGCCTGACGGTCGATCGCCCCGACGATCACCCATCCGTCAACGACCAAGCCTTGGCGCCGAGGGGGCGTCGAGCTTACATCCGCGCCATGCGCCAGACCTTCGACGAACACACCTCGCCCGACTTCGGTCCCCGCCACGTGCCGCTGATCCGCGCCGCCATGGCCCAGCAGGGCCTCGACGGCTTCCTGGTCCCGCACGAGGACGAGCATCAGAACGAATACCTGCCCGAGGCCAACGACCGCCTCGCCTGGGCCACCGGCTTCACCGGCTCGGCCGGGGCGGCGGTGATCCTGAAGGACAAGGCCGCCGTCTTCGTCGACGGCCGCTATACGCTCCAGGTCCGCGATCAGGTCGATCAGGCCCTGTTCGAGATCCGCGACCTCGTCGAGGGCGGCGTGCCGGCCTATCTGGAGACGGCCCCGAGAGCCGGCTGGACCATCGGCTACGACGCGCGCCTGCACAGCCCCGAGGCGCTGGAGCGCCTGCGCGCCGCCGCCGCCAAGGCCGGCGCGGCGCTCAAGCCCGTCGACGCCAACCCGCTCGACCTCGCCTGGGGTTCGGCCCGCCCGCCGCAGCCCGCCGCCCCGGTGGTCGCGCACGAACTGCGATACGCCGGCGAGGACTCGGCCTCCAAGCGCGCCCGCGTCGGCAAGGGCCTGGCCCAGCATGGCGCCGAGGCGACCGTGCTGACCGCTCCGGCCTCGATCGCCTGGCTGTTCAACATCCGCGGCGGCGACGTCATCCGCTCGCCTCTGCCCCTGGCCCAGGCCATCCTGAGCGCCGACGGAACCGCCTGCCTGTTCCTCGATCCGGCCAAGGTCACGCCCGGCCTCGTCGCCTGGCTGGGCAACGAGGTCAGCCTGGAGACACCCGACGCCCTGCCGGCCGCCCTGGCGGCGCTGAAGGGCAAGACGGTGCTGGTCGACCCGGCCCAGTCCTCGGCCTGGTACTTCGATACGCTGGCCGAAGCCGGCGCGACCGTGGTCCGCGCCATGGACCCCTGCGCCCTGCCCCGCGCCTGCAAGAACGCCGTCGAGATCGAAGGTTCGCGGCAGGCCCACGCCCGCGACGGGGCCGCCGTGACCCGCTTCCTGCACTGGGTGGCCACCGAGGGCCAGGCCAACCCGCCCGACGAGAAGACGGCGGTGGCCAGGCTCGAGGCCTTCCGCGAAGCGTTGGGCGCGATGAAGGACCTGTCCTTCGACACCATCGCCGGGGCCGGCGCCAACGGCGCCCTGCCGCACTATCGCCCGACGGAGCGCAGCAACGCCCGCGCCCGCGCCGGCTCCCTGCTGCTGGTCGACAGCGGGGCTCAATATCTGGACGGCACCACCGACATCACCCGCACCATGGCCATCGGCGAGCCGACCGCCGAGATGCGCCAGCGTTTCACCCTGGTGCTGAAGGGCAACCTCGCCCTCGCCGGCGTCCGCTTCCCGGCCGGAACCACCGGCTCGGCCCTCGACGCCCTGGCGCGCGCGCCGCTGTGGATGGCCGGCCTCGACTACGACCACGGCACCGGCCACGGCGTCGGCAGCTATCTGGGCGTCCACGAGGGCCCGCAGCGCATCTCCAAGGCCCCGAACGCCGTCGCCCTGCAACCCGGCATGATCGTCTCCAACGAGCCGGGCTATTACAAGGAAGGCGACTACGGCATCCGCATCGAGAACCTGCAGGTGGTCACGCCGGCGCAGGAAATCCCCGGCGGCGAGCGGCCGATGCTGGGCTTCGAGACCCTGACCTTCGCGCCGATCGACCGGCGACTGGTCGACAAGGACCTGTTGTCGGCCGAAGAGATCGCCCAGTTCGACGCCTATCACGCCAAGGTGGTCGAGGTGGTCGGCCCGCAGTTGGAGCCGGACGTCCGCACCTGGCTGGAAGAGGCCTGCGCGCCGCTCTAAAGCCCCCTTTCCCCCTTGATGGGGGAAAGGTCGGCTATGGGGACGAGCGCGAAGCGCGTTTTCAACAAGGAAGGCGACACGCTCTGCGCCAGTCTTCGACGGGCCGCGCCTTCACCCCCACCCAGCCCTCCCCCATCGAGGGGGAGGGCGTTTGTGCGCCTACTTGACCCGCGTCCACTCCTGCGTCTTGCACAGCGGCACGACGATGCAGCCCTTGAGCTTGAGCGTGTCGGTCGACAGCATCTCGATGGTTCCCGAATAGGTGCCGCCGTCGTCGGGGTTGTAGACCTTGCCGTCGGTCCACTTGGTCGGTCCACCCTTGAAGCCGGACAGCATGGGCAGGCCCTTCAGCAGCCGGCCGCGCTGGGCCTCGTCCTTGTTGCGGACATCCTTCAGTTCCGGATTGGCCTTGATGTTGTTCGAGGTGAGCAGCTTGCCGCAGAGATGATCGCCGCAATGGCTGATCTCGACCTGGCCGCCGGCGGTCGGCGTCTGCCACACGCCGGCGACGTCGGCGGCGAAAGCTTGCCCGGACAGGGCGACGGCCGCGACAGCGGCGAACATGGCGGTTCTGATCATGGGCGTCTCCTAGGGCCGGCGCTTCAAGAGGCTGATCTGAAGCCTCTGAAGCTTGGTCTTCTAAAGCGTGAAACCTGACAGCCGCCTGAACCGAAAACGCCGGACGGCGGCCGCGATGAAGCACATCAGCCTTTCGTTGCGCGATCCGGGTGGGGACGGCAAGCTCCACTTGAAAACAGGTCCCGAAGAGGACGGGGAAACGCTCATGTTCGTCGGACACTATTCGGCCGCCCTGGCCGCCAAGGCGGTCGAACCGCGCGCGCCGTTGTGGACCTATGTCGCCGCCGCGCAGCTGGTCGACATCGGCTGGAGCGCCCTGGTCATCGCCGGGGTCGAGAAGGTGCGCATCGATCCTTCGCTTCCCGGCAGCGACCTCGACCTCTATTTCATGCCCTACACCCACAGCCTGCCAGGCGCCCTGCTGTCGGCGCTGGCGGCGGCGCTGCTGGCCCGCTGGCTGCTGAAACTGCCCGTCGCCGCCGCAGCCATGGTCGGCCTGACCGTCTTCTCGCACTGGTTCCTGGATTTCCTGGTCCACCGGCCGGACCTGCCGCTGTGGTTCGGCGGGCCCAAGGTCGGCCTGGCCTGGTGGAACCACCCGCTGCCGGAGATGGCGCTGGAGATCGGCCTGGTCGCCGTCGCGGGCGCCGCCTGGGCGTGGCGGCGGGGCGCGGCGGGGCGCACGGGCTGGCCCGCCCTGACCTTCGTCGCCATCCTGGTCGCGGTGGCGGTGATCGGCTCCATGGGCGGCGCGGGCGGCGACGACGCCGTCAGCATGGGCGTCACCGCCCTGGTCACCTATCTCGTCCTCACCGTCATCGCCTGGCTGGTCGACCGCGGGCCGAAGCAACGGCTGGCCTGAGCCCTCAGCCGCCGACCAGGGCGATCCACTCGTCCTCGGTCAGCACCTGGACGCCAAGCTCGGTCGCCGTCTTCAGCTTGGAGCCGGCGCCGGGACCGGCCACCACCAGGTCGGTCTTCTTCGACACCGACGAGGCGACCTTGGCGCCCAGCCCCTCGGCCTGGGCCTTGGCCTCGTCGCGGGTCAGCTTCTCCAGAGAGCCGGTGAACACCACCGTCTTGCCGGCCACCGCCGTGTCGGTCTTCGGCCGGGCCACAGGCTGGATGGTCAGTTCGGCCGTCAGCCGCTCGACCAGCCGGCGGTTGTGGTCCTCGCGGAAGAACTCGGCCAGCGACTTGGCCGCCACCGGCCCGACCCCGTCGATCGAGGCCAGGGCCAGATAGTCGTCGCCCGGCGCGCCCCGCGCCGCCTCGGCCAGGGCGGCGGCGAGCGCGGGCCAATCGGGGTAGCGCTCGGCCAGGGCGGCGCGCGTCGGCCGCGACAGGCCCGGCGCGGCCTGGCCGATCTTGACCTCCAGGCTGTCGGCCTCGGGCCAGGGATCGGCGGAAAGGTCTCCCCTCCCCGCCTGGACCAGCAGGTCGAGCGCCTTGGGCCCGAGCCCTTTCGCCTCGGCCAGCTCCAGATAGGTCGCCCCCGGCAACTGCTGGGCCGCGCGCGTGGCGGCCGCCTCCAGTTCGGGGAAGTCGGCGAAGTTGCGGGCCAGCACGGTCGAGGTGGTCTCGCCGATGTCGCGCACGCCCAGGCCGTAGATGAACCGGTCCAGGCCGATGGTCCGCCGGCTCTCGATGCCGCGCACGAGATTGGCGACCGACGTCTCGCCGTAACCGTCGCGGGTCTTCAGCGCCTCCAGGCGCTCCGGATCGCGCGCTAGGCGGAAGATGTCGGCCGGCTCCTTGATCCAGCCCTCGTCGAAGAAGGCCTGGAGCTGCTTCTCGCCCAGCCCCTCGATGTCGAAGGCCCGGCGCGAGACGAAGTGGCGCAGATGCTCGATGCGCTGGAAAGGACAGGCGAACTCGCCCGTGCAGCGACGCGCCACCGTCTCGACCCCGCCGGCGGTCAGCTCGCGCGCCAACGGCGTTTTCAGCGGACAGGGGCAGTGAGTCGGGAAGACATAGGGTTCGGCGTCCGCCGGCCGTTCCTCAAGCACCACGCCGACGATCTGAGGGATCACGTCGCCGGCCCGCTGCAGGATGACGGTGTCGCCGATGCGGACGTCCTTGCGGGCGATCTCGTCGGCGTTGTGCAAGGTGGCGTTGACCACGGTCACCCCGCCGACCGTCACCGGCCGCAACCGGGCCACCGGCGTCACCGCGCCCGTGCGGCCGACCTGGACGTCGATGGCCTCGAGCACGGTGCGCGCCTGCTGGGCGGGGAATTTGCGCGCCACCGCCCAGCGGGGCGAGCGCGAGACGAAGCCCAGGCGCTGCTGCCAGTCGAGGCGGTCGACCTTGTAGACGACGCCGTCGATGTCGTAGTCGAGCTTGGGCCTCAGGGTCTCGAACTCGGCATAGGCCGCCAGCAGGCCTTCGGCGTTCTCGACGCGCCGCGCCTGCGGCGTGACCACGAAACCCCAATCGCGCAGCTTGCTCAAGGCTTCCCACTGGGTCTCGGCGAACGGCGCGCTGAGCAAGCCCCAGGCATAGGCGAAGAATCGCAACGGCCGCCGGGCGGTGATGGACGGGTCGATCTGGCGCAGCGAGCCGGAGGCGAAGTTGCGCGGATTGGCGTAGGTGCGCTCGCCCGCCGCCGCCGCATCCTCGTTGAACGCCTTGAAGGCGGCCAGCGGCATATAGACCTCGCCGCGCACCTCGATCACCTCGGGCCAGCCCGAGCCCTTCAGGCGGTGGGGAATGTCGGCGATGGTCTTGAGGTTGACGGTGACGTCCTCGCCCGTGCGGCCGTCGCCGCGGGTCGCGCCCTGGACCAGCACGCCGTTCTCGTAGCGCAGCGACGCCGAAAGCCCGTCGATCTTCGGCTCGGCGGTATAACCGACCGTCTCGACGCCGCCCAGGCGCAGGAAGCGGCGCACGCGGGCGTCGAACTCGACCGCGTCGTCGTTGGAGAAGGCGTTGTCGAGCGACAGCATCGGCACGCCGTGCTCGACCGGCGCGAACTGTTCGGCCCGCGCCGCGCCGACCCGCAGGCTCGGCGAGTTGTCGCGGATCAGGTGCGGGAACCGCGCCTCGATCTCGCCGTTGCGGCGCTTGAGCGCGTCGTAGTCGGCGTCCGACACCGCCGGCGCCTCGTCCTGGTAATAGCGGATGTCGTGGGCTGCGATCTCGTCGGCCAACGCCGTCAGCGCATCGAGCGCCTCGGCCTCGGTCAGATCGGCTACGGGTTTGGAATCGAGGGAAGCCATGGGTCTGGTCTAGCCTTCTCTCCGGGCGGCGTCAGGCCCTGGCGAGCCTCATGCGTCCATCAGCGCCCGGGCGGCGGCGCGGGCGGCCTCGGTGACCTGGCTGCCCGACAGCATGCGGGCGAGCTCTTCCTCGCGCGCCGCCGGCGTCAGCACCTCGACGGCGGTGCGGATCTCCTCGCCGCCGGTCTTGGACACCCGCCAGTGCGCCTCGGCGCGGGCGGCGACCTGGGCGCTGTGGGTGACGACCAGCACCTGCGCCCCGGCGGCGAGGCGCTTGAGACGCAGGCCGACGGCGTCGGCCACCGCGCCGCCGACGCCCTGGTCGACCTCGTCGAAGATCATCAGCGGCTGGACGTCGCCGCGCGCCGCCAAGGCCGCCTTCAGCGCCAGGGCGAAGCGGGCCAGTTCGCCGCCCGAGGCGATGACGCCCAGGCCGCCGAACGGCGCGCCGGGATTGGTGGCCACCTCGAACTCCACCCGGTCGGCGCCCGAGGGCCCGGCCCGGTCCTCGCCCAGCGGCTCCACCGCCACGCGGAAGCGGGCCTTGTCCAGCTTGAGCGGCGGCAGTTCGGCCTCCACCGCCTTGGCCAGGCGGTCGCCGGCGGCGCGGCGGGCGGCGGTCAGGGCGGCGGCGGCGGCGGCGTAGGCCTTGCGGGCGGCGGCGGCCTCGGCGTCGGCGGCCTTGAGCGCCTCCTCGGCGTTCTCGACGGCGCCAAGCTGGGCGGCCAGACGCACGCGGGTTCCGGGCAGATCCTCGACGGCGACGCCCAGCTTGCGGGCCATGGCGCGCAGGGCGAACAGGCGCTCCTCGGTCTTCTCCAGACGGTCGGGCTCGAAATCGAAGGCGGCGGCGGCGGCGTCGACGGCGGCCTGGGCCTCGACCGCCTCGACCAGCGCCCGATCGACGGCCTCGGCGGCGCGGGCGATCAGCGTGGCGGCCGATCCCTCGGCGCTGGCGCCGGCCTGCACCGCGCGCTCGCGGGCGCGCTCCAGGGCGCGGAACGCCTGGGCCAGGCAGCCAGACAGGTTGTCGCCCAGACTGTCCCGGGCCGAGGCTATGTCGGCCAAGGCCTTTTCGGCGGCGCCCAGCAGCGCCCGCTCTTCGGCCAGGCGCGTCTCCTCGCCCTCGCGCGGGTCGAGCCGGTCGAGCTCGCCCAGGCGAAGGGTCATTTCTTCCAGTTCGGCGGCGGCGCGACCGGTCTGCTCGCGCAGGACACGGGCGCGTTCGTCGGCGGCGCGCCAGACGCTCCAGGCCTCGCCCGTCGCGGCCAGCTCGGGGCCGCAGCCGCCGAAGACGTCCAGCAGGGGGCGGTGGTTGCGCGCATCGAGAAGGCCGACGGTCTCGTGCTGGCCATGCACCTCGATCAGCATGGCGCCGAGTTCGCGCAGCACGGCCACGCTGGTCGCCTGGTCGTTGACGAACGCCCGCGAACGGCCGTCGGCGCTGACCACCCTGCGCAGCACGAGGTCCTCGTCACGCTCGTAGGCGAGGCCCTTGTCGTCGAGGCTGGCCCAGACGGCGTGGTCGGCCGGCAGGGCGAAGATGGCGGCGGCCGAGGCCTGGGCCGCGCCACGGCGAACCAGCCCGGCGTCGGCGCGCGCGCCGGTCGCCAGACCCAGGGCGTCGAGGATGATCGACTTGCCAGCGCCGGTCTCGCCGGTGAGCGCGGTCAGGCCCGGACCGATCGACAGGTCCAGGCTTTCGATAAGCACCACGTCGCGAATGGCGAGGCCGATCAGCATGGGCGCAAGATCGCCGCGAATCCGTCAGGGCTCAAGGCCCGACGTTCGCTCCTTGTTCAGGTCTCACCAGGGAACGGGAACGCCGAAGATCTTCTTCTTTTTCTTGGCGGGCTGGTCGGCGGCCGCGGCGGGCGTCGCCTCGGCGGCCGGTTGGGCCGCGGGCTGGTCGGCCGGGGCCGCCGAAGCCGGGGCCTGGGCGACCGGGGCGCCGGCGACGGGCGGCGGCACGGCGGTCTTGGCCCCGGCGGTCGGCGCGGCGGCCTGCTGCGGACCATGTCCGTGCCAGAAGCTGCGGCGAGGTCCGGCCGTCGGCTCGACCGTCGGGCGCAGGCCGTTGTTGGTCATCAGCTTGTAGGCGTCCAGGTACCAGCGGTCGCCCGGATAGTTGTAGCCCAGCACGGCGGCGTTCTTCTTGGCCTCGTCCATCAGGCCGAGCGTCAGATTGGCCTCGACCAGACGATACAGCGCCTCGGGCGTATGGGTGGTGGTCTGGTAGCGGGCGATGACCGAATGGAACCGGCCGATGGCGGACAGGGTCTCGCCCTGGCGCAGGTACCAGCGGCCGATGGACATCTCCTTGCCGGCCAGCTGGTCGTTGACCATGTCGATCTTGACGCGGGCGTCGGCGGCGTAGGGCGTGCGCGGATAACGCTGCACCACCTCGCGCAGGGCGGCCTGGGCCTGTTCGGTGGCGGCCTGGTCGCGGCCGACGTCGACGATCTGTTCGAAATAGCAGATCGACTTCAGGTAATAGGCGTAGGCCGCCGACGGGTTGCCCGGGTACAGCGACACGAAGCGGTCGGCGTCGGCGATCGCCTCTTCGTACTGGTTGCCCTGGTAGTGGGCGTAGGCGGTCATCAGGATCGCCCGGCGCGACCATTCCGAATAGGGGTGCTGGCGCTCCACCTCGCGGAAGTAGTCGACGGCCTCGTTCCACTGGCCCTTGTCGAGGCGGTCGGCCCCGGTGGCGTACAGCAGTTCGACCGGCCGCTCCTCGTAGGCGATCTGCGGCTTCTTCGGCTTGCCGGCGCACGCCGAGACCGACAGCGCCGCGGTCAGGGCGGCGAAGACGACGGCCGAGCGGCCCAGAGAGTTACGAAGCACCGACCATCACCTCAATCACGGGACGCCCCCCAACGAGCGCTGTCGGGGCGGTTCTACACCACGCACGAACCTGCGCAAACGCGCGTTGATCGCGCGGATGTCGGGCGAAACTGCGGCGATTTAGACCGCCTCGGCCAGGTCTTCCGGCAGGTTGACCACCCGCCAGGCCGCCGGCCGGGCGTGCAGGGCCCGCACCAGGGCGTTGTTCAGGCCGTGACCGGCGTAACGCCCCTCGAAACGGCCGAGCACCGGCGCGCCGAGGACATAGAGGTCCCCGACCGCGTCCAGGGCCTTGTGGCGCACGAACTCGTCCGGGCGACGCAGGCCTTCCGGGTTGAGGATGCGGTCGCCGTCAATGACCACGGCGTTGTCCATGCTGCCGCCGCGCGCCAGGCCCATGCGGCGCAGCGCCTCGACCTCGTGGACGAAGCCGAAGGTGCGGCAATCGGCCAGCTCCTCGCGGAAGCCCTGTTCGTCGCAGAAGATATCCACGGCCTGCCGGCCGATGGCGGCCGAATCGAAAGCGATCTCGAACGCCATCTCGAAGCGGTCGGACGGCAGCAGCGCCGCGCGCTTGTCGCCGTCGACGACCTCGACCGGTGCCAGGATCTCGATGTAGCGGCGCGGAGCCTCCTGCCGGCGGCGGCCGGCGCGGTCGAGCAGCGCCACGAACGGCGCGGCCGAGCCGTCCATGATCGGCACTTCCGGCCCGTCCAGCTCAACGACCGCGTTGTCGACGCCCAGGGCGGCCATGGCCGCCATCAGGTGTTCGATGGTCGAGACCGAGACGCCGGCCGCGTTGGCGATCACGGTGCCGAGCTGGGTCTTGATCACCGCCTCGGCCGAAACCGGCACGCGGTTGTCGCGATCCTGGACGTCGGTCCGGACGAAGACGATCCCCGCGCCGACCGGCGCGGGACGGATCGACACGCGGACATGCTGGCCCGTATGAACGCCAACGCCCGCGAAGATCGCGGGCGCCGCCAGAGTGTGCTGATGAAACGCGGACACAGCCACGATGGAAACCTTCCACAATCCGCGCAGCCGAGCCGGCCGCTTCGATGCCTCGCCTACCATTTAGGAGGCGAGGCGCCGCACCGCAAAACAACTCCTGTTTCGGAATGTTTCGGGTGTAAGTTGCGGAATTATTTCAACTAATTCGCAAGCCTGCGAAGGAAGGAAGGAATTTCCAAATCGTCCGCCTGGTCGTGCGTTTCGGCCTCCGGCGCGGGCTGCGCCGAGCTGGTCGACCGGGCCTGGAGCACAGGCGTCGGATCGGCGCGATAGTCGCGGATCGGCGCCGGCGCCTCCTGCCGCGGACGGCCGAACATGCTGAAGAAGCCGCCCTTGCGCCGCTCCTCGCCCAGATGGGCGTCGGGGAACAGCGGGCTGTCGTCCACCGCCTCGTCGACGATGCGGGTCACCGGCCGCTCATAGCCGCGCTGCGGCGCGACCGAAGGCTCGGCGGCGATAGTCGGCGCGGCGTACAGATCATCCTGACGCGGAGCGATCTCCGGAGCCTGGGCGGCGGGACGGACCTCGACCGGCGCCTCGTAGGCGGCCGGGCGCGGCGGCTCGGCCCACTGCGGCGCCGGCTCGATCTGGGCGGCGGGGGCCGGAGCCTCGTAGCGCGGCGCCGGAGCGGCCTGCCGGGCGATCGGCGCGGTCTTTTCGACGATCAGCGGCTTGGCGGCGGTGTTGGTCGCCGTCTTGGGCTCGATGGCCGAGATCGAAGCGCCGTCCATGCCGGTGGCGACCACCGACACGCGGATCTTGCCTTCCAGCGCCGGATCGAAGGCGGCGCCGAAGATGATGTTGGCTTCCGGATCGACCTGGTCGGAGATGGCGTTGGCCGCCTCGTCGACTTCGAGCAGGGTCATGTCCAGGCCGCCGGTGACGTTGACCAGCACGGCCTTGGCGCCCTTGAGCGAGACTTCGTCGAGCAGCGGGTTCTGGATGGCGTTCTGGGCGGCCATCAGCGCGCGGTCCTCGCCGCTCGCCTCGCCGGTGCCCATCATCGCCTTGCCCATCTCGGTCATCACCGTGCGGACGTCGGCGAAGTCGAGGTTGATCAGGCCCGGCAGCACCATCAGGTCGGTGATCGAGCGGACGCCCGAATGCAGGACCTGATCGGCCATGCCGAAGGCCTCGGCGAAGGTGGTGCGCTCGTTGGCGACGCGGAACAGGTTCTGGTTCGGGATGACGATCAGGGTGTCGACATACCGTTGCAGCTCGGCGATGCCGGCGTCGGCCAACCGCATGCGGTGGCGGCCTTCGAAGGTGAACGGCTTGGTCACCACGCCGACGGTCAGGATGCCGCGCTCGCGGGCGCACTTGGCGATGATCGGGGCCGCGCCGGTGCCGGTGCCGCCGCCCATGCCGGCGGTGATGAACACCATGTGCGCGCCGTCGAGATGCTCGCCGATCTCCGGCGCGCTTTCTTCGGCGGCGCTCATGCCGACCTCGGGATGGGCGCCGGCGCCCAGGCCCTGGGTCACCGCCACGCCGAGCTGGATGCGGCGGTCGGTCTTGGCGAACTGGAGTTGCTGAGCGTCGGTGTTGCCGACGACGAACTCGACGCCCTCCAACCCCGCCTCGATCATGTTGTTGACCGCGTTGCCGCCGGCTCCGCCGATTCCGAACACGACGATCCGGGGCTTGAGCTCAGTCGCACGCGGCGCGGAAAGATGAATAGCCATGGGACCCCTGCGTCCTTACACCCGTTAGTGACGAAGCGTTGGCGACCCGCCCGCCAAGCTCCGTGACGGATGGTGTTAACTAAGCCCCCACCATCCTTAATCGTGAGTTAACTTGCATAATATGAGTCGGGAGCCCGTCGACTCCGGTATCGAAGAAAAATCCGTTATTCCACAGACACTTTCCCCGCCGTGGTTAACCTGGGCGGGGGACGGACGCCGCCGCCGCCCATGCCGGCGGGGATCGGAATGGTGAACGGCCGCCGTTCGGCGCGGAACGAATGCTGTGGATGTCCGTGTACGGAGCCTGTCGCCGGGAACGCCGGCTAGGCTGCGCCGCCCTTCTGGGGATGGATCGTCTCGCCGCGCTCCAGCATGTCCACGAACTTGGCGATGCGGGCGGCGCGGGTCTGCGGCTTCTTGGCGTCGTGGACCCGGTGAAGGATGGCGTAGCGGTTGGCCCGGCTCAGGCGGTCGAACATCGCCTGCGCCCGGGGCGAGGCGTCGAGGGCGGCCTGCAGGTCCGCCGGCGCGACCGCCGTCGCCTGCGACTGGTAGGCGGCCTCCCAGCGGCCGTCGGCCTGGGCCGCCGCCGCCTCGGCCAGTCCGGCCGGCGCCATCAGGCCGGCGGCGATCAGCGCCTCGGCCGCCTCGCGGTTGATCCGCGACCATTTGCTGCGCGCGGCGCGCGGCGTGAAGCGGACCAGCCAGCAATGCTCGTCGAACTTTTCGAGCCGGCCGTCGATCCAGCCGTGGCGCAGCGCCCCCTCGACGGCCTCCGGCTTGGAGAGCGTGACCATCGGCGCGCCCTTCTTGGCGAACTTCAGCCAGACGCCGCCGGCGTCGCGGGGCGCGGCCGCGAGCCAATCCAGCCATGCGGCCAGATCGGCGAAGGCCAGGATCGGCTGGCCGTCCTTCATGGAGACGCGGTCGCCCATCGGGGCCCGCGGGACTAGAGGTTCTCGCGCAGCCAGGCGGCGGCCTTGGCCAGCGGATTGGCGCGAGGGTCCAGGGTCTGCGGCCGCGCGCGGGCGGCGGTCAGCGGACGCACCTCGCGCGGGCCGAAGGCGGCCCGCTGCAACACGCCGGCGGCGGCGCAGAAGGCCGGGCCCGAGGCGGCGTCGGCCAGATGCGGCACCCGGCGCGGCCGGCCCAGGCGCACCGGCCGGTCGAACACCCGCACAGCCACCTCGCGCACGCCGGCCAGCTGGCTGGCGCCGCCGGTCAGGACGATGCCGGCGCCCGGCTCGACCGGCGCGCCCGAGGCCTTCAACCGTTCACGGAGCAGTTCCAGGGTCTCTTCGACCCGCGGGGCGATGATGCCCTTGAGCAGCGAGCGCGGCGCGACCACCGGGCCCGCGCCCGGATCGTCGCCGCGCGGCGGGGCCTCGATCATCTCGCGGTCCTCGTTAGCCGAGGCGATGGCCGAGCCGTGCAGGGTCTTGATCCGCTCGGCCCCGGCCAGCGAGGTCGAGAGCCCGCGCGCGATGTCGGCGGTGACGTGGCCGCCGCCCACCGTCAGGCTGTCGACGTGGACGAGGCTGCCGTTGGAGAACACCGCGGTCGAGGTCGAGCCGCCGCCCATGTCGATGCAAATGCAGCCGAGGTCCATCTCGTCGTCCTCGAGCGCGGCCAGGGCCGAGGCGAACGGCGCGGCGACCACGCCCTCGAACGACAGGTGGGCGCGCTCGACGCAATGGCCGATGGTCTGGAACACGCTCTCGCTGATCGAGACCACCAGCAGCTCCAGGCCGAGGACGCGGCCGAACATGGCGCGCGGGTCGCGCACGCCCTTCTGGCCGTCCACCGACCAGGCGATCGGCAGCAGGTGCACGGCGCGCCGGCCCGGCAGGCGCACCTGGGCCAGGGCGGCGGAGATGGCCCGCATCAGGTCGGTGTCGGCGATGGGACGGGCGCCCAGCGAGACCTGGGCGGTGACGCGGTTGCTGGCCAGCTGGCCGCCGGAGGTGGTGACGGTCACGCCGGAGACGCTGACCCCGGCCACGGTCTCGGCCCGCTCCACCGCCTGGGCGATGGCCTGGGTGGCCTCGTCCATGTTGACGATGGCGCCGCCGCGCACCCCGTGCGACTGGACATAGCCGACGCCGGCCGTCTGCAGGGTGCGCTCGCTGCGATTGACGCCGCCCGGCTTCATGACGAAGCAGGTCACCTTGGCCGCGCCCAGGTCGACGGTCGCCACCACCGGTTGTCGGTGCAGCGCCGCCTTGAGGCCGTCCCGGGCCTCGCGTCGATCTTCCAGTCGCGACATGTTCTTCGCCGCCCCGCCTCGTCCTTAAGCCCCGCCGACGACCGTCGCCGCCGGCGTGTTGTCCCTCGGCCTCACGGCCACCGCTTCCGGATCGCGCAGGTCGATCCGCGCGAAACCCAGCTCCAGCAGCCGCGAACGCTGATCCAGCTGGTCCAGCTGGATCAGCGCCGAATCCTCGCCCACGGCCGGCAGCTGGATCAGCCCCCCGTCCTTCATCCGCAGGTCCCACCGCCGGTCGTCGACCCGCACCAGCGCCTCCAGCCGCTCCATCAGGCGCGGCCGCGCCCGCACCAGGGGCAGGATGGCGGCGGCGTTCTCGGCGGCCCCGTCCCCGACCACCATCGGCAGGTCCGGGAAGCGGCCGGGATCGGCCTCGGGGATCACCTTGCCCTCGGCGTCGACCACATGGGTCGCGCCCTGGTGCTGCCACACCGCCAGCGTCGGCCGCTCGGTGACGGCGATGACGATGGTGTCCGGCAGCAGCCGCACCACCCTCGCCTCCTTGACCCAGCCGACGGCCAGGATGCGCTGGCGCAGTTCGGTCAGGTCGACGCCCAGGATGGGCTGGTCCTTGTAGATTCCCGAAGCGCGGACGATGTCCGGCTGGGCCATGGCCGACGCCCCCTGGACGTGCAGGGCGCCGACGCGGAAGCCGAGGCCGGCGAACCGCCCGGCCAGCCCGCTCTCGGCGCCGTGGACCAGGGTCTGCGGCCGGTCGCCCGAGAACAGCGCCACGGCCGCGCCGATGACCAGCACGCCGCCGGCGACGATCAGGGTCAGCTTGGGATCGAGGCCCGCGCCGGCGCCGGCGCGGAGCTTGGCCGGCGCATAGGCGGCGGCCACGGGACGGCCGCCGCGGGCGGCCTTGGAGGCAGGGCTCTTGGCTTGGGGCTTGGCCGAACTACGCGTTCCCCCCCGCACCGCCGCGCCCATAAGCGTCCTCCACAATCCACAAAACCAATTCGTCGAACCCGATTCCGACATGGGCGGCCTGCTCTGGAGCGAGCGAGGTCGGCGTGAAGCCGGGTTGGGTGTTGACCTCTAAAAGGACCAGAAGGTCGTTAATGTCGTCATAACGAAAGTCGCTTCGCGTAAGGCCTCGGCAACCAAGCGCGGCGTGGGCGGCCTCGGCCATGCGCAGGGCCCGCTCGAATGCGGCGGCGGGAATCTGAGCCGGAACAACATGTTGTGACCCGCCCTCGCCGTATTTGGCGTCGTAGTCGTAGAATCCCGTGCGCGGCACGATGTCGGTGACGGTTAACGCCTTGCCGTTCATCACCGCCACCGCCAGCTCCTTGCCGGCGATATAGGGCTCGATCATCACCTCTTCGCCATAGGTCCAGGATGGCGAGGCCAGCTCCTGCGGCGGGCCGTTGGCGCCCTCGAACACCAGGAACACGCCGACCGACGAGCCCTCGGCGTTCGGCTTGACCACATAGGGCGGCTTCATCACGTGGTCGCGGGCCGCCTCGAAGCGGTTGTAGAGGCCGCCGCCGGGGACCACGACGCCAGCCGCCGCCAGCACCGCCTTGGCCTTGGCCTTGTCCATGGCCAGGGCCGAGGCCAGCACGCCGCTGTGCGTATAGGGCAGGCCCAGGGTCTCCAGCACGCCCTGGACGCAGCCGTCCTCGCCCCAGACGCCATGCAGCGAGTTGTAGACCAAGTCCGGCCCGAGGGCGGTCAGCACCTGGGCGACGTCGCGGCCGGCGTCGACCTCGGTGACCTTGGCCCCCAGCCGGCGCAGAGCCTCGACGCAGGCCGCGCCCGACACCAGGCTGACCTCGCGTTCCGGCGAAAGGCCGCCCACCAGGACGGCGACATGTTTTCCGGCGAGAGGGGCGGACATGGGCGACTCCGAGAAACGACCGGCTGCTTTTGGCCGAAACGGAGCCGCCTGTTAAGCCCGAGCCCTACTTCTTGGCGGCGGCCCTCGGATTGCGGAAGTCGATGTCGCTCTCGGCCGCCAGATAGAGCAAGGCCGCCCAGGCGGCGACGTTCTGGTCGAGGTCCCCGCGGTCGACCTTGTCCAGGGTGTCGTCGGCCGAGTGGTGCAGGTCGAAATAGCGGCTGGCGTCGTTGTAGAGAGACGCCACCGGCACGCCCAGCGCCTCCAGGCCCTCGACGTCGGAGCCGGCGAAGCGCGCCGCCTCAAGGGTGACGACGATCTTCAGCGGCGCGAGGATCGACGGCAGCGCCGCCATGGCCGGGTCGGCCGCCGCGCCCTTGGGCAGGTCGACCTTGAACAGCCGCCCGCCACCGAGATCGCTCTCGCCGGCCAGGACCATCTTGGCGACCTCGTTCTTGTGCGCCTCGGCGTAGGCCTCGCCGGCGCCGCCGGTCTCCTCCGAACCCCACATCACCACGCGGATGGTGCGCCTGGGCCGTTGCGGCAGATCGCCGATCAGCTTGGCGGCGGCGGTGGTGATGGCCACGCCCGCGCCGTCGTCGATGGCGCCCTCGGCCGGGTCCCAGCTGTCGAGGTGGCCGCCGATGACGATGACCTCGTCCGGCTTCTCCCGGCCCTTGATCTCGCCGACGATGTTCCAGGCCGGGGCCTGGGCGATGACGGTCGAGGCCAGGTTCAGCTTCACCTTCACCGGCTTGCCGCGCTTGTAGAGGCGGGCCAGCAGGTCGGCGTCGGGCACGCCCAGGGCGGCGGTCGGGATCTTGGCGACGCCGTCGGCGTATTGCATGGCGCCGGTGTGAGGCTGGTTGGAATCCCCGGTCGAGATCGAGCGGGTCAGATAGGCGACCGCGCCGCGCCTGGCCGCCTCGGACGCGCCGCTGCGGGCGCGCACCGCCGCGCCGTAGCCCTCGCCCGTCTGGGTGCGGACCATCGGCTGGTTGACCACGGCGATCTTGCCGGAGAGCGAGCCGGCCGGCGCGGCCAGCATGTCGTTCAGACTGTCGAACACGACGATCTCGGCCTCGATCCCCGCCGCCGGGGTGGCGACCGAGTTGCCCAGGCCCAGGATGGACAGCTTGTGCGGATAGGGCAGCGTCACCGACGCCGATTCAGGACCGCGCAGCCAGGCGTTCTGCTTCACGAACGGCTCGACATGGACGTTCTCGAAGCCCAGCGCCTTGAGCTTGGCCACGCCCCAGTCCTTGGCCCGCTCCATGGCCGGGGAGCCGGTCGGGCGGCCGCCGATCTCGGTGGTCAGGGACTCGACGATCTCCCAGGCGCCCGATCCGGCCAGCGCCTTGTCGCGCAGGCCTTCGGCGGTCGCGCGGACGGGATCGGCGTGGGCGGCGGCGGCGAAGGACAGGGCCGCGCCGGCGGCGGCGAGCAGAAGGAAACGACGCATCGAGGACTCCCCAACCCCTTCCCTTCCCGGAAGGGCCGAATGAACACAGGGGCGAGTCGAAGGCCGCCCCCATTGGCCGCCCTTGTCGAAGCACGCGACAGGCGCGCGCTCAAGGCCCCGCACGCCCGAGCGGCGTTATTTCGACCGCCTATGACACACTCCTGACAAGACGTTGTCAGGAGGCCCGGCGCAAATAGACGGTCAAGAACACAACCGGAACGGAGACGCAGGTCATGGTCGTCGAAATGGTGCTTATGAAACTGCGTACCGGCGTGTCCGAGCCGGCCTTCCTGTGGGCCGCGGAGGGGACCACCGCCTTCCTGCAGGCCTGCCCCGGCTTCATCCGCCGCCGGCTGGCCAAGGACGCTTACGGCCAGTGGGTCGACTATCTGGAATGGGAGACCATGGACGCGGCGCGGCAGGCGGCCGAACGCTTCCACAGCGATCCGGCCATGGTGGTGTTCAACGCCGTCATCGATCCGGGCAGCGTGATCGGCCGCCACATGACGCTGCAGGCCAGCGCCGAACGGGCGGCGGCGGGCGGTCCCGCGTCCAAGGCCCTGCTCGCCCGATGCGCTTAAGGTTTCCGCCCCCATCCCTGCGCAATCGGGGATGGGGGTGATGAAATCCGCCCCCTAGGGCCGGCCGATCCGCTTGATCTCCCAGTCGAGCTGAACGCCGAGCTTGGCCCGAACATCGGCCCGGACCGCCTCGCCCAGCCCTTCCAGGTCGGCGGCGGTGGCGTCGCCGGTGTTGATCAGGAAGTTGGCGTGCAGCGGCGAGAACATCGCCCCCTGCCCGCCGCTCAGGCTGAACGGCCTGCCGCGCCAGCCGGCCTCGTCGACCAGCTTCCAGGACGAATGTCCCGGCGGGTTCTTGAAGGTCGAGCCGCCGGTCTTCTCGCGGATGGGCTGGGTGGTCTCGCGGCGGGCGGTGATCTCGGCCATGCGCGCCTTGATGGCGACCGGATCGCCCGGGACGCCCCGGAACGTCGCGCCCAGCACGATCAGGTCGGCCTCGTGCAGCACGCTGTGGCGGTAGGTGTAGCCCAGATCGGCATGGCCCATCTCGCGCACGGCGCCGGCGCGATCCATGACCCGGGCCGAGGCCAGCACCTCGGTAGTTTCCGAACCGTAGCAGCCGGCGTTCATCACCACCGCGCCGCCGACCGTGCCGGGGATGCCGGCGTAGAACTCCAGCCCCGCGACCCCGGCCTCGGCCGCCTTGCGGGCCAGCACCGCGTCGGGCACGGCCGCGCCGGCGCGCAGGCCGGAGGCCTCCAGCGGCTCGATCTCGCTGAAGCCCCGCCCGAGGCGGACCACCACCCCCTCGACCCCGCCGTCGCGGACCAGGAGATTGGAGCCGACGCCGATCGGCGTGACGGGCACGCCGGCGTCGAGCGTCCCGAGGAAATCGGCCAGGTCGGCCTCGTCGGCCGGCATGAACACCACCTCGGCCGGTCCGCCGACGCGGAACCAGGTGAACGGCGCCAGCGGCTCGTCGCGCAACAGCCGGCCGCGAACCTGCGGCAGCCGGTCCTTCCAGCTCATCGGGCCAGGGCTTCCAGCTGGCCCGGCAAGGCGTAGGCCCAGGCGGTGATGTCGCCGGCGCCCAGACAGACGACAAGGTCGCCGGCCTTGGCTTCCTCGGCGACGACGCCCGCCAGTTCGGCCGGACCGTCGAGGGCGATGACGCGGCGATGGCCCCAGCGGCGCAGGCCTTCGACCAGGGCGTCGCGGCTGACGCCCTCGATCGGCTGCTCGCCGGCGGTGTAGACGTCGGCGACGATCACCGCGTCGGCGTCGTTGAAGCAGGCGCAGAACTCGTCGAACAGGTCGCGCAGGCGGGTGTAGCGGTGCGGCTGCACCACGGCGATCACCTTGCCTTCCGACACGGCGCGGGCGGCCTTGAGCACATAGGCGATCTCGACCGGGTGGTGGCCGTAGTCGTCGATGACGCGAACCCCGCCCGCCACGCCGGTGGTGGTGAAGCGGCGCTTGACCCCGCCGAACTTGGCCAGGCCCTCGCGGATGGCCTCGCCCGAGACGCCCAGCTCGCGGGCCACGGCGATGGCGCCGGCGGCGTTGAGCACGTTGTGCATGCCCGCCATCGGCAGCTTGAGGCCCTCGAGCGCCACCTGCTCGCCTTCCAGGGGCGAAATGGTCACGTCGAACTGCGCCCCTTCCGGGCCCATGGCGACGTTCTGGACGCGGACCTCGGCCTGCGGGTTGGTCCCGTAGGCGATCAGGCGGCGGTTCTCGACCCGCGCGGCCATTGCCAGGACTTCCGGGTGGTCGGTGCAGACGGCGGCGAAGCCGTAGAAGGGAATGTTCTCGACGAAGTCCTGGAAGCCCTTCTTCACCGCGTCGAAGTCGCCCCAGTGGTCGAGGTGCTCGGCGTCGATGTTGGTGACGATGGCCACCGTCGACTTCAGGCGCAGGAAGGTGCCGTCGCTCTCGTCGGCCTCGACCACGATCCAGTCGCCCTCGCCGACCTTGGCGTTGGTGCCGTAGGCGTTGATGATGCCGCCGTTGACCACGGTCGGATCGAGCCCGCCGGCGTCGAGCAGGCTGGCGACCATCGAGGTGGTGGTGGTCTTGCCGTGGGTCCCCGCGACCCCGATCGAGAACTGCAGCCGCATCAGCTCGGCCAGCATTTCGGCGCGCCGCACCAAGGGCAGGCGCTTGTCGCGGCCGGCGACCATCTCGGGATTGTCGGCCTTGACGGCGGTCGAATAGACGATGGCCGAGGCCCCGTCGACGTGGGCGGCGTCGTGGCCGATGAAGATCCTCGCGCCCAGCTTCTCCAGCCGCTCGGTGTTGGCGCTGGCCTTGGCGTCGGAGCCTTGGACAGTGTAGCCGATGCGCAGCATGATCTCGGCGATGCCGCTCATGCCGATGCCGCCGATGCCGATGAAGTGCACGGGGCCGAGGTCGAAGGGTACGGGGCGACGGTTCATCACGGCTGATTAGACGATTTGTCCGGCCGCGAAAACCGCCGCCGGCCGTTAATCCCCGGTCAGCATTATCGGCCCATCATCGTGCGCAGGCGATACGCGCGAGGCCTTCGCAACCCATGGTCATGTCGATCGACACCTCGATCCTGACGGCCTACTTCAACGCGAAGGAAGGCCTGTCGGCCGACGGCTCGGGCGCCGCCGGGGCCAGTCCCGCCGGCGCGGCCCCGACCAATCCGACGCCGCCCTGGTCCAACCGCTCGACCGCGGCCCAGCCCAGCGCCCTGATGCAGTCGGTGCTGGCCGGCGGCAAGTTCATCGACACCGACGCCGCCAAGCTCGACGTCGCCGCCGGCGGGGCGACGGCCAACGCCAACTACCGCAACACCTTCGCGCTCTATCAGGGCCTGTCGGCCCTGCAGGCCCTGGCCGCGCGGATGACCGCGACCAATGTCGGCTCGGCCGAGAAGGCCCAGATCCAGCAGGCGTTCCAGACCGGCCTCGCCCAGGTCCAATCCTATCTGGGAACCAGCCCGTTCAACGGTTTCAAGGTGGTCCAGGGCGCGCTGATGAGCAGCGACCAGAGCACCGTCGGCGCGCCGACCCAGACCAACACCTACGCCACCGGCGTGCTGCACACCGGCGCGGCCACCGACGAGGTTCCGGCGTTCCAGGGACCGCTGCAGTTCAACCTGACCGTGACCAAGTATTCCGGCGCCCAGACGCAGGTCGCCTTCGACCTGTCCGAGATGGGGTCGACGCCGCGCTCGATGCCCAACGTGGTCAGCTACCTGAACGGCAAGCTGCAGGCGGCCGGCGTCAGCACCCGCTTCGCCGACCAGATGACCCCGGCCGCCCCCCGCACCGTGCAGATCGGCGGACAGAGCATCACCCTGCCCGCGCTCGGCGACCAGTACGCGCTGAAGATCGTCGGCTCGTCGGTCGAGACCCTGTCGTTCTCGGCGCCCGCCGCCGACCCGGCGGTCTATGTGGCCCAGTCGATGGGCGCCGCCGGCGCCTCGCAGCAGCGGCAACTGGCCAAGTTCGACGCGTCCTCCGCGCCGACCGCGACGGCGGCCGCCAACGGCCAGGTGTTCGCCCAGTCTCTGGGGGCCAAGGCCGGCGCGGTCCACGCAACGGCCACGGCGCCGGACGGCTCGGTCTATGTCCTGGCCGACGTGGTCGGAGCCACCGACGACGGCAAGGCGATCAAGGGGGCGCAGGACGTCGCCCTGTTCAAATACGATTCCGCCGGCCATCTGACCTATTCGCGGACCCTGGGCGCGGCGAGCAGCGCCTCGGGCCTGGCGCTCGCCGTCTCGTCCGACGGCAAGCAGGTGGCCATCGCCGGCTCGGTGACCGGCGCGCTGGACGCCAAGGACGGCCAGGCCGCCGCGACCGCCTCCGACAGCTTCGTCAGCGTCTACGATTCGGAGGGCCAGTCGCTGTGGAGCCAGCGGACCGGCGCGACCGGGGCGAACGACCAGGTGAACGCGGTCGCGTTCGGCCCCGACGGCACGGTCTATGTCGCAGGCCAGACCGACGCGGCCCTGCCCGGGGCCGGCGGCTCCCAGGGCGGCACGGACGCCTTCGTCCAGTCGTTCCACGCCAAGGCCGTGCCGTTGTACGACGGCTCCGGCGGTCAGGCCTGGGTGGCGACGCCCGCCTATGTCAGCCAGTACGGCACCAGCGGCCAGGACAAGGCGACGGGGATCGCCGTCTCCGGCGGGCAGGTCTATGTCGCCGGGGTCGAGAACGGCCACGCTGTGGTGCGGGCCTTCGCCGCGGGAACCGGCGGGGCCTTGTCGGCCGGGACGACGCGCGACCTGGGCGACCTGCAAGGCGGCTCGGTCGCCGGGATCGCCGTCGCCGCCGACGGCTCGCTGGTGGTGGCCGGCTCGACCCACAACGGCGCGCTGGCCGCCGGGACCACGACCCAGGCCTACGCCGGCGGCAAGGCGGCCTTCGTCGCCGACATCGCCTCCAGCCTGCAGCCCGCCGGCTCGGACCGGCTGACCTATCTCGGCGGCGGCGCCGACCAGACGGCGTCGGCGGTGACGGTGTCGGGCGGACAGGTCTACGTCGCCGGCCAGATCGCCGTCGCGCCCTTGCCCGGCGACGGCCAGACCACCGCCTTCGACGCCTATGTGGCCGCCGTCGATCCCCTGACCGGACAGGTCGGCTGGACCCAGCGCTACGGCGGCCCGGACCGGCAGGCGGCCCCGACCTCGATCGCCGTGGCCCAGGGCGGCGCCTCGGTCCTCGACCGGCTGGGCCTGCCGTCGGGAACCATCGACTATTCGGCCTCGCCGCTGGTGACGGCGGCCACGTCGATCCGCCCCGGCGACCAGTTCTTCGTGCAGAGCGGCTCCAGCGGCCTGACCCAGCCGGTGACTATCGCCGCCAACGACACCTACCAGACCCTGGCGCGCAAGATCATGCAGGCGTCGGGCTTCAACGCCTCGGCCTCGGTGGTCACCGTCGCCGGCCGCCAGCAGATCCAGATCAAGGCCGCCGGCGGAACGCCGGTGCAGCTGTTCGCCGGCCCGGGCGGCCAGACCCTGCAGTTGCTCGGCCTGCGCGAGGGGGCGATCAGCACGACCGCCGACCAGGCGTCGTCGCTGATCCCAGGCGATACGCCCCAGGGCGGCGGACGGCCGACCGCCTCGCTGAAGCAGGCCTACGCCCTCAACCTGTCTTCGGCGCTGGACCTCAAAACGCCGGCCGACGCCAAGGCGGCCCAGGCGGCGCTGGCCTACGCCATCTCCGAGGTGCAGAACATCTATCGCGACATGACCACCGCGCCGCCCCTTCCAGGCGCCGGCGCGGCCAGTGGTGGCGACGTGCCCGCCTACCTGACCAACCAGATCGCCAACTATCAGGCCGCGCTCGACCGGCTGACGGGCGGCTCCTGAAGCCCCCGCGCCGGCTCAGACGCTGGCGGCGGTCTTCTCCACCACATCGGCCAGCCGTTCGGCGGCGTCCGGCATCGCCGCAGAACGGGCGCCCGCCGCCATGCGCGCCAGCCGCGCGGGGTCCTTCAGCAGGGCGTTGAGCGCCCCGGCCATGGAATCGACCGTCAGTTCGTCCTCCAGCGCCACCGCCGCGCCGCCGGCGTCGGCCAGCAAGCGGGCGTTGAGCCGCTGGTGGTCGTCCATGGCGATCTTGAGCGGCACCAGGATCGAGGGCCGCCCGGCCACGGCCAGCTCGCACACCGTCGAGGCGCCGGCCCGGCCGACCACCAGATGCGCCATGCGCAGCCGCCCGGCCATGTCGCGGAAGAAGGGGGCGACCTCGCAGTCGACCAGGGCGTCGCGATAGACCTTGCGGGCCTGCTCCATCGATTCCGGCCGGCTCTGCTGCTGGACCTTGAGCCGCAGGCGGATGTCCTCCGGCAGCTTGGCCACCGCCTCGGGCACCAGTTCGGACAGCAGACGCGCGCCCTGGCTGCCGCCGGTGACCAGCAGGCGAAGCTGCACTTCCGGCGGGATGTACGGCACCTCGGCCAGGGCCCGGACCTCGGGGCGGACCGGGTTGCCCACCACCACCGCGCGGGCCTTGACCTTGGGCTTGGCCATTTCCAGCGTCGGGAAGGCGCAGGCGAGATTGCCGACATAGGGGGCCAGGAAGCGGTTCACCCGGCCGAGCACCGCGTTCTGCTCGTGGATGACCGTCGGGCGCTTCTGGCTGATCGCCGCCAGCAGGGCCGGCAGCGACGGATAGCCGCCGAAGCCGACCACCACGGCCGGGTCCATGTCGCGGAAGGCGGCGCGGGCCTGCATCACGCCCTGGAAGATCTCGATCCCCGCCTTGGCCAAGCCCAGCACGTCGCCCTTGGCCGCCGTGGCCGCCGACAGGGCCAGCCGATGCTCGGCCGGGAACTTGTCGGCGTAGAGCGCGCCCCGCTCGTCGGTGGCCAGGACGATGCGCCAGCCGCGGGCCTTGAGGACTTCAGCCAGGGCCTGGGCGGGAAACAGGTGGCCGCCGGTGCCCCCGGCGGCGACGACCGCGATCTTTCTACTCATGACCCGCCTTTGGCTTTCAAATGCGCCGCTTTTTGGGAAAGCCGCCTGTTTAGGCGAAGTCGCCCGCGCGAGCCAACCCGTCTCCCTGGGCGTAGGCGCCGGGGCGGCGGCGTGTCAGGGCCAGGGCCAGGCCCATGGTCAGGCCCATGGCCAGCATCGACGAGCCGCCATAGCTGATGAAGGGCAGCGTCATCCCCTTGGTCGGGATCATGTTCAGGTTCACCGCGACATTGATGAAGGCCTGCTGGCCGACCAGCACGAACAGGGCGCCGGCCGCCACCTGCTCGAACGGGTCGGACAGTTTCATCGACTTGTAGAGGCCGCGGATGACGATGAAGGCGAACAGGGTGATCAGGCACAGCGAGAAGACCAGGCCGAACTCTTCGGCCGCGCCGGAATAGGCGAAGTCGGTGTGGACGTCGGGCACCTGCCGCTTGAGCACGCCCTCGCCCGGGCCGCGCCCGAACAGGCCGCCGGCGGCGATGGCCTCCTGGGCGCGGTCGATCTGGTGGGTGTCGGTCTTGTCGGGATCGAGGAAGCGGTTCACGCGGCTGGCCACGTGGTCGAACACGAAATAGAGCGACAGCGCCCCGCCCATGGCCACCGTCGCCAGGCCGATGATCCAGGCCCAGGGCACGCCGGCCATGAAGAAGGCCGCCCCGAAGGCGATGGTGATCAGGATGGTCTGGCCGACGTCGGGCTGCAGCAGCAGCAGGACCACCGCCAGTCCGTAGAGGCAGAAGGCGATAGACACGCCGGGAACGCCCTGCCCCTTCTGGCCTTCGGCGAACATCCACGACACCAGGATGATCAGCGCCGGCTTCATGAACTCGGACGGCTGCAGGGTGAAGCCGCCGAGCTCCAGCCAGCGGGTGGCCCCCTTGGCGTGGTGTCCCAGGAACGGCAGCGCCGCCATCACCAGGATCGCCAGCAGATAGATCATCACCGACGCCCGCCGCGCCCCGCGCGGCGTCAGCAGCGACACCGACAGCACGATGGCCAGGGACGCGACGCCGAACAGGGTCTGGCGGGTGGCGAAATGGAAGGGGTCGCCCACGTGCATGCGCGCCGCCGCCGCCGGGCTGTTGCCGAAGGACAGCAGCACGCCGATCAGGATCAGCAGCACCGTGGCGCCCAGGAGCCAGCGGTCGGTGGTCCACCACCAAAGGCCCAGGGCCGACCTGTCGGTGCGGGCGAAGGCGTGGTGTTGGGAGGGATTGGCGGCGGTCACGCCCGCGCCTCCTTGGCCGGCGCCCCGCCAAGGCCCTGCACCGCCGTGCGGAAGGCGTCGCCGCGAACCTCGAAATCGGGGAACTGGTCGAACGAGGCGCAGGCCGGCGACAGCAGGACGATGGCGTCCTCGCCGGAAAGCGCCGCGTCGGCGTAGGCGGCGGCGGCGGCGGCGGCGATGTCGCCCGACCGCTCATAGGCGGCCTTGCCCTCCAGCGTCTCGGCGAAGGCCTCAGCCGCCTCACCGATCAGATAGGCCTTCTCGATCCGGGGAAACAGGTCGACCAGGCCGTCGATGCCGCCCGCCTTGGGCACGCCGCCGGCGATCCAGTAGAACTTGGGGTAGCTCGACATCGCCTGGCGCGCGGCGTCGGCGTTGGTGGCCTTGCTGTCGTTGATGAAGCGGACGCGGCCGATCTGGCCGACCGTCTCCATGCGGTGGGCGAGGCCGGGGAAGCTCATCAGGCCGGCGGCGGCGTCCTCGACCGACACGCCCAGGGCGCGGGCGGCGGCGTAGGCGGCGGCGGCGTTCTGCCAGTTGTGCCGCCCCGGCAGGGAGCGGGCGTTGAGCAGGTCGGCGACCTCGATCACCCGCTCGCCGGTGGCGTCGTACAGCACGCCCTGCAAGGCGTACACGCCCCGGCCCATGGCGCGCCCGGCGCTGATCGGCCAGATGGTGCGGCGGTTGGCGGCGGTGATCTCGGTGCAGATGCGCTGGCACCAAGCGTCGTCGACGCCGATGACGGCGGTGTCGCCCTTGCCCTGGTTCAGCAGCACGCGGCGCTTGGCCGCGACATAGCCCTCCATGCCGCCGTGGCGGTCCAGATGGTCGGGCGTGATGTTGAGCAAGATCGCCACGTCCGGCTTCAGGCTGGAGGTCAGGTCGAGCTGATAGGACGAGACCTCCAGCACATAGACCGCGCCCCCGTGCATGTCGTCGAGGCCGAGCACGCCATAGCCGATGTTGCCGCCCACCCGCGCGTCGCGCCCGGCGGCGGTCAGCAGGTGCCCGATCAGGGCGGTGGTGGTCGACTTGCCGTTGGTGCCGGTGATGGCCACGACCTTGGGCTTCTTGTGCGCCGGCGCGGCGTTGACGGTACGGGCGAAAAGCTCGATGTCGCCGACGATCTCGACCCCGGCGGCCTTGGCTTTCTCGACGGTCCAGTGCGGCGTGGGATGGGTCAGCGGCACGCCCGGCGACAGCATCAGGGCGGCGAACTGCGACCAGTCGGCCGTGCTCAGGTCGACCAGCGGCAGGCCCTCGGCCTCGGCCGCCTCCCGCGACGCCGGCTTCTCGTCCCACAGAGCGACCTCGGCTCCGCCAGCCTGGAGCGCGCGCGCGGCGGTCAGCCCGGTCCGGCCCAAGCCGAACACGGCCACTCGCTCGCCCTCGAAGCCACGAACGGGGATCACGGTCGCGCGCCCTCCCCTATCTCAGCTTCAGGGTGGCCAGGCCGATGATGGCCAGCATCACGCTGATGATCCAGAAACGGACCACGACGGTGCTTTCCTTCCAGCCGAGCTTTTCGAAGTGGTGGTGGATCGGGGCCATGCGGAACACCCGCTTGCCGGTCAGCTTGAACGAGGCGACCTGGATCATCACCGACAGGGCCTCGACCACGAACAGGCCGCCGACGATGGCCAGCACGATCTCGTGCTTGGTCGCCACCGCCACGGCGCCCAGGGCGCCGCCGAGGGCGAGCGAGCCGGTGTCGCCCATGAAGATCTTGGCCGGCGGGGCGTTGTACCAGAGAAAGCCCTGACCCGCGCCGATCAGCGCGCCGCAGAACACCGCGATCTCGCCGACGCCGGGGACGAAGTGGACCTGCAGGTACTGGGCGAACACGAAGTTGCCGACGAGGTAGGCGATCAGGCCGAAGGCGGCGGCGGCGAACATCACCGGCACGATGGCCAGCCCGTCCAGGCCGTCGGTCAGGTTCACGGCGTTGGACGCCCCCACGATGACAAAGCCGCCGAACACGACGTAGAACCAGCCGAGGTCGAGCAGCATCCGCTTCAGGATCGGGAAGGCCACCGAGGTCGACAGGCCCGGCGCCTCCGGCGACTTGCCGCCGTAGAGCACCAGCAGGGCCACGGCGGCGAAGGCGATCAGGAACTGGACGAGCAGCTTGACCCGGCCCGAGACCCCGGCCGTGGTCTGCTTGGTGACCTTGGCGTAGTCGTCGAGGAAGCCCAGCAGCCCGTAGCCGGCGGTGACCAGCAGCACCACCCAGACATAGAGGTTGGACAGGTCCGCCCACAACAGCGTGCCGACCAGCAGGCCGGCCAGGATCATGAAGCCGCCCATGGTCGGCGTGCCCGCCTTCTCGACCACGTGGCGCTCGATGCCGTCGGTGCGGATCGGCTGGCCCTTGCCCTGCTTGGCCTGCATCCAGCGGATGAAGCGCGAGCCCATGGCCACCGCCACCAACTGCCCGGTGAACAGCGCCGCGCCCGTGCGGAAAGTCAGATATTTCAGAAGGTTGAGCAGCGGGATGTGCTCGCGGTAGCCCGACAAATGCTCGTACAGCAGATAGAGCATCAGACGCGCCCTCCCCGATCGCCCGTCGACCCCGCGGCGAGCGCCGCCAGGGCGGAAACCACCATCGACGCCTTCGAGCCGTTGGACCCCTTCACCATGACCGCGTCGCCCGGCGCGACGGCGCGCGCGACGTGCGGCGCAAGCTCGGCCGCGCTTTCGGCGTACCCGCCAAGGCGAGTCGAAGGAAGGGCGTCGGCGAGAGATTTCATCAACGGTCCGGCGCAGAACACCAGATCGATCCCGGCGGCCTGGACGTCGCGCGCCAAGTCGGCGTGGAATTCCGCCGCGCGCGGGCCCAGTTCGAGCATGTCGGTCAGCGCGACGATCCGCCGCCCCTCGGTCGGCCGCGCGCCGAAGGCCCGCAGGGCCGCGCTCATCGACACGGGGTTGGCGTTGTAGCTTTCGTCGATCAGCACGAACGGGCCGCCGGCGGCCGTGATCGTCCGCTCGGCGCCGCGCCCTTCGAGCGGTTCGAAAGCCGCCAGGGCGGCGACGCCGACATCCAGGTCGACGTCCAGCGCTTCCAGCATCAGCAGCACCGCCATGCAGTTCAGCCCCCAGTGGAAGCCGGTCTGCCGGATCGGGAAGCTCAGGGCGCGGCCGTGCAGCCGCGCCTCGATCCGCGAGCCTGCCTCGGTGCGGACGATGTCGACCAGGCGCGCGTCGCAGGTCTCGTCCGAACCGAAGGCGACTACGCGCGCCCCCGCCTGCTCGGCCTCGCGACGGAGCAGGTCGAACCAGACGTTGTCGGCGTTCAGCACCGCCGCGCCGCCGGGCTCCAGGCCGGCGAAGATCTCGGCCTTGGCGCGGGCGACGCCGGCCTCGCCGTCCGGGAAGTTCTCGGTGTGGACCGGGCCGACCGTGGTGATCGCCGCCGCGTGCGGCCGGACCATGCGCGACAGGGGACGGATCTCGTCGGCGTGGTTCATGCCGATCTCGAAGACCGCCCGCTCGGTGTCGGCCGGCATCCGCGCCAGGGTCAGCGGCACGCCGATATGGTTGTTGTAGGACTTCACCGAGGAGTGCGCCCGCCCGGCCAGGGCCAGCCCGACCCGGATCGCCTGGGTGACGCTGGTCTTGCCGACCGAGCCGGTGACCGCGCCGCGCCGGGCGTGGACGGCGCGGTCGCGGGCCGCCGCGCCCAGGCGCTCCAGTCCCTTGAGGGTGTCGTCGACGATGACCTGCGGCCCGGCGACCGGGCGCGAGACCAGCGCGCCGCCGGCGCCGGCGGCCATGGCGGCGGGGATGAACTCGTGCCCGTCGCGCACGCCGCCCAGGGCGACGAACAGGTCGCCCGGCTCGACAGTGCGGCTGTCGATCGAGACGCCGTACGCCTCGAACGCCGCCCCCTCGCGCCGGCCCCCGACGGCGCGGGCGATGTCGTCCGCCGTCCAGAGCGGCCCGCGCGCGTCAGTCATCGCCTGCCTCCAGGGCGGCGCGGGTCTCGGCCATGTCGTCGAAGGGATGGACGACGCCGGCGACGGTCTGGCCCTGCTCGTGCCCCTTGCCGGCGATCACCAGCACGTCGCCCTCGCCCAGCAGGCGCACGCCCTCGCGGATGGCGGCGCGGCGGTCGCCGATGTCGGCCGCGCCCGGGGCGGCGGCCAGGATGGCGGCGCGGATGGCGGCCGGATCTTCCGAACGCGGATTGTCGTCGGTGACGATGGCGACGTCGGCCAGCCGCTGGGCGATCTCGCCCATCTGCGGACGCTTGCCGCGGTCGCGGTCGCCGCCGGCCCCGAACACCACGATCAGGCGGCCCCGGACGTGCGGCCGCAGGGCGGCGAGCACGGTCTCCAGGCCGTCGGGGGTATGGGCGTAGTCGACATAGGCCTCGCCGCCCCGGCGGCCGGTCCCGACCCGTTGCAGCCGGCCCGGCGCGCCCTGGAGGGTCTCCAGCGCCGCCAGGACGTCGCGGGCGTCCTCGCCGGCGGCGATGCACAGCCCGGCCGCCACCAGCGCGTTGGAGGCCTGGAAGGCGCCCGCCAGCGGCAGGCGCACGTCGTGGACCTTGCCGGCGGCGCGGATCTTCAGGCGCTGGCCCTCGGGCAGCAGCGAGCGTTCCAGCAAGGCCAGGCCCTGGCCCTGCTCGCCGACCGAGAACAGCGTCTGCCCCGAAAGGCGGGCGGTGGCGGCGAAGGCGCCGAAGGCGTCGGAATCGGCGTTGAGCACCGCCGTCCCGCCACGCGGCAGCAGGGTGTCGAACAGCCGCAGCTTGGCCGCCCGGTAGACGCCCATGGTGCCGTGATAGTCGAGATGGTCCTGGGTCAGGTTGAGGAAGCCGGCGGCCGTCAGCGCCACGCCGTCGAGACGGCGCTGGTCGACCCCGTGGGACGAAGCCTCCATCGCCAGATGGGTGACGCCCTCCCCGGCCATGGCCGCCATCAGCTGGGCGACGTCGGCGGCGTCCGGCGTGGTCAGTCCTGGCGGGGTGATCTGGCGGTCGGCCTCGCCGGCGGCCGAGATCGAGACGCCCAACGTGCCCATGCTGGCGGCCCGCCGGCCGAGCCGAGCGAAGATCTGCCGGCAGAAGGTGGCCACCGAGGTCTTGCCGTTGGTGCCGGTGACCGCCACCACCGTCGCCGGCTGGGCGCTCCAGAAGGCCGCCGCGGCCAGGGCGTAGGCCCGCCGCAGGTCGCCGGCGTGGACCACCGGGGTCGGAAGACCGGAGACGTCGTCCGGCGCCAGGAAGGCCGCCGCCCCGGCCTGCAGGGCCGCGGGGATGAAGCTGCGGCCGTCGACCTTGGAGCCGGGCAGCGCGGCGAACAGCATGCCCGGCTTCACCCGACGGCTGTCGGCGGTGACGCCGGTTATCAAGGGATCGCCCAGCCCCTGGCCGGAAAGATCGCGGCGGACCAGTTCGGAAAGCTTGCGCGCGGCGCTCATCAGTCGGCTCCCAGCGCGCCGGACACCGGCGCCGGCGCGGTCGGCCCCGGCGGCGTCATCGGCGGCGCGGCGCGCTTGACGCCGAGGAACGGCGCGATGCGGTTGATCACCGCCCCGGCGGTCGGGGCGGCGGTGAAGCCGGCGGTGGCGAAGCCGAAGGTGCCGGGCGCCGGATGCGGCTCGTCCAGCAGGATATAGACGAAGTACCGCTTGTCGCTGATCAGGCCCGAGGTCGGGAACACCGCCGCGAACGAGGCGACGCGGGTGTTCAGCATGTAGCGGCCGTCCTTGGCCTTCTGGGCCGTGCCGGTCTTGCCGCCGACCGAAAGGCCGGGCACGTCGGCCTTCTTGCCCGAGCCCTTGGGCTCGGTGACGTTCAGGCGCATGAAGTCGAGCATGGTGCGCGAGGTGGCCTCGGAGATCACCCGGTGGCCCTTGCGCTGGGCGTCGGGCGCCTGCTTGCGGATGGTCAGGGGCAGGTATTCGCCGCCGTTGAAGATGGCGGTCATGGCCGTCGCCACCTGCAGCGGCGTCACCGAGATGCCCTGGCCGAACGACATCTGGGCCATGGTGATGTCGCTGAGATTGCCCTGGCTGTTGCGGCGGGGCAGCAGCGGGCGGGTCGATTCCGCCAGCTCGCTGGGCGCGGCGTTGTAGAGGCCGAGCCCCTTCATGTAGCGGTCGACCGTCGGGCTGCCGGCGGCCAGGGCGATCTTGCTGGCCCCGATGTTCGACGAGTGGGTGAACACCTGCGGCAGCGCCAGGATGGTGTCGCCCTTGTCGTAGTCGTGGATCGGCTTGCTGTTGCCGATCACCAGCGGGTGGGCGACGTCGAAGGTGGTCAGCGGCGTCACCAGCCCGGCGTCGAGGCCCATGGCCACGGTGAACACCTTGAACACCGACCCGGCCTCGTACACCGAGGCGGCGACGTTGTTCTTGCGGTTGACGTCCGGCGAGGCGTTCAGGTTGTTCGGATCGAAGGTCGGATAGCTGGCCATGCCCAGGATCTCGCCCGTGTGGACGTCGATCACCAGGCCGGCGCCGCCGAGCGCCTGGAAGCGCACCGCCGCCTTGTCCAGCTCGTCCTCCAGGGCCGCCTGGATGCGCATGTCGATGGACAGCGGCGTCGGCGCCTTGCCCACGTCCGACTTCAGCACGTCGTCGAGGGCCAGCTCGGCGCCGGCTATGCCCGTCCCGCCCCGGTCGGCGAAACCGATCAGGTGGGCGGCGGTGGTCCCCAGCGGGTAGACGCGGCGATCCTCGTCCTCGAACGTCACGCCGGGCAGGCCCAGGTCGTGGACGCGCGCCTTCTCCTGCGGGGTCAGGCCGCCGATCAGATAGGTGCGGCGGTCGGAGCTCAGCGCCGCCTCGAGCCGCGCCGGCGCCAGCCCCGGCAGGGCGGCGGCCAGCTTGCGGCGGGTCTCGTCGGTGTTCCAGATCTCGCGCTTGTCGATGTAGACGCCGTAGTGCGGCAGGTCGAGCGCCAGCAACTGGCCGTTGCGGTCGACCAGGTCGGCCCGAGCGCCGGGGGGGCCCAGCGCCGCGCCGGCTCCGCGCCCGGCGTCGGCGAACAGGGCCGAGCGGGTGGCGCCGACGCCCAGGGTCAGGAACCCGGCCACGAACAGCGCCAGCACGAAGAAGATGCGCAGGCGGGTGTCGTCCTCGGCCCGGCCGCGCGCCTTGGCGCTCTCGAAGGCGCGCTCGACCAGCCACACCCGCTCGATCAGCCAGCGCCACAGGAACGGCGCGCGATAAAGGGCGAGGTCGGCCGGCCTCATCGCGGCGCCCCCGAAGCGGCGGCGGATGCGGACGCGGCGGGAGAAGCGGCGGTCGTCGCGGGAGCGGCCGGCGGAGGCGGAACGGGCGTCGAGGCCGCGCCTCCCTTGGCGGGCTTGACCATAGCCGCGTCGCGGGCGATCTCGACCAGGGCGTCGGGATCGGTCTCCCGCTTGGCCACGGTGGGCTGCAGGCCCAGATACTGGCTCGACAGCCGTTCGATGCGCTCGGGCTGCTCCAGATAGGCCACCTCGGCGCGCAACATGCGGATGCGGCTGCGCTCGTCCTGAATCTCGCGCTGAACCTTGGCGGTCTCGGCCCCCTCGCGGCCGGCGCCGGTCTTCGACAGATAGACGCCGAGGGCGAGCGCCAGCAGGACGGCCAGCGCCCCGACCTCGATCACCCGGAAACCGCGGACGCGGCGGTCGAACAGGTCCGACAGGCTCATGGCGCGCGCTCCCAGGCCGGAGCGGCGGTTCGCACCGCGGCCCTTAGCTTGGCCGAGCGCGCGCGGGGGTTCTCGGCGGCCTCGCGCTCGTCCGGCGCCCGGGCGCCGTTGAACAGCAGCGAGAAGGTGGGGGCCGGACCATGGACCTGCGGCGGCAGGTGGCGCGACCCCGCCGGGGTGCGTCCTGCGCGTTCTGTGAAGAAAGCCTTCACGATGCGGTCCTCGAGCGAGTGAAAGGTTACGACAGCCAGTCTGCCACCTTCCCGCAGGATTCGCTCCGCCGCGTCTAGTCCCGCGTCGAGTTCAGACAGTTCTTCGTTCACCGCGATACGCAAGGCTTGGAACACACGGGTCGCCGGATGCACCTTGGCGCCGCGCCGGCCGCCCAACGCCCTCTCGACCGTCTCGGCCAAATCCAGGGTCCGCGTGAACGGTTGCTCGGCGCGGCGGCGGACGATGAACGAGGCGATGCGCCGGCTCTCGCGCTCCTCGCCATAGAGCCAGAAGATGCGGGCCAGTTCGGCCTGCTCGGCCTCGTTGACGAGGTCGGCGGCGGTGACGCCGTCGGCGGCCATGCGCATGTCCAGCGGCCCGTCGCGCATGAACGAGAAGCCCCGCTCGGCCTCGTCGATCTGCATGGACGACACGCCGATGTCGAGCGCCACGCCGTCACAGGCCTCGACATGGTCGGCCATGGCCGAGAAGCGGTCCTCGATCAGGCGGAAGCGCCCCGTCGCCTCCAACGGCGCGGCGAACCGGCGGGCGCTGGGGTCGCGGTCGAAGGCGACCACCTCCGCGCCGGCGTCGAGAAAGGCCCGGCTGTAGCCGCCGGCGCCGAAGGTGCCGTCGACGATCAGCTTGCCGGGGCCGGGCGCGAGCGCGGCGACCACTTCGTCGCGCAGGACCGAAACGTGCGGAGCCTCGATCATGCCGCGCTCCCGGCCTTGGCCTGGCGTTGGCGGAGGCGCAGGGCGGCGAGCCCGTCGCGGGCCCCCTGGCGGGCGGCGGCGCGGCGAGCCTGGAAGGCTTCCAGCGGCCAGATCTGGAACCGGTCGCCCAGCCCGACCACCGCCACCTGGTCGGTCATGCCGAAGGCGTCGCACAGGGCTTCGGGCAAGGTGATGCGGCCCGCGGCGTCGAAGGCCAGCCTGACCATGCCGCCATAGATCGCCGTTTCGAGGTCGTGGCGCAGCTCGTCGCCCGGCGGCAGCTCCTCGATCAGGGCGGCGTAGCGGTCGAACAACGCCTTGCCGCCGCATTCGATGCAGTCGGCGTCGATGGCCGGCAGGCAGAACACCCCGTCGAAAGGCCCGGACAGGGCGGCGCGGTACTCCTGCGGCACGACGATGCGCCGCTTCGCGTCCAGCTGTTTCTCGAAGGTCGAGAGAAACACCTCGTGCAGCCCCTGAACAACCCATCCGGCGCTCGCGGCGCCCCGCGCCAAACCCGCCGCCCATCGCCGAGTTCGGACTTGATTGGGTTAACATGGGATTGACTGGGATACAATGACACCGACGCCCGATTCATAGAGAAAACAAGGATATTTACAACATTGGCGACCGCGCCAGAGCGACTATCAACAGAACATACAGAGAACTGTTAAGCATCGACGCCGGCCGGAGGCGCCGCGTCCCATTTTCTCGAAGACGATGATGACCAGACGGCCTGTAAGCCGGGTTCTGTGCCGCCCCGCGAGGGGACGCGGCGATCATTCCTCTGGACCGCCCATTGCTGGACGGTTCTCGCACCCTACCCGGGCGACTGGGCCGGTGAAGCCCTGCCCTCGACGGATCGAGAGCGCGCCGCCCCTATTCGGGCTTGCTCCAGGCGGGGCTTGCCATGCCGTCCCCATTGCTGGGTCCGCGGTGGGCTCTTACCCCACCCTTTCACCCTTCCCGGCCGCGAACGGCCGGCGGTTTGCTTTCTGTGGCGCTATCCCTGGGATCGCTCCCGGCGGGCGTTACCCGCCGCCTTTTCACCGTGGAGCCCGGACTTTCCTCGACGCCCGCAAGCGAGCGCCGCGACCGCCCGGCCGTCTGGTCGGCGCGGAAAGTGATCGCGACCGGCCGTTCAGTCAACCGCGTCGTTCACCCGCCCATAGACGATCTGGTCGCAATAGGCGCCTTTCCAGAGGGCGTAGTCGCGCAGCACGCCCTCGCGCTGGAAGCCGTGGCGTTCGAGCAGGTCGCAGGAGCGGGCGTTGCCGGGCGTGACCATCGCCTCCAGGCGGCGCAACGCCAGCGCCTCGAAACCGAAGGCGACCATCCTGGGCAGCACCTCGGCCATCACGCCCCGCCCCCAGTGCGCCCGCGACAGGTCGTAGGCGATCTCGCCGCGCCGCCCGCGCTGGACGACCACCGCGTTGAAGCCGCAGGTGCCGATCAGGGCCTCCCCGCCCAGGGCCCGGATCGCCCAGCGCACGCCGACGCCGTCGGCGCGCACGCCCTGGGCCCAGTCGACGATCTCGTGCGCCTGCGACCGCGCGGTCAGCGGCTCGATGTCCATGAACTCGGTCACGGCCGGGTCGGAGAAGTGGTCGAACAGCGCGCCGACGTCGGTCCGCTCCAGCGGCCGCAGCTCGAAACGGGGCGTGGTCAGGACGATGTCGCCGCCGAGGACCGCGCCCACGTCCATGGCCTCAGGCCGCCGCCCGCAGCAGATTGACCAGCCGCGCCCGGGTCTCGCCGTCGGCGACGCCGTCGACGCGGGCCGGACGCCAGTGCCGCTGGAAGGCCTCGACGATGGTCGCGGTCCCTTCGTCGAACCTTCCCGAGGGGGCGCTGTCGTAGCCCAGGCGGGTCAGGCCGGCCTGCAGCGCGAACACGCCCGTCCCCTCGTCTCCGAGCGACAGCGGCGCGCCGGGCGAAGCCGGCGGCTCGACCCACAGGCCGTGCCCGGCCTCGGCCAGGCGCTTCCAGGGGAACAGCTCGCCCGGATCCTGCTTGCGGCCGGGGGCGACGTCGGAATGGCCGAGGATGCGGGCGTCCGCCACGTCCCAGCGGCCGCGGACCTCGCCCAGCAGTTCGATCACCGCCGCGATCTGGGCGTCGGGAAAGGGCCTATAGCCGAACTCGTGCCCCGGATTGACGATCTCGACGCCGATCGAGACGCTGTTGATGTCCTTCTCGCCGCGCCAGAACGACTTGCCCGCGTGCCAGGCGCGGCGTTCCTCGGCGACCAGCGAGAACACCCGGCCGTCCTCCTCGACCAGATAGTGCGCCGACACCTTGGCGGCCGGATCGCGCAGCCGGGCCAGAGCCGCCTCGCCGCCGCGCATGCCGGTGTAGTGCAGGACGATCATGTCCGGCGGCGCCTTGCGGGCGTCGAAGTTCGGCGACGGCGCGGGGATGAGGTCCATCAGACCCGGTTCCTCATGAGCAAGAGCAGCGAAGCGGCCCGGTTGGGCCGCAGGGCGATGATCAGCACGCCCAATAGCGCGATCGCGGCGCCGACCGCCATCCGCAAGTCGAAATGGTCGTGGGTGATCGCCACGCCGAAACCGATGGTGGCCAGGGGCGTCATCAGGGTGAGCGGCGAGATCAGATTGGCCTCGTAGCGCTGGATCAGGCCGTAATAGGCGGTGTGGGCGGCGACCGACACCACCAGGGCCGAGAACACCACCCCGGCGACGAAACCCCAGCCGGCCGAGACGCCGGCCGCGACCTGGCCCGGCTCGACGAACGCCGACAGCGCCGCCAGCGGCGGGAACGAGCAGAAACCCACCCAGGCCTGGAACTGCAATGGCCGCACGCCGTCCATCTGCTTCATCATCACCGCGCCCAGCGAGCCGGTGAAGGCCGAGCCGACGATGAACAGAAGGCCGCCCGACAGCGCCACCCCGCGCGGGTCCCAGATCACCGTCAGGGCCCCGATGAAGGTCAGGGCGATGCCCAGGCCGCGCCGCCAGCGGATGCGCTCGCCCAGGATCAATACCGAAAGCAGCGTGGTGATCGGCACGCCGAGCTGGCTGACCACGGCCACGCCCGACGGGCTGGCCGTCTTCAGGCCCACGAACAACAGGGCGAAATTGCCGGCCCCCATCAGCAGGCCCACCGCGATCAGCCGCCAGATCGGCCGCGGCGCCGGCAACAGCCAGGGCGACACCGCCGCCGCGACGATGGCGAAGCGGACGGCGGCGTAGAACAGCGGCGGCACGCCCATATGGGCGATGACGATCTTGCTGATGACGTTGTTGAGCGCCCACACCAGGCAGACGGCGACCAGCAGGACGAAATCGCGGAGGGTCATGCCCCCGGCTTAGAGCGTTTCCGCGAGGGTCGGCAAGCCGGCTTATCGCCGTTCAGGAAACCCGCACCATCCGCTTGCCGACATTGTCGCCGGCCAGCAGGCCGATCAGCGCGGCCGGGGTGTTCTCCAGGCCGTCGACGATGTCCTCGCGCACCTTGAGGCGGCCCTCGTCGACCCAGGCCTGGAGATCGGCCAGGGCCTGCTCGCGACGGTCGTCGAAGTCGGTGACCACGAAGCCGCGCAGGGTGAGCCGCTTGGTGACGATCAGGCCCGGCACGCCGCGCGGGCCGTGGGCGGGCGCGGCCCCGTCGTACTGGGACACCGCGCCGCAGCAGGCGATGCGCCCGCCCAGGTTCATGGCGAACAGGCAGGTCTCCAGCACATCGCCCCCGACATTGTCGAAATAGACGTCGACGCCTTGCGGGCAGGCCGCCCTGAGCGCCCGGCGGAAGTCCGTCGCCTTGTAGTCGACGGCGGCGTCGAAGCCGAGTTCGTCCACCAGCAGCGCGCCCTTGGCCGCGCCGCCGGTGACGCCCACCACCCGGCAGCCCTTGATCTTGCCGATCTGGCCGACGATCGAGCCGACCGAGCCGGCGGCGGCCGACACCACCAGGGTCTCGCCCGGGTTCGGCCGGCCGCATTCCAGCAGGCCGAAATAGGCGGTCAGGCCGGCGATCCCGAACACGCTGAGCAGGCGGCTGAGCGGCTCGATCCTCGGCAGCTTCTGGACGCTGTCCGCCGCCAGGACGGCGAAGTCGCGCCAGCCGACGTCGGCGAAGACCAGGTCGCCGGGAGCGAGGCCCGGCGCGCGGGACTCCAGCACCTCGGCGACGCCGCCGCCGGCCATCACCTGCCCCGCCTCGACGGCGGAGCGATAGGTCGCGCCCTGCATCCAGGCCCGGTTGGCGGCGTCCAGAGAGATCAGGCGGACGCGGACCAGGATCTCGCCCGGGCCCGGCCGCGGCGTCGGGGCCTCGGCCAGCCGGAAATGTTCCAGCTCGAGCTTGCCCTGCGGCGTGGCGGCCAGAAGGATCTGGCGGTTGATCTCGGCCATCGGCGTTCCTCCGCGTTTTCTTCAGCCGACGATCCGCCGAAGCGCAGGGCGATCCAAGTGAAAACAGGAGCGGGGCGCAAAGCGAAACGGCCGCCTTCCCATGGAAGGCGGCCGTCCGCTCGGCTGATCCAGCCGCGAAATCGTGAAGGTCAGCGGGCCTGGCGGTCCCAGCCGTAGGCCACCCAGGAATGGCCGCCGACGTTGTGCGCCTCGATGATCGAGGGGTCGGCGGGCCGCGCGCGGGCGGTCGACCGGCGCGCGCGCATGGCCAACCCGGCCAGGGCCAGCAGGCAGCTGGCCATCAGCGCGATGACCACCACCGTCGCCGCGAAGAACACCGCCAGCACCGCCGCGACCGCGGCGGCGGCGGCGGTCGCCAGCGCGCCGCCGATCCAGGCGAGACTCTTCCAGGCGGAACCGCCGTTCCGAGCGGCGCTCGATTGTGCGCCCATCAGCCTGTCCATCCGTATCCTCGTCGTAGGGGTCGAGCCCCAGCCAAACAGTATGTCGGCGCCCTCGGAGCTTCCGTCAACCTTTCGGCGGCGGAAGGGACCAGATTCGCCGAAGAAAACAGCACCTCGTCTTCAATAAGCGGCCAGAATGGGCGCCAGTTCCCGCCGCTCGCGAACCACCGCGTCATAGGCCGCGTTGATGGCCGCCGACTTGATCTGGGCCACCTCGACATATTCGGCCGGCAGGCCCTGGGCGATGACCCTGTCGGGGTGGGCGGCGGCCAGGGCGCGCCGCCAGGCCGCCCGCACCGCCTCGTCCGGGGCGTCGGCCGCCACGTCCAGCACCACGTAGGGATCGTCGGCGCCGGCGCCCAGATGGATCGCCTTGATCCGGCGGAAGGCCAGCGGCGACAGGCCGAACATCAGCGCCACCTGCTCCAGGTAGTCGAGCTCGTCGTGGGTGACGACGCCGTCGGACTTGGCGATATGGAACAGGCCGTCGAGCACGTCCTCCAGCAACTGCGGGCAACCGCGATACCGCTTGGCCAGGCGCCGGGCGTAGCTTTCGAATCCCCTGGTGGACTGCCGCGCAAGATCGTACAGCCGTTCCACGTCGCGCTCGGCGGCGGGATCGGGTTGGAAGACTTCTGCGAAGGCCGCGAACTCCGAATGGTCGGCGCGGCCGTCGGCCTTGGCCAGCTTCGCGCCCAGGGCGGTGACGGCGGTCGAGAACGCCGGGTCCTCGCCGGGCGGGCCGGCAGGACAGTCCGGGCATTCGGCCGCGTCCACCTTGCGGACGGCCAAGCCTGCTATCTTGCGCCAGAAGCTCATGGGAACCATTGCAGTTTAGGATCGTGGCCGCACAATGACAACGACCAACGCCGCCGCAAGTTACGAATGGGTCATCTGGATCGACCGCGGCGGAACCTTCACCGACATCATCGGCCGCGACGGGGCGGGACGCACCCACAGCCTGAAACTGCTGTCGACCTCGGACGCCTACGAGGACGCCGCCGTCGAGGGGATGCGCCGGCTGCTGGGCGCGCAGCCCGGCCAGCCCTTCCCCGCCGAGCGCGTCGCCGCCATCAAGATGGGCACGACGGTGGCCACCAACGCCCTGCTGGAGCGCAAGGGCGCCAAGACCCTGCTGGTCGCCACCCGCGGCTTCGCCGACGCCCTGGTCCTCGGCGACCAGGCCCGGCCGGACCTCTTCGCCCTCGACGTCGTCCGCCCCGCCCCCCTCTACGCCGGCGTCGTCGAGGCGGACGAGCGGCTGGCGGCGGACGGCGCGGTGGTCGCCCCCCTCGACCGCGATGCGTTGCTCGCCCGCCTGAAGCAGGCGGCCCTCGACGGCTACGAAAGCGCGGCCGTCGCCTTCCTGCACGCCGACCTCAATCCGGTCCACGAACTGGCCGCCGCCGAGCTGGCCCGCGAGGCCGGCCTGTCGTTCGTGGCCCTGTCGCACCAGGTCTCGCCCCTGCCCCGCTATGTCGCGCGGGCCGAGACCACGGTGGCGGACGCCTATCTGACCCCCGCCCTGCAGGCCTATGTCCAGCGGGTGGCCCGCGCGGTCGCGGGCGCGCCGCTGTACTTCATGACCTCGAACGGCGGCCTGGTCCGCGCCGAGACCTTCCGGGGCAAGGACGCCGTAGTCTCCGGCCCGGCCGGCGGCGTGGTCGGCGTGGCGCGGACGGCCGACGCCGCCGGCGCCCGCGCCGCCCTCGGCTTCGACATGGGCGGCACCTCGACCGACGTCTGCCGCTACGCCGGCGCGCTGGAGCGGCGCGACACCGCCAAGGTGGCCGGGGTCAAGGTCCGCGCGCCGATGCTGGACGTCGAGACGGTGGCCGCCGGCGGCGGCTCGATCCTGGCCTTCGACGGCCTGCGCGCCCGCGTCGGCCCGGACAGCGCCGGGGCCGATCCCGGCCCGGCCGCCTACGGCAAGGGCGGCCCGGCCACCGTGACCGACGCCAATCTGGTGCTGGGGCGGATCGACCCGCGCTTCTTCCCGGCGGTGTTCGGGCCGACCCACGACCGACCGCTCGACCTCGCCGCCGCCCGCGCGCGCCTCCAGGCCCTGGCCGACGCCATGGGCGCCGAGAGCGCCGAAGCCGCCGCCGAGGGCTTCATCGCCGTCGCCGTCGAACAGACCGCCCAGGCGGTGCGCCGCATATCCACCGAGCGCGGCTTCGACCCCCGCGACCACGCCCTGGTCGCCTTCGGCGGCGCCGCCGGCCAGATCGCCTGCTGGGCGGCCGAAGCCCTCGGCGCCGCCGACATCCTCAGCCCCCGCTACGCCTCGTTGCTTTCGGCCTGGGGCATCGGCCAGGCCGAGGTGCGCGCCCTGCGTCAGGCGGGACTGGAAAAACCATTGGACGACAACGGCTTGGCTCAGGCTCGTGACACGGCCGAGGCCCTGCGTCGGGAAGCCGAGACCGCCCTCGCCGCCCAGGGCGCGGCCGTGGGCGAGGTGCAGCTTCGCGTGATGCTGCGCTATGACGGCGCCGACGCCGCCCTGCCGGTCCCGCTGGGTCCCGTCGCCGAGGCCAAGGCCGCCTTCGAGACCGCCCACCAGCGGCTGTTCGGCTTCGTCGAGCCGACCCGGCCGATCCTCATCGCCAGCGTCGAGGTCGAGGCGGCCGCGGCGGCCTCGCTGACGCCGCCCGCCACAGCCGCCGCCCCGCCGCCGGCCGCCGGCGACGAAGGCGCGACGACGACGCGGCTCTACGCCGACGGCGCCTTCCACGCCGCGCCCATCCTGCACGCCGAACGGCTGACCCAGGCTGTAGACGGGCCGGCCCTGATCGTGCGGGGCGACACCCAGATCGCCGTCGCCCCCGGCTGGCGCGCCCGTCCGGGGGCGGACGGCCTGATCCGCCTGGAGCGCACCGCCGCCGCCGCGATCCGCGCCGACGAGGCCGGCGACCGCCCAGACCCGGTGACGCTGGAGTTGTTCAACCGGCGCTTCATGGGCGTGGCCGAGGCGATGGGCGCGGCGCTGGAGCGCACCGCCCATTCGGTGAACATCAAGGAGCGGCTGGACTTCTCCTGCGCCCTGTTCGACGTCGAGGGCGGGCTGGTGGCCAACGCCCCGCACATGCCGGTGCACCTGGGCTCGATGGGGGCCAGCGTGCGGGCCGTCCGCGACCGCCATCCGGCCCTGCGGCCGGGCGACGCCTTCGTGCTCAACAACCCCTATGCCGGCGGCACCCACCTGCCCGACATCACCGTGGTCATGCCGGTGTTCATGAGCCAGGGCGACGCCGCGCCCAGCTTCTATGTCGCCGCGCGGGGGCACCACGCCGACGTCGGCGGCGTGCAGCCGGGCTCGATGCCCCCCTTCTCGACCACCATCGCCGAGGAAGGCGTCCTGCTCGACGCCCTGCCGCTGATGCGCGACGGCCGGCTGCTCGAGGCCGAGATCCGCGCGGCCCTGGCCGCCGGCCCATGGCCCGCCCGCAATCCCGACCAGAACATCGCCGACCTCAAGGCCCAGATCGCCGCCTGCCAGGCGGGGGCGGCCTCAGTGGCCGAGATGATCCGGACCTTCGGCCCCGGCGTGGTCGCCCGCTACATGGGCTTCGTGCAGGACAACGCCGCCGCCTCGGTGCGGCGGGCGATCGGGCGCCTGCGCGACGGGGCGGCCAGGGCGCCGATGGACGGCGGCGGCGAGATCGTGGTGCGCACCACCGTCGACGCGGCCGCCGGCGAGGCCGTGCTCGACTTCACCGGCACCAGCGCCGTGCTCGGCTCGAACTTCAACGCCCCGTCGGCCATCGTCGACGCGGCCGCCCTCTATGTGTTCCGCACCCTGGTCGACGACGAGATCCCGCTGAACGCCGGCTGCCTCAAGCCCCTGCGCATCGTCGTGCCGCCCGGCTCGATGCTGAACCCCGCCCCGCCAGCCGCGGTGGTCGCCGGCAATGTCGAGACCAGCCAGCATGTGGTCGACGCGCTCTACGCCGCCCTCGGCGTCATGGCCAACGCCCAGGGCTCGATGAACAACTTCACCTTCGGCGACGCGACGCGGCAGTACTATGAAACCATCTGCGGCGGCGCGGGGGCGATCGCCGACGCCGACGGTGCCTCGGGCGTGCATACCCACATGACCAACTCGCGGCTGACCGATCCCGAAATTCTGGAACGGCGTTTCCCCGTGCGCGTCGAGACCTTCGCCCTGCGGCCCGGCTCGGGCGGCGCGGGGAACAAGCGCGGCGGCGACGGCGTGGTCCGGCGCATCCGCTTCCTCGCGCCCATGGAGGCGGCCCTGCTGTCCACCCGGCGCGAGCATGCGCCGCAGGGATTGGCCGGGGGCGATGCAGCCCTTTGCGGCCGTCAGCGTTTGATAACCTCCTCCGGCGCGGTAAACACCCTGCCGGGCTGTTTCTCAGTCGCCGTCCAGCCCGGCGACGCCATCGAGATCGAGACGCCGGGAGGCGGCGGCTTCGGTCCGGTCGGCGCCGCCGGCTGACGCAAGCAAGGACGTTTCCTGTATGGCCGTTGCGCCCCTTTTCGCCCTAGCCCTGATGATGACCGGCGCCGCCGGAGCGGCCGACGCGCCGCCCGGCCCGGAGACGGAGGAGCGCCTGCCCGCCGGCGCGCCCTCCGACGACTACGAGTTCGTCGCCTGGTGCTACGGGGTCCTCGGCGGCCACATGGAGCTGTTCAAGGAGGTCAAGCCGGAGCTGGACGCGATCTCCAAGCGCTGGAACAGCGTCAAGGAGGACGCCAAGGACTACGCCGAGCAGCAGGCGGCAGGCCGCGACGCGCTGAAGCTGTTCTCCGCCTCGATAACGGCGGCCGAGAAGGCCAGCCCGCAGCCGATTCACGACCGCGGTCTGGCCGCGGCCGCCAAGGGGCGCGGCATGTGGTCCCCCGCCCAGTTCGCCGACAAGAAGCTGGCCGCCTATTCCTGGATGAACTGGGGCCTGCCGGAACGGTGCGAGACCGTGGCCAAGCGGCTGCAGGTCCGCTCGCTGCTGGCCGCGCCCGCCTTGCAGGCCAACGCCGACCCGGCGCCGGCCGACGCCGCCAAGGACGCCCCCAAGGTCGAGGACGCCGCGCCGGCGGCGCCCGACGCGCCGGCCCCGGCCGAGAGCGCCGCGCCGGCCCCGGCCCCGGCCAAGAAGGGCAAGGCGGCCAAGAAGCCCGCCAGCTTCGTCGTCGATCCCAACAACCCGCAGCCCTGCCCCGGCCGGCTTGAGCCGGGCAAGAACGGCGCGATGCTCTGCAAGCTCTGACCGCAGGGCGAGGCGGTCAGGCGGCCGCCTCGCGCCTCGGGGCGTTGGGGTCGTAGTTGAGGATCGGCGACAGCCACCGCTCGGCCTTGGCGACCTCCCAGCCCTTGCGGCGGGCGTAGTCCTCGACCTGATCGCGGTCGATCTTGCCGACGCCGAAATAGTGCGCCTGCGGGTGGCCGAAATAGAGCCCGCTGACCGCCGCGCCGGGGCTCATGGCGAAGCTCTCTGTCAGGGTGATCCCGGTCTCAGCCTCGGCGTCCAACAGACGGAAAAGCGTGTCCTTTTCGGTGTGGTCGGGCTGGGCCGGATAACCGGGCGCCGGGCGGATGCCCTGGTATTTCTCGCCGATCAGCGCCTCGGCGTCGAAGCCCTCGTCCGGCGCGTAGCCCCAAAGCTCGGTGCGGACCTTGTGGTGCAGCGCCTCGGCGAAGGCTTCGGCCAGCCGGTCGGCCAGGGCCGAGGCCATGATCGCCGAATAGTCGTCCCCCGCCGCCTTGAACCTGGCGACGATCTCGTCCTCGCCATGGCCGGCGGTGACCGCGAAGCCGCCGACATAGTCGGCCCCCGCCCCGACCGGCGCGACGAAGTCGGCCAAGGCGAGGTTGGCCTTGCCCTCGGTCTTGGCCATCTGCTGGCGCAGAGTGTGCAGGCGGCCGATCTCACGGTCGCGGTTCTCGTCGGCATAGACGACGACGTCATCGCCTTCGGCGTTGGCGGGCCACAGGCCGACCACGCCCCTGGCCTCGAACCAGTTCTCGGCGACGATCTTGTCCAGCATCTCGCGCGCGTCGGCGTAGAGGCTGCGAGCGGCCTCGCCGACCACGTCGTCTTCAAGGATCTGCGGATAGCGGCCGATCAGCTCCCAACTGGCGAAGAAGGGCGACCAATCGATGTATTTAACTAAATCTTTCAGATCATAAGGCGCGAAAGTTCGCGTTCCGATGAACGTCGGCTTCGGCGCGGCATAGGCCGGCCAATCGATAGCGAACCGCCGGGCGCGGGCGTCGGCCAGGCTGGTGCGGGCCTTGACCTCCTGGCCGCGGGCGAACTGCTCGCGCACGCGGATGTACTCGGCGCGGGTGGCGGCGACGGTCTTCTCCCGCTCGGTCGGCGACAGCAGGTTCGAGACCACCCCGACCGCCCGGCTGGCGTCCAGCACATAGGTGGTCGAGCCGCGATGATAGGCCGGCTCGATCTTGACCGCCGTGTGGGTGCGGCTGGTGGTGGCCCCGCCGATCAGCAGCGGAATGTCGAAGCCGCGCCGCTCCATCTCGGCGGCGACGAACACCATCTCGTCCAGCGACGGGGTGATCAGGCCCGACAGGCCGACCACGTCGACCTTGTGCTTCTCGGCCTCGTCGAGGATGCGGTCGGCCGGCACCATCACGCCGAGGTCGATGACCTCGTAATTGTTGCACTGTAGGACCACGCCGACGATGTTCTTGCCGATGTCGTGGACGTCGCCCTTGACGGTGGCCATCAGGATCTTGCCCGCCGCCTCGCGCGGCTTGCCTTCCTTCTCGGCCTCCATGAACGGCATCAGATAGGCCACGGCCTGCTTCATCACCCGCGCCGACTTGACCACCTGGGGCAGGAACATCTTGCCCGCGCCGAACAGGTCGCCGACCACGTTCATGCCGCTCATCAGCGGGCCTTCGATGACGTGCAGCGGCCGCTCGGCCTGCAGCCGCGCCTCTTCGGTGTCGGCGATGATGAATTCGGTATTGCCGTGGACCAGGGCGTAGCTCAGCCGCTCGGCCACCGGCGCGTTGCGCCAGGCCAGGTCGACGACCTTCTCGGCCCCCTTCTCGCCCTTGTACTTGGGCGCGAGGTCGACCAGCCGCTCGGTCTGCGAGCCGCCGCCTTTCGGCTTGCGATTGAGGATGACGTCCTCGACCGCCTCGCGCAGTTCGGCGTCGATGTCGTCATAGACCGGCAGGTCGCCGGCGTTGACGATGCCCATGTCCATGCCGGCGTTGATGGCGTGGTACAGGAACACCGAGTGGATCGCCCGCCGCACCGGCTCGTTGCCGCGGAAGCTGAACGACACGTTCGACACCCCGCCCGACACCCGCGCATAGGGCAGAAGCTGCTTGATCCGCCGCGTCGCCTCGATGAAGTCGACGGCGTAGTTGTCGTGCTCCTCGATCCCGGTCGCCACGGCGAAGATGTTGGGGTCGAAGATGATGTCCTCGGGCGCGAACCCGACCTTGTCGACCAGGGTGTTATAGGCCCGCTCGCAGATCTCGACCTTGCGGTCGGCGGTGTCGGCCTGCCCGACCTCGTCGAAGGCCATCACCACCACCGCCGCGCCATAGCGCTGGCACAGCCGGGCCTGCTGCAGGAACTTCTCCTCGCCCTCCTTCAGGCTGATCGAATTGACGATCGCCTTGCCCTGGACGCACTTCAGTCCGGCCTCGATCACCTCCCACTTGGAGCTGTCGATCATGATCGGCACGCGGGCGATGTCGGGCTCGGAGGCGATCAGGTTCAGGAAGGTGACCATGGCCCGCTTCGAATCCAGCAGGCCCTCGTCCATGTTGATGTCGATGACCTGGGCGCCCGCCTCGACCTGCTGGCGCGCGACCGACAGGGCGGCCGCGTAGTCGCCCTCGACCACCAGCTTCTTGAACTTGGCCGAGCCGGTGACGTTGGTGCGCTCGCCGATATTGACGAAAACAGGTCTCACTTACGCAGTTCCTTGATCGACGGGCGGCTCGCGGCCGGCCAGGGCCAGCCGTCGGCTGATGATCGCCTGGGGCGCGCCGGCGGCGACGATGGCCGGCCAGGTCTCGGGCGACTTCTGTTTCTGTTGCTGAAGGATGGCGACAAGGCGCGACAGCAGGGTCATGTCCGCCTGCCCGGCCAGGCGCACGATGGCGGCCGGCGGGGCGGCGAGATCGGCGGCGGCGGTCGGTCCCGGCGGCAGCTCAAGGCGGCGGCAGACCTCGAAGAACGCCGTGCCCAGCGCGCCGAGCGCCTTGTCGCTGACCGCCTTGCGGCTCAGGCGGTTGCGCATGTCGCGGGCCTGCTCGACCTCGACGGGGCTGAGCGCCAGTTTCTTGTCGTGCGGCAGCATCAGGCGAGCTCGAACGGCTCCAGGCCCGACAGGCGCATGGCTTTCGGCCGCTCGGGGATCTGGCGCGGGGTCACTCCGGCCACCGCCTCGGCGACATGGCGGATGTGGTCGGGCGTCGTGCCGCAGCAGCCGCCAAGGATGTTGACCAGCCCCGCCTCGGCCCATTCGTGCAGCATGTGGCCGGTCTCGTGCGGCTCCTCGTCGTACTCGCCGAAGGCGTTGGGCAGGCCGGCGTTGGGATAGGCCGCGACCAGGGTGTCGGCGATGCGGGCGATGTCGGCGATGTGCGGCCGCATCAACTCGGCGCCGAGGGCGCAGTTGAAGCCGACCGCGAACGGCTTGGCGTGGCGCACCGAGTTCCAGAACGCCTCGGCCGTCTGGCCCGACAGGGTGCGGCCCGAACGGTCGGTGATGGTGCCGGAGATCCAGATCGGCAGCGGCTCCAGCCCGTCGTCCTCCAGGTCGAGGATGGCCTTGATCGCCGCCTTGCAGTTCAGGGTGTCGAACACCGTCTCGACCAGGAACAGGTCGACGCCGCCCTCGTGCAGGGCCAGGGCCTGCTCGCGGTAGGAATCATAGACCTGATCGAAGGTCACCGCCCGCGCGCCGGGATCGTTGACGTCAGGGCTGATCGACAGGGTGCGGTTCAGCGGCCCGATCGAGCCGGCGACGAAACGCGGCTTGTGCGGCTCCTTCGCGGTCCAGGCGTCGGCGCTGGCGCGGGCGATGCGCGCGCCTTGCAGGTTGAGGTCGCGGACCGCCGCCTCCATGCCGTAGTCGGCCATGCCGATGGCGGTCGAGGAGAAGGTGTTGGTCTCGGAAATGTCGGCGCCGGCGGCGTAGTAGGCGTCGTGCAGCTTGCCGATGATGTCCGGCCGGGTCAGGCACAGAAGGTCGTTGTTGCCCTTCTGCGGGTGGTTGTGGTCCCGGAACAGCGCGCCGCGATAGTCCTCCTCGGACAGCTTCTCCTTCTGGATCATCACGCCCCAGGAGCCGTCGAGGATCAGAATGCGCTCCTTGGCGGCCGCCTTGAGGGCGGCGATACGGTCGGCGCGAGTCATCGTGCGGCCCCCTGCTGGCGGGCGAGCTCCCGCTGGAATTCCTGTTCCGACCTGGCGACGTAGCGCGACATCTCGCCGGGATCGACAAACGGGTTCGAACCCGGGGTCAGCGCCCTGCCGCGCTTCGCGGCCAGGTCGGCCATTTCGGGATGGTTGGGCAGGAAGAGGTCGGCTGGCGTGGCCTTGAGGCGGGTGAAGCTCTGGCGATAATCATCGACGATGCGGGGATAGGCCTTGTTGCCGACCAGCGCGTTACCGGCCACCGAGGTCGACCCGTAGAACACCGCGTTCAGCGGCCGTCCCTTGTCGTTGACCGCCAGGGTCCAGGTCGTGCAGCCCGGCGTGTGGCCCGGCGTCAGCACGGCGATGAGCACCGTCTCGCCCAGCTTGATCTTGTCGCCGTCGCGCACGGTGCGGTCGACCTTGACCGGCGGGAAGCTGACCTCGCCGTTCTCGTTGTCGCCGATGTGCCGGCCCTGCTCCAGCGCCTTGCGGTCGCCGCCGCTGGCGTAGAGTTTGGCGCCGGTGTCGGCCTTGAGCTTGGCCAGCCCCCCGGCGTGGTCGATATGGGCGTGGGTGTTGAGCAGGATCTTCACGTCCGCCGCCTTGAAACCCAGCCTGCGGATATTGGCCTCGATGATGTCGGCGCCGCCGTCCGGCATGCCGCCGTCGATCAGGATCAGCCCGCTCGAGGTCGAGATCAGATAGGCGCTTAGCCCTTCGGACCCGACGTAATAGATGTTGCCGGCCACGTGATAGGGCTCGGTCGGCTTGGTCCAGGCCGCCGGCCAGGCCGCCGCCAGGGCCGGAAGCGCGAGGGCGACGAGGCCCGCGGCGATGCTGGCGAACTTCCTCATGCCCCGACGGCCTCCGCATGTTCGCGCACGCCCAGCACGCGGCAGATCGCGTAGACGAGGTCGGCGCGGTTGAGGGTGTAGAAGTGGAAGTCGGAGAAGCCCTGCTCCTCCAGCTTGGCGCACATCTCGGCGGCCACCGAACAGGCGATCAGCCGGCGGGTGTCGGGATCGCCGTCCAGCCCGTCGAACAGGTTGGCCAGCCAGGCGGGAATGGTCGCCTGGCAGGCGGCCGCCATCTTCACCAGCCCCTTGAAATTGGTCACCGGCATGATCGCCGGCACGATGGGGATGGTGATCCCGGCGCCGCGCACCCGGTCGACGAAGCGCAGGAAGGCGTCGATGTCGAAGAAGAACTGGCTGACGCCCAGCGTCGCGCCAGCGTCGACCTTGGCCTTGAGCACGTCGATGTCGTGCTCCATCGACGGGCTTTCGGGGTGTTTCTCGGGATAGACGCCGACCAGCACCTCGAACGGGGCGACCGCGCGCAGGGCGGCGGTCAGCTCGGTGGCGTTCTTGTAGCCGTCCTCGCGCGGGACATAGACCCCGCCCACGCCGCCGGGCGGATCACCGCGCAGGGCGACGACATGGCGCACGCCGGCCGCCCAGTAGTCGCGGATCACCGCATCGACCTCCTCGCGCGAGGCGTCGACGCAGGTCAGGTGCGCGGCGGGCTTGAGCCCGGTCTCCTCGATGATCCGGCGCACGGTGCGGTGGGTGCGCTCCCGGGTCGAACCGCCGGCCCCGTAGGTCACCGAGACGAAGGACGGGTTCAGCGGCTCCAGCCGGCGGATCGCCGACCACAGGCTCTCCTCCATCTCCGGCGTCTTGGGCGGGAAGAACTCGAACGAGCAGCGGATACGGCTGTGTTCGCGCTCGCCGGCACGGGCCACCGGGCCGATCACGCGGCGAGGTTCGATGATGGCGGCGGCGGCGGTCATGCGGCGGTCCTTTGTTTCTCACCCTGGCGGGCGGCGGACCAGACCTTGACGGTCAGGCCCTGGGCGTCGGTCGGCGGCAGGGCGGCCGACGCGGGCGCCTCCAGGCCGGCGGCGGCGAACCAGCGGCCGATCTCGTCGTCCGAGAAGCCGAGCCGGCGATGCTGATGCGCCTCGCGCAGGAATTCCAGCCCGTGCGGGGCGAAGTCGACGATGAGCAGGCGGCCGCCCGGCGCCACCAGGCGCGCGGCCTCGGCCACGGCGGCGGCGGGGTCGGACAGGTAGTGCAGCACCTGGTGCACCACCACCAGATCGGCGGCGCCGTCCGGCAGCCGGGTGGCGAAGATGTCGCCATGACGCAGCTCGGCGCCCTCCAGCCCCTCCTCCGAGGCGTGGCGGCGGGCGATGTTCAGCATCTGCTGCGACATGTCGAGGCCGAGCACCGACCTGGCCCGCGGCGCCAGCAGGGTCAGCATGCGGCCGGTGCCGGTGCCCAGGTCGACCAGCCGCTCGAACGGCCCCGCCCCGGCGGCGGCCAGGATGGCGGCCTCGACATCGGCCTCGGAGACGTAGAGCGAACGGATCTCGTCCCAGCGGGCGGCGTTCTGGGCGAAGTAGGCGGCCGCCTCGGCCGACCGCTCGGCCCGCACCGCCTCCAGCCGCTCGGCGTCACGCTGGGTGACCGGGTCGGCGGGGTCGATGAGGTCCAGCGCGCCGTCCAGCAGGGGCCGTGCGCCGCCGTGGGCGGAAAGCCGATAGAAGACCCAGGCGCCGTCGGGGAATCGCTCGATAAGGCCGGCTTCGCTGAGCAGCTTCAGGTGCCGCGAGACCCGGGGCTGGCTCTGGTCCAGTATGCGGCTGAGCTCCATCACGGCCAGCTCTTCGCTGGCCAGCAGAGCCAGGATGCGCAGGCGCGTAGGCTCGCCCGCCGCGCGCAGCACCTCGACCACCTGATCCGAATTCATCGCCATGGACCATATAAAGATATCTTTATATGGTTATGTAAAGCGAAAATCTCGCCTTGGGGACGGGTTCCTCGGGGGCGGACTCGGAGATGGGCTCAGGCGGCCTTGGGCTCCCACAGCTCGATCTTGAGCCCGGCCGGGTCCAGCAGCCAGGCGAAGCGGCCGTTCGGATCGCTGTCGTCGCGGCTCAGCGGCTCGACGCCCTCGGTCTTGGCCCGCTCCAGCACCCCGTCGAGGTCGTCGACCATCAGATTGATCATGAACGTCGCCTGCGACGGCGCGAAATAGTTGGAGTCGGCGGGAAACGGGCTCCAGATCGCCGCGCCCCGGCCAAGGGCCGGAAAAGCCGCTCCGCCCCACGGCTCGATCTCGAAGCCGAGCACCCGCCGGTACCACGCCCGCAAGTCGTCGGCGTTCTCGACCTTGAAGAACACGCCGCCCAGTCCGATCACCTTGGCCATATGCCGCTCCCCGCCAACGTCCGCGTTCCTCAGCGATATTCCTCGACCGCTTCTCTCGCGCGCGGCTCGGCCGAGCCGCCGACCGGGCTGGCCAGGGGTTCGCCATGGAAGAAGCAGCGCAGGTTCTCCAGGCACATGGCCACCATCTGCGGCGCCGATTCCAGGGTCGCGCCGGCGGTGTGCGGCGTCAGCACCGTGTTGGGCACGTCCTTCCAGCGGGCGGCCGGCGTCGGCTCCTTCTCGAACACGTCCAGGGCCGCCATGCCCAGCCGGCCGTCCTTCAGCGCCGCGATCAGGGCGTCCTCGTCCACCACCGAGCCGCGGGCGACATTGACCAGGCAGCCGCGCGGCCCCAGGGCCTCGATCACCGCCCGGTCGATCAGGCCCCGGTTCGCCGCCTCGGCCCGGCAGGCGACCACCAGCACGTCGGAATCCTTGGCCAGGTCGAGCAGGCTGGAGGCGCGCGGCCAGCGGGCGTCGGGCTTGGGCCGCGGCCCCCACCACGCCACCTGCAGGCCGAAGACCTCGAGCCGCCGCGCCACCGCCTCGCCGATGCCGCCCAGTCCGACCACGCCGGCCTTCTTGCGGCCGAGCGAGCGGCGGGCGTTGAGCCGCTCATGCCCCTCCCAACGGCCGTCGCGCACCCGGCGGTCGCCCTCCACCAGACCGCGCCACACCGCGATCAGCGAACCGACCGCGTGGTCGGCCACATCGTCGGCGTTGAGGCTGGGGGCGTGGGTGACGGCGACGCCGTGCGCCCGGCACCACGGCACGTCGACGCCGTCATAGCCGACGCTGACGCAGGCGATCAGGCCGAGCCTGGGCATCTCGGCCAGGAGGTCCGGCTCCAGGCGGAATTCTCCGGCGTGGACGACGGCCTGCACCTTGCGGCCGACGCCGTCCAGGAAGGCCAGCCGATCCTTGTGCTCCCACAATCGCGCGACGACATAGGCCGGTTCGAGCAGGGGCTGCATCGGCAGCAGCATCTCGTGCGAGAGCAGGATGACGGGCTTGGCGTCGGGCATCGGCGGGCTCCACGGACAGCGTCCGCCGAAAGACTATACCCGCCGGGCGCAGCCCGTCATGATATTCAACCGTATCGCGACGCGCCGCCGCGCAGATCGTCGTCCGTTCGCAAAACGAGAAAAGATCGCTCTCAAGGCGAAATCCAATGCAACGCTCCTCGTCCATCGGCGTTGTGCGCAGTGCTGGCTGCGATCTTGCAGCCGCCGAGATGAGGAAAACCGCGCAATGCTGTCGAAGACCTTTGTCCTTGGGGTCGCCGCCCTGTCCCTGGCCGTTGCGCCCGCCATGGCGAAAACGACGCACAAGAAGGCCGCCGAACCGGAGGCCGCCGGCAGCCCCAACGCCGGCCCGATCCCCTACGACCAACTGCCCAAGGACGATGCGCCGGCCGCCAAGGCGCCGGCCCACAAGGCCAAGGCGCACAAGGCCAAGCACCACAAGGCCAAGCCGAAGGCCGCCCCGGCCGCCGCCGCCCCGGCTCCCGACGCCGGCGCGCAGCCCAAGTAGGAGCGGATACGGCTCCCGACAAAAAAGGCCCGGCGATCGCCGGGCCTTTTCCTTTTCGGACGCGCCGTCAGGTCAGCGGCTGAACTTCTGGAACTTGATCCGGTGCGGGATCAGGCTGTCGGCGCCCAGGCGGCGCTTCTTGTCTTCCTCATAGGCCTCGAAGTTGCCTTCGAACCATTCGACGTGGCTGTCGCCCTCGAAGGCCAGGATGTGGGTGGCGAGGCGGTCGAGGAACCAGCGGTCGTGGCTGATGACCACGGCGCAGCCAGCGAAATCTTCCAGCGCCTCTTCCAGGGCCTGCAAGGTTTCGATGTCCAGGTCGTTGGTCGGTTCGTCGAGCAGGATCAGGTTGCCGCCGGCGGCCAGGGTCTTGGCCAGGTGGACGCGGTTGCGCTCGCCGCCCGACAGCAGGCCGACCTTCTTCTGCTGGTCGCCGCCCTTGAAGTTGAAGCCGCCGACATAGGCGCGCGAATTGATCTCGCGCTTGCCGACGACCATGACGTCGGTGCCGCCGCTGATCTCCTGCCAGACGGTCTTGTTCGGGTCGAGCGCGTCGCGGCTCTGGTCGACATAGGCCAGCTTGACCGTCTCGCCGACCTTGATCGCCCCGGCGTCGGGCGTTTCCTGGCCGGTGATCAGCTTGAACAGGGTCGACTTGCCGGCGCCGTTCGGGCCGATGACGCCGACGATGCCGTTCGGCGGCAGCCTGAACGACAGGTCCTTGAACAGCAGCTTGTCGCCGTATTCCTTTTCCAGATTGTCGACTTCGAGCACGACATTGCCGAGGCGCGGGCCGGGCGGGATCTGGATGGTGGCGAAGGTCTGGGCGCCGCGGGCGTTCTCCTGCTCGGTGACCATCTTCTCGTAGGCGGCCAGGCGGGCCTTCGACTTGGACTGGCGGGCCTTGGCGTTGGAGCGCACCCAGTCCAGTTCGCGGGTGAGCGCGCGCTGGCGGGCTTCGCTTTCGCTCTGCTCCTGCACGACGCGCTTCTGCTTCTGCTCCAGCCAGCCGGAATAGTTGCCCTCGTAGGGCACGCCCTTGCCGCGGTCGAGCTCCAGGGTCCACTTGGTGACCTGATCGAGGAAGTAGCGGTCGTGGGTGACCAGGATCACGCAGCCGGGGAAGGCTTCCAGGTGGTGCTGCAGCCAGGCCACCGACTCCGCGTCGAGGTGGTTGGTCGGCTCGTCGAGCAGCAGCATGTCCGGCTTGGACAGCAGCAGGCGGGCGAGCGCGATGCGGCGCTTCTCACCGCCCGACAGGCTTTCGACCGACCAGTCGTTGGGCGGACAGCGCAGGGCGTCCATGGCCATTTCGATGCGGCTGTCGATGTCCCACAGATCGCCGGCGTCGAGCTTCTCCTGGAGGGCGGTCATCTCCTCCATCAGCTCGTCGGTGTATTCCTCGCCCATCAGGGTGGCGACTTCGTTGTAGCGGTCGAAGATCTTCTTCTCTTCGCACCACGAGATCACGTTGCCCCAGACGTTGAGCTGCTCGTCGAGCTGCGGCTCCTGCTCCAGGTAGCCCATCTTGACGCCGTCGGCGGCGCGGGCCTCGCCCGAGAACTCCTTGTCGATCCCGGCCATGATCTTCAGCAGGGTCGACTTACCCGAGCCGTTGACCCCGACCACGCCGATCTTGGCGTCGGAGTAGAACGACAGCCAGATGTTCTCGAAGACCTTCTTGCCGCCGGGATAGGCCTTGGTCAGGCCCTGCATCTGGAAAATGTACTGCTGCGCCATGGCGGCTCGGGTCCGTTCGGTATCTGCGGGAGTTGGGCGCTCTCATAGCTGAGGGCGCCCCGCCCGTGCAACGTCGGCGCAGTATTCGAGCCGAGATCACCGCCCCGTCGGCATGTCCTTGAACGGCACGTCCTTGTCGACGCGGACCTCGCCCGGCAGGCCCAGGACCCGCTCGGCGATGATGTTCTTGAGGATCTCGTCGGTGCCGCCGGCGATGCGCAGGCCCGGCGCCCACATCAGGCTCTGCTGGAACGCCGCCTCCATCGGGGCCAAGGCCGGATCGTTGATGATCCCGTACTGGTCCTCCATCTCGACCGCCAGGTTCGACAGGTCCTGCAGTTGATTGGCGGAAATGATCTTGCCGATTGAACTTTCCGGTCCCGGCGTCTGGCCTCGCGACAGCGCCGTCATGGTGCGGAAACGGGTCAGCTTCAGCCCTTCGGCCTGGACGTACCAGTCGGCCAGCTTCTCGCGGAACGAGGCGTCCGACAGGGCCGGCCCGTTCCCGGCCGGCAGGTCGCGGGCGAGGTTCATGATCTCGGCGTAGTTCGGCCCGGCCGATCCGCCGACGGCGAGGCGCTCGTTCATCAGCGTGACCAGGGCGACCTGCCAGCCCTGCCCCGGCTCGCCCAGGCGCTGGCTGTCCTTGACACGGACGTCGGTGAAATAGACCTCGTTGAACTCCGAACCGCCCGACATCTGGTGGATCGGCCGCACCTCCACGCCCGGCGACTTCATGTCGATCCAGAACATGGTCAGGCCCTTGTGCTTGGGCGTGTCGGGATCGGTGCGCACCAGCACGATGCCGTAGTCGGAATACTGGGCGCCGGTGGTCCACACCTTCTGGCCGTTGATCACCCAGTCGTCGCCGTCGCGCACGGCGCGGGTGCGCGCCGCCGCCACGTCCGAGCCGCCGGCCGGCTCGGAGAACAGCTGGCACCAGATCTCCTCGCCGCGCACGGCCGGGCCGACGAAACGCTGCTTGGTTTCGTCATCGGCGAAGGCCATCACCGTCGGCACGCACATGCCCAGGCCGATGGTGAAATAGCCGTAGTTGACGCCGGCCTTGCCCTCTTCCTGGTTGAAGATCACCTGCTGGATCGGCGATCCGCCGCCGCCGCCCCAGGCCTTGGGCCAGGTGATGCAGGCGTAGCCGGCCTCGGCCTTGCGGGCCTGCCAGGACTTGGCGGCGGCCATGTGGTCGTCGGTGTTGGGCCGGCGCCCGCCCGCGCTTCTGGCGGCGTGGTCGGCGGCGTTGGCCTCCAGCCAGGCCTTGGCCTGGGCGCGGTAGGCGGCCTCTTCGGGGCTGTCGTTGAAGTCCATGTTCGTTTCCTCGAATGTCGTTGAGCGGTGCGCGGCGCGGCGGTCAGGCCGCGTTGCGGCGCTCCAGCTGCTGAACCAGGCGTTCCTTCCAGACCTTGGGCGCGCCGGCGACCAGGGAAAGCTGTCGCGAGCGGCGATAATAGAGGTGACAATCGACGTCCCAGGTGAAGCCCATGCCGCCGTGGGTCTGGATGTTCTCCTTCGCGGCGAACCAGAAGGCTTCCGACGCCGCCACCCGCGCCGCCGAGGCGGCGATGGGCAGTTCGGCCGCGCCGGTGTTGAGCGCCCAGGCGCCGTAATAGGCGTTGGAGCGGGCGACCTCGTTCTTGACGTAGATGTCGGCCAGCTTGTGCTTGATCGCCTGATAGCCGGCGATGACGCGGCCGAAGGCGTAGCGTTCAAGAGCGTAAGCCTTGGCCATCTCCAGGCAGCGGTCGGCGCCGCCGACCTGTTCGAAGGCCAGCAGCACCGCCGCACGGTCCATCACCTGCTCGACCAAGGCGAAGCCCTCGCCCGCCGCGCCGACGCGGGTCGCCGAAGCGCCGCTGAAGGTCAGCCTGGCCGCGCCGCGGGCCGGATCGAGGGTCTTGAGGGTCTCGCTCTGGACGCCCGCGCCCTTGAGGTCGACCAGGAACAGGCCGGGCTTGCCGCCCTCGTTGGCCAGGACCAGCGCCACGTCGGCGATGTCGCCGTCGGTGACCGGGATCTTGACGCCGGTCAGCTTGCCGCCCTCGACCTTGGCCTTGACCGAAGCGGGCGTGACCGGGCCGGGACCTTCGGAGGTGGCGAAGGCGCCGATCAGTTCGCCGGCGGCGATCTTGGGCAGCAGCTCGCCCTTCTGCTTGTCGTCGCCGGCCAGCAGCAGCGCCTCGGCGAGGAAATAGACGGTCGAGGCGAACGGGATCGGGGCGACGACGCGGCCCAACTCCTCGGCGATGGCGCAAAGCTCGACATGGCCGAGCCCCAGGCCGCCGAAGTCCTCGGGAATGGCCGCGCCCAGCCAGCCCTGAGCGGCCACGGCCTTCCACAGGCCCTCGTCATAGGAACGGTCGGCGTTGTCCATCACGCCGCGGACCACCGCAGGCCCGCAGTTCGCCTCCAAGAACTTGCGCGCTTCGTTCTTGAGGAATTTCTGGTCGTCGGAATAGTCGAAGTTCACGGCCCAAACGCCCTCCCGGCATGCGCGCCCAGGCGGCGCGTCGTCTTTGTAGGCGACGAGCATAACCACTTGTGCGCACAGGAAAAGATTGACCTCGCGTCAACGATTCCGGGCGATAAGCGAAGGTTGCGAACAACGGTTTGGGGGCGTGCGCATGGCCAAGGCTCAGTTTCACCGCAACCAGAAGGTCTGGGTCGAGAGCGTCGGCGCCTGGGCGGTGGTCGAGAAGATCGTCCCGGTCTGGGCCAAGGGCTTCGACGAGCCGGTGCGGATCACCTACGACGTCGGCCTCGGCCGCGAGTTCCTGGCCAACGAGCTGCGGGCCGAGGACAAGGGCGAGGACGGCGGCGACGCCGGCCTCGGCGACTGGCGGCTGCTGCGCGCCCGCAACAAGTGGCAGACCCAGGAGGACTGCGCTCATCACCCCTATCCCGGCACCTATCCGGTGGTGGTGACCGACCCCAACGACTGGGGCGGCTGGCGCACGCCGGGGGCCGAATACGACCGCGACCCGCGCAAGATCGAGTTCCAGGCCCGGCTGATCGCCAGCGCCCCGAGGTTGCTGAAACTGGCCCAGGACCTCAACGACCTCGTCGCCGAGGCGCCGGAAGACGCCCCGGGCGACATCCTGGCCCTGGCGCGGCGCGCCCAGACGGTGCTGCGCTACCTCGCCGAGGTCCCGGCGCCGGCGGCTCAATGAACGCCGCGGCGCGGGCCGGCGGAGAACGGGCGAGGCCGCTCGGGGGCTGAAAAAGAAGACGCCGCCTCGAGATGACACCGCGACGCGGCGGCGCTACATCCGGAGCATGCGCACCGACACGCCCGAACCCGTCCGCCTTTCCGACTATCGCCCGCCCGCGTTCCTGATCGACGAGGCGGCGCTGGAGTTCCGGCTGGAGCCGACGGCGACGCGGGTTCGGGCCCGCCTATCGGTGCGGCGCAACGGCGTCCACGATCAGCCGCTGACGCTCGACGGCGTGCGCCTGTCGCTGCTCGGGATCGAGATCGACGGCCGCGCCCTGTCGCCCGTCGAATACGAGGTCGCCCCCGAGACCCTGACCATCGCCGCCGTCCCCGACGCCTTCGTCCTGGCCACCGAGGTCGAGATCGATCCGGAGGGCAACAAGGCCCTGGAAGGCCTCTACATGTCCGGCGGCCGCTTCTGCACCCAGTGCGAGGCCGAGGGCTTCCGCAAGATCACCTACTTCCCGGACCGGCCGGACGTGCTGGCCCGCTACACCGTCCGGATCGAGGCCGACGCGGCCTATCCGCGGCTGCTGTCCAACGGCAACCTGATCGAAAGCGGCGAGACCGCCGACGGCCGCCGCTACGCGGTCTGGAACGACCCCTTCCCCAAGCCCTGCTATCTGTTCGCCCTGGTCGCCGGCGAGCTGGACGAACTGGCCGACAGCTTCGTCACCCTGTCCGGGCGCGAGGTCGCGCTGCGGATCTATGTCGATCCTGGCCAGGCGCCCCGGGCCGCCTACGCCATGGACGCCCTCAAGCGCTCCATGAAGTGGGACGAACAAGCCTTTGGCCGGGAATACGATCTCGACCTGTTCATGATCGTCGCCGTGCGCGATTTCAATTTCGGCGCGATGGAGAACAAGGGGCTGAACATCTTCAACAGCTCCCTGCTGCTCGCCGACGCCGAAACCGCCACCGACCTCGACTATGAGCGCATCGAGAGCGTCGTCGCCCACGAGTATTTCCACAACTGGACCGGCGACCGCATCACTTGCCGAGACTGGTTCCAGCTGTGCCTCAAGGAGGGCCTGACCGTCTTCCGCGACCAGAGCTTCTCGGCCGACATGCGCGGCGAGGCGGTGCAACGGATCAAGGACGTCAAGGCGCTGCGCGCGCGGCAGTTCCCCGAGGACGCCGGCCCCCTCGCCCATCCAGTGCGGCCGTCCAGCTATATGAAGATCGACAACTTCTACACGGCGACCGTCTACGAGAAGGGCGCCGAGGTCATCCGCATGCTCAAGCTGCTGCTGGGCGAGGCGGACTTCCGGCGCGGCATGGACCTCTATTTCGACCGCTGGGACGGCCAGGCCGCCACGGTCGAGGCCTTCATCGCCTGCTTCGCCGAGGCCTCGGGTGCCGATCTCGGCGACTTCTTCCGCTGGTACGAGCAGGCCGGCACCCCCGAGGTGTCGATCTCGGCCGAGTGGGACGAGGCCGGCGCGGCGCTCGACGTGCTGCTCACCCAGAAGACCGCTCCCACGCCCGGCCAGGCGATCAAGGCGGCGCTGGTGACGCCGGTGGCCCTGGGCCTGCTCGACGAGGACGGCCGGGTCCTCAAGGACACCGAGGTCGTCCTGCTGGCCGAGGCCGAACGCCGGGTGCGGATCGAGGGCGTGCCCCGTCGCCCGGTGCTGTCGGCGCTGCGCGGCTTCTCCGCGCCGGTGCAGTTGGCCGTCGACGCCCCGTCCCGCCACCGCTACGTGCTGCTCGCCGCCGACGTCGACCTGTTCAACCGCTGGGAGGCCGGCCAGGAGCTGGCGCGGGAGCTGATCCTGGCCCGCGCCGCCGGCCACGCCGACGAAGTCGGCGAGGAACGCTTCGCCGAAGCCCTCGGCCGCGCCCTTGACGACCAGGCGGCCGAACCGGCGTTCAAGGCGCTGCTGCTGTCCCTGCCCGGCGAGCAGGACCTGGCCATGGCCAGCACGCCGGCCGATCCGCACGCCATCCACGCGGCGCGCCAGGCCTTGCGCCTGCGCATCGCCGCCCATCTCGGCGACCGGCTGCGCCGCCTGCACGCCGACATGCGGGACGCCGCCCCCTTCTCGCCCGACGCCGCCAGCGCCGGCCGCCGCGCCCTGCGCAACGGCGCGCTCGAGGCCCTGGCCTGCGATCCCCACGCCGACAACGTCGCCCTGACCGTCGCGCACTTCGAAGGCGCGGCCAACATGACCGACGCCATGGGCGGGCTGACCGCGCTGTCGCAGATCGGCGGCCCGGCCTTCGAACAGGCGCTGGCGGCGTTCTACGCCCGCTGGAAGGACGAACCGCTGGTGATCGACAAGTGGTTCGCGATCCAGGCGCGCGATCCGTCCGACCTGGCGCTCGGCCGGGTGCTCGGCCTCACCGCCCACCCCGCCTTCGACCTCAAGACCCCGAACCGCATGCGCGCCCTGGTGCAGACCTTCGCCAACGGCAACCCCGCCCGCTTCCACGACCCCAGCGGGGCGGGCTACCGCTTCCTGGCCGACCAGATCCTGGCCGTGGACGCCTTCAATCCGATGACCGCCGCCCGGCTGGTCGAGCCGCTGGGCGGCTGGCGACGCTACGCGCCGGCCCTGGGCCAGGCCATGCGCGCCGAGCTGGAGCGGATCGCCGCCGCGCCGGGCCTGTCGAAGAACGTCCTCGAACTGGCGTCGAAAGCCCTGGCCTGACCCTTAGATTTCCAGCGCCGCCACGCTGTTTTGCGCCGTTACGGCCGTGACTCGAATCTAAGGCGCCGCCTAAGCTGGTTAATCGGGATTCGGGGCGAGGACGACGTTTTGGCGCGCGTTGGGGGCGACAGCAGGAAGGAGGCTCGCGGAGCGACCGCGGCCGCCATGCCGGCCCACATCCGGGTCGCCCTGCTCGCCGCCCTGCTGATGCTGGCCGTCTACACCGCCTTCGCCGCCATCCGCCTGCAGCGGCCGCCGGCCGCCGGCCCCGAGGCGGCGGCTTCCGCCGCCGCCCTGACGGCGGCGCGGCTGGACGGGGAGTTCGCCGCCACCCGCGCCGCGCTGACGGCCGCCGTCGAGGTCGCCGGCCGCAACCCCGACCGCCCGCTCGACGCCGCCGAGACCGGCCTCAAGGCCGCCGACGGTGCGGCCGACGCCCTGGGCCTGGTCGGCGCGGACGGCCTGAAGGCCTCGGCCGGACGCCCCTCGCCCACCCTGGTGCGGGCCGCCCAGGCCGCCGCCCGCTCCGGTGAAAGCTTCTGGGTCGGGCCGGTCGAGGGCGACGGCGCGGGACGGATCTATGCGGTGCTGGCCGCCCCGGCGGGCCGCGAGCGCGCCTGGGCCGTCGCGGCCCTGCGCCTCCAGAAAAGCCTGGACGACGTCGCCGAGGCGGTGGCGGTGACGACGCCGGCCGGCAAGATCCTGGCCGCGACCGGCGGCGTCGCCAAGGCCGGCTCCCTGGCCGAGGCCTTCTCCGTCAATCCTACCGATTTCAAGTCCGGCGCCGCCGCCGGGGTCTTGCCGTCCGGTGCGGCGGCGCGGGTGGCGATGAAGCCGGTCGCCGGCGGCGCGCTGCTGATCGTGGCCGCCGTCAAGACCGGCGGGCCGGCGGGCCGGCGGGCGATCTCCACCGACGACCTGGTGTCGCTGGTCGCGCCGCTGGCCATCGGCGTCGCCCTCATCGTCCTGCTGCTGCTCCAAGGGCGCAAGGCCAAGCAGGTCCAGCAGGCCGCCAGCGTCAGCGAAAAGCGCTTCCGCATAGCGGTCGAGGCCGCGCGGTGCGGCATCTGGGAATGGGACCTGCACGAAGACCGCGTGTTCATGTCCGACGTCACCGGCGCCATCCTCGGATGGGGCGGCGGCGGCGTCGTCTCCGGGCGCGAGGTGCTCGAACGCGTGGCCGCCGACCATCGCGACCGCGTGCGCCAGGCCCTGACCTCGGCGGCGGCCTACGGCGCCTTCGACGTCTCGTTCCGGGTGCCCAACCGCAACGGCCGCTCGGCCTGGATCGACGCCCGCGGCCAGGCGTTCGACACCGATCCGGCGTCGGGCGACTACGGCCGCATCGTCGGGGTGGCGCTGGACGTCACCGAGGAGCGCATCGCCCAGGCGCGGGCCCAGGCGGCCGAGACCCGGCTGCGCGACGCCATCGATTCCACCTCGGAAGCGTTCGTGCTGTGGGACCGCGCCGGCCGCCTGCTGATGTGCAACCGCAACTACCGGGAGTTCTTCTCGATCGAGCCGCGCGTGCTCAAGCCCGGCACGCCGCGCGACAGCGTGATCAGCATCGCCGCCCTGGCGGTGAAGCAGGAGCTGCCCGCGCCCGACGGCCGGCCGGGCGTGCGCGAGGCCGAGTTGAACGACGGACGCTGGGTGCAGATCTCCGAGCGCCGCACCGCCGAGGGCGGGCTGGTGATGACCGCCGCCGACATCACCGCCATCAAGAACCAGGAAGAGGCCCGCCGCCTCAACGAGGAGGCGCTGCAACGCGCCGTCGACAGCCTGGAGAGCAGCCAGGCGCAGCTGGCCGAGCTCGCCCGCAAATACGAGAGCGAGAAGATCCGCGCCGAGGGGGCCAACAAGGCCAAGAGCGAGTTCCTGGCCAATATGAGCCACGAACTGCGCACGCCGTTGAACGCCATCAACGGCTTCTCGGAGATCATGGTCCACGAGATGTTCGGCCCGCTGGGCGACGACCGCTACAAGGAGTATTCGCGCGACATCCTGAGCTCGGGCCAGCATCTGCTCGCCCTCATCAACGACATCCTCGACATGTCCAAGATCGAGGCGGGCAAGATGAACCTCAAGCTGGAGCCGCTCCATCTCGACGAGGTGGTCGAGGACACGGTCCGGCTGATGCGCAACCGGGCCGAGACGGCCGGCCTGCGGCTGATCGTCGACCTGCCGCCCCTGCCCCTGATCGAGGCCGACTACCGCGCGCTCAAGCAGGTGCTGCTGAACCTATTGTCGAACGCCCTCAAGTTCACGCCGCGCGGCGGGCGGGTGACCATCAGCGCCAGCACCGAACCCGCCGCCTCGGGCGAGCAGATGCGCATCTCGGTGGCCGACACCGGCATCGGCATCGCCAAGGAAGACCTGAAGCGCCTGGCCAAGCCGTTCGAGCAGATCGAGAACCAGCACGCCAAGACCCAGCAGGGCACCGGCCTCGGCCTCGCCCTGACCAAGTCGCTGGTCGAGATGCACGACGGCAGGCTGACGCTGGAGAGCGAGCCGGGCGTGGGCACCACGGTCAGCGTCATCCTGCCGGTGCGCCGCCCCGGGTCACTGGGCTCGGCCTACGTCGCGGCCTGAGCCGCCAAGTCAGCGGTTGTTCTGTTTCTTGGGGGGCGGGCGGCGCAGCCCTTCGCCCAGCGCCGCCCGCTCGTCGGGCGGCAGACCGGCGGCGTAGGCGACGACGGCGGTCTCAAGCTGCCCCCGCGCGGCGACGTCGGCGTCGCGGGCCCGGCCGAGCAGGGCGTTGGCCGCGGCCGGATCGAACTGCGGCTTGGCGAACTCGTCGGCGGCGGCGTTGCGCGCCTGCTTGGCGGCGGCGGTGATCGGGTGGACCTTGATCCCCTCTTCCTTGAGCATGTCGCGATAGGCCTCGCGATCCTTCTCGTTGAGGGCGTCGCCCGCCTTGACCAGGGCGCTGGGCTGCTTGGCCTGGGCCTTCTGGCGCTCGGCTCGCAGTTGCATGGCCCCGGCCCCCACGAAGGCGCCGACCACGAACACGTTGAAGATCAGCGAGATCGCCAGGGCGATCTGGAGGCCGCGCCCGTTCATCAGCTTTCCTCGGGCTCAAGGCCGACGCCGGGGCTCGGCGCCCCCTGGAACACGGTGGCCACCGCGATCAACGCCTCGCCGGCCGGATCGGGCGCCGCGCGGCCGGACAGGGCGGCCCCGGCCATCACGCCGGCGGCGCAGGCCGCGGCCAGCCCGGCCCCACGCAGCCAGGGGCTCGCCCAGACCCATGGGGACCGCCTGCGAGGGGCGGGCGCGGACGCGATGATCCGCTCGCGCAGAGCCGCAGAGGCCTCGGGCGGGCGCCAGGCGTCCAGCGCCGCGTCCAGGCCCCGCGCCTCGGCCAGAGCCTGGGCGGCGTCCGGCGACACGGCCAGGAACGCCCTGGCCTGGTCGCGCTCAGCCGCCGGCCAGCGATCGAGATCGCCGCCCCAGGCCTCGGCCAGGTCGCGAAAACGTTCCGCGTTCACAGTCGTTCCCTTCGCATCATCTCAGGTCGCCCAGCCGCGAACGCAGCGTCCGGCGTCCGCGCGCCAACAGGCTCTCCAAAGCCTCGACGCTGATCCCCAGGACATCCGCAGCCTCTATATTGCCCAACTCTTGATAGTGGCACAGCACTATGGCCTCGCGCTGCCGGTCGGGCAGCGCCCGCACGGCGGCCTCGACCCGCCGCCCTACGTCCAGCGCCATCAACCCGCGATCGGGCGGCGCGCCGGGATCGACCTGCTCGGGCGGCTCGGCCGTCGGCTGCTCGCGTCGTCGCCTCAGCCGGTCGTAGCAGAGGTTCATCGCCACCCGATGCATCCAGGTGTCGAACCGCGCCGCGCCCGGCCGCCACTTGGGCGCCTGTCGCCAGGCCCGCAGGAACACTTCCTGCGCCACGTCCTCGGCCTCCGCTCCGTCGCCCAGCATACGGACCGCCAGGGCCACCATGCGCGGCAGCTTGCGGGCGATCAGGGCGCGCACCGCCGCCGGGTCGCCACGCCCGACCCGTTCGACCAATTCTCCGTCCGGATCGGCGTCGCCGCCTGCCAACCGCCACCTCGCCCTGATCGACCCCGCGCGTCATTGGATCAGATCGAACCGCATCCGTCAGCCGCCAGGTCGCGACTGGGCGGCTCGCCTTTCGTCTTCGGTCAGCACGCCGTCATGGTCGGTGTCGGCGCGCATCAGGCGGTCGGCCCGCGCCTTCTGGAACTGCGCCAGGGTGAGGCCGGCCGGCGCCGGACCCAGCGGCGCGGCGTGGGCGGCCATGGCGCCGACGCCCGCCACGCCCAGCGCGCCAGCCGCCATCAGAAAGGTCTCGAGCATCGGCGTCTCCTTCCGAGCGCGCCGACGCTTCGGCTCGCCGCAGGTTCCGGTCGTTCAACGGCGGAGGCGGCTCGTTCCGTCGCCTGTCGGACGCTCAGCGAATCAACATCGCCGCAGCCGTCGCCGCCTCGGCCCGCGCGCCGCGCAGTTTCGCCTGCAGGGCGCGGAAGTCGCGCGCCTGTCCCGCCCGGGCCAGCAAAGCCTTGAAGGCGCGCGGCTCCTCGGCCGGGTCGACGTCGTCGTCCAGGGCCACCTTGAGCACCTGCGACAGGTCCTGCTGCAGCCGCCAGGCGGTCTCCAGCGTCTCGACGGCGCGAGCGTCGGCCAATCCAGCCTCGGCCAGGGCCCGCAGCGCCTCGCCGGTATGGGCGCGCAACGGGCCGCCCCGCGAAGCGTGCACGATCTGGAGATGCTGGGCGGCGAATTCGATGTCGACCAAGCCGCCGGGCGACAGCTTCAGGTCCCAGAATCCCTTGGCCGGGCGCTCCTCGGTCATCAGGGCGCGCATGTCGCGCACGTCACGGGCGGCGCGGGCGGCGTCGCGCGGGCGACGCAGGGCCGCCTCCAGCGCCGAGGCCGCCTCGGCGGCGAAGGCCGGGCTGGTGGCCCAGGCCACCCGTCCCCGCGTCAGGGCCAGCAGCTCCCAGGTCTCGGCCTCGCGGGCGTAGTAGTCGGCGAAGGCGGCGGCGCTGACCGCCACCGGCCCCTTGGTGCCGGACGGGCGCAGCTGCAGGTCGACCTCGTAGAGGCCGCCCTCCCCGGTCGGCGCCGACAGGGCCGCGACCAGCCGCTGGGTGAAACGCCCGTAGAAGGTCTCGGCCGCCCACCCCTTGCCGGCCGAGGCGGCGGCCGGGTCGGCGGCGCGATAGAAGGTCATCAGGTCGAGGTCGGAGCGCGCCGTCATCTCGCGCGAGCCGCACTTGCCCAGGGCGACGACGGCGACCTCGCCGGGGAAGGCCCCGCCCAGCCGTTCGACCTCGGCCAGGGCGGCCGGGGCCAAGGCTTCGATGCAGGCGTCGGCGAGATCGGCGAAGGCCGGCCCCGCCTGGGCGGCGGCGGCGGCTCCGCTCATCACTTGCACGCCGACGCGGAAGGCCTGTTCGCGCTGGGCGCGCCGCGCCGCGTCCATCGCCGCCTCGAAGCCGTCGGCCCGCCGGACCGCCTCGGTCACCGCCTCCGCCAGCTCGCCCGGCTCGACGGCGGCGAAGAAGCGGCTGTCGAGCATGGCGTCGAGCGCCGCCGGCCGTCGCGCCAGGGTGGCGGCGAGATTGGGCGCGAAGGCCATCACCTCGACGATCAGGCCGAACAGCCTCGGCTGGGCCAGGAACAGCGACTGGATCTGCACGCCGGACGACAGCCGGGAGAAGAAATCCGCGAACCGCAGGAAGGCCTCGTTGGGAGCCCCGGTGGCGTTGGCCGCCTCCAGCAGCCGGGGGGCCAGGCGGGTGAACAGCTCGCGGCCCCGCTCGGTCCGGGTGGCGCTGATGTGGCCATGATGCCAGGAACGGATGGTCGACGAGACCTGCGCGGGATTGGAGAATCCCATCCGCTTCAGGGTGGCCAGGGTCTCGGGATCGTCCTCGACCCCGGTGAAGACGAGGCTGCCGAAGCGCGAGGACAGGTCCTCGTCCTCCGAGAACAGCTCGCCGTAGCGGGCGTTGACGCCCTTGAGGATGCGTTTGACGGCGGCGTCGAACCGCCGCAGGTCGTCGTGGCCCCACAGCGCCGCCGGTCGCCGCCGCTCGGCGTCGGATTCGGGCAGCTTGTGGGTTTGCTCGTCGGCGACCATCTGCACCCGGTGCTCCAGCGCCCGCAGGTCGGCATAGGCCTCGGTCAGCTCGGCGCAGGCCTCGGGCGTCACGTGCCCCGCCTCGGTCAGCGCCGCCAGCGCCGCCAGGGTGCGTCCGGCGCGCAGGGCCGGGTTGCGCCCGCCGAGGATCAACTGCTGGGTCTGGACGTAGAACTCGATCTCGCGGATGCCGCCGCGCCCCAGCTTGAGGTCCGCGCCCTTGGCCTGCAGCCGGTCGTCGACCTTGTAGGTGTGGATCTGCCGCTTGATCGAATGGATGTCGGCGATGGCGGCGAAATCGAGGTTCTTGCGCCAGATGAACGGCTGCAGCTCGCGCAGGAACGCCTCGGCGCGCGGCAGGTCGCCGGCGCAGGCCCGCGCCTTGATGAAGGCCGCCCGCTCCCAGTTCTGGCCGACGGTCTCGTAATAGTCGAGGGCGGCCGCCACCGGCACGGCCGGCGGCGTCGACGACGGATCGGGCCGCAGGCGCAGGTCGACGCGGAAGACGTACCCTTCGGGGGTGCGGTCCTGCATCAGCCGCGAAACCGCCTGGGCCAGACGGACGGCGAACCCCTGCGGCTCGACGCCCTCGGCCAGCGGCAGGGCGGACGGCTCGTAGAACACCGAGATGTCGATGTCGCTGGAATAGTTCAGCTCGAAGGCGCCGTGCTTGCCCATGGCCAGCAAGAAGAAGCCGGGAACCGGCCCGGCCGCCGCCGCCGGATCGCTCGCGAGCAGGCGGCCGCGGGCGACCTCGGCCCTCGCCGCCAGCGCCAGGGCGGCGCGCAGGGCGGCGTCGGCGAACCGGCTGAGCGCGTCCGTGACCTGATCCAGCGTCCAGACGCCGCCGAGGTCGGCCAGGGCGATGGCCAGGTGGGCGTCTGCCTTGAGCTCGCGCAGGCGCGCGCCGCCGGCCTCCGGGTCGGCCTCCGAGGCCTCGACTGCGCCGGCCTCGGCGAGGATGGCCGCCAGGCGGACATCGGGGTCCTCGCCCAGGGTCCGCCGCAGCCGCTCGGGAGAGCGGCGGGCGAGCGCCGCCAGGTACGGGGCCGCCGAGAACACCGGCGCCAGGGCCAGCCAGCCTTTGGCCAGCAGGTCGGACCAGCCGTCCCGCGCCGCCGCCTTGGCGATCTGTTCGCGGGCCCGCTCGGCCGCCGCCGCGTCGAGAACGGGACCGCAGGGGACGGCTCGCTCGCTCAGGGACACCGCCCGCTCCTCAACCGACACGCGGCAGGACGAAGGCCACCCGCAGGCCCGGCCCCATCTCGCCGACCTTGCCCGGCCCCTCGCTCAGCTCCAGCCGCCCGCCGTGCGCCTCGGCGACGGCCGAGACCAGCGACAGGCCCAGGCCGACCCCCGGCTGGCTGCGGCTGTTCTCCAGGCGGACGAACCGCTGGACGACCCGCTCGCGGTCCTCGTCCGGCACGCCGGGTCCGGTGTCGGTGACCGAGAACTCGATCTCGCCGGACGAGCGCCGCCGCACGCGCAGCATCACCGCCCCGCCTTCGGGGGTGTACTTGACCGCGTTGTCGAGGATGTTGGCCAGGGCCTGGGCGATGAACTCGCGATTGCCCCGCGCGATCAGTCCCGGCGTCAGCTCGGCCTTGAACTCGACGCCCTTGTCCTCGCACAGCGGCTCGTACAGTTCGGAGACCCCGGCCGCCAGCTCGCCCGGGTCGAAATTGATCTGGTCGGGAGCGTTGCGCGCGGCTTGCAGCCGGGCGATGGCCAGCACGGCGTTGAAGGTCTTGAGCACGCCGTCGGCGTCCTGGAGGGCCTGCTCCAGCGCGCGGGTCGGGTCGCCCTTGCCGGCCTCGACGTCGAGCAGCGCCACCTCCAGCCGCGTCCGCAGCCGGGTCAGCGGCGAGCGCAGGTCGTGGGCGATGGCGTCGCCGGCGTGGCGCAACGCGCCCATGGTGCGTTCGAGCCGGTCGAGCATGTCGTTGAGCCCGCCGGCGAGGTCGTCGAACTCGTCATGGGCGCCGCGCAGTTGCACGCGCGCGCCGATATCCCCGGCCTGCACCGCCGCCACCGTGGTGTTCAGGCCGCTCATGATGCGGTTGACGTTGCGGCTGATCAGCGCCCCGCCGACGAGGCCGAGCACGATCACCAGCGCCCCGGCCCCCCAGAGCGCGCGGACGATCTTGGTGACATAGGCTTCCTGGGCGCCGACGTCGGCGCCGATGAACAGGCTCTCGCCGCCGGCCAGCTTCTGCTGCAGGCCGCGCGCCGGCCGCTTGACCTCGGCGCCGTCCATGTCGGTCTCGGTGACCTGGAAGCCGACCCACTGTTCGCCGCCCTTGAAGTTGCGGACCGGGCTCTCCTCAATGGTGCCGGAGATGCGCCGGCCGTCCTTATCGAGCAGGAGATAGAAGAACGGCCGGTCGCCGGCCGCGCGTTCGACCATGGCGGCGTTGAGCGCGTTCATGCCGCCCTGGCGATAGACTCCCTGGAGCGAGGTCATCTCGCGGGTGACCTCGCGGTCGGCCTTGCGCGTCACCTCCCCGGCCGTGGCGATGTAGATATAGGCCAGGAACGCCGCCGCCGCCGCGGCGAACAGCGCCAGAAACAGCAGGGTCAGCCGGAACGGCGTCGTTCTGAATATGGCGGGCAGGCGCATCCTGGCGCGCGATCAGGCGTCGAGGCGATAGCCCGCGCCGCGCACGGTCTGCAGCATGGCCCGGTCGAAACCCTTGTCGATCTTCGAGCGCAGGCGCGAGATGTGCACGTCGATGACGTTGGTCTGCGGGTCGAAATGGTATTCCCAGACCTTCTCCAGCAGCATGGTCCGCGTCACCGACTGGCCGGCGTGGCGCATCATGAACTCCAGGAGCTGGAATTCGCGCGGCTGCAGGTCGATCTCCCGTCCCTGGCGGTGAACCGTGCGGGCGATGAGGTTCATCTCCAGGTCGCCGACCCGCAGCAGGGTCTGCACCGAGCCGGTCTCGCGCCGGCGCGACAGCGCCTCGACGCGGGCGATGAGTTCGGCGAAGGCGTAGGGCTTGACCAGATAGTCGTCGCCGCCGGCCTTGAGCCCGGTGACCCGGTCCTCGATCTCGCCCAGGGCCGACAGGAACAGCACCGGCGTCTGGTCGCCCTGCCCGCGCAGGGTCTCGACCATGGTCAGGCCGTCCATGTTGGGCATCATGCGATCGACGACGAGGACGTCGAACTCGGCCGCCTGGGCGGCCTTCAGGCCCTCGGCCCCGTCGGGGGCGTGCGTCGGCTCGTGCCCGGCTTCGGTCAGGCCGCGGACCACGGCCGCCGCGGCGTCGAGGTCGTCTTCGATGATCAGAATACGCACGCGCTCACTCCCCCAATAGTCTTGGTCCCTCGGGACGGCTCCTTAGAGCCGGACGGACCGCCCCAGCCCCTGGGACGGCCCGCCTGAACGACCTATTTTTCGATCTTCACCGGCAGGAACAGCGGCCGGCCGTCGCGGACGATCTGCAGCAGGACGCTGGTGCGGCCGGCCTTGCGGGCCGCGTCGACCGCGCCGGCCACCTGGGCCGGCGAGGCCGCCACGACGGTGGCGTCGGCCAGCTTGACCCCCGAGATGACGTCGCCGCGGCGAAGCCCCTTCTGGCCGGCGTCGGACGAAGCCTGCACGGCGTCGATCACCACGCCGCGCACGTCCTTGCCGATCGTGTAGCGCCGGCGCGCGGCCTCATCGAGCGGCGCCAGGGTCATGCCCAGCACGTTCGGGCGGGCGGCGGGCGCGTTGTCGGGCGCGGCCGGCGCGTCGTCGTCGCCGCTGTTGTCGTTGGCCGCCAGCGTCTTCTCGGACGGACGGACCCCCGCGCGCACCTCGATGGTCTTGGTCTTGCCGTCGCGGACCACGTCCAGGCGCATGACGTCGCCGGTCTTGGTCGCCGCCACCTGACGGGTCAGGTCGGTGTTGTTGGCCACCGGCTTGCCGTTGATGCCGACCACGACGTCCCCTTGATGCACGCCGGCCTTGTCGGCCGGGCCGCCGGGCGTCAGCTCGGCCACCAGCGCGCCCTTGCGGCCGCTGAGGCCGATGGAGTCAGCGGTCTCGGGGGTCAGGGTCTGGATCACCGCGCCCATATAGCCGCGCGTGACCTTGCCGCCGCTGATCAGCTGCTTGACCACGCGGTCGGCGATTTCGGACGGAATGGCGAAGCCGATGCCCACCGATCCGCCCGAGGGCGAGAAGATCGCGGTGTTGACCCCGATCACCCGGCCATAGACGTCGAAGGTCGGGCCGCCGGAATTGCCCCGGTTGATGGGGGCGTCGATCTGGATGTAGTCGACGAACTGCTCGCCGATGTCGCGGCCGTAGGCCGAGACGATGCCGGCCGTGGCCGTGCCGCCCAGGCCGAACGGATTGCCGACGGTCATCACCCAGTCGCCGACGCGCGGCTTGCCCGAGTTCTCGAAGTCGACGAACGGAAAGTCGCCGCCGGTCTGGACCTTGAGCACCGCCAGGTCGGTGCCTTCGTCGCGGCCCACGACCTTGGCCTTCAGTTCGCGCTCGTCCTTCATGATGACGGTGATGTCCTCGGCGTTCTCGACGACGTGGTTGTTGGTCACCACGTAGCCGTCACGCGAGACGAAGAAGCCCGAGCCGGCCGACAGCGCCTCGCGCTGGGCGGGGGGGCCGTCCTGACCCTGCGGCGTCTGCGGCAGGATGTCGAACGGGAACCCGGGGATGCGCTTGGTCATGGCGCGGGCGTCGACCTTGGACTTGACGTTGATCGACACCACCGCCGGGGACACCCGGTCGAAGATGTCGGCGAACGACAGCGGCGCGCCCGGCGGCGGCGCGAAGATCGGCGACATCGAGGTCTTGGTCACGGCCAGCGGCTGATGCTGGGCGGTCTGCCCGACCGCGGGCGGCAGCCGCAGGCCTGCTCCCGCCAACGCCGCGGCCGCGACGCCTGCACCGGCGACCGCGCCAACAATGAAACCCGTCTTCTTAGCGGCCATACTAATGATCCTCGTCCTCAGGCCATGCAGCGCGCCCGAGCCTTTCAGCACCAAGTTAAGGTGCGTTGCCCGAACACGCCAATCCTCTCAAGTTATCTTTCAGTCATGTCGGAGGTGTTTCATGGGGCGGAAGTATGGCCGGGCGGTGTCAATCGCCCTTGTCGGGCTCGCCGCGCCCGATCAGGGCCGCCAAACGCGCCTCCTCCTCCGCGCTCAGACCGGCCGCCGCCTCGCCGCCCTCGCCCGCGCCGCGGCGGCGCAGGAACAGGACCGCGCCCACGCCGACGATCAGGAACGGCGCGCCCCACAGCGCCAGGTTGCCCCATGAGAACGCCGGCTTGAGCAGGATGAACTCGCCGTAGCGACGGACCAGGAAGGCGCGGACGTCGGCGTCGGTGCGGCCGGCGGCGATCTGGCCACGCACCGTCTGGCGCAGGTCGTGGGCGAGATCGGCTTCGGAATCGTCGATCGACTCGTTCTGGCAGACGACGCAGCGCACCTCGCGGAACAGCGACCGGGCCCGCGCCTCCTGCACGGGGTCGGGC